>Ga0099799_10029_pt1 | contig 42229 bp, 36 predicted proteins | sample Uncmet6_SortLC_1_FD_89033 | JGI IMG/M metagenome (GOLD analysis project Ga0099799, IMG submission 89033) | Marine eukaryotic communities from CALCOFI LINE 67, Pacific Ocean - CN11_C50_N6_SortLC_1 | ecosystem: Environmental > Aquatic > Marine > Oceanic | place: Pacific Ocean: Monterey Bay...
TTGCTTATGGTTTTTATCATGAGCTGGAGTGGTGTGGCTGTTGCTTCAGTCAAAAATATGCATGCCTCTATGATGCAACAGACTGCTCAATCGATGTCGCATGTTTCTGATCAATCATCGTGTCATCACATGGGCATGCAAGCTACAAAAGCAGCGCATGCGTCGCATGATTTAAAACATGCCAATACAAGTATGCTGCATTGTGATCAACCAACTTCCTTACATGCTTCTAACGCCGCACAGTCCTGTCAGGATTGTCATCAGTTACATTGTCAAAATCTAAATACGTATGTTGAACATGTGATTCCAACATTGCCGCAACAAACTGTCTTTGCTGCCATCTCAGATTCTCATACGGATTATAGAGGCCAGCATTTTTCTGGTTTCTGGCAAGAAATTCTCAGACCACCCAAAGCCTAATCTCAAATTCAAACTAAATATTCAGTTTTAAATTTTGAGGTTAGTCATGTCTATTTTATTAAAAAATGTCCTTTTTACAGGACTGTGTTTGGCTATTTCGCCGTTTAGTCTAGCGGCGGTCAAAGAATACCATTTGGATATTGCTGAAAAAACCGTCAATATCACGGGAAAACCTGTTCAGCGAATTACCGTTAATGGTCAGTTTCCTGCTCCCAAACTTGAATTTGAAGAAGGTGATGAAGCGGTTATTCATGTTCATAATAGCCTGAAAAATCAGGATTCTTCGATTCATTGGCATGGTTTATTGTTGCCCGGCATTATGGATGGCGTACCTGGGTTTAATGGCTTTCAAGGCATCAAACCTGACGGTTCATTTGAATATCGTTTTAAAATCCGTCAAAACGGAACGTATTGGTATCACGCGCATAGTAAGGGACAAGAGCAGGATGGCTTATATGGCGCTTTTATTGTCTATCCTAAAGATAACAAGCCATTGACAGCACAGGAACAAACTAAACGGGATTATGTGGTGATGCTGTCAGATTTTCATGATTCATCGAGTGAAACATTGATGAAAAATCTGAAAAAGTCTGCCGAATATTATCAAAATCAGCGTGAAACCTTGGGCGATGTATTGCAACAGGTCAAACAACAAGGGCTGAAAGCCACGTGGCAAGATCGTAAAATGTGGAATCAGATGCGGATGCTGAAAACCGATCTGTCAGATGTCACAGGCTATACTTTCTTGGTCAATGGTAAAACGCCAGAACAGAACGGGACTGGCGAATTTACTTCGGGTGAAAAAGTTCGATTACGTTTTATCAATGCATCTGCGATGTCATTTTTTGATGTGCGTATTCCCAACTTGAAAATGACCGTGGTCAGTGCTGATGGGCAAGCTGTCAAGCCTGTCCCAGTGGATGAATTTCGAATTGGGACAGCAGAAACTTATGATGTGATTGTTGAGCCGAAAGCCGCGCATTATCAAATACAGGCTGAGTCGATTGATCGGAGTGGGTTTGCATTGGCAAGTCTGCAAAATGTGGCGATGCCTGCACCACAGCAGATTACCATTCCAGACGCACGACCACGTGCATTGCTCACAATGCAAGACATGGGACATGGCAACATGTCTGATAGTTCAGAACATACAGATCACGCTGCTATGTCAATGCCAATGTCGCAGAAGATGTCTCATACATCCGAACCTTCATCAACCAAATTGTCATCGATGCCAGATATGTCAGAACACATGGATCATGATGCGATGTCACATAAACAGATGACGCAAGAAATATCACATCAGCAAATGACGCATCAGGAAATGATGCAACATGAGACCTCTCATCCGCAAACCCTATTCGAGTCAAAGCAAACCGTACAAGGTTGGGCCAATGCTTCGACTCCACAAGGTGCAAAGGCATTGCGATATCAGGATTTACAATCACTCACCCCACAAACAGATACGCGTCAGCCGACCAAAGAATTAGTGATTCGTTTGGGCGGAAATATGGAACGTTATATCTGGACCATGAATGGCAAAAAATATAATGAGGCTGAACCTTTACAGGTCAAATATGGAGAGCGAATTCGGCTGAAATTTATTAATGACAGCATGATGGCACATCCAATGCACTTGCATGGCATGTTTGTACAATTGGAAAATGGTCAATCTATACAAAATCTTCCAAATAAACACACCCTCATTGTGCCGCCCGGTAAAACAGTGACAGCACTTTTGACCGCAGATGAATTAGGTGAATGGGCGATTCATTGTCATTTGTTGTACCACATGTCGGCGGGCATGATGAATAAACTGATTGTGGCAAAAGTCGATCAATATACACTGCCTAAAGTTTTATCTGAAAATACTGAACAACCTGTTCAAGGAGATCAACATGCGCACCACTAAAATGATGACTGTGTTGATGTTCTCAACAGGCTTTATGATGAGCTCATGGGCTTTTGCTCATGAAGGACATGACATGATGATGTCCAATATGTCGATGTCGGATGGTCAAGATCATACTGAAATGCCAATGCCAGAAAAAAATAAAGTGCAGACAAATAGTGAAGTACCTTCAAATGTGAGTGTTGATGATCATTCAGATCATGATCATCGCCGTGAACATGGCGGACAAATTTATCAGGCAACGAAACTGGACAATCAATGGCGATTGGATAAACACGGGCAGGGCGAGTTTAATACTGAACTGGAAACCTGGATTGGCACAGATCAAAATAAACTTTTCATCAAAGCTCACAGTGAAAAGTCAGAATCTGAGAAAGCTGATTATGCGATTTCGGCATTATATAGCCGAAACATTGCTGATTTTTGGGATGCTCAAGTCGGCTTGCGTTATCGCAGTGAAGCCTTTGAGGCACATCGTCAGGAAGCGGTGGATGCAGCATTTGGTCTACATGGTTTAGCCCCATATTTCTTTGAAACTGATGCCTATATTTATGTCGGTCAAGATCAACATGTCAGCTTAAGTCTGGAAACTGAGCGCGACATTTTGCTGACGCAAAAGCTCATTACTCAACCTTATCTTAAAGCGGATGTTTTAATTCGGGATGAATCTGATAATGCAAAGAAGACAGGCTTAAGCTCTTTGCAAACAGGCGTTCAAACCCGTTATGAGATCAGCAAAAAAGTAATGCCGTTTATTGATGTCGCCTATCGTTATGAAAAAGGGGATCGTGAAACCAGTCGTCAAGTTGCAACCAGTTCAGAATCGGGCTGGCTGTATGGTGCAGGGATTACTTTCAAGTTTTAATTGATTCGTCAAAATAAAGCTGTATAGAATGTCATCACAATTAACCTGATGACATTCTTTTTGCATCTAATCTGGTGCGTCAATGAGCCTAAAACAACAGTACCAACGCTTTTTACTTTCAAATGCTTTTTTTCAATCGCAACGGGAGTTACACACAGACGGCAATTTACTTGCAGATGATGAATATGATTTTTCAGAACAAGACAATATTCAGTCGGAATGGGTGAGTTATTACTATATTCCCCAACTGGATATGGCGCATGAACGTGAATTGCGCAAGGCTTTGGTGCAATGTCATCAGGTCAAATATATTGAGATGGATCATCAAACTCAACATATGGCCATTTTCCATGATGGTGAAGTAGAGGTATTGACCAGTTTATTAAAGAACAAAGTGAAACAGGCGGATTATCAACAAACGCTATCTAATTTTGTGCCTGTCACCACCACCTTAAAACCCGTGATCAAAACCACGCAAATCCTGTCGTGGCTATCTTCGATTTATATTATTTTGTGTCTGGTCACTTTGTGTATGGCAATTCTGGCGACCTCGTTTAGTCTCTTGGCGATGAGTTTGTTGATCCTGATGGATGCCGTGATTTATTTGGTCGCCAATAATGCCATCGTGATTGAGCCTTTGCTTCGAAATAGATTAATTCAGGCATTGGCGTGGTTTGAACTGGTCGCAGCCACTGCTTTAATGATCGGCATTGTATATGATTATTTTAATGCACAGGTTGCATTGGCGGGATTTGTGCTGTTGCAAGGATTGGTGATCCTGACAGCGACTATTTTATCGCGTTATTTGATTGCTAAAGACTATATTAAAAATCGACCTTTGCACTGGAGTCATTTAGTGCGCAATATGGATGTAACAATTGCAATCACGTTGGTGATGGCTGGTGTGCTACTTCAACTCACACAGAACATAAGTATTGATTTGATGATGGCCATGTTGGTGATATTTTTAATTTTTTTACGAGTGTTTAATATTCTGATTTTAAATAAACTCGCACTGAAACCATCAAAATATTGAGTACACAAATGCGTAAATGGATGTACTTTTTATTGATCATCGCGGTCGCGTGGGGCGCTTGGACAACATGGATAAAACCAGCGCCCGATATTCAGACCTTTAGTTCAGATCACAACATTCATATTCAACAATTACAGCCTTATGAAGGAACATTCAGGGTTTTGTCACGTGAGGACTATCACGCTGGGAGAGAGGCTCAATTTTCACCGATGGATATTGCGGTGGGATGGGGCGAAATGGCAAATCCCAGTATTTATAAACAGATTGATATTTCACAAGGCAATCGTTGGTACCATTGGCGTATTGATTCAATTCCTCCAATTTCATTGAATGATATTTCGACACACAGTGCCAATATGCATCTGGTTCCTGCAACGCCAGAGATTGCCAAACAATTACAGCAGCTAAAAAAAGATGATTTAGTTTTCCTCAAAGGTGCTTTAATCGAAATTCAGTCAAGCGATGGCTGGCGTTGGCGAAGTTCCTTATCACGTGAGGATACGGGTGCGGGGGCGTGTGAGTTGATGCGAGTGGATCAAATTATTTGGCGTGAACAATGACGTTTCAAAATCAAAATTGGTCATCCCGATTAAATTGACTATAATCATCGTTTTGGAGGAACGACCTCCCCCAGATGAGGGAAACAATGTCAGGACGACCTGACGCCTGATTATGGAGCATAAAATGGCTTGGGCAATCTTAATTTTGGCGGGACTTTTTGAAGTCATCTGGGCATATTCGATGAAAATGTCAGACGGTTTTACCCGTTTGCTGCCAAGTGTCATTACCATCGTATTTATGGTATTGAGTGTCATATTATTATCAATTTCAATGCGGAGCTTGCCGCTTGGTACGGCTTATACAGTCTGGACAGGAATTGGTGCCATTGGTTCTTTTATCGTGGGTATTTTGATTTTGCATGAACCTATGGGAGCAATGCGCATGATGGCTGCGATTTTAATCGTCTCAGGTCTCGTGCTCATGAAACTGTCATCACCTACTTAAGGTTATTTGGTATGCAGTTATCTTATTGTTATATGGCTTCGCCTGTGGGACAGCTTAAATTAGTGGCGAATGAGCAGGCTTTGGTGGCTATTCTTTGGGACAATGAAAACCCAAAAAGAGTACGTCTGGCTGAATTAATTGAAGATGTATCCCATCCGATTTTATTGAATACCCAACAGCAATTAATCGAGTATTTTTCAGGTCAGCGCAAGGTATTTGATATTCTACTTGATTTTGAAGGAACAGATTTTCAGAAACAAGTCTGGAGTGCCTTACTGACGATTCCTTATGGGGAAACTCGCAGTTATAAACAAATTGCCCAGCAACTTGGTAATGAAAAAGCAGTTCGCGCTGTAGGGGCTGCCAATGGTAAAAATCCGATTTCAATTATCGCACCTTGTCATCGTGTAATTGGAGCGGGAGGAGCATTGGTAGGGTTTGCAGGCGGTTTAGATAAAAAAGAAATTTTACTGCGTTTGGAATTGAATAATATTTGAATTAGCTAAACTGTCACCTCTATAAAATAAGGATAATGAGATGTTTTTATATATCGTTTTTTTCATTGTTATCATGGGGATTGTTGCTTATCTATCTTCGCCTGCATTTAAAGGGAAAATGGGTGAGAGTATGGTGATTGATCATGCGAAACGACATTTAGGCGAAGAATATATCATGCTGAATAACTGCACGATTCCCGATGAGCAAAACGGAACAACACAAATTGATCATATTTTGATTAGCCCATATGGCGTTTTTATTATAGAAACTAAAAATTATACAGGCTGGATTTTTGGCAGTATTAATCAAAAACAATGGACGCAAAAAATCTATAAAAAAGTTATCGTTTTCAAAACCCAATTCATCAGAACTTCAAGCATTTAAAAGTATTGGAGCAAATTCTTGAAGATGTGGTTGCTCCTGAATATCTACATTCAGTCATTGTATTTACATCACGTAGCGAGTTTAAAACCGTCATGCCTGAACATGTTTGTCGGGGTAAAGATTGGATCACACATGTGAAAAAATTTAATCAGGAGGTGATTCCAACTATGAAACAAAAACGCATTAAATATCGGATCGAAAAAGAAATATTGGAGCCTTCATGGAAAACCAATCGTACACATATTGCTAACTTGCAACAGAAAAATTCAGTGACAACGAATATATCTCAATAAATGGCTACATTTCATAGCCATTTATAAGATACGGTTTGTACGTTTTAAAAATTATGCGACTTCATGTTGACGAGCCAAAGCCTGATTTTTTAATAATTGCTTTTCCTGTTCAGATAAAAAAGCCACTTTGAGACCATTTTCCTGCGCAGTTCGGATTTGATCTTCGGTTAAACCTGCTTGTGGTGCTGCAACCTGATATTCATGCTGAATTTCAATGCCTTCTACCGCAGGATCATCGGTATTGATCGTCGCCAAAATCCCATGTTGTAAAAAGTCCTTGATGGGATGTTTTTCAATTGAACTGACCGTGCTGGTTTGTACATTTGATGTGATGCACGATTCAATCCCGATCTGATGCTCAGCTAGATAATCCATCAGCTTTGGATCATGAATAGCTTTGACACCATGCCCGATACGCTCTGCCCCAAGTTCCTGTATGGCTTGCCAGATACTTTCTGGACCTGCGGCTTCGCCTGCATGAACGGTAATATGCCAGCCTGCATTTCGAGCCTGTTTAAATTGATCCAGAAAAAGCGTTCCGGGAAATCCCAGTTCATCACCTGCCAAATCCAAAGCTGTGATATGGGTTTTATGGGTGAGTAAGGCATCGAGTTCAGCCTGACAAGCGGCTTGTCCAAAAGTGCGACTCATAATACCAATCAAATTTGCCTGAATCCCTAAATCACGGCAACCCTGTTGTACGCCGTCAATCACCGCCTCAACCACACCTGCTAAAGGCAGATGATGAGTCATGCCCATATAACCCGGAGAAAAACGTAATTCGACATAGTCTAGACCTTGTTGCTTGGCATCCTCAATATTTTCATAGGCGATCCGTTGGCATGCCTCCAGACTTGCCAAAACCTTGACACCCCAGTCCAGCTTTGCCAAGAAACTGAGTAAATCGGGTTGATTATCCATGACTTGTACGTGTGGACGTAACTCTTCGAGCGTTTGAGCGGGTAGGGCAATATGATATTGCTGTCCCAAATCTAAAATGGTTTGTGCGCGAATATTGCCATCCAGATGTCGATGAATATCGGTGAGGGGGAGGTTTGTTGAAATCATCGGCATTACCTCTCTAGCATTGTTTTATTGTGTTTTTATCTTGGCAGAGATGGATTAAATAAAAAAGTAAGGCGATGTTATTTTTTGCTGATAAGTTGAAAAATGACCATTCATGCATGTTCAAAATAAAAATGCCGTGAGCTTAGAATCACGGCATTTTAAATACAGAATAAATTTAGAAAATCACTTTAGTGGTCAAACCAAGTACCAGTGCATTATCCACTTGATCGGTCGCACCCGGTTGAATGACATATTGCACCACAGGGCGTAACATCAACCACGGTGTGACATAGTGCGAATAGTTCAATTCAATATTGTATTCAGCATCTTCATTAATTAAGGCTTTCTTGTTGTAGATACCATCCCGATAACGATCATTGACATGAATGCGATTGACACCTAAGCCTAACATATCAGTGGGATGATCATCTAATAAGCCCAGATAACGAATCCCGATTTGTTGAGTATTATCAATTTTATTCACAGTGGTGTCATGGAAGGAAATATTGGTAAATCCGTATAAACCCCGTTTGCCGCCATCCACAGAAGTGAATTGTTGATCTGCGGTAAACCAACCTGCATAAGCATGGTCTTTCTGCTCACCTGTAATGACATCTTTGTTTTGGGTTTTATCGGCATTGTTATAAAAAACACCTAGACGATAGCTACCCGGTAAATGGTTAATCCCTTGTTTAGGTTGATAATGCAGTTCAACAGGGACAGTGACACCATCCATGTGGTCGGATTTTAAATTCCAACCCTGATTCTCTTTGATATTGGTCGGGTTAAACTCAAATACACCTACTTGGGCAGAGAGTTCAGGGGTAAATCGATATTTTACAATTCCCGCCCATTGCGCCACGGGTTCGTTATACCAGACATTACCCATCCATTTTCCGTTTTGTGCGGTACAAAACGAGGTACTTTGGAAGTCACATCCCATCGTATTAAAGTATGAACCCATACCGATACGACCAACGCGAACACTCCAACCCGTATCTGTAAAAATCTTTTCAATCGAGAGTTGAGTTAAGCGAGAGTCGACATTGCCGCGACCCCAAGTGGCTTGTGTATTGGCCATTTGTGGCGCACCCGGATACGAAATATTATCAACACTGGTACTTTGACCCTGACGAGCAGTGACAATGGCACGAACTGAAACGCCATTCCAACCCAACATTTTTTCCAGATCCAGACTACTGCCTAACCAGAGCTGACTTGCGAAGGTTGCACCATCTCGTGGTTTATAGCCACCATCTGCCAGATAGTCGGTATCGACATAAAGATTGGCATCAAAATTTACGCCCTGACTGGCGAGCTCTGTCCGTTTTCCATTCCAGTCACCAAACAAATACTTGCTTTGAGGACTGAAAGCATCATCCGCATGACTTAAATTAAAACATGTTATTGCTGTCACAAAGCTAGCAAAGCTTATTTGTTTCAGTCCCTGAATTTTCATTTGACTCAACCACGCATACTTAAAATTTGTCCATTCATTGTTTATCAACAATGAGTTTGAAAAATCTAACCATGTTTTAAAATTTAATCAACAAAAATTCACTTGAATTTTCATATTTAATATTTGACTGAACGGTTTAGTTTTTATGAATAATTTGATTTAAAGTTGTTATAAGTATTTCATTTAGAATTTTTTTTAGAAAATCTGAAAAAAGACCATATTTTCTAGAAGAATGGTGGTAGTCCATAATATATTTTTAAAGTCCCCAGTAAGAAACCTAGATTACTTACTGGGTGTATTATATTTCTTATTAATGACAACTGATGTGTCGCCTGACGGTCCGTTAGGCGACACATCCTCTATCATTTTTGAATTGTTAAACTCAAAAACTTAGCAATCTTTGCGACACATGATGAGAAAATATAACGACACAGCCCATGTCACTATCACAAAGAAGTGACACATTTGGTGTCATTTTGATAAGAGCACATAAATTCATGAAAAGCAGTAATTGTGAAACTTATGTAAAGTAATTTTAGTTTTTTGTTAAAAATACGTCTGTTTGTAATTAATATATAAAACGAACGGAGCTGATAGCTTATTTTTCAAACGACAAATTTTGTCGTAGAACTAGAGTGTTTAACTTATAAAAAATAGGCTCAATGCTACTATTCCAGCTCTAACCTTACCAAAACCTAAAAGAGAGAATTATGTCTGACAAAGTATGGACTACCACTATTATGTTTGATGAAAACTATCGAGTATTTGAATTATCTTTCCCTGGTTTATTTAACTATCCTGAGTTTAATAAACTAAATAAAATGGGAGCATCGGCAGAGGAAAAAGAGAAAAAAAATGAAATGACTCAAAAGAGTATAGAAATAATTAAAAGATACCATAAAGCTGAAAAGCTAGACCTAGCCAATGTGCCGACTATTTTATATGCACATGGTTTTAGCAAAACAGTTAAATTACCAAGTTTTTTTCGTACCCAAGATGGCTTTGTGATTGTCACTGAAGCATGTGCAAATGTACTAAAACAATTTCGTTTAGGGGAAAGTGTACTTTATCCATTGTCATTTTTTGATATTCAATTAAATGAACCTGTAAATGCTCAGACTTACTATTTTTTCAATATTGTTGAGCTAAAAAGCTATTTATGCCCAGAATACTGTACACAAGAGTTGGACAAACGTTCATATACCAAGCATGAAGGTTACCAACTTTTTAGCTTATACCATGCTGATTATGCTGATTATGCGATAGCAGTAGAGAAAGAAGTTTTAGCATGTGATGTCGATTTATGGCAAGATCCAGAATTAAATCACTCAATTTTTATGTCTGATGAACTCAAGAAAGCTCTAGATGAAGCTCAATTGAGTGATGCATGGCAATTATTTTTATGTGACCTTAAATAATAAAATAGATTAGAAATAACTAACATGGCTATTTCGTTTCAAGTACATCATATTTTATGAAGTCAGATTCTTAATTTTTATTTTTTATAATTAGATAGCTATTTGAGTAGCCACCAAAATTATTGACACACAAAACCATCTTTTGGACTGCCACCATTCTCCTAGACAAATATCGTCTATTCTTGGACTGCCACCATTCTCCTAGACAAATATCGTCTATTCTTGGACTGCCACCATTCTCCTAGACAAATATCGTCTATTCTTTTTGCATAGGAGAGAACCTTATGAGTGGACAACGATACACCCCAGAATTTAAAGATGAAGCTGTCAAATTGATTACTGAACGTGGATATTCTGTCACCGATGTTGCAGAACGTTTAGGTGTATCACAGCACAGCATTTATAAATGGCTAAAGGCAGTACAGCCTTTACATAATAACTCTGATGAACATGAACTGCTCGAAGCAAAGAAAGAAATTCTACGCCTTAAAAGTCAGCTCAAACAAACTGAAGAGGAACGGGATATCTTAAAAAAGGCCGCAAGGTACTTTGCAAGCCTGCCCGAGTAAAGTATCAATTTATCCTTGAATACAGCCATCAATTTAAGATTAAAACGATGTGTCGGGTTCTGAAGATTGCTCGTGCTGGCTATTACGCCTGGTTGCATGAACCTGAATCAGGCAGGACTATTGAAGATAAGCGCTTATTACAGCTCATCCGTTCTTCTTATGATGCCAGTTATGGTATCTACGGTTATCGTCGCATCACACTGGATCTTAAAGAGCTAGGTGAAAACTGTGGGCCTAATCGTGTGCTGAAGATCATGAAGAACAATGCCATTGCCGCTGTTCGAGGATATAAGAAGCATAAAAGCTATGGTCGTGGTCGTCCGCAGATTGTGCCACCTAACCATTTAAATCGAGAGTTTGTTGTAAACACACCTGATACCTCGTGGGTGACTGATATTACCTACATCCGCACTTGGCAAGGCTGGTTATATTTGGCTGTGGTTCTCGATTTATATTCAAGGAAAGTCATCGGTTGGTCAATGAAACCTACGCTTGCCAAGGATATCGTTTTAGATGCAATTCTTATGGCAGTATGGCGACGCAGACCCAATGAACCTGTGATCATACACTCAGACCAAGGCTCACAATACAGCAGCGGAGACTGGCAGAAATTCTGTCAGAAGCATAATTTGGTTCCAAGTATGAGCCGGAGGGGAAACTGTTGGGATAATGCTGTTGCTGAATCCTTTTTTAGCAGCTTAAAGAAGGAAAGAATTAAAAAGCGAATCTATAAAACACGAGAAATGGCTCGTGCAGATGTGTTTGATTATATCGAGATGTTTTACAATCGAATCAGGCGTCATTCGCATCTCGATGGGATGAGCCCAGAAGCATTTGAGGCAGCTTCAAAATGAAGCTGTCTCATGTCTAGGATACTGGGAGCAGTCCATCTGAAGGGTGCTTTTCTATGGCTAAATATACCAAAGCATTAAAATTAAAAGTTGTGCAACATTACTTATCAGGCTACGGTTATCCAGCAACCTCTAAGTTTTTTGATATTGACAAGGGACTCGTTCGCCAATGGGTAGCTCAATATAATCAAAAAGGTGAAGTGGCTTTTTCTGAAAAACAAATACATCGAGTACTTTCTCTCGAACTTAAACTGGCAGTTATAGAGTCGGTTCTAATAAATGGTCTATCCGCTCGGGAAGCAATGATTAAATTCGACCTTAAAAGCCCATCACAGATATTCAATTGGTTGCGTCAATATCGAGAGCACGGTATAGATGGTTTAAAACCAAAGTCTAAAGGGCGACCTAAACTCATGCCTAAACCCAAGTCAGTCAAAACCAAATCTACTAAGACAGACCAAGATAAAACCTCAAAAGAGTTACTGGAAGAATTGGCATATTTACGTGCAGAGAATGCCTTTCTAAAAAAGCTGAAAGCCTTAAGACTAGAACAGGAAGCGCAAGAGCAAGCCGAACAGCAGAGCTTGCAGGACTTGTATCAGGATTAAGGCAAACCTATTCTCTAAAGCATTTATTACGTGCAGCCAAGATGGCTCGTAGTACCTATTATTATCATGTTCAGGCATTTGAACATGAGGATAAATATACTGATTTAAAACAGCAAATCAGGACAATCTATCATCGGCACAAAGGACGTTATGGTTATCGCAGAATGACTTATGCCTTACGGAATTTAGGCATGATGATTAACCATAAATGTGTATTGCGTTTAATGCAGTTGATGGCGCTAAAATCACGTATTCGGACGGCAAAGTATCGGTCATATCGGGGGCAAGTCGGTAAGATCGCTGATAATGTATTACAACGTCAATTTAAGGCAAATCGACCTAACCAGAAATGGGCGACTGATGTGACGGAATTTAAAGTACATGGTGAAAAGCTGTATTTATCTCCTCTCATAGATTTGTTCAATGGAGAAATTATTGCATTCCAAACCCAACGTAAACCACATTATGCTTTAGTTAAAAACATGCTTAGTGAGGCTTTGAGTAACCTCAAACCTGATGAAAACCCTATTTTACACTCAGATCAAGGTTGGCAATATCAAATGCGCCATTATCAGCAACAGCTTAAAGTGCATGGTTTGACACAAAGTATGTCACGTAAAGGGAATTGCTTGGATAATGCGGTAATAGAGAGTTTCTTTGGAATACTTAAATCGGAATGTTTCTATGGTGAAGAATTTAAATCAGTTGATGAGTTGGAGCAAACAGTGAAAGATTACATTCATTATTATAACCATGAACGAATCAAGGTTAAATTAAAAGGACTAACCCCTGTACAATACAGAAATCAGTCCTTATTATCCGCTTAATTCACTGTCCAACTTTCGGGGGGCAGTTCAAAACGTCGGATTTTTTATTTCAGTGTCATTACATGTGTCGCGTAATGTCGTTACATGTGTCGTAAATGTCAACTCATGTGTCGCGTGACGGCGGAGATTTTAACTTACCAGCTCAACGCCCCACCAGTCTGATAATCTGTCACACGAGTCTCGAAGAAATTCTTCTCTTTACGCAAATCCATCATTTCAGACATCCATTGGAATGGATTATTTACACCTGGATACTGTTCAGGTAAACCAAGCTGAGCCAAACGACGGTTACAGATGAATTTTAAATATTCTTCCATCATCGCTGCATTCATGCCTAATACACCACGTGGCATCGTGTCACGCGCATATTCGATTTCAAGCAAGGTACCTTCAAGAATCATTTGAATGACTTCTTGTTGGAACTCGGCTGTCCACAAATGCGGATTCTCGATCTTGATTTGGTTAATCATATCGATACCAAAGTTCACATGCATGGATTCATCACGCAAAATGTACTGGAACTGTTCAGAAACACCGTTCATTTTATTACGACGACCCATACTCAAAATTTGACTAAAGCCGCAGTAGAAGAAAATTCCCTCAAGTACACAATAAAATCCAATCAGATTACGTAATAATTGCTGATCAGTTTCAGGTGTGCCTGTTTCAAATTTTGGATCACTCAAAGATTGCGTATATTTCAAGCCCCAAGCTGCTTTACGCGCCACACTTGGAATCTCATGATACATGTTGAAGATTTCGCCTTCATCCATACCCAAAGATTCAATACAATATTGATAGGCATGCGTATGAATCGCTTCTTCAAATGCCTGACGTAAAATGTACTGACGACATTCAGGATTGGTAATTAAACGATAAATCGCCAGAACCAAGTTATTGGCAACTAAAGAATCCGCAGTCGAGAAAAAGCCAAGATTACGTTTAATAATAATACGTTCATCTTCAGTCAAACCATTTTCAGACTTCCATAATGCAATATCATGGTTCATGTTGACTTCTTGCGGCATCCAGTGGTTGGCACACCCATCCAGATATTTTTGCCACGCCCATTCGTACTTAAATGGCACTAACTGGTTTAAGTCCGCACGACAGTTGATCATGGCTTTATCATCAACTTGTACGCGATTTGCACCCGTTTCAAGCTCTTCCAGACCCACTGTAATATCCAGATTTTTTAAGGATTCAGATGCTCGAGCCACCGAATCGGTTGAATCTGTTGATCGGCTGGTAGCGGTTCCAGCGGGTTGTACATTTGCCACACGCGGCGATGATGGCTCTGCATCAGATACCAGCGGCGCAGTTGGCGCTTTTTGCGGTTCGACGGGCGCAGACTTGTGTTCAGGTGCAGCCGGTTTTTGCGAATCATCTTCGAAATCGTCCCAACTCAGGATAGACATAATCAAATTCTCTCTTCGTTGTTAATATCTTTATCGACACCTTTCTACGAAGATGCCATTACTATACGCTTATTATGTGTAAGCAAAATTAAGTTTTGTCGATAGATGTTCTAAAATTATTCAATAGAACCTATATCCCCACTACTTATTTTGATTACGCTGTTGATTACGAATCTTAAAAAAAGCGTAAACCATAGGCGCGTAAAAGAATAAAAAGGCAAAAATCAGTACAGCTAGACCTAATGTGTAGTTATGACTGAGATGTAACATGATCTTTACCTTTTATTGTGCAAGGAAATATTGTTCTGATATTTCCTTGCGTGTTCGTCATTACTGACAAGCTTCACAGTCTGGATTGTCGATTGAACAAGCCATTGGCACTGGTGCCGCCGTCGTGAAACCATCTTCTGCTGTCACTTCAGGCTTTACTTCCTGAGCCACTGCTGCAACAGGGGCTGTAACCGTAGTTGCTTTAACTGCATTTAATGCGCCAGTATTGATGGTGGATTTCTCAGCCGAGGTTGCACCTAAAGCTCGGAGGTAATACGTAGTTTTTAGACCACGTAACCATGCCATTTTATAAGTGATATCCAGTTTCTTACCGTTGGCACCTGCAATATACAGGTTCAGCGACTGTGCCTGATCGATCCATTTTTGACGACGTGAGGCAGCATCCACAATCCAGCGTGGCTCAACTTCAAATGCAGTGGCAAAGATCGCTTTCAGTTCTTCTGGAATACGTGAAATCTTTTGTACTGAACCTTCAAAATGTTTCAGATCATTGACCATCACGCTATCCCAAAGACCACGATCTTTCAATGCGCGAACAAGGTAAGGGTTGATCACGGTGAATTCACCAGAAAGGTTAGATTTCACATACAGGTTTTGGAATGTCGGCTCAATCGATTGAGACACGCCACAAATGTTAGAAATCGTTGCAGTTGGTGCAATCGCCATAACATTTGAGTTGCGCATACCATCTTTTTGCACTTTGGTACGTAAAGTATCCCAGTCCAAACGTTGAGTACGATCCACTTCAAACATACGTTCAGGGCGTGTTTTACCAACAAGGTCTAAAGAGTCGATTGGTAAAATACCTTGATCCCAGAGTGAACCTTTAAAGGTTGAGTAAACACCACGTTCAAGCGCAAGATCACTTGAAGTTTGAATGGCGTAGTAACTAATGACTTCCATCGACTCATCAGCAAAATTAACTGCTTCATCAGAGCCATACGCCAGATTCATTTCGTATAAAGCATCTTGGAAGCCCATGATACCCATGCCAACAGGGCGATGTTTCAGGTTCGAATTTTTGGCTTGTGGTACAGCATAGTAGTTAATGTCGATGACGTTATCGAGCATACGCACGGCTGTTTTGATGGTACGTGCCAATTTTTCACGGTCTAAAGCGCCGCCTTGTACGTGTTGTACAAGGTTGATCGAACCTAAGTTACAGACTGCAATTTCATCCTGATTAGTATTCAGGGTAATTTCAGTACATAGGTTTGATGAGTGAACCACACCTACATGTTGCTGTGGCGAACGCAAGTTACACACGTCTTTAAATGTAATCCACGGATGACCTGTTTCAAACAGCATTGACAGCATTTTACGCCATAAGTCCTGAGCGCGAACTTTCTTGTAAAGGAAGTTTTGCTCTTTAGCAATCGCTTCATAATGCGCATAGCGTTCAGCAAACGCTTGACCTGTTAGATCATGCAAATCTGGAACTTCGGAAGGAGTGAACAATGTCCATTCACCATCTTCAAACACACGTTGCATAAAGAGGTCAGGAACCCAATTGGCGGTGTTCATGTCGTGGGTACGACGACGATCATCCCCTGTGTTTTTACGTAATTCCAAAAACTCTTCGATATCTAGATGCCATGTTTCAAGATACGCACACACCGCACCTTTACGCTTACCACCCTGATTTACGGCAACCGCAGTATCATTGGCGACTTTAAGGAAAGGAACAACACCTTGTGATTTACCATTGGTGCCTTTGATGTAAGAGTTCAGGGCACGTACAGGTGTCCAGTCGTTACCTAAACCGCCTGCCCATTTTGATAACATTGCGTTGTCACGCATGGCTCCATAAATGTTGTAGAGGTCATCACCAATGGTGGTTAAATAACAGCTAGATAATTGCGGACGCAATGTGCCTGAGTTAAATAGGGTAGGCGTCGATGCCATGTAGTCGAAGCTAGACAACAAGTCATAAAACTCGATGGCACGTTCTTCACGATTGGCTTCATTAATGGACAGCCCCATGGAAACACGCATAAAGAACAATTGTGGAAGTTCGTAGCGAATGCCATCTGAGTGAATAAAGTAACGGTCGTATAGTGTTTGTAAACCTAAATAAGTAAACTGATTTGATCGCTCTGGTTTGATTGCTGCTGCAAGTTTGGCAAGATCAAAGTTTAATAATTCTGGGTCGAGTAACTCAAGTTCAACCCCTTTTTTCAGGAAGATTTCAAGCGCATCACTTTCAAGCGTATCTTCAGGTAAACCTAAAAATTCAAGACCTTTGGCAACCAGTTCATTACGCAATAAACGCGCAGTGACATATGTATAATTTGGCTCATGTTCAATGCGGGTACGTGTTGCCATCATCATTGTCGTGGCAATATCGCTCGCTTTCACGCCGTTATATAAGTTTTTAACTGTTTCATCGACAATCGCTTGAACATCAATCCCTTCCAGACCTTCAGCCGCTTTCTCAACTTCTGCTGATAGCGCATCGAGATCTAATGGCTGGAGCTGACCATTAGCATCCGTAATCTGTAAAGTCGGGTGATGATTTGCACCGGCCTGTTGACGGGCATTAGCGCGTTGTTCACGATAGATGACATAGGCACGCGCAACTTTTTGTTCGCCTGTACGCATCAAGGCCAGTTCAACCTGATCCTGAATTTCTTCAATGTGAATCGTACCGCCAGAAGGTAAGCGACGATTGAAAGTATTCATGACCATTTCTGTAAGTTGAGTAATACGGTCGTGAATACGGCTTGAATCTGCACCTTGTTGTCCTTCGACCGCCAGAAATGCTTTACCAATCGCAACGGAAATTTTCTCTGCATCAAATACAGCAACTTCCCCAGTGCGTTTAATCACCTGAAGTTGGCCAGGAGTTGAAGTGATTACGCTCATGTCAGCATAGCTCCATTGTCATCTATAGTTATGTTCATTGGACCGTTTCAATCGGGCAAAAAGGTGGCTCGATATTTGAGGAATAAACACAAGACTTAGTGGTTAGTGTTTGTTTTAAACACAAGATACGGGAATTTTAATCTGATATCAATCTTGACATTTTATTAATTTTTTATTCATTCATTATCTGTCTGATTCTGCGATGCATAGCTTAGCAAAGTCCTAAAAAATTACGTATAGATAACTATGTGGATAACTCAAAAAACAGACATTTACAGGCTTAAAAAGCGGCTATAGAAATAATTTGTTTAATATTTATACGTACTATTTAGCGAATTAAGATAAGTGGTAATTTTTAAACCAAAATAATAAAATCACTGAAAATTCAACAGCTAATAAAATTGCAACAAAATACAACTGGCGTGTATCAGTTTGGTGAACAAGGACTTGTTTACAATGTAAACGTGTGTATATTGCTTTCTATGAAGCATGTCTATCTGTCGGATTTTAAACAGATACACTTAAATATATAAATAGGGGCATTGTATGAGCCAGGAAGAAAAGTTACCTAAGATTCTGATTGTTGAAGATGATGAGCGTCTTGCACGTCTAACACAGGAATATCTGATTCGTAATGGACTAGAGGTTGGGGTTGAAACAGATGGTAATCGTGCAATTCGTCGTATTATCAGTGAACAGCCTGATCTTGTCGTACTCGATGTGATGTTACCTGGTGCAGATGGTTTAACCGTTTGTCGAGAAGTGCGTCCTCATTACCATTCTCCGATCTTGATGTTAACTGCGCGTACTGAAGATATGGATCAGGTTTTGGGTCTGGAAATGGGCGCAGATGATTATGTGGCTAAACCAGTACAGCCTCGTGTATTATTGGCGCGCATCCGTGCTTTGTTACGTCGTACTGATAAAACGGTTGAAGATGAAGTGGCGCAGCGCATCGAATTTGATGATTTGGTCATCGATAATGGTGGACGCTCAGTGACCTTGAATGGTGATCTAGTTGATTTCACCAGTGCGGAATATGACTTACTCTGGCTATTGGCTTCAAATGCAGGCCGTATCCTGTCTCGTGAAGATATTTTTGAGCGTCTGCGTGGGATTGAATACGATGGACAGGATCGTTCGATTGATGTGCGTATTTCACGCATTCGTCCAAAAATTGGCGATGATCCAGAGAACCCGAAACGTATCAAAACTGTGCGTAGCAAAGGCTATTTATTTGTAAAAGAAACCAATGGTATATGAAACATCCATTGTTAGTAAAAATCTCCCAATAAGGTTGATCGAGTGTTTAAACACAGTATCTTCTTACGCATTTATGCTGGTTTGGTGGTCTTGGTTATGTTGGTGGCTTTATTTGGCTACTTGCTGGTTCAGATCATCAATTACCAACGTGCTCAGGAATATCGTGAATCCCTGACGGATGGTATTTCTTTTGTCATCAGTGAAGGTGTTGCTCGACAGCCGGGAGAACAACAAAAACTGGACTGGATTTCAGATGCCTCTGATTTACTTGAACTGCCAATTTATTATGTGGCGTCAAATAAAATTGAGCTTTCCAGAACAGAAAAGAAACGTATTGAAGAACAAAAATCAGTTGTTCGTTATGATGCTGAAAATAGCATTGCTTACGTCATTATTGGTTTGCCCGAAGACAATCAACATTTCCTCTATGTCAAAGTAGATAAAATTGGTGAGCGCCAAATGAAAGCGCTTCCCATCTTTATTTTGGACTACTTGATTTATTATCCAGGTCAGGAAAAAGAATACATTAATCGTATTCAAAAGCATTTTTCTTATCCAATCACCATTCAGGATGTTAAAGATATCCAACTGGATTCTGAGCAAATTGGTCGTTTGCGTCAGGATCAAAGTGTGATGTTGTATAAAGACAGCGCAACGGTACGCGGAACCACGATCTCCATTGTTTCTCCGATGCCGAATAATCCGACTGAGGTTTTGGTTTTAGGTCCAGTGCCTATGTTTAACTGGATGCCATTTCAGTTATCGGCAGGAATTACCCTATTTAGCTTATTTCTGTTGAGTTTAGGGGTTTATGGACTGATCTTACCGCTAGAGAGAAAAATCAGACAGGTACGATTCGCTCTAAATCGCATGAAGTCTGGCGATTTATCTTTGCGAGTGCCTATTGATGGTAGTGATGAGATGGCCAATCTGGCATCGAGCTATAACAATATGTCAGATCATATCCAGCGTTTGATTGAAGCGCAGCGCGAATTGATGCGCGCAGTTTCGCATGAGCTACGAACGCCTGTGGCACGCGTCCGTTTCGGGATGGAAATGCTGGCTGAAGAAGATGATTACAATTATCGGATTCAGCAAATGGAAATGATTGATAAAGATATTGAGGCCTTAAATACCTTAATTGATGAGATCATGACTTATGCCAAGTTAGAGCAGGGGACACCTTCGCTGGATTTTGAGGAAATTGCTCTGATTGATGTGTTGGATCAGGTCGCCGTTGAAACCGAGGCGCTAAAAACTCAAAAAGAAATTGAGCTGATACCCCCGCCGAATTATGTGATAGCAGATGCAGAACGTCGTTATTTGCATCGTGTCGTACAAAATCTGGTGGGTAATGCAGTACGTCATTGTGATCATAAAGTTCGCTTGAGTGGTGGTATCCGCGCAGATGGAAATGCTTTTGTCTGTGTAGAGGATGATGGTTCTGGTATTCCTGAAGAAGATCGGAAACGTATCTTTGAAGCTTTTGCCCGTCTGGATGATAGTCGTACACGGGCTTCAGGTGGCTATGGTTTAGGGTTATCTATTGTGAGTCGGATTGCGTACTGGTTTGGTGGAACCATTAGTGTGGATGAAAGTCCTGATTTGGGTGGTGCGCGTTTTATTATGCTTTGGCCAGCAAAACGCTTTAATCAAAAGCTTAAACAAAAAAATCTGTCAAAACAAAAAGAAAGCACTCATTAGAGTGCTTTCTTTTTGTCTGATTTGAATCAGTTTATTCTTGTAAGGTCGCATCTGGTGCAATTAGGGCTTTGCCTGCGCGTAAACTGGTTAAAGCATCTTGATCAAAATCGATTAAGAGAAAGTTATTTTCTGCATCGATTTTATAACCACTAATAATTTTTTGATCACCATTGATGGTTTCAATACGATATTCATCCGTAATGTTAAGAATACCTTCTAGATTGGTTGTGGTTGATGCGAGATCCTGACGAAACAGGTCATAAATATCACGTAAATCAAAAATTGCATTGTCTGCATCGGGATGCTTTTGCACATATTCTTGAATATGTCGAATGAGCAATTGAGCATAAAGAAAATAGTTTGGCTTATGTGTATAGTGCAGACTCATTGATTTTACTCCTTATTCTTTGTTTTTAGCATACACATTGGCTCAAGGTTGATGTGTATAAAGTTAATTAAAGCATGTAACTGAATTGCAAAGATTTATAGATCTAATTTTATATATTTTCCTCATTTAGAAATTCTGCTTGTTTAATCAGTTTTATTTCAATCCTAATTTGAATTGAAGTAAAAAATACCACTCGAGTTCAGCATGATCTACTTCTCAAAATAGCATGCTCTTTTGAACTTGAGATAGTCTTTTAGAGCTTTAATTTTCAGCAAAATCACCGTTTAATGTAGGCTGATTTTAAGCCAAGTTTGAGGTTGAGGGTATTTCTTGAGAAAATAGCAAAATAATTCAAAAAAATACATGATAAGTGATGGTTAAAGGTGTAATCATGATTTAGGACAAAATTGTCCGAAATATTGGTTAAAATGTAAGAAAATGAAAAAAATAATCATAATATGAGAATTGATTTGATAAACCGATAAATACCAGTGGATTTAGCGTTCAAGCCCTATATTTTCTAAAATTGTCCAAAAAATCATCCTAAAGACTAAGGTACTTCACCTAGCAACAGAAATTAGAAATCAGGTACAATTGGCGGGATTAATTTTATGTTTGGTGTATTTGAAGGCCAATACATACATTCTTTGTTAAATAATAGGCCTGCCAGGAGTTATCCCCGCATGAGTGCCATTACTCCATACGAATGGGCAACTATTGCCTTCGTGATCGGTGTTACATTTCTGTGCGTTTTTATGCTTACCGTTCCCTTGCTCCTAGGGGGTAAATCGTGGGGGCGCGCGAAGCAAGAGCAATTTGAATCAGGTGTTGTGAGCGCAGGTGGGGCACGTATCCGCTTGTCTGCAAAATTTTATTTGGTCGCGATTTTCTTCGTTGTTTTTGACCTTGAAGCACTCTACTTATACGCATGGGCAACCTCTGTCCGTGAAGTGGGTTGGCTTGGTTTTACGACTGTTGTAATTTTTGTTGTCGATTTATTGATTGCTTTGGTTTATGCATTTGCTGTAGGTGCATTGAACTGGGCACCAGCAGATCGTCGTAAATCAGCAGGAATTAAGGCCAAAGTGGGTTCTGCACAGATGAATATTGCTGATATTACCCGCTTCAATTCTATTGAGGAGTTGGTGATGGACCCTACAGGTCACATTCCAGCTCAATCCTCAGGTCGTATGAAGTCTATTTCAGCGACTCAAACCTCATCTGAACAGGAGTAACTCGGGATGAAATATACATTAACCCGTGCGAATCCGAGTGCTGATCAATATCCTTTGCAAGAACGCCAAATTGTCACTGATCCGCTTGAAGAAGAAGTCAATAAAAATGTCTTCATGACCCGTCTGGAAGATGTGATGCATAATGTGGTCAACTGGGGGCGTAAAAACTCAGTCTGGCCATTTAACTTTGGGACTTCATGCTGTTACGTTGAGTATGCAACCACCTTAACAGGTGTCCATGATTTATCACGTTTTGGTGCCGAGGTTATTCGTGCTTCACCGCGTCAAGCTGACTTGATGATTGTTGCTGGAACCTGTTTTGTCAAAATGGCGCCCGTTATTCAACGTCTTTATGAGCAAATGCTTGAGCCAAAATGGGTCATTTCCATGGGAGCTTGTGCAAATTCAGGCGGTATGTACGACATTTATTCGGTTGTACAGGGCGTCGATAAAATTATTCCTGTTGACGTGTACGTCCCAGGTTGCCCGCCTCGTCCTGAAGCATTGATTCAAGCATTAATGCTACTCCAAGACCAAATTCAATTAGAGCGCCGTCCACTTTCTGCCGTAATCGGTGATGATCTTAAGCCAGTGTATAAGCCAAAGATGATGCCAGAACGCGATCGCAAAAATGCTGAGCGTATTGCGGTGAAAAACCTACGCTCTATGGATGAAATTAAATAATTATTCATGATGAAGTTTTGATATATCGACTGGATATGTTTCATCAGAAAAATTGACTGAATTTGTATTAAATAGGAAGCCAAGCCAATGGCTGAAACTGACATTGCTATGCCAGAATCGACTCCAGTTGATTCACGCCCAGCATTTGCAATTGTAGAGGAACTCCAAACCAAGTTTGGTGAAAACTTCTACGTGCAACCGACTTGTGAAGAGTTTCCGACTGTCTGGGTTGAGCGCGCACGCGTACAAGATGTACTGATGTTTTTGCGTAAAGTAGAACGTCCTTATGTGATGTTGTTTGACTTATCGGCGGTGGATGAGCGTTTACGTACCCACCGTGATGGTTTACCTGCATCTGATTTCACGGTGTTCTATCACTTATTATCATTAGAACGTAATAGTGATATTCGTATCAAAGTGGCGCTGAACGAGAATGATATTAACATTCCAACAGCCACCAATATTTGGCCAAATGCCAACTGGTACGAACGTGAAGCTTACGATATGTTTGGGATCAATTTCGAAGGGCATCCGATGCTACGTCGAATTTTGTTACCAACTTATTGGGAAGGGCATCCACTGCGTAAAGAATATTCTGCACGTGCGACCGAATATACCCCGTATATGCAGAACAAAGCCAAGCAGGATTTTGAACAGGAACATTTACGTTTTGTCCCAGAAGATTGGGGATTAAAACGTGGAAATGCCGATGAGGATTTCATGTTCCTGAACTTGGGTCCTAACCATCCATCTGCACATGGTGCGTTCCGTGTGGTGTTACAGTTAGATGGTGAAGAAGTCAAAGACTGTGTGCCTGATATCGGTTATCACCATCGTGGTGTGGAAAAGATGGCTGAGCGTCAAACTTGGCACTCGTTCATTCCCTATACCGACCGTGTGGACTACTTGGGCGGTTGTGCGCAAAACATGCCTTATGTCATGGGCGTTGAGCAGCTTGCGGGTATTAAAGTGCCTGAACGTGCGCAATGTATCCGTGTCATGATGTCGGAATTGTTCCGTATCAACAACCACTTGTTATATATCGGTACGGCGATTCAGGATGCGGGTGGTATGACCCCAGTATTCTATATGTTTGCCGATCGTCAAAAAATCTATGACGCGATTGAAGCGATCACAGGTTTCCGTATGCATCCTGCGTGGTTCCGTATCGGTGGAACAGCACATGACCTTCCAAACAACTGGCAAAAACTGATTCGTGACATTCTCGAATGGATGCCAAAGCGTTTGAAGGAATATCATACTGCTGCACTTAAAAACTCAGTATTTGAAGGTCGTACCCGTAATGTTGCTCAATATGATGCAAAATCTGCATTGGCTTGGGGAATAACAGGCACTGGTTTACGCGCCACAGGTATTGACTTTGATGTGCGTAAATATCGTCCATACAGTGGTTATGAAAATTACGATTTTGAAGTACCACTTGAGTATGAAGGCGATGCCTATGCTCGTGTCATGGTGCATTATCGCGAAATCGAAGAATCGCTCAAAATCGTGAAACAATGTCTGGATAATATGCCATCTGGTCCGTATAAAGCGGATCATCCTCTGGCAGTTCCACCACCGAAAGATAAAACCCTGCAAGATATTGAAACTCTGATTACGCACTTCTTAAGTGTGTCATGGGGGCCTGTCATGCCAGCGGGTGAAGCATCTGTGATGGCGGAAGTGGTGAAAGGTGCGTCTAACTATTATTTGACGTCTGATAAATCAACCATGAGTTATCGTACTCGTATTCGTACACCGACCTTTACCCATCTACAGCAAATTCCATCTGTGATTAACGGGAGTCTGGTTTCAGACTTGATCATTTATCTGGCAACCATTGATGTGGTTATGGCCGACGTGGATCGCTAAGGGGTACGCATTATGATGATTTTGACTGATAAAAAGCCACGTGTGAATGTTGAAGGGATTTTGACTGCGGATGAAATCCACGAAATAGAACATCACATTGATCACTATCCGTATCCACGTGCGGCATCATTGGATGCACTGAAGTGCGTACAACGCCGTAATGGCTGGGTAGATGATGCACAGATGAATGCAATCGCGCAGTTATTAACGATTAGCGTTGCAGATTTGGAAGGTGTGGCGACATTTTATAACCGTATTTATCGCCAACCTGTGGGTCGTCACGTAATTTTATTGTGTGACTCGATTGCCTGCTTCTTGATGGGTGCTGAAACTTTGGCTGAAGCGTTCCAACGTGAGCTGGGTATTCAGTATGGTCAAACCACGCAAGATGGCCGTTTTACCTTATTACCCATTTGCTGTTTAGGTAATTGTGATAAAGGCCCAACACTTATGATTGATGAAGATACCCATGGTTTGGTAGATGTATCTTCGGTCAAACAGTTATTGGAGAAGTATGTATGAATACTGAACCAAAACCGATTTATGGCGAAGGTAATCCAGAAACTCATCCACTGACTTGGCGTTTGAGTAAACAGGAACATGTCCGCAATGCCGATGATTACGAAGCTTTAGAGGGTTATCAAGGCTTTAAGAAAGCCATTGAAATGAAACCTGCGGAAGTTTTGGAAGTCATTAAAGCAGCAACGGTCAAAGGCCGTGGTGGTGCAGGTTTCCCAGCAGGGATTAAATGGTCGCTCATGGCACCGAATGATGGTGGTCCACGCTATCTCATCTGTAATGCCGATGAAATGGAACCCGGTACATTCAAAGACCGTTTGTTGATGGAACGTCTTCCGCACCAATTGATTGAAGGCATGTTGATCGCTGCTTATACCTTAGAGGCAACGCAGGGTTATATCTTTATTCGTGGTGAATATATTGAAGCGGCTCAATACTTAAATGAAGCTTTGGAACAAGTTCGTGCCAAAGGTTATTTGGGTGACAATATTCTGGATACAGGCTGGAATTTTGAGCTGTTTGTGCATACAGGTGCTGGCCGTTATATCTGTGGTGAAGAAACTGCATTGATTAACTCGCTAGAAGGTCGTCGTGCTAATCCACGGACTAAACCGCCATTCCCGCAAGTTGCAGGAGCATGGGGGCGTCCAACCATCGTCAATAACGTCGAAACTTATAACAACTTACCCGCGATCATGTTACGTGGTCCTGAGTGGTATATCGGTTTGTCTGCGGGTAAATCCAAAGATCCAGGTACTAAAATTTATGGTGCCTCAGGTAAAGTTAAATTCCCAGGACTTTGGGAGTTGCCATTTGGTACGACTGCGCGTGAAGTGATTGAAGACTACGCGGGTGGTATGCGTGATGGTCTGAAACTTAAAGCATGGTTACCGGGTGGTGCATCCACTGACTTTTTAGCAGCTGAGCATATTGATCTTCCGATGGATTCTGAAAGCATCATGAAAGCAGGTTCGCGTTTAGGTACGTGCTTGTTGATGGTGGTGGATGAAACCCAATGTATGGTTTCTGCGGTACGTAACCTTGAAGAGTTCTTTGCGCGTGAATCATGTGGCTGGTGTACACCATGCCGTGATGGTTTACCTTGGGCGGTCAAAGCACTGAAAGCACTTGAAAATGGTGAAGGCAAGATGGAAGACATCGAGCATTTGTCTGAACTCACCAAAAAGTTGTGGATCGGTAAGACCTTCTGTGCCCACGCACCGGGTGCGATGGAGCCGCTTATGGGCGCACTCAAATATTTCCGTAGCGAGTTTGAAGCAAAAGTGACCAATCGTCCTGTTGCCCAAGCCAGTCACGTAGAACAAGTTTAAGGAATTCGACTATGGCTACAATTCATGTCGATGGAAAATCATATGAAGTCAATGGGTCAGAAAACCTGCTACAAGCATGTTTGTCCCTAGGCATCGACATTCCATATTTTTGTTGGCATCCATCCTTAGGTTCTGTGGGTTCATGTCGTCAATGTGCGGTGACTCAGTATGCAAATGCTGACGATACCCGTGGACGTTTAGTGATGTCATGTATGACACCCGCGGCTGACAATACGTTTATTTCAATCGAAGATAAAGAAGCGGTTGATTTTCGTGAGTCAGTGGTTGAATTTTTAATGACCAACCACCCGCACGACTGTCCAGTTTGTGAAGAAGGTGGTCACTGTCATTTACAAGATATGACCGTAATGACAGGTCATGACCGTCGTCGCTATCGCTTTACCAAACGTACGCACTATAACCAAGAGTTGGGTTCATTTATTGCACATGAAATGAACCGTTGTATCGCGTGTTATCGTTGTGTGCGTTACTACAAAGACTACGCAGGCGGGACTGACTTTGGTGTCTATGCCAATGCATCGCGTGTGTACTTTGGTCGTCCAGAGTCTGGCACTTTGGAGTCTGAATTTTCAGGTAACCTGACAGAAGTTTGTCCAACAGGTGTATTTACCGATAAAACTCACTCTGAACGTTATAACCGTAAATGGGATATGCAGTATGCACCAAGCGTGTGTCAGGGCTGTTCTTCAGGTTGTAACATTTCTCCGGGTGAGCGTTATGGTGAATTGCGCCGTGTAGAAAACCGTTTTAACGGTGAGGTCAATCAGTACTTCCTCTGCGATAAAGGTCGCTTTGGTACGGGTTATGTGAACCGTGCAGATCGTCCGCGTCAGCCACAGTTCCGTGTCGGTGAAGCGGTCAGTTCAGTTTCAGTTGATCAGGCACTGGATGAAGTCATTGTAAAACTTCAAGGTAAAAAAGTACTGGGAATCGGTTCTCCACGTGCCAGCCTTGAATCGAACTATGCATTACGTGAGCTAGTCGGACAGGAAAACTACTCAACAGGCCTGTCGCAAAAAGAGCAAAATCTGGTTGAACTTGCGGCTTCAATCATGCAAACCGAGGGTGTTTACAACCCGAATATGCGTGAAGTCGAAAGCTATGATGCAGTACTGATTTTAGGTGAAGACCTCACTCAAACTGCACCGCGTATGGCATTATCCGTTCGTCAAGCAGCGAAAAATAAAGCCAAACAAATGGCGGCGGATCGTCGTACTCCAGACTGGTTAGCAGAACCTGTACAACGTATTGGTCAGGATGAGAAATCTCCGATTTATATTTTGGCAGCGACTCAAACTCGCTTAGCGGATGTCGCAACAGGTGAAGTAGTTGCATCACCAAACGACATCGCGCGTCTTGGTTTTGCAATTGCGGCAGCTGTGAAAGGTGAAACCCTGAATGGTCTAGATGATGATGCCAAAGCCTTTGCTCAAACTATTGCTGACAGCTTAAAAGCTGCGAAAAAACCTTTGGTGATTTCGGGTACAAGCTTACAAGATCCAGCGATTATGGAAGCGGCTGCGCAAGTCGCACAAAATCTAGGCAATGCTGGTCTTACACTGACTGTGCCTGAAGTGAACTCAATGGGTCTGGCATTGTTTGGTGGTCAAAGCTTAGAACAAGCCTTTGCACAAGATTATGACACTGTCGTGATCGTGGAAAATGACTTATTCCGTCGTTTACCTGCACCTCAAGTCAAAGCTGCTCTTGCCAAAGCGCAAACCGTAATTGTGTTGGATCACAGTGAAACTGAGACTGTGAAACAGGCCGATATCGTGCTTTCAGCGGCAAGTTTTGCTGAGGGTGATGGTACAGTGGTGAGTCAGGAAGGTCGTGCGCAACGTTTCTACCAAGTTTATGATCCAAGCTATTACAAGCCAGAGTATGCGATCAAAGAATCATGGCGTTGGTTACATGCTATTGAAACAGGACTCAACGGTAAAGTGATTAACTGGACTTTACTGGATGATGTGATTGAATCTGTGGTGAAAAATGTTCCTGTGCTTGAAGCGATTCAGGACGTTGCACCAGATGCAGGCTACCGTGTTCATGGTTTAAAAATTGCGCGTGAACCGCGTCGTTATTCAGGTCGTACCGCACTTCGTGCACCAATTTCTGTACATGAACCAAAACAACCTGTGGATGTCGATTCAGCTTTAACTTTCTCGATGGAAGGTTATGTGGGTCCACAAAAAGCATCATCATTGGTTCCATTTGCATGGGCACCGGGTTGGAACTCGCCACAATCTTGGAATAAATACCAAGATGAAGTCGGTGGTCACTTGAAAGGTGGCGACTCAGGTATTCGTTTATTTGATCGTTTACCAAAACGTCCTGCACGTAGCTTTGTTGCACCAGCAGCGATTACGGTCAATCCTGAAAGTTTCCGTCTGGTTCCAATGCATCACATTTTTGCATCGGGTGAATTTACCATTAAGACACCTGCCATGCAGTCTCGTATTCCTGAAGCCACTTTTGCTTTGGGTGAACAAGATGCAACTCGTTTGAATCTCAAAGATGGTGAACGTATTTCATTACAAGCGGGTGAAACCACAGTGAGCTTACCTGTTCAGGTGATTGAATATTTACCAACGGGTTATATCGGTTATCCAATTGGTTTGGCACCGACGGTGTCTTTGGCTGAACCTGTATCAGTCGCGGTAGGAGTGTAATTCATGCAACAAGAAATTATGCGTCAAACACCGCTTTGGGCTGAGAACTGGCCAATTGCTTATGCTGTGGTTCAAGCGATTGTGATTATGCTGGTAGTGGTTGTGATTGCAGCTTTAATGTCATTTATTGAACGTCGTCTTTTGGCACTCTGGCAAGACCGTTATGGTCCTAATCGTGTAGGGCCAGGCGGTATGTTTCAGATCGTGGCAGATATGCTGAAGATCATGTTCAAGGAAGACTGGACACCAAAGTTTGCCGATAAATTGACCTTTCGTATGGCACCAGCAGTGGCAATGGCAACTGCGGTACTGTCATTTATGGTGATTCCAATCAGTCCGACGCTTGGCGTTGCGGACATGAGTATTGGTCTATTGTTCTTTATGGCAATGGCGGGTATTGCAGTTTATGCCGTGCTGTTTGGTGGTTGGTCATCAAACAACAAATACTCGTTACTGGGTGGTTTACGTTCTGCGGCTCAAACCATTTCTTATGAAGTGTTTTTGGGTATTTCCCTGATGGGCGTTGTTGCCATCGCAGGTTCATTTAACCTGCGTGAAATTGTGGAAGCGCAACGCGATGTTTGGTTTATCATTCCGCAGTTTATTGGCTTTATGGTATTTGTGATCGCGGGTGTTGCGGTCACGCATCGTCATCCATTTGACCAACCAGAAGCTGAACAAGAATTGGCTGAAGGTTATCACGTTGAATATGGTGGTATGAAGTGGGGCATGTTCTTCGTTGCAGAATATGTGAATATCGTACTGATTTCTGCCTTGATCGTGACCTTATTCTTTGGTGGTTGGCTTGCGCCATTTAACCTTGAAATTCCGTTTGTTCCGCCTGTGTTCTGGTTCATTATTAAAACAGCGTTTTTTATGATGATGTTTATTTTGGCTCGTGGTTCTTTAATGCGTCCGCGTTATGACCAAGTCATGAATTTTGGTTGGAAAATTTGTTTGCCGCTGGCGTTAGTCAACTTACTCGTGACTGGTGCTGTGATTCTGATGAATCAGGCCTAAGACAGCAGGGAGTACAAAATGTATAAAGTTCTAGCTGGAGTTGGGTCAATCGTTCGTACCTTGTGGATGGTATTTACCCACATTACGCGTAAACGAGACACAATTCTTTATCCTGAAGTCCCAGCAGAGGAAATTGTACCGCCTCGCTATCGTGGCCGTATTATTCTGACTCGTGATCCAGACGGTGAAGAGCGCTGCGTGGCATGTAACTTGTGTGCAGTGGCTTGTCCAGTCGGCTGTATTTCACTGCAAAAAGCAGAAAAAGAAGACGGACGCTGGTATCCAGAATTTTTCCGTATCAACTTCTCTCGTTGTATTTTCTGTGGCATGTGTGAAGAGGCGTGTCCAACGACCGCGATTCAGCTTACTCCTGACTTTGAGTTAGGTGAGTACGTGCGTCAGGACTTGGTTTATGAAAAAGAAAATCTATTGATTTCTGGTCCAGGTAAATATCCTGACTATAACTTCTACCGTGTTGCGGGTATGGCAATTGATGGTAAAGGTAAAGGTCAAGCGCAAAAAGAAAGTGCACCTATCGATGTACGGAGTTTATTACCATGATGTGGCCATTTTATTTGATGGCTCTCGTGGCCATTGTCTCTACGATTCGTGTGGTGACCAATGCGAATCCTGTACATGCTTTACTCAGTCTGATTGTTTCATTACTTGCAGTAGCGGGTATCTTCATGATCGTGGGTGCGCCATTTGCTGGTGCGCTTGAAGTGATTGTTTATGCTGGTGCAATTATGGTTCTGTTCGTCTTTGTGGTGATGATGCTGAATTTAGGTCAGCATACTGTGGAACAAGAACGTAAGTGGTTGAGCTCTGAAACATGGGCAGTTCCAGCACTGATGAGCTTTCTGCTCGGTTTGACTTTGGTCTGGATGTTATCAAGTGATTACACGGTACCGGGACAAGTCATGGGTCGTGAAGTGATCGGTCCAAAAGCAGTCGGTCAAGCTTTGTTTACTCATTATTTATTATTGGTTGAAGTTGCCGCGATGTTATTGCTTGCAGCATTAGTTGCAGCATTCCACTTAGGTAAACGTGAACCAAGTGCAGAAGGGGAACTATAACAATGGGCAATATCCCTTTAGAACATGGTTTGATTGTTGCAACCATTCTTTTTGCACTGGGTTTTTACGGTGTAATGGTGCGACGCAATCTTCTCTTTATGTTGATGAGCCTTGAAATCATGATGAATGCTGCGGCATTGGCATTTGTTTTAGCAGGAAGTGCATGGGCACAACCTGATGGTCAGATTATGTTTATCCTGATTTTGACTCTTGCTGCGGCAGAGGCTTGTATTGGTCTTGCGATTGTCCTTCAGTTTTACCATCGCTTCCACCATCTGGATGTGGATGCTGCTAGTGAGATGCGCGGATGAGTACTTTATATTTAACGATTCTTTTTCCGCTGATCGGTTTTATTTTATTAGCGGTAGGGCGCGACAAGCTCTCTGAAAATGTCGCAGCCATTATTGGTGTCGGCTCGGTTGGACTCTCTGCATTGTTTGCTCTCATTGCCGGACTTGCATTTACCAGCAGTGGACAACCATTTTTTGTCCAACATTTGTGGACTTGGTTTAATGTCGGTGGTTTTGCACCGGGTATTACGCTATATCTCGATGGTTTGTCATTACTGATGACAGGCATGATTACGGGTGTGGGTTTCCTCATCCATATCTTTGCTTCATGGTATATGCGCGGCGAAGAAGGCTATGCGCGTTTCTTCTCATATTTCAACCTGTTTGTTGCCAGCATGTTGGTGTTGGTGCTTGGCGATAACTTGGCGTTATTGTTCTTGGGTTGGGAAGGCGTCGGTCTGTGCTCATATCTATTGATTGGATTTTATTATTCAAATCCAGACAATGGCTGGGCTGCGATCAAGGCATTTACAGTGACACGTGTTGGTGACGTATTTTTACTTATTGCATTGTTCCTGCTTTATCAACAGTTTGGTACGTTAAATACGCATTATATCGTTGAAAATGCGGCGACAGTGATGACACAAAGCTCATCGCTTTCAATCTGGACCGCTTTAATGTTGTTCTTGGGTGCGGCAGGTAAATCTGCGCAGATTCCATTACAAACATGGTTGGCCGATGCGATGGCAGGCCCTACGCCTGTTTCAGCACTTATCCACGCTGCAACGATGGTGACAGCGGGTGTCTATCTGACCAGTCGTATGCATAGCGTGATTGAAATGGCGCCAGCAGTGATGCAATTCATTTCAATTACAGGTGCTGTAACTTTGCTCGTCGCAGGTTTTGCAGCATTGGTTCAAACCGATATCAAACGTATTTTGGCTTACTCAACGATGAGTCAGTTGGGTTATATGTTTATGGCAGTGGGTGCAGAAGCCTATCAGGCAGGTCTGTTCCATATGTTGGCTCACGCATTCTTTAAAGCGTTATTGTTCTTATCTTCTGGTGCAGTGATTTTAGCGTGTCATCATGAACAAAACATTTTCAAGATGGGTGGTTTGCGTAAAAAGATTCCATTTGTATTCTGGTGTTTTGTCATCGGCGGCGGTGCACTTGCTGCGCTTCCAATCGTGACCATTGGCTTCTTCTCTAAAGATGCGATCTTAGGCGCAGTTTATGCACAATCTGTGATTGCAAACTTACCACTTTACAATACCTTGTATTGGGTCGGGGTTGCAGGTGCATTCTTAACGTCTATTTATACTTTCCGTTTAATCTGGGTGGTATTTTTTGGCGAAGAAAAAACAGAAGCACATGCTATTCATGGTGTGACTTACTGGGGACCTTTGGCTATTCTTGCATTCTTATCGACAGGTTTCGGTTACTTCTTACAAGCTCCAGTTTTGAAGCTTTTAAGCAGTGCTAATATTCCAAGTTTTGTGATTCCAGAAAGTTTGGAAGCTGCGGTTTCTCACGCAGAACATTTGGCAAGCGGTATTGCGATTGCGGGTTTAATCGTAGGAATCTTGTTGTTTGTATTTGCTTACGCGGCAGTTAAATCTTTTGCTCAAAGTGGTTTGGGTTCAGGTTTAGTGCATATTTGTCGTACTGCATTTGGTTTTGATGCCTTGTATAACATCGTGTTTGTAAAACCTTATTTGTTTATAGCAAGACTTTTAGGTCGAGATCCAATCGATAGCATGTGGCTGGTATTGCCTGCCTTAGTGAAAGGCGGCAACAAATTTACGAGTTCACGTCAAACTGGTTTAGTGCGTGAATACGCTTCCAGTATGTCGCTTGGTGTCGTCGTGCTGTTGATGATCCTTATCGTTATTCAGGTGGTGGGGAAATAAAATGGAAAACAATTTAATTTTACCCGCGCTGATTTTAGTTCCTTTCATTGCTGGTTTTGTTTGCTGGTTGGTCGACAAGCTCGATCAGCATTTACCGCGCTGGATTGCCTTAATTGGTATGCTCGTGACTTTGGGATTGACACTTGCACTATGGCAAAGTGGTCAATTTCATTATGAGCTTGGTGCTCGAGTTCCAACGTGGTCAGCAGAGTTTAATCTTCCTTGGATTCAGACTTTAGGGATTAATATCCATCTTGCTATTGATGGTTTATCACTCTTGATGGTTGGCCTGACTGCACTACTGGGTGTTTTGGCAGTTGGTTGTTCATGGGGTGAAATCCAGAAAAATGTCGGTTTCTTCCATCTAAACCTTTTATGGTCTTTGGGTGGCGTGATCGGGGTTTTCCTTGCAGTTGATTTGTTCTTGTTCTTCTTCTTCTGGGAGATGATGCTGGTTCCAATCTACTTCCTGATCGCACTATGGGGTCACCGTGGTGCAGACGGAAAATCACGTGTCTATGCGGCTACCAAGTTTTTCCTTTATACCCAGATTGCAGGTTTAATCATGCTGATTGGTATTCTGGGTCTGGTGGTCTATGGCTACATGATGACAGGTTCGATCGGATTTGATTACAACTACTTGCTTGCAGTCGCCAATACACTTGATCAGCAAGCACCTGCGGTTGCTTATGCCTTTATGATCTGTATGTTTATTGGTTTTGCAGTGAAATTACCTGTATTTCCACTGCATGGCTGGTTACCCGATGCGCATGCTCAGGCACCGACCGCGGGTTCAGTAGACTTGGCAGGTATTTTGATTAAAACTGCTGCGTATGGTTTACTCCGTTTTGTGATTCCATTCTTCCCAGCGGCTTCGGCACAATTTGCAGATATCGCGATTATTTTTGGTTTGATTGGTATTTTCTACGGTGCTTGGTGTGCCTATCAGCAAACCGATATGAAACGTTTGTTGGCGTATACCTCAATTTCGCACATGGGCTTTGTGCTTCTTGCGATTTATGCCGGTAATATCCTGACCTATCAGGGTTTAATGATCATGATGCTGGCACATGGTTTATCTTCTGCTGCACTCTTCATTATGTCTGGTCAAGTCTATGAGCGTCTACATACGCGTGATTTACGCCTGATGGGTGGTTTGCGTGGACAGCTTCAATATTTACCATTCTTCCTGATGTTCTTTGTGGCTGCTTTGGTGGGTATACCAGGACTAGGTAACTTTATTGGTGAATTCCTGATCCTTATGGGTTCATTTAATAAATATCCTGCGTTCACGATTATCGCTGCGGTGAGTTTGGTCTTTGCAGGACTATATGGTTTGATTTTGATTCATAAAGCATTGTTTGGTGAGCCAAACCCTGAACAAAAACAGCACTATGTTCAACCGCTTAAAGATTTGAATTTACGTGAGCTTGTTATTTTGATGGTGTGTCTGATTGGTTTGGTCTGGTTGGGTCTTTATCCTCAAACCTTCCTCGACGTATCGCACTCAAGCATGCAATGGTTAGCCAATAGCTATAGTCCTGTACAACCTGTGGTTGACTTGACTCAGCAAGCAGCGACTCAGCTTAGTAATGTGGAGATCCAATAAGCCATGAACTTCACAATGTCTTTTTCTCAGCTTATGCCTTTGGCACCCGTGATGATTGTGGCGTTGACCGCAGTCGTTGTGATGATCCTGATTGCAATTAAACGTAATCATAATTTAATTGCAACCGCTTCAGTGGTGGGTCTAAACCTTGCCGCAGCTTATATTCTCATTACGATGTTTGGTGGTCATTTTGTACCATCGAATGTCATGGGAATGTTTATGATCGATCCGTTTACGCTGATTTATCAATTACTCATTATTGTGGCTTCACTTGCGTGCTGTACTTTGTCACATGCGTATATTGAAACCTATAAAGATAATCGCGAAGAACTTTACTTATTGCTTCTGATCTCGGTATCAGGGGCAATGCTGATGGTTGCAAGCGCGCATTATGCTTCTTTCTTCATTAGCCTTGAGTTAATGTCGATCCCAGTTTATGGCTTGTTGGCTTATACCTATCAGCGTAGTCGTTCACTTGAATCTGGTGTGAAGTATCTTGTACTTTCTGCAACTGCTTCTGCAATGCTTTTGATGGGCATGGCTTATATCTATGCCTATACAGGTTCATTGTCTTTCTATGATTCTGTACAAGCATTATTTAATGCGATTCGCCAACCAATGGTGATTTTAGGGCTTGCACTGGTCATTTTTGCGGTTGCATTCAAACTTTCACTGGCGCCATTTCATAAATGGACACCTGATGTTTATGCAGGTGCGCCAGCGCCAATGGCGACCTTTTTGGCGACTGCGGCTAAAGTGGCAACAATTGGTCTATTTGTACGTTATATGCTGACTTCTGGTGCGATCCTTGTCGATTCACTAGTAACGATTTTAACGATCATTGCCGTGTTATCTATTTTAGCGGGTAACTTGCTTGCAGTTCGTCAGGTCAATTTAAAGCGTATTTTGGCTTATTCATCGATTGCGCATTTTGGTTATTTGTTGATTGCTTTAATCAGCATGACCTACGCAAGTTTAGGTAGCGTTACGGTGTATGTCGTGACTTATGTACTGACTACCATTGGTGCATTCGGTGCGGTTGCGTTGATGTCTAGTCCTTATAACAATGTCGATGAAGCTGAAAGTCTTGCGGATTATCGTGGTTTATTCTGGCGTCGTCCTGTTTTAACTGCGACTTTAACCGTAATGATGCTGTCTTTGGCGGGTATTCCATTAACTGCGGGCTTTATTGGTAAATTCCTTGTGGTAATGGCTGCGGTAACGACTCAGCATTGGTTCCTTGCAGCCATGATTATTGTGGGTAGTGGTATTGGTTTGTACTATTACCTACGTGTGATGGTGGTCATGTATATGACTCCGCCTGAGGTTCCTCGTATCGATGCGGATAAGCATTGGGGACAAAAAGTAGGTGGAATCATGGTCTTGGCTGCGGCTGCATTGGTTTTAATTATTGGTATCTATCCAGATCCAGTGATTAAACTAGCCTTAGAAGGCGAGATTTTATCACCTCTGCATTTTGTGTTATCACAACAGCATTAAGCTTGTGTTTTAACAAAAAAAACCTCCATTCGTGGAGGTTTTTTAATTTTCGTCACTAAAACTATTTATAATATATCAAGTTTAATGTTGTTTTAGGTGTTCTCCCGTGCCCATTCAAGAAATCCGTCATCCTCTGATTCGTCATAAACTTGGCTTATTGCGACGTTCGGATATCAGCACAAAAAATTTCCGTGAACTTGCTCAAGAAGTCACAATGCTTCTGACTTATGAAGCGACAAAAGATTTGCAACTGGTCGATCATGAGGTTGATGGTTGGGCGGGCAAAGTCACGACCCAGCGTATTGCAGGTAAAAAAATTACCATCGTTCCGATTTTACGAGCAGGAATCGGCATGTTGGAAGGCGTACTTAACCTGATTCCTAGTGCCAAAGTCAGTGTACTCGGTTTGGAGCGTGATGAAGAAACCTTACAGGCGCGAACGTATTATAAAAAATTAGTTCCAGATGTCGCCAACCGTATCGCGATGATTATCGACCCAATGTTAGCGACGGGTAGCTCACTTGTTGCTGCGATTGATGTTCTTAAAGCCAGCGGATGTAAAGATATTCGTGTCATGATTTTGGTTGCTGCACCTGAAGGCATTAAAAAAGTGCAGGAATTGCACCCCGAAGTGGAAATTTATACCGCATCGATTGATGATGGATTGAATGCGCAAGGTTATATCGTGCCTGGCCTTGGTGATGCAGGAGATAAGATTTTTGGTAGTGTCCAAAAAGATTAAAAAGACTCCTTTAAAAAGCTGCCAATTTGGTGGCTTTTTTTTTTGCAAAAAAGGGATGTGGATTCCAGCTAAATTACTGTTTAAGTTTTTTTAAAAATTAAAATAACCTTAAATTTTTTATAAATATTAAATGGAAATAATTGTTTACTAGCTTAGGTGAATAAAAAAATACAATTACAATTATGGAGATAGTATGAATAATGTTAGTGATAATTATTATCAATTGATATAGGATTGCGCTAATTTTATACAGGGGTACATTTAATGTTTAATACTCAACCCAAAATATTAGCCCGTACAATTTCAGTGATGATGTTTATGGCGGCTGGTAGTAGTTTTATTCACGCTGAAGATATCTTACCGACGATAAAACTGAAAGCTGACGATCAAGATCAGCAAGGTTATACCGTTAAAAAATCTAAATCTGCAACCAAGATGGATTTGGCGCTGAAAGATACACCTCAGTCTGTGAGTGTAATTACAAAAGAACAAATCGATGATCAAAACTTAACAACTGTTGAAGATGTATTGAATCAGACCCCGGGTGTATATGTACAGCGTTTTGGTGCGCAAGGTGCAGTAGGCAATGGGGGAGAATATGTATTTTATTATGCTCGCGGTAAACAAATCGTAAATTATCAAGTTGATGGTGTTATGACAGCGCCAGCGATTGATGGCAAAAATGGATCATCTCTGAGTAATTTTGACCCCGCTGTTTTTGAAAACGTGACCGTAATTAAGGGTGCTACTGGCTTGACTAATGGTGCGGGTTATCCAAGCGCAAGTGTAAATTTTAATAGAAAACATGCCAATAGTAGTGTCCCAACTGGAGAGGTTAAACTGAGTGGTGGCTCATGGGATACTTACCGATCACAATTTGATGTACAAGGTGGTTTAAATAGTGCTGGTTCTATTCGTGGTCGCGCTGTGGCATCGTATGGTCAGGGTGATTCATGGAAAGCTTGGGGAGATAATCAGTCAGGGACACTCTATGGCATTATCGATGCTGATATTGACCCTAAAACAACGGTTTCTGTTGGTGGTATGCTAAGTCGTAACAAAGTGACGGGTCTTGGTGTGCATGGTATTGATATGTATGGTATTGACGGTGGTATTAATCCATACACCCCTAGCTTTAATGCCAATGCAAAATGGGCATATAGTCGGGTTGATACTATTAATCTATTTGCACAAGCAAAACATGAATTTGAAAATCGTTGGAATTTGCAGGCAAACTATAACTATACACAACAGCAAATTAAGTCATTGTTTGGAGTGATTGGTGTAGCCTCAGTCAATTATTCTGATCAGGATGTCATCAAAGGTACAACAACTTATAAAGCACATTATGCATCTCTCGCCGCCTCACAAAATAACTTTAATCCCGAAGAACATAGTTTAGATGTTTCTGCGTCAGGGCCGTATCAATTATTTGGTCGTGAACATGAGTTGATGTTGGGTGCAAGTTATCAGCATATTGAAAATAATAATAACAATTTCTCAGGTTACAACAGTGCTAATGCGGTTGATTTGAGAACGTGGAATGGCGATGTTGCATTACCTAACGCGGCGACTCAAGTAGTGGGAGTAAATAACAAGAAATATGAGCAAGTCGGATATTATTTGGCTACACGCTTGAATCCAATTGATCATTTACATGTCATTGCTGGTGCTCGTTTATCCGACTATGATTATGAAACATTAGTCACGACTGCAACCAAAAATACACCTACCCATTTTAGTACTTATGCAAAAGTTACTCCTTATGCAGGTATTACTTATGACATTGCTCCGTGGTTAACTGCTTATGCAAGCTATACTAATATTTTCATGCCACAAAGTAACCGTGACTACAATTATGCTTTATTGGATCCGCAAGAAGGTGATAACTATGAAGGTGGTTTTAAAGCGACATTCTTTGAAAATCGCCTGAATCTAAGTGCTTCATATTTTGAAGCCAAGATGGATAATGTAGCGGATGCTGGTACAAAATATGGAAATAATATTCCTTCTGATTTAGTTGGAATCGTCTTACCAACTGATAACTATTATACTGAAATGGATGGTGTAAAAACTAAAGGCTATGAGATAGAAGCAAGTGGTGAAATTCTAGATGGATGGAATATTCAAACTGGTTATACTCATGCAAAATCAAAACAAAATGGTGTAAAAGTAAATACAACGATCCCAGAGGATCAATACAAGCTATTTACCACGTATAACCTACCTGTATTAGATAAAAAACTTACCATTGGTGGTGGTGTAAATTGGCAAAGTGCTTTCTATAATGGCAATGTCACAGGTGTAAATTATATCGCCTATAAACAAGATCAATTTGCACTTGTTAGTTTAATGGCAAAATATCAGATTAATCGTGATTTAAGTGTTGCTTTAAATGTGGATAATATCACAAATGAAAAGTATCGCCTCAATACTTGGGCAAATACTTATGGTGACCCAACCAGCTATACAGGCTCTCTGACCTATAAGTTCTAAATTATCTAATCTAAACAGCAGATACTTTGTTTGCTGCTGTTTAGAAAAATAGAAAAGATAATTTAATTTATAATTGTTTTTATTCTCATTTGAGAATTTATCTTATATAATTAGCCCGATTTTTAATGGGGAAATTTCGTGAAAAAGAACATATTATTTTTATCTCTCATTGCACTACCCGCTTTTGCCTTTGCAGAAGAAAATGTTGTGCTACCTACTATCACTGTTAAAGCGGACTCACAAGCAACCGATGCAACGGGAAAACTTAAAAAAGATGCTAATTTAGGTATTTTGGGTGAAAAATCATTATTAAACACTCCTTTTAGTATTCAGTCTTATACAGAGCAGGCGATACAAGATAAACAAGCTGATTCTGTAATGGATGTTTTAAAAAATGATCCAAGTATACGCACAACAACCAACAGTGGGCATTTAAATGAAAACTTTAAAATACGTGGTCTGAGCGTTGGTTGGGAAGATGCGAATATAAATGGTTCTTATGGTATGGGGCCAACAGGTCGTACACCAACTGATATTTTAGGTTCTGTTACAGTATTAAAAGGCCCAAACGCCTTGGTCGCAGGCATGCCTCCGAGTGGAGGGGTAGGTGGTGTTATTATGGCAACCACTAAACGTGCAGATAGAGATTTAACGCAAGTTTCTGCCATGTATGAAGATGGTGGATACTATAAATCTGGTTTTGATGTAGCTCGCCGTTTTGGAGAAAATAAAGAATTTGGCGCTAGAGCTAGTGCAACTTATGGACAAGGCGAACATATCATTGATGGTATGGATGATAAAAATACTGCTGCGGTAATTGGACTGGATTACACAACAGATAAAGCAAAAATTAATCTTGATGCATATTCTGTTCGTGATGAGCGTGATGGTGGTTCGCCAGCAATGGTATCGTTTGCGACTTTGAAAAGTGTACTTGCAGCACCAGATGGTAAAACAAATTATTTTCCTAAACTTCAAGGGGAACAAGAAAGTCAATATGTAGGTTTATCAGGTGAATATAAGCTTTTATCTAATTTAAAAGCTTATGCAGGAATTGGTTACGCTCAAAAAGAATATGTAGGTCATTTGTTTGGCACACGAATGATTGTCACAAATGCGGCAGGAGATGCCTCAACACAATATTATCGTGTACATGCTAAATATGATAATAGTACAGCTAACATAGGTTTGGAAGGTCAATTTAATACAGGACTAGTTTCACATACCGTTGGCTTACGTGCAGATTATCTATCGAGCCATTTAAAGCAACATTATGCTGCAACATCATCATCATTTAAAACTAATCTATATAATTCAGATGTGGGTAGTTATGGTGAAATGCCAACAACATATCCTGTCTGGGGGCCATATAATCATAGTGAGTTTCTCAGTTATAGCTTGACTGATCAAATGTCTATGTTAAATGACAAGTTGCAAATAATACTAGGTGCACGTTATCAGGATATGGATATTGATTCAATTAACGCGACTACTAAGACATGGAGCAATTATAGTAAAGATAAGATTTCACCAAGTATTGCATTTGTAGTGAAGCCATTTGGAGATAGCTTATCGTTCTATACCAGTTATGTTGAAGCATTAGTACAAGGATCGACGGTTACTTCTACAGCGGATGCAAACTACGGTAATACTTTTGCGCCATTTGAAACTAAACAGTATGAGATTGGTGCGAAATTTCAAGGTGAGCGTTGGTTGCATACTTTAGCAATGTATCAGATTGAAAAACCAAGCACTATGACATTAAATTTGTCGACAAATGATTCACGCTATGTAGCAGGTAAAACTACTACAGTAACAACAGATGGTGCCGAAACTAAATCTAAAGGAATTGAGTATGGTGTATCTGGCAAAGTAACTGATGACTTAATTGTTTATGGGAACTTGGCTTATATTGATACTAAGTATGAAAAAGCTGCATCAAATCAAGGGAATACAGTTGAAGGTACACCAGAGTTTACCGCAGGCTTAGGTTTAGATTATCAAATTCCTTTGATTGAAGGATTAAGTGTTAATACTTTTGTTACTTACATTGATGATCAGTATTTAGATTCAGGCAACACATTAAAATTACCAGACTATACTT
>Ga0099799_10030_pt1 | contig 41428 bp, 45 predicted proteins | sample Uncmet6_SortLC_1_FD_89033 | JGI IMG/M metagenome (GOLD analysis project Ga0099799, IMG submission 89033) | Marine eukaryotic communities from CALCOFI LINE 67, Pacific Ocean - CN11_C50_N6_SortLC_1 | ecosystem: Environmental > Aquatic > Marine > Oceanic | place: Pacific Ocean: Monterey Bay...
TGAATCAGTTTTATAAGCGATGATATCTAATGCATCACATACAATGTTTTGAGCTAAGGATTTTTTACCATCTTTTATTAAACGGGATACTAGAATACTGACCAAGTAATTGTTATAAACTGGATCAGGGGCAGGAAACCGTTTTTTTAATAATTTTTCTGCGGGACATATTAAAGCTATTTTATTTATTTATGAAGCTATTTAAAACTAAGCATTTGGTTTTTTAACCCCGTATTTTGAGCGGCCTTGTGTACGATTTTTTACAGCACCACTATCAAGTGCACCACGAATAATATGGTAACGAACACCAGGTAAATCTTTTACTCGCCCACCTCGAATAAGAACAGAAGCATGTTCTTGCAATTCATGTCCAATCCCAGGAATATATGCAGTAACTTCAAATCCTGAAGTTAATCTTACACGAGCAACTTTACGAGTCGCAGAGTTTGGTTTTTTTGGTGTTGTAGTATATACACGTGTACAAACGCCACGACGTTGAGGACAATTTTTTAAAGCCGGTGACTTCGTTTTCTTTTTTAGAGATTGTCTTTTATTGCGAATCAATTGTTGTATTGTCGGCATGAGAGTATTTTTTGAATTTACTATTTTTCTAAATTAAATTTTTTCATAAAACGATCTACACGACCTTCTGTATCAAGTAATTTTTTTGAGCCTGTATAATAAGGGTGATTACCTGACCAGATATCTACATTCAGTTTTTCTTTCGTTGAATTAACGGTATAAACTAATTGTCCATCACAATACACTTCTGCATTCTCATACCACTCAGGGTGGATATCTTTTTTTGGCATAAGATTAATTTTATGACTAATGTAATATTTATTAGCGCTTTGAATATTGGGAAGCTTTGCGGGCTTTTTTTAGACCGTACTTTTTACGTTCCACTTGTCGTGAATCGCGAGTTAATAATCCAGCTAATTTCAATGTTGCGCGGTAACTTGGGTCAATTTTACATAAAGCGCGTGCCAAACCTAACTGAATAGCACCTGCTTGGCCTGTTAGACCACCACCACGAGTTTTAATAATAATGCGATAATTATTTTCGAGATTTAATAAAGATAAACTTCGATTAAGAGTATTTAAATGTGCCGGGTTAAATTGTAGGAAGACTTCTGCCAAACAATTATTGATTAATATTTCGGATTTCTCATCCGGACCAATATTATACACTTGAACAATTGCAGTAGCCTCTTTTCGTCTACCTATCGATAATGCGACAATGTTATTTTGTGTTTTTTCTAATACCATAAAATTACTTGTAAACTAATAATTCTGGATTTTGAGATTCATGTGGATGCGAATCCTGTTTATATACTTTTAAATTAGCATATAAATTCCGTCCTAGAGGTCCTTTTGGCAACATTCCTTTTACGGCTTTTTCTAAAATTCGCTCCGGAATACGTTCTTGAAGTTTTTCAAAGGTTTCAATCTTTAATCCCCCAGGTCGTCCTGAATGGCGACGATAGATTTTTTGATTCGATTTTTTACCTGTAACTTTTATGTCTTGACTATTTATAACGATTACATAATCCCCACAATTTGTAGACGGATTAAAAATGGATTTGTGCTTACCACTTATAATCGTTGCAATAATACTAGAAAGTCGACCAAGTGTTTTACCTTTCGCATCAATTACATACCATTTTTTATTATTACTATTTAAAATATTTTTCATTTTACTTAAGTATTAATTTAAACTCATATCAAAACGGTCTGCTAATTTTTCAACTACTTCATTTGCTGATTTTTGACCAAAATTTTTAATTTCTTTTAATTCTTTAACAGAATATTGAACTAAATCTGCAATTGTTCGAATATTTACTCTTTTTAAACAATTGTATGCACGAACGGATAATTGCAATTCTTCAATTAAAATATCTAATTCGGTTTCAATTTCTGGAATTGGCGCAGCATTCGCTTTGGATTCATCGATAATTAATGATCCAAATAACGTTTGTAAAAATTGTGTGGATTTATTCAAAGCATCAGAAGGTGTTAAACTACCATCAGTGGTAATTTCTAGATCTAAAATTTCAGTAATTTTTTCATCAACTTTATAAGAATCTTTTATTTCATAATTGACATTTTTTACTGGAGTGAAAAGTGAATCAATATTTAGGAAATTATCAGAACTGTGTTGAGAATTTTTATCTATAACACGATACCCCGCGTCCGATTCAATTTTCAGTTCTAAAGTCACCTCCATTTGTTCTGAAACAGTTGCAATATAATGAGTTGGATTAAGTAAACTAACCATTTCGGGTAGTTCAATCTGAGCTGCCGTAATTACTTGTGGTCCTTTTATTTCAATAGAACTAAAAAAAGGTGTTTCAATTAACCCTTTAAATTTGATTTGTTTTAAATTTAAGAGGATTTCTAAAACGTCTTCACGAACCCCAGGAATTGTCGCAAACTCATTATTCACACCATTTATCCGAACGGCTGTAATGGCTGTTCCTTCTAATTTCGTTAATAAAACTCGACGTAGTGTATTGCCAATGGTTAATCCTTGACCTCTACTTAATCCTTTTAGTCGAAATTGACTAGTTTGTTCACCAATATCACTTGAATATGACTCAATTTTCTCCAATTGAAATTGTTGCATCTTTTTATAAGAAAATTTTAGACACGTCGACGTTTTGGTGGTCGACAACCATTATGAGGTACGGGAGTAATATCTTTTATGGAAACTATATCAAGTCCTAATACTTCTAACGCACGTACAGATGTTTCACGACCAGACCCTTGACCTCGAATTAAAACTTCTACCTTACGTAAACCTTGTTCCATTGCACTAGAGGATGCAGCTTCAGCAGCTGTTTGGGCTGCAAAGGGTGTTCCTTTTCGTGCTCCTTTAAACCCAACACTTCCAGCTGAGGACCACGCGATTGTGTTGCCAGATAAATCCGTTATTGTAATAATAGTATTATTAAAGGTTGAATTTATATGTACAACGCCCGATAGAATATTCTTTTTTTGTTTTTTTGTTGCTTTTTTAGCTTTTACTGCCATACAAATTTATTAATATAAATTTTTGATTTCGTAAAATTACATAAGACGTGCACCACGACGTGTTCGCGAATTTGTACGAGTTCTTTGCCCTCGAACGGGTAAATTTTGACGATGACGTCGACCTTTTACACAATTTATTTGTGATAAACGAACAATATTTTGTTTCGTTTGACGTCGTAAATCTTCCTCGACTTTATAATTTTCTTCAATAACTTCACGAATGTTCATAACTTCTGTGTCACCAAGAGTATTTGTTCGTTTATTTGGATCCACATTAGCTATAGACAAAACATTACGCGAAGAAGTTAATCCAATCCCATACACACTCGTAAGTGCATACTCGATTGTTTTTGATTTGGGTAAATCAATACCGGAAATACGAACCACTTTTTTCTCCCATTAATTCATAAATACTCGATTATCCCTGGCGTTGTTTATGCTTCGGGTTTGAGCAAATAACTCGAATAACACCAAATCGACGAATCACCCGACATTTAGGGCACATTTTTTTTACAGATGGGCGAACTTTCATAATTTTAAATATATAAATAATTAATAATAAATTAAATCATTATTAAATAGCTGGGCATTTTTTAAAAAATTTATCGAAGTGCCCCAAGAATAACTAGCTCCTATAAATTTATACTATCATATACTTCTGATATTAAATAGAATCGAATTTGGCGACTTAAGTCAACAGCTACACCAACTAAGATAATTAATGAAGTAATACCAAATCCTTTTACAGCAGGATTTAAAAAAGCTAGCAGACTTGGGATCGTAACAATAACTGCTAAGAATAACCCACCTAATAATGCTAACCTAGTTAAAGTTTCTTGTAAAAATCGCATCGTAGCTAATCCAGGTTGTGTACCCGGTATTGTGAAATTCATTTTCTTTAAATTATCTGCTAAATCGCGAGGTTTAATCGCAATTGTCGAATAAAAATAACTAAAAAAAAGTGTCAGAATAAAATAACCACTCGTATAAATTATATTTGAGAATTTTACTAAGCCGGATAATAGACTAAGTTTATTTATTCCAACAATAATAACATTTAACAACCCTGAAGAAAAAATTAATGGCATAATACCGCTTGGGTTCAATCTAAAGGGTAAATAGCTACTTTGACTATTGGTTGATTCCCACAATAGAGATTTTACTGATAACAATTCAATTTTTCGTAAAGCTCCTTGTACTATAATGATAGATAAAAGACCAAGACCAAAAAGAAAACCAATACCAATTTTTAAAATTAAGGTAGGTACGAGTACACTAAAATTATTTAACGTTTTCGGTAAGGCAGAACTTATATTTACAAATATAAATAATGATGTGCCATTTCCAATACCTTTCTCAGTTATTAACTCACTTAACCATAAAATTATTACGGAACCAGTTGTTAATAAAATTGCTATTTGAAAGGCATTAATAAAACTCCAACCAAAAATAAAAGGTTTCAGGAAAAAAGAAATAATTAAACCATAAATAAACGCAATTAGAACAGTTAAATAACGCGTATATTGAGTTATTTTCTTTTGTCCTACGACTCCTTCTTCTTTTTGTAATTTTTGCAGAGGTGGGGCAATGGCAGTTATCAGTTGCATTGTTATCGAAGCGTTGATGTTTGGCAAAATACCCAATGTGAATGGCCCCAAAACAAAAAAATCACCTTGCGAAAAAGAACTGAAAAAATTTAAGATGGGGCTATTTTGCAATTCTTTATATAAGTATTCTTGATCAATCCCTGAAATAGGGATAAAAGTACCCAATCGAGCAAATAGAATAATACTTAATGTGAAGATGATTCGATTTATTAAGTTTTTTTTACTACGGGATTCATTACTTAAAAAATTAAAACCCATGAACTATTCTCTTAATTTTATAAAAGCTTTGAAAACTTTATTTTAAAGTTTTCAAAGCTTGTAAAGCGCAGATTGTTGCACGAGCATTATTTAAAAGATTATTAGAGCCTAATTGTTTTGCCATAATATTCTGAACACCCGCAGCTTCTAGTAATGTACGAACAGAACCACCTGCGATTACTCCTGATCCAGCACTTGCTGGCTTCAGTAGTACATTAGACGCCCCATATTGACCAGTGGACACATGTGGAATGCTAAAGGTTTTTGTTAAGGGGACCATAATAATATTGCGTCGACCATCATTGGCAGCTTTTTTAACGGCTTCCACAACATCATCTGCTTTTCCTACCCCTACACCGACTAACCCTTTTTCATTACCAATTATTACAAGTGCACCAAAACGTAACTTTTTACCACCTTTTACAACTTTTGTAATACGGCGCACTTTAACAACTTTTCGTACCCAATTGACATTGGAACGGTTACTATTACGATTTGTATTTTTTTCCTGAACCATAAAATTCTATTGCAAATGAAACAAACATTATTTTTTGCCGGTTTTACCAGCTTTTCGGAGAATATTTTCTCCTTTGTATAAAACACCTTTGCCATTATACGGCTCTGGAGGTCGAAATGAGCTAATCTTCGAGGCGATAAATCCGACTTGTTCTTTATCAATACCCGATACCTTAATATTAGTATTTGCCTCAACATTAACTTCAATACCTTGTGGGAGTGGGAGAATAATCGGATGACTATACCCTAAACTTAAAGTAACTTGATTTTTCGCCGCCTGGCAACGATATCCAACACCTTTTAATTCGAGATCAATCTCGAATTTTTTCGACACACCAACAACCATATTATTCAATAATGTTCGAGTTAAACCGTGTAAAGCACGTGTTCGTTTGGAATCATCATTTACTAAAACAAAAGCTTGATCGTCTTCAACATTAACCTTAATTTCCGTTGGAATTTGACGATTTAATTCGCCTAACGGACCTTTAATAGAAACCAATTTATCATCAACCGCAAAAGTAACTCCTTTTGGTAATGTAATTGGAAGTTTTCCAATACGTGACATAACGTGATACTTTTATAATATGATTACCAAATATAGCATAAAACTTCTCCACCAATACCAAGTTTTGCTGCCTTGAAATTAGTCATAACACCTTTAGACGTAGACATTAAAGCAATCCCAAAGTTCCCTAATACAACAGGCAACTCTTTAACATTGGTATATACACGCAAACCAGGTTTACTTATCCTTTTCAAAGTGGTGATAGCAGGTTCCTGGTTGCGGCCTTTCCCTTTATATTTCAATAAAATTAACAAGAATTTACGACCACTTTGAGTAAATTCTTGGAAATCTTCAATAAAGTTCTCCTCTTTTAAAACCAATGCTATTGCTAACGTCATTTTTGTAAAGGGTACCTGAACTAAATGGTGTTTAACCTTACTAGCATTACGAATGCGAGTTAACATATCCGAAATAACATCATTAACCATAGATACAGATTTTTTTTACCTTAAATTTTTTCACGAATTGGCAGACCAAATTCGCGTAATAACATTGCCCCCGCTTCACGGGTTTTTGCATCTGTCACAAATGTGATATTAAAACCACGTGCTTGATCAACAGAATCATAATTTATTTCAGGAAAAAGAAGTTGTTCTGTTAACCCAACTGTATAATTTCCAAATTTATCAAAGCCTTGAGGATTTAATCCCTGAAAATCGCGCGAACGAGGTAGGGCAATATTGATAAAACGATCTAAAAAAGAATACATTTTTTCACCTCGTAAAGTTACGGTTACACCTAAAGGCATTTCTTCACGAATTTTAAAAGTTGCAACTGAATTTCTTGCTAGCGTTGTAACAGGCTGTTGACCCGTTATAGCACGAAACTCAGCAATCGATTTATTTAAAACCGCACTATTTTGTGCCGCTAATCCTAAACCGCGATTAACTTTTATTTTTATCAATTTTGGTACTTGATGAATATTTGTACAATTTAAGGACTTATATAAAGACTGTACAATCTTATCCTTGTAGTCCTGTCGAAGTTTTGCAACCATCAGCTTAATCTATTTTTTTTCCTGTTTTTTTTGAAAATCGTTCTTTTGTTTTTCCTGTCTTAACAACACGAAAACGGCTTGCAACATTTTCAGAATCACACAACATAACATTGGAAATATGTATCGGTGCTTCTTGTTGAACAAGTTCCCCCGATTTTTCCCTTGTAGTGGGTTTTATATGTTTGGTCTTAATATTTATTCCTTCTACAATCACGGCTTCCTTTGAAACCCTTGTAATTTTTCCAAACTGACCTTTATCACTACCTGAGATAACCTTTACGTTATCGCCTATTTTTAATCTCATAATAAATATACTTTTAACTATAAAACCTCAGGTGCTAAAGAAACAACTCGAGTGAAATTTCGATCACGGATTTCACGAGCAATTGGACCAAACACACGTGTTCCTCTTGGATTATTTTGTGCATTTATCAAAACTGCAGCATTATCATCAAAACGGATACATGTGCCATTTTTTCTCGAAATCGTTTTACGAGTACGAACTACAACCGCTCGAACAATATCCGAACGTTTCACAGGCATACGCGGAGCGGATTCTTTAACAACACCAATGATGATATCGCCAACACTAGCATAATTTTTATTTCCGCCAAGAACCCGAATACACATAATTTTTCGTGCTCCGGTATTATCAGCAATTGTTAACTGAGTTTGAGGTTGTATCATGAATCATCTTACAAACTTAATTTAATACTGTTTTTAAAATCCAACGTTTTTTTGCACTTATTGGTGGATGTTCTTGAACTAAAACACTTTCACCAATTTTACAACGATTTTCTGGATCATGAATAAGGTAACGCTTTGTTTTCCCCATGATTTTTCCATATAATTTATGTTTATATTTTGTATCAATGGCTACAACAGCGCTTTTATCCATCTTATCACTAACGACAATTCCTATTTTTTGTTTAAGAGACATACTAAATTTTTTTAATTAATCTTTGAAATAAATTTAGTCTTTAACGGTAACTTATACGCCGCTAAACTCATAGCTTGACGTGCTATTTCAGGCTTTACACCTGCCATTTCAAAAATAACATTGCCTGGTTTAACAATAGCAACCCAATACTCTGGTGCACCCTTACCTGAACCCATACGAGATTCAGCAGCACGCGCGGTAATTGATTTATCTGGAAAAACTTTTATCCAAAGTTTCCCGCCGCGCTTCGTATAACGAGTAATGGTACGACGTGTTGCTTCTAATTGACGTGAAGTTAGCCAACCACATTCTTGAACTTGAAGACCATAGTCACCAAACGCAACCGTATTATTACGTGTAGCACGACCTTTCATACGTCCACGTTGTGATTTTCTAAACTTCGTTCTTTTTGGACTAAGCATATCTATACGAAGGAATTTATTTTTTTATTTTTTTATTTTTAAAATTAAGACAGAGCTTCACCTTTAAATAACCATACCTTAACGCCTAAAATACCATAAATAGTTTTAGAAGAAGCTGTAGCATAATCAATATTAGCACGTAATGTTTGGAGTGGCATTCGCCCTTCTTTCACCCATTCAGTTCTTGCAATTTCAGCACCATTTAAACGTCCTGCAATTTGAACTTTTATTCCTTTTATCTCCTCATGAGCTTGTGCACGTTCAATAGCTTTTCGAACAGCACGTTTAAAGGCAACACGACGTACTAACTGGTTTGATATAAATTGCGCCAATAAAATCGCATGTGTATCCGGTTCAGAAATTTCAAAAACATCAATGCTAATTTTATTTACCCGCGGCAATAATTTTTTTAATTTCTTAGTTAAATCAATTAAGCCAGAACCTGTTTCTGTAATGATAACTCCTGGTTTGGCAACATAAATTTTTAAGAAAATGTTATTTAATTTGTATGTTCGCTCAATTTCAATATCAGCAATACCTGCGGAATCATAATTAGTTGTTATATAATTCCTAATTTTTTCATCTTGTTCCAATAAAGACGAATATTGCGCAGGTTGAGCAAACCAAGTAGACTTATGTTTCTGTGTCGTATTTAATCGAAATCCTAATGGATGTACTTTTTGACCCACAATTTTTTTCTCTTAAATTTTATTATTTAACACCAACTACTGCTGTAATATGACAGGTTGGTTTTCTAATAGCAAATGCTCGACCTTGTGCACGTGGTCGAAAACGTTTTAAAACAGGACCTGGACTCACAAATACTTCATGAATCATTAAATCATTTTTGTTTAAACCATGTTTGGATTGCACATTTGCAGCAGCAGATTGAACAACTTGCCAAACCGGCTCACATGCACGATAAGGTAAAAATTCTAATATAATTAATGCCTCTTCATAAGTGCAGCCTCGTATTTGATTTAAAACACGACGCACTTTATTCGGTGACATTCGTATATATCGTGAAACGGCTTGTGCCGAAATTACTTCTTCAATAGCCATAATAACCTAAATTACTTTTAAATCTAAACAATTATCTTCTAGCCTTTTTATCAGCTTTTATATGTGAACGAAATGTTCGAGTTGGGGCAAATTCCCCTAATTTATGCCCGATTAATTGCTCTGTAATAAGAATAGGTACATGAATTCGTCCATTATAAACCGCAATTGTGTGCCCAATCATAGATGGCATAATAGTAGACGCACGTGACCAAGTTTGAATAACATCGGATGTCCCTTTTTCATTTGCAGCCTCAACTTTTTTTAACAAATGATAAGCAACAAAAGGGCCTTTTTTTATAGATCTTCCCATTACCTCTTTTTATTTTTTACGTCGAATAATTAAAACATCACTATACTTACGTTTTGCTCTCGTTTTTATACCTAAGGCAGGTTTCCCCCATGGAGTATACGGCTTTGTTCGCCCAATTGGAGAACGACCTTCACCACCACCATGTGGGTGATCACAAGGATTCATTACAACACCCCTAACTACTGGGCGACGTCCTAACCACCGAGTTCGTCCAGCCTTGCCTAACCGAACACCATAGGCATCCGCATTAGATAAACGGCCAATAGTAGCATAACAATTTTTGTGAACTAGACGTACCTCTTTAGAAGGTAAACGTAAAGTTACATAATCACCTACTTTGGCCAAAAGAGTTGCATATGTACCTGCGGAACGTACAATTTTCCCGCCCTGGAAAATATTTAATTCAATATTGTGAATTTCGGTAGCAAGTGGAATCATATGTAAAGGCAACGAATTGCCAACCTGTATAGGAACATCTTCTGAACCAGACATAACCGTCGCACCCAATTGCAATCCTTCAGGACATAAAATATAGCGTTTTTCACCATCACTATAATTAATTAGTGCGATCTTGGTATTGCGATTCGGATCGTACTCAATTGTTGCAACCTTACCAGTAACTTCAAATTTATTTCGAAGAAAATCGATAACACGATATTTCTGTTTATGCCCACCACCGCGGTGTCTAACAGTAATTACACCTCGATTATTTCTACCAGCATTTTTAGGTTTAGGTTTTGTTAATGCTTTGGGAGGTTTGACTTTCGATAAATCACTATAATCAAGGATAGCACGTGTACGTGTACCCGGTGTAATTGGTTTATAAAATTTGATAACCATAAAAAATTATTAATGATGCATAAAACTAAATATCCGAAAATAATGGAATTTCATCATTTGGATCTAGTGTAACAGTAACTTTCTTAAATTTGGCTTTCGAGCCTATAAATTTACCGACGCGTTTTTTCTTTGTAGGTAAATTACTTGTATTTACTTTAATCACACGAACATTAAAGCAACTTTCAATTGCTCTTTTCATCCATTCTTTTGTAACAAAGGGTGAAGCAAGAAATGTATACTTTTTATCTTCTAAAGACCATAAAGCTTTTTTCGTTGTCGAGATTTGCTTTATTTCATCAATTAAAATACCTTGATGAAGACGCAATGTATCTGCTTCGAGATAATTATCTGGACTTGAATTCATACTTAAACTTGGTCTTAGTTTGGATTTATTGATCATAAAATTAAACTATTTCGTATTGAACGTATAAGGTTGAAGAGTAACTAAATTACCCGGTTTACCAGGTACAGCCCCTTTTACAATAATTAAATTGTTTTCAGCATCCACAATTAAAACTTTTAACTTTTTAATCGTTACCTGTTTAGCACCTAATTGCCCAGCCATTTTTTTACCGGGGTATACACGACCGGGAGTTGTTCCTGCACCAATCGAACCAGGTGCACGATGGTTTTTTGAACCGTGAGACATTGGACCACGACCAAAATTATGACGTTTTTGCAAACCGGCAAAACCTTTTCCTATGCTTTTTCCAGTCACATCGACAAGATCACCAGTTTCAAAAATATCAACTCCAAAATTTTGTCCAAGAGAAAATTCATTGGTGTCACTTACTTTGTATTCATGTAAGTAACGTAGCAACGGCGCACCAACTTTTTCTAAATGCCCTATTTGGGGTTTATTCAAAACTTTAGAAGAAACTTGAGCATATCCGAGTTGTACAGCGCTATATCCATCTGTTTCCTCTGTTTTAATCTGAGTTACAGTACAAGGACCAGCGCGTAAAATAGTAACGGGTACAAAATTCCCAAATTCATCAATGATTTGGGTCATACCAATTTTATTACCTAAGATTCCTAACGGCATGGTATCTAGAAATTAAATATAAATGTAAAACTCCATACAATTGTCTTAAATAATGCACAATTGCATAATAGAATATTAGAAAAAACTGGTTTGAAAGTCTATAAGTTATAAGCGCAATGATAAATAAAAGCCATGAGTACTAGACTCACAATTGTTAAAAATTATTAATTTAAACAATTGTGGGAATAAAATTTTAAGAAAATAAATATGCTCTTGTAAATAAGGCCTATCCAACGAATAAAGCATCCGGATAGAAACGATTTGCTTCAATTAGAAGTCCTGCCGTAAAACTCATCCAAACTGTTAATAATACTGGTGCAGTTGATAAATATGTTTTAAAATTATCCATAATAAAATTTGTCCTTTGTTATAAAATGCGTAATCTTAATTAGAAATTATTATTCTCACGTTAAAATGAACTATTCTCTAAATACCATTTTACAGTAAAAATATAAAAATTCTCTAAAATCTAAATATTATATGTACTTTTTTCATTGATTCTAGATTTGGAAATGCCAGGAAGCAGATTCGAACTGCTGACACGAGGATCTTCAATCCACTGCTCTACCAACTGAGCTATCCCGGCTATATATTTATTTAGAAGATATCGCATTTTAAAAAAAAGCACAACCCTCAAATAAGTATAAGGTGGATAAAGGTTGTATGATCTTTTTTATTAGAAATCAAAAACTAAAATTTTCGTAAATCTGCTTCGTCTAAAAGTGCATAGCATGACTATTATTAGAAATCAAAAACATTCACTAACATTACTAGTATTTTTCGGGATTGACGAGACTCGAACTCGCAACTTCCGCCGTGACAGGGCGGTGCTCTAACCAATTGAACTACAATCCCTTTTTTGTTTTATTTTAAAACCAAATTCAATTTCCAAAGGAGAGAGAGGGATTCGAACCCCCGGAACCCAACGGGCTCATCTGATTTCAAATCAGGCGCATTCGACCAACTCTGCCATCTCTCCAATAAAATTTATTTGATTAAACGTATCATATCAAATAAGTTTTATTTTTGTCACTATAAAATCTAAATTAAATTATTATTAACTTTCAAAAGTCCCTTTACCAGAAAATTTAACAGCGACGGGATTTGGATTTTTACCAATTGAGAATTGACGATTGTTCGCTTGAACACGTCCTTCATTTGATTTTTCAGGAAATACACCATCTTTTGGATGTAAATATTGTACCTCACCACTCGGAAAAATTCGATAGATTTTATAGTCGTTTATTTTAAATGTTCGTAACTGTGTACCTAACGCCAGACATTGCTCTTTTCGTGCTAAATACAAAAGGTTTTGTCCGGTACGCATAATGGCAGCTCCACCTGTAGGCATTTCAAAAATTTGAGATTTTGCACTGCTCCATGTAATTGCATATTTTTCCTCGATTTGGGCAGCACGTAACCAGCCTCCAGTACTCCCACCAAATATCGGTGTTTGAATTTGTGAATCTAATGTCATACTTTTTATTTAAGAGCTATCTACTAAATAAGGTTAAAATACATTATAACTGAGTATTGCAAAAATAATATTAAATTCTTTGAATTTTAATAAATAATAAGTTATTAGCGGAGAATGGATTTGAACCATTGACCTTCGGGTTATGAGCCCAACGAGCTACCAAACTGCTCTACTCCGCGATATAATATATTGTATCATATAGTAACTAATTTTTGTAAATTATTTGATTAATAAAACCATAATAAGAAATGTCTCATGTCAGATATAAAAAATAAAAGTTTGTCGACAATTGACCAACTTGTTAGTCAACCATATAAATATGGTTTCAAAACAGAAATTGAAAATGAACGGATACCAGTTGGGTTAGACGAAAATACTGTGCGTTTATTATCATCAAAAAAAGACGAACCTGTTTTCATGTGTGATGCACGTTTACAAGCTTTTAACGTTTGGCAAAAATTAAAAGAACCTAATTGGGCAGAATTAAAACACCCAAAAATAAATTACCAAGCATTAACCTATTATTCAGCTCCAAAAAAGAAAAAAAAATTAAATGGCTTATCTGAGGTTGATCCTGAACTACTAAAAACATTTGATAAATTAGGGATCTCACTTAACGAGCAAAAACGCTTATCAAACGTTGCTGTGGATGCTGTCTTCGATAGTGTTTCTATTGCCACTACTTTTAAGAAAGAACTTGCAAAATTCGGAGTGATTTTCTGTCCGATTTCCGAAGCTATAAAAAAATACCCAGATTTAATAAAAGCGTATTTAGGTAAAGTTGTCCCACCTGGTGATAATTATTTTGCAGCTTTGAATAGTGCCGTTTTTAGTGATGGATCTTTTTGCTACGTACCAAAAAATGTAACTTGTCCTCTTGAATTATCCACATACTTCCGAATAAATGATGAAGAATCAGGGCAATTTGAACGGACACTAATTATTGCTGAACAAAATAGTTATGTTAGTTATTTAGAAGGCTGTACAGCTCCACAACGTGATAAAAATCAATTACATGCTGCCATCGTAGAATTAATTGCATTAGATAATGCTGAAATAAAATATTCAACAGTTCAAAATTGGTATGCGGGTAATGAAGATGGTCAAGGTGGAATTTACAATTTTGTAACAAAACGTGGACTTTGTTCGGGTAAAAATTCAAAGATTTCCTGGACACAAATTGAAACCGGGTCGGCAATTACATGGAAATATCCAAGTTGCATATTAGTAGGTGATGGTTCAATAGGAGAATTCTACTCTGTGGCTTTAACAAACAACTATCAACAAGCCGATACAGGAACAAAAATGGTGCATATTGGTAAAAATACAAAAAGTATAATTATATCGAAAGGTATTTCCGCTGGATATTCAAAAAATAGTTATCGAGGTCTTGTAAAAATATCACCAAAAGCTGTTGGTTCAAGAAATTTTTCACAATGTGATTCTTTATTAATTGGCGATTCATCAAAAGCAAATACATTCCCTTATATTGAAGTAAAAAATTCTACAACAAAAGTTGAACATGAAGCTTCCGTATCAAAAATTGGTGAAGAACAACTTTTTTATTTTTCACAAAGAGGAATTGACGTTGAACAAGCGATTAGTTTAATGATAAGTGGCTTTTGCCATGATGTTTTCTTGAAGCTACCTATGGAATTTTCTGTTGAAGCGGATAAATTATTGAGTTTGAAATTAGAAGGGTCAATTGGATGATCAAGAACAATAGAAAATAATTCTATTGTTCTTAATTCACTTTTTTTATTTTTTAAGCAATTGTTTAATCAATTGGACGCATACTTAAAACTGGCTCGTTTTCACGGTTAATACCTTTTTCGAAACCAGCAGCAGCGGCACGCGCACGACCTGAATGCCACCAGTGTCCTACTAACAAGAAGAAAGCTAAGAACCAGTGTGAACATGTTAACCATGAACGCGGAGATACGTAGTTTACTGAGTTAATTTCAGTTGCTACACCACCTACTGAGTTTAATGATCCTAAAGGAGCATGAGTCATGTACTCAGCAGCACGACGTTCTTGCCAAGGTTGGATATCACTTCTAATTTTGTTAATATCTAAACCATTTGGACCACGAAGTGGCTCAACCCATGGAGCACGAAGATCCCAGAAACGCATTGTCTCACCACCGAAAATTACTTCACCACTTGGTGAACGCATTAAATATTTTCCTAATCCTGTTGGACCTTGAGCTGAAGCTACATTAGCACCAAGACGTTGGTCACGTACAAGGAATGTGAATGTTTGCGCTTGAGACGCTTCTGGACCTGTTGGACCATAGAATTCACTAGGGTAAGCAGTATTGTTGTACCATGAGTAAGTTGCAGCAGCATATCCCATTAAAGATAAAGCAGCTAAACTGTATGATAAATATGCTTCACCAGACCACACGAAAGCACGACGTGCCCATGCGAAAGGCTTTGTAACGATATGGAAAATACCACCAGTGATACATAAAATGCTAACCCAAATATGTCCACCAACTAAATCTTCCATATTGTTGATAGAAACGATCCAACCATCTCCACCAAAAGGTGATTTTAATACATAGTTAAAAATCACGAATGGGTTTAATGTAGGATTCGTAATTAAACGAACATCACCACCACCTGGTGACCATGTATCGTATACACCACCGAATACAGTTGCTTTAAGAACTAATAAGTATGAACCAATTCCTAGTAAACATAAGTGAATACCTAAAATTGTTGTCATTTTGTTCTTATCACGCCAATCATACCCAAAGAATGGGAAAGATTCTTCTAACGTGTCAGGTCCGATTAAAGAGTGGTAAATACCACCGATTCCTAAAACTGCTGATGAGATTAAGTGAACAACACCTACAACAAAGTATGGGTATGTGTTAACAATTTCACCACCAGGGCCAACGCCCCAACCTAAAGTTGCTAAATGTTGTAATAAAATACAACCTTGCTCGTATAATGGCTTCTCTGGAATGAAATGTGATACTTCAAAAAGTGTCATTGCTCCACACCAGAATACCATAACACCAGCATGTGCAACGTGTGCACCTAATAATTTACCAGATACGTTAATTAGGCGGGCATTTCCTGCCCACCAAGCAAAACCTGTCGATTCAATATCTCGACCTATTACATTAAAGGGCGTTTCCACGTGGTAAAACCTCCTCAGGGAATATGAAGTTCTCATGTGGTTGGTCTTGAGCGGCCATCCATGCACGAATACCTTCGTTTAATAAAATATTTTTAGTATAGAATGTTTCAAATTCTGGATCTTCAGCAGCACGTAACTCTTGAGATACGAAATCGTATGCACGTAAGTTTAATGCTAACCCTACAACACCAATTGCACTTGTCCATAAACCTGTAACAGGAACAAATAACATGAAGAAGTGTAACCAACGCTTGTTAGAGAAAGCAACACCAAAAATTTGTGACCAGAAACGGTTAGCTGTTACCATTGAGTACGTTTCCTCTGATTGAGTTGGTGTGAAAGCACGGAATGTGTTTGCTGCATCACCATCTTCAAATAACGTATTTTCTACTGTTGCACCATGGATCGCACATAATAATGCACCACCTAAAATACCAGCAACACCCATCATGTGGAATGGGTTTAAAGTCCAGTTATGGAAACCTTGTAAGAAAAGTAGGAAACGGAAAATTGCGGCAACACCAAAACTTGGAGCGAAGAACCAACTTGCTTGACCTAATGGGTAAATAAGGAATACAGAAAGGAAAATCGAAATTGGACCAGAAAAGGCAATCGCGTTATATGGACGAATACCTACTAAACGTGCAATTTCAAATTGACGTAAACAGAACCCGATTAAACCAAATGAACCGTGTAATGCAATAAAAGTCCAAAGACCACCAATCTGACACCAACGTGTAAAATCACCTTGTGCCTCAGGTCCCCATAATAAAATAAGAGAGTGACCCATACTGTTCGCAGGAGTTGAAACTGCTGCTGTTAAGAAGTTACATCCTTCTAAATATGAACTAGCAAGTCCATGAGTATACCATGAAGTTACGAAAGTTGTGCCTGTAAACCAGCCACCTATAGATAAATATGAACAAGGGAAAAGTAAAAGTCCCGACCATCCAACGAATACGAAACGGTCACGTTTTAACCAATCATCGGCTAAATCAAAAACCCCACGTTCTTGGGTTTGTCCTACTGCGGCTGTCATAATAAAAAGCTAAATACTAATCTTTAAGTAATCTATTCGTGATTACTTATCTTTTCGACTATTTTTTGTCATTCATTATAGTATTTTAGTGCAAAAGTCAGTTTTTGACCTGAAAAAATAAATACTATTCGTTCTTAAGATTGTGAATTAGGTTGCCCTAAAACTTTGGCATATATTTGTTGTAAGTTTTCGTATTCTGAAGCGAGATTTTGTAAATCTTGAGATTGTATTATTTCTCGACATTTCGAAACTGCTGCTGTTGCTTCATCTTTCAACTCAGGTGTTAAAGTAGCTACTTCTAATTTCTTCTCAAGTTGATAACAAAGCATATCCGTTTGATTTTTCAGTGCAATTTCACTACTTTTTTCTTTATCACTCTCAGCAAACTTTTCTGCATCCTCAACCATTTTATCGATTTCATTTTGATCTAAATTAGAAGCACCTGAAATCGTAATATTTTGTTGCTTGCCTGTTCCCTTATCTTGAGCGGTAACAGATAAAACACCATTTACATCAATATCAAAGGTAACTTCAATTTGAGGAATACCACGTCTTGCTGGTTCAATACCACTTAGAGTGAAAACACCTAAACTCTTATTATCTTTTGCAAATTCACGCTCACCTTGGAAAATTTTTATCTCAACACTTGGTTGATTATCCATAGCGGTAGAAAACGTTTCGTTTGTCTTAGTTGGGATTGTTGTATTACGTTGTATCATTGGAGAGAAAATACCGCCAAGTGTTTCCACACCTAATGTTAATGGCGTGACATCTAATAATAAGATATCTTTAACCTCACCTGATAAAATACCTGCCTGAATTGCAGCACCAATTGCTACAACTTCATCAGGATTTACAGATTGATTTGGTTCAGCACCCAAAACATCCTTAATTAAACCCTGGATCGCAGGAATACGAGTTGAACCACCTACTAAAACTACCTGATTAATTTGATCTTTTGATAAATTAGCGTCACTTAGTGCAGTTTCAACTGGAACACGACAGCGACTAATTAAATCACCACATATTTCTTCAAATTTTTCGCGCGTAATCGTTTCTTCTAAATGTTGAGTCCCTTCCATTAAAAATGGAAGTTTTACAGTCGTTTGAGCTAGAGAAGATAGATCAATCTTAGCTTTTTCAGCAGCACCCACAACACGTTGTAAAGAAGTTGGATCTGTTGTTAAATCGATATCTGTTTTTTTCGTAAATTCACTAAGCAGGTAGTCGATCATATGTTGATCAAAATTATCTCCACCTAAACGTGTATCACCCGCAGTCGATAAAACTTCGAAAATCCCATCTCCCACATCAAGTATTGAAACATCGAATGTTCCACCACCTAAATCAAATACTAGGATAACTTCATTTGTATTTTTATCTAACCCATAAGCAAGTGATGCAGCTGTTGGCTCATTAATAATTCGTAAAACTTCTAAACCAGCGATTTTTCCTGCATCTTGTGTGGCTTGACGTTGAGAATCATTAAAATACGCTGGTACCGTAATAACCGCCTTATCCACAGTTTGCCCAATATGCTTTTCTGCATTTTCGGCTAAACGTTTTAATACTTGAGCAGAAATTTCTTCTGGACGAAAAGTGCGATTCATTGCAGGACAATCTAATACGATATTGTCATTCTCATCTGCACTGATCTTATACGGCATTTTTGTTAAATCTTCATCAAGATCTGACATTTTTGATCCAATAAAGCGTTTTACAGAATAAAAAGTATTCTCTGGATTTAAGATATTTTGTCTTTTCCCGATTTGACCAACTAAAAGTCGCCCCGTTTTTGTATAAGCAACAACTGATGTTGTTGTACGAAAACCTTCTTCATTAACGATTACTGTTGGTTGAGTTGCTTCAATTGTTGCAACTACCGAATTTGTAGTCCCTAAATCAATACCTACAGATTTTACCATTCGTAATTATATACTTTCTCTTTTTATCTTTAATCAATTTTAATTATTTGTTTTCTTCTCTTCCTTTAAAATAAGTTTAACCAGAAATTCATAAAAAGGCAACGTGCCTATACTAATTAGGCTTAAGTTTTAAAACTGTTAAATTAATCTAATATCTTCTGGTAAAAGTATCTGCAGAATCTAGATAGTTCTTGTTACTATTTAAAATAAATAGGTATTTGTATATATATTTCTTAAAAATGAGCAACATTTTATAATTTTTTTTCTGACAACTAGTAGATTAAGGCTCAAGATCTGTTATATAATTATTTTGATAAGCTAACACACTTTAAGTAATGAGTAAAAAAATTCTTTACCAGGACAATGCACGTAAAGCATTAGAAAAAGGAATGAAAATTATGGTGGAGGCTGTTGCGGTCACTTTAGGGCCACGCGGTCGAAATGTAGTATTAGAAAAACAATTTGGCTCACCACAAATTATTAATGATGGTGTTACAATTGCCAAAGAAATTGAATTAGAAAATCCGGTCGAAAATACTGGGGTAGCTCTTATTCGTCAAGCTGCTTCAAAAACTAATGAAGTCGCTGGGGATGGGACAACTACATCTACAGTATTAGCCTATGCAATTGTTCAAGAGGGAATGAAAAATGTAGCAGCAGGCGCTAACCCTATCACTTTAAAAATCGGAATAGAAAAAGCAACAAAATATATTATTGAACAAATTAATGAAGTCGCACAACCGATTGAAAACATGGAAGCAATTGCCCAAGTCGCATCAATTTCAGCAGGAAATGATGATACAGTTGGGAGCATGATTGCTAATGCGTTGGAAAAAGTTGGGAGAGATGGAATTATTTCATTAGAAGAAGGAAAATCGACTACTACGGAACTTGATGTTACAGAAGGTATGCGATTTGAAAAAGGTTTTGTTTCTCCTTACTTTGTTAATCGTCCAGATAAACAAGAAGTTGTTTTAGAAAATCCATACGTTTTAATAACGGATAAAAAAATATCATTAGTAAAACAAGATTTAATACCTATCTTAGAACAGATTACACCAACGAATCGATCGCTTCTTATAATTGCTGAAGATTATGAAAAAGAAGTTTTAGCAACATTAGTGCTAAATAAATTACGTGGAATTGTAAATCTTGCGGCTGTTCGCGCACCAGCATTTGGGCAAATACGTAAAGCCATGTTAGAAGATATAACGATCCTTACAAATGGGCAATTAATAACGGAAGATGCTGGATTTAATTTAAAAAATACTACGTTAGATCTTTTAGGTGAAGCTCGACGCGTTATCATTAATAAAAATAGCACCACAATAATAAATGAGGGGACTGAGGCACAGGTTAAAATTCAATGTGAAAATCTACGCAAAAGAATTAATCTGACCGACGATGCCTATGAGAAAGAAAAATTACAAGACCGAATCGCAAAACTTTCAGGTGGTGTAGCTGTTTTAAAAGTTGGGGCAATAACTGAAACAGAAATGAAAGAAAAGAAATTACGCCTGGAAGATGCGATAAATGCAACACGTGCTGCAGTAGAAGAAGGTATTGTGCCAGGTGGCGGCACTACTTTTGCACATCTGTCCGAAAATGTGAAAAATTGGGCAAAAAATAATTTAAAGGAAGAAGAACTGTTAGGAGCCTTAATTATTGCTCGAGCAATTGAAACGCCCTTAAAACGAATCGTTGAAAATGGTGGAAAAAATGGGGCGCTAGTCGTTAATACACTACAAGAACAAGATTTCGAGACAGGTTACGATGCTTTTGATGAAACTTTTGTAAATATGTATGAAAAAGGAATTATTGATCCCGCAAAAGTAACACGTACAACACTACAAAATGCATCTTCTATTGCAAGTATGATTTTAACAACAGAATGTTTAGTTGTAAAAAATAAAAAAACTTAGCAGGATTTAATCATTAAAACTTAACTTTAGTTAAGTTTTAATGATTAGAGGATTAAGCCTCAATAATACCTGCTTTTTTTAATAATTGCGAAACCGTTTTTGTGGGTTTGACCCCTTGCTCTAAACGTAATTTTACACGATCACTACTAACTACAAATTCTTTAGAAATAGGGTTGTAATAACCTAAATTTTCTATTGGACGTCCATCGCGACGTGATGTTGATTGTGCAACAACAATCCTATAAGAAGGTTGACCTTTTCGACCACCACGCTTTAAACGTAATTTTAACATGTCTCTATTTTTTATAAAAAAAGTAATTGTGCATAGAAAACAAATCTCTACATTTTAATTATAGGTGAAAGGTTAATTTATGGAAAATAAAAAAACTTAAAATAACGCTATGAATTTTTTAAATGCATAGCGTTATCTAAAAATACAATAAGATTAACTAATTGCCATTTTTTCTTTTACTGTTGCGATTGCTTCTTTAACCATGTTTTCAGCTTCAGAATCAAATTTCTTAGTTGAACGTACCGCTTCACCATACGCCGGCTTAGAAACACGTAAGTAATCACGTAATTCAACAGCAAATGTTTTAACCGAATCAACTGGAATATCATCCGTGAAACCGTTGATACCAGAATAAATTACAGCTACTTGCTCTTCAACTGGAATCGGTGAGTTTTGAGCTTGCTTTAATAACTCACGTAAACGTTGACCACGTGCTAATTGATTTTGTGTTGCTTGATCTAAATCTGATGCAAATTGTGAGAAGGCTTCTAATTCAGCGAATTGAGCTAATTCTAACTTTAATTTACCAGCAACCTGCTTCATTGCTTTAATTTGTGCAGCAGAACCAACACGTGATACAGAAATACCTACATTAATTGCTGGACGGATACCCGCATTGAATAAATCACCTGATAAGAAGATTTGTCCATCTGTAATCGAAATTACATTAGTCGGAATATAAGCTGATACATCACCTGCTTGAGTTTCAATAACTGGTAAAGCAGTCATATTTCCGCCACCTAGAGCATCACTTAATTTTGCAGCACGCTCTAATAAACGAGAATGTAAATAGAATACGTCACCAGGATACGCTTCACGACCTGGAGGTCGACGTAATAATAATGACATTTGACGATATGCTTGAGCTTGCTTAGTTAAATCATCATATACAATTAACGTCGCTTGACCCTTGTACATAAAGTACTCGGCAATTGCTGCACCAGTATACGGTGCGATGTATTGTAATGTTGCTGAATCATCTGCACTAGCCGCAACAATAATTGTGTAATCTAAAGCACCACGCTCTTTTAAAACAGTAACTGCTTGTGCAACAGATGACGCTTTTTGACCGATTGCTACATAAACACAAACAACATCTTCAGATTTTTGGTTAATAATCGTATCTAAAGCGATTGATGTTTTACCTGTTTGACGGTCACCAATAATTAATTCACGTTGGCCACGACCAATTGGAATCATAGCATCAATTGCAGTAATACCAGTTTGTAAAGGTTCACAAACAGATTTACGGCTAATAATACCAGGGGCCATAAATTCGATTAAACGCTTTGAACCTTCTGGTAAATCACCTTGACCATCAATAGGGATTGCTAATGGATTTACAACACGACCTTTAATGGCATCTGAAACCTCAACTTGAGCGATTTTTCCTGTAGCACGTACAGTACTACCTTCTAAAATCTCACGACCATCACCCATTAAAACGGCACCAACGTTGTCATTTTCTAAATTTAACGCAATACCAACTGTCTTATCTTCAAATTCTAATAGCTCACCTGCCATTACTTGATCAAGACCATAAACACGGGCAATTCCATCTCCAACTTGAAGTACAGTACCAACAGTATCTACTTTAATCTCTTGACCATATGTCTCAATTTGTTGACGAATAATATTACTAATTTCGTCTGGACGAATACTAACCATAGTTGTTTTATTCTAAGTTATTTTGTTTTTCTTACTTTTGCTATTTAAAAAACAAGTGTAGTATCTAAACTACTCGATATTTGTCTTAATTGACCTTTAAGACTAATATCAATTACTTGTGAATCTATTTTGATAACTAAACCACCTAAGATACTTTTATCAACTTTACGAATTAAACGAATCTCTTTCGCTTTCGTAAACTCTTTTAATTCACGAATGATGCGACGTTCTTGACGATAACTTAACGGAACAACCGTTTCTACAGTAACCACTTTGATGTTCGCAAACTCATAAACTAAATCTAAATATCTTTCACCGATTGTTGCGAAAAAAGCAATACGGCGACGATCAATTAAAAATAATAAGAACTTCAGCATGTATGGGTTTAATTTAGCACCCATAACTGTGTTTACTAATTCTTTTTTCTTATCAATCGAAATTACCGGATTTTCAAAATAAGTCGCTAAAATCGGTACTGATGTAAGAAATGTTAATAAATCATTTACATCTGCTGTAATAGCATCAACACAATTATTTGATTTTGCTAATTCTAAAAGTGCATCTGCATAAGGTTCAGAAATCTTCGAAACTACTATTTTACTTGCCATTACTGTCCTCCTATACGTGCAATACCGCTATCGATAATTGCAAGATGCTTATCAAGTGTCAGATCATCTTTTAATGTCGCTATAACACGGTTTAAAGATAAAACTGATACTTGTTCTTTTACTTCGCGCAAAACTTGTTGTTTTTTGTACATAACTGCTAACTTTGCAGCATCCGCACGACGAAGTGATTCTTCTTGTACTCTAGTACCATTACTTAAAGCAAGAGTACGTCTTGTAGCTTCTTTATCTGATTGTATTTTATCAATAATCAGCTTTGACTGCTCTAATTGAGTTTTTGCTTCAGCTAAACGCTCTGTTGCTTCTGTTAAACGTTGTTCAGCATCTTGAACACCGCTTAAAATTTTTTCTTTTCTTTCAAGCATAGAGGTTTTCAAAGCGTCACCAACAACATTAAATAAAAGCACTACTAAAAGTACAATATTAATAAGGTTGGCCTCGAAAATATCAGTATTAAGGCTGACACTTACCAATAGTAAATTTTCCATATACCCTCAATTTTGTTAAATATTAGAGAATTACAAAAACTAAGCTATTTTATTAAACATAAATTTTGCCTAAAATTTGCTCACTAATTGATTCAATCTCTGTTTCTAATGACTTTAAAGCAGATGCTTTTTCATTTGCTAAAGTAGAATCGTATTCCGCTAATACAGCGTCATAACGTTCTTGAACTTTGTTCAATTCAATATCAAAAAGTTCTTTATAACTTTTTTGGCATTGAGTAATTTCTAATTGTGCAGCTTTACGAGCCTCTAAGATTTCATTCTCGTATGTCGTTTTAATTTCATTTGTCTCAGCAATTAATTTTGCCGACTTTGTTAAATTAGAAACGATATATTCATTTCTTTCATTTATAACCGTTAATAGCGGGTTATAAAGAATTGTATTTAAAACAAACATTAAAATTAAAAACTGAATAGCAACAAGTGGTAATGTTGCTCCAAAATCAAAAAGTCCTCCTGCACCTGTCGTTAAACTTAACGATTGAAAAATTTCAAAAAACATGAATTTATGCAGTTAAGATAATTTTATAAGATTTAAAGTAAATGTTCGGGATAGAACAAAATCTATCCCGATATAAAGTCTTAACCAGCGAAAGGATTTGCGAATAATAGCGCTAATGCTACTACTAAACCGTAAATTGTTAAGGCTTCCATGAAAGCTAAACTTAGTAATAAAGTACCACGAATTTGATTCTCTACTTCTGGTTGACGTGCAATACCTTCAACTGCTTGACCAGCAGCTGTACCTTGACCAATACCAGGACCGATTGCAGCTAAACCAACAGAAAGACCAGCGCCAATAACAGATGCTGCAGCAATGATTGAATCCATAATTTTATTTTCCTTTATCTTATTAATTTTAATTATTTTATGTACTGTAAAAATATTTTATTCAAGAGCTTCATGTATATAAGCTGCCGCTAATGTAGAAAAAATTAACGCTTGAACTGAACCAGCGAATATACCTAATGCCATAATTGGCAAAGGAACAAACAAAGGTACTAGTAATACTAAAACAGAAATTGTAAGCTCATCAGCTAAAACATTACCAAAAAGTCGGAAACTTAAAGATAAGGGCTTTGTAAAATCTTCAAGAATATTAATTGGTAATAAAATTGGAGTTGGCTCTAAATAACGCTTAAAATAGCCAAGACCTTTTTTTCTAAAACCTGCATAAAAGTAAGTTAAAGAAGTTAATAAAGCTAATGCAACAGTTGTATTGATATCATTAGTAGGAGCGGCTAATTCACCCTCAGGTAAAAGAACTAGTTTCCAAGGAATAATTGCCCCTGCCCAGTTACAACCAAAGATAAATAAGAACATCGTACTTACAAAAGGTAACCAAGTTCGGTATGAACTTTCTCCTAATTGATTACGAGCAATATCTTGTGTAAACTCAACAGTTGCTTCCATAAAGTTTTGCCAACTTTCTGGAATTCGTTTTGGATCACTTGCACCTAAAAAGGCAGCCGTTAATAATAAACCAATAACAACCCAACTTACAATAAATACTTGTCCATGTAATGAAAATCCGGCTATTTCCCAGTAATAGTGGGTTCCGATTTCAACACCGGCAAGAAGTATCGAATTATTTATAAAATCCATTGGGTACTTTTTTTAAATAAATAAATACTTACAACCTGATATGACAACATATAATTTTAAAAAAAATTTATAAGTCTAATCAGTATTTCTTAACATTCTAATTATACTAGAGAATTTTTAGTTAAATGTGTAAAAGCGCACATTGACATAAAAGTAGAGAAATAGGAGGAAACTCATATGAATTTCCTCATTATTATCATAAAAACATTATAATTGACGGCCGGCCCTAATACTATCAGTTAGAGCCTCCAAGATAATTCTGATCGAACTAATAGCATCATCATTTCCAGGAATTGGGACATCAACAACATCGGGATCACAATTACTGTCTAAAATTGAAATAATAGGAATATTCAATTTCATTGCTTCCCGAACAGCCGTTAACTCCTGATTTTGATCGATTATAATCATAATATCAGGAATACGATCCATATTTTTAACACCATTTAATTGAACTCTTAACTTATTTAATTGTTTCTTTAATGATGCGGCTTCTTTTTTTGGAAGAGTAGGAAAAACAGTTTCTTCCTGCTCTTCTAATGTCTTTAATGTATTTATTCGTCCTATTACTGTTTTCCAATTCGTTAAAAGACCACCATACCAGCGATGATTCACATAAAAAGAGTCACATCTTAACGCTTCTTCCTTAATGATTTCAACTGCTTGTGGTTTCGTACCAACGAATAAAAAAGTTTTTCCTTGTTCTGCTGCTTCTTGAACAAAATCACATGCTTCTTGCAATAATTGTGAAGTTTGTACTAAATCAAGAATATGAATGCCGTTACGTTCCATATAAATATATGGAAACATCTTAGGATTCCAGCGTGGTGTTTTATGCCCAAAATGCACACCAGCCTTTAAAAGTTGGGCTATTTTAATATCAGCCATATTGTAATTCTATAAATAAAAATTATATTTCAATATTATCACAATAAAAGGATTTCGTTAATCTAAACGAATATTTAACATTGAAGTACTGTTAAAAGCTTTGAATCCCGTACCTGCAGGAATAAGACGCCCAAGGATAACATTTTCTTTTAATCCACGCAACCATTCGACTTTCCCTTCAACAGCAGCTTGTGTTAAAATTCGGGTCGTTTCTTGGAAACTCGCCGCAGAAATAAAACTTTCTGTCATTAATGATACTTTAGTTATTCCTAATAAAATAGGGTGATATTCGATTAGGGGGGTCTGGCTTAAACGCAATGTCCGATTAATATATAAAACCTGCTCGAATTCAACAACTTCCCCAACCGTAAAAGTGGTTTGATTATTAGATTTTGAAATTTTAACTTTTGATGTAATTTGTCGAACAATAATTTCTACATGTTTATCCGAAATATATATTCCCTGTGAACGGTAAACATCCTGAACTAAATTTAATACTATGATCTGAATTGCTGTAATACTACGTTTTGTCGCTTTTTCAATCGAGTAAAATGCACAATAATATTGGAAATATGTCTTTAGAACTTGATGCGAATTTATTAAACGAGAATCCAGGGGTTGGGCAACAAAAACTAATTCACCTTTTTTAAAAAGGCTTGTCATTGAAGAATTTAATTGGTAATTAGTAATACCCTTTTTTTCAATAACAGTAATAATTCCAAGTTTAGTATTAATATTTTTTATTAATCCTGGCTGTTCGATTAAACCACAAGGGTTTTTTTCTAAACGGCCTTCCAACAGTTGTTCAATCCTCGGTAAACCAGTGACAATATCATCACTAATAACCCGCTTATATACTAATTGACATAAAGATTCACCACTTTTAATTAGAGAGCCATGTTGAATTAATAATCGCGTTCCTTGAGAAACAAAAAAAGGCGAACTAATACGGATTTGCGAATTCGATGTTTTTTGTTCTGGAAGGATACAACCTGAGTAATCAGATAATTTATTAGTTTGAAGTTTATCACCAACAACAATAAATTTTCGAGACTTAATTGGTGAAAACGGAATCTCTTTATAATCTTTAGAAGTAGAAATTAAAAATCGATTCGGGTTTTTAGAAGAATTTTTTAAATTTTTAATTTTTATCGTATCAAACGAAATAATATTAGCTCGAGCAACAATAGAATAAGGCTCAATTATTTGATTAGAACGAATAGAATACGAAATTAAATTTGTCTGTGTTTGCGATGATTTTATTTTTGGTGGAAGTCGATATATATTAAAAAAGCCTAATCTTTTTTCACCACTCGAGTCTACTGGCAAAAATCTCAAGCGAGCATCGGAGGTTAAAAATTGAGTGGTATTTCCAAAACTGAAATTAAGACTAACTTCTAAAAAAGGTTTTTTTCCAATTATCAGAGTATTAGATATACCTCTAAAAGAAGATGTAACTACATTGGCTGATTTTGTGCTGGGATTTAAAAACTGATTTATGAAATTATTCGGTTTTGGTATGATACCCTGCTTTAATGGTAAAAGCGTACAATGAATCTTCTGTTTATCTATTATTTCTAATTGGCAATAAGATAATTTTAAAACATGAATCGAATCAGAAATTGTTTCACCGGGGTAAACAATTTTATTATTCCACTGTTGGTTTTCGATTGTATTTTCAATTTCAAGCGGCAAATCGTCATTAGGTTTTTTTATATTAGACGAATTTGTATCAATTGGTGAAAGAGAAAATAAAATAGCACTCAAATTATTAATTCTGCCTTCTTTAACTTTATTAATATTTGCGGAATAAAAATTATAATTCTTTAAAAATAAAAATTTATTAGTTCTCTGACTCGCAATAATCGAACCATTATAAAATTTCAATGTTAAAATACTTCCGTTTTTTCCCAATAAGAAAAGGTCATTGTCTATTGTTCTAAATAAACTTTGTTTTAAAAAAATAGAAGGAGTAGTAACAATATAATTCTTATGATTTTTTCTCTTTTGAGAAAATTTAACCATACCACCCATCGGGCTAACAATTTTAGTTTGGGCTATAGCATTATTTTTTACAACTTTCATACCTGGCTGTTTTACAACCATTGCGGCAGAAATATCATAAATATCTGCTTTAGAAATCCAAATTAAACCATTACGTATTAAAGTATTTTTTCTGTCAGATTCAATATTTTGGAATTGGACTTCACCGGAAATAGTCGCAAAAATATCTTTTAATTGTGTAGTAGTTCGTTTATTACCTAATGGAAATTCAGCTAAAACATCACCCTTTTTAATAAAACTTTTATTCGCCACAAACAAAAGCATTTCAGGAATAATAGTATGTTTTTGCAACGTTTTTTTTACACTATCAAAAATGTAAAATTCACTATTATTTAGGGCTTTTAAAATAACTTCACCATAAATTGTTCGAGAAGTTGAAGTTTTTAAATCTTGAGGGAAAAGAATTTGACCATCAACTGGACTATGTATTTGGTTACTACTTTCACCAGTAAAAACACCACCAGTATGAAATGTTCGCATAGTAAGTTGTGTACCGGGTTCACCGATAGATTGGGCAGCTATTACCCCAACCGCATCTGCTAATTCAACTAAATTACCTTGTGATAAGTTCCAACCATAGCATTTTTGACAAATCGAATTACTAGATTCACAAATTAGAGGGGAGCGCAAAACAAGATCTGTAACAAAATCAATTTTATTTAAATTAGGTGTAGTTAATACCGAATTTCGTTTAAGAATAATTTCACCTGAAACAGGATTCCGCACAGCGCGTGATAAAACTCGACCTAAATACCGCCCAACCGGGCTTTTAGTTGAGTCATATCGAATTCGAACCCCATTTTTTGTTTTGCAATCTAGTTCTCTAATAATGACATGTTGAGCAACATCTACTAATCTACGCGTTAAATACCCGGAATCCGCAGTTCGTAAAGCAGTATCAACGATACCTTTTCGTGCACCATACGATGAAATAACATAATCGGTAATACTTAAGCCTTCACGGAAATTTGCTTTAATAGGCAAATCAATAATTTGTCCTTGGGGATCCGACATTAACCCTCTCATACCCACTAATTGCCGAACCTGTGATAAATTTCCCCGAGCACCAGAAAATGCCATCATGTACACAGGATTAAAGGGGTCAACACTTTTAAAAAAATCTACCAATTGATTTTTTAAAATTTCACTAGTTGTATGCCACGTATCAATTACTTTTTGAAAACGCTCGATCTCATTAATATTACCGCGCTTTTCATAAAAGTAGACTAAATTAATTTGCTCATTATTTTTTAAAAATAATGTACGCTTAGTTGGCGGAACTTTTAAATCTTCAATGCTAATTGAGATACCCGCTTGTGTCGCAAAAGAAAAACCATTTTTCTTTAATGATTCAGCTAAATTCGTTGCCTTAATAATTCCATAAGATTGAAAAGTAGAATGAACAATTGACTTTAGTTCCTTTTTATTTATTGTTTTATTGTAAAAAATTTGTTGTTTCATGCTAAAACGGAATGAATTAAATTATTGAATAAAACACGGCCCGGAGTTGTCAAAATATAAACAACTAACGTCTCACCATTTTTTTTACGAATTTGTCGATCATTATACACATAAATAACACTACCATCGGACTGGATATAACTATCTAATAAAGTGGGAGGATCTGAGATTTGAATTTCGCCATTAAATCGTAACCAAATAGAAGAATGCAGAGCAATTTTCTCGTTATAATATGATTGCAGAACAGTTTCACTATCACCAAAATATTCATAATTTTCTTTTAGTTGTGATCTGCTTTGTGATGTTAAATAATGAGAACCCAATACCATATCTTGACTTGGTAACAAAATAGGTTCACCGGTTGCTGGTGACATAAAATTGTTAGGTCCCAACATTAATAAATAGGATTCCGCCTGAGCATCAATAGATAAAGGAATATGAATAGCCATTTGATCACCATCAAAATCAGCATTAAAAGCTGGACAAACTAATGGATGTAATCGTATGGCTCTACCATCCACAATAATAGGCTCAAATGCTTGAATACCTAAACGGTGCAAAGTTGGAGCACGATTTAAAAAGATAGGGAAACCTTCTAAAACATATTTTAGGGCTTCCCAAACCCTACTGTCCTTTTCCTGAATTAAACGTTTCGCAATTTTCATATTTCCAGCGCAACCTAACTGAATTAAACGATGAATTAGGAATGGTTGGAACAATTCACATGCAACTTCATATGGAAGACCACATTGATTTAACTTCAATTCTGGGCCAACTATAATTACCGAACGGCCGGAATAATCTACACGTTTTCCTAAAAGATTCTGACGAAAACGACCTTGCTTTCCTGATAAAATATCAGATAAAGACTTTAGTGGTCGATTATTTAAACCTACGGCTTTTTTCTCACGATGACCATTATCAATTAATGCGTCTACCGCTTCTTGTAACATCCGTTTTTCATTTCGAATAATGATTTCTGGGGCATAAATCGCAAAGAAACGTTTTAAACGATTATTCCGATTTATTACTCTACGGTACAATTCATTTAAATCTGAGGTAGCAAATCTTCCCCCCTCTAATTGCACCATTGGCCTTAATCCCGGTGGTAACACAGGTATAACCGTAAGTAGCATCCAAGTAGGATCAGATTTTGTTGCTATAAAATTTTCTAAAACTCTTATCCGCTTGATGATTTTTTCTTTATCCGAAATCGACGCTGTCCGATATGCAAATCGACACGAATCGACCTCTTTTTCTAAATCAAGATTTGATAATAAATCAAAGATTAACTCTGCACCAGCTTTGGGCTTTTTCATGCCATAGATACTCTTAGCCCAATTCAATAATTTGTTATCGAAATGGCTAAAATTTATTTCATTAAAATAAATAATTTCCTTTAATTCACGCCTTTTTATTCCTAATAATATTGAAATATAACTCGGAAAACTTCTCACATACCAAATATGCGCAACAGGGTACTCCAACTGTATATACCCCATACGATGACGTCTAACACGTGACTCTGTGACTTCGACTCCACAACGTTCACAAACTAAAACTTGTTGACGAATACGTTTATATTTCCCACAATGACATTCCCAACTTTTTACTGGACCAAAAATCCTCTCACAAAATAACCCCCCCATTTCTGGTTTAAAAGTCCGATAATTTATTGTTTCGGATTTAGTTACTTCACCCGCAGATGGATTATCATTTAATGTGTGAGATGCCCATTTCTTTATACGATCAGGTGACGCTAAATTTATTTTTATATAATCAAAACTTTCATTAAATTTTCTCATCCAATTATTTATTTGTAATGATTTTTAATTAAAATCTTTATAACGTATACAATGGTAAAGAACGTTTTAAATTATTTTCATAATCACGTAATAGATCAACCTCAGTTTCATTAGTTTTTTCACTTGAAACTTTATCCATTTTATATAACGAAATATCCAACCCTAACGAATGCAATTCACGAATTAAAACTTTAAAGGATTCAGGGATACCAGGTTTAGGAATTGGCAAACCTTTTATAATAGCATTTAAAACTTCATTTCGTCCTTCCATATCATCAGATTTTAGAGTAAGTAATTCTTGTAAAGTATAGGCACAACCAAACGCTTGCAGAGCCCAAACTTCCATTTCGCCAAATCTCTGTCCACCATGGCGAGATTTTCCACCTAAAGGTTGCTGGGTAATTAAAGAATACGGGCCAGTGGAACGTGCATGCATTTTATCATCGACTTGATGAATTAATTTTAACATATAGGTTTTTCCAACTAAAACTGGATTATGGAATTTCTCCCCAGTTCTCCCATCACGCAAACTAATTCTTCCCGGTAAAGAGGGATTAAATAACCAAGGTTCCTTAGTTTTTTCGGCAGCTTGTTTTAAATACCCATTTACAAGATTACGCGAAGTTTCGACACCATACATTTCATCAAAAGGCATTATTTTGAAACGTCGGTTAAGCTTTGAACCAGCCAATCCTAAAAGACATTCAAAAATTTGGCCAACATTCATACGCGAAGGAACCCCTAATGGATTCAATAATAAATCAACAGGCATCCCATTTGGTAAAAAAGGCATATCTTCTCTTGGTAAAATACGCGATACAATACCTTTATTCCCGTGTCGCCCTGCAATCTTATCACCAACTTGTATCTTTCGAATTTGCGCAATAAAAATACGAACTAAAGAAATTGAACCATCAATGATTTCATATCCTTTGGCTTTTCTAAAAACTCGCACATTTATAACACGGCCTGATGTACCTTTTGGAACTCGTAAGGAACTATCTGATACATTTTTACTTTTTTCACCAAAAATAGCACGTAATAAACGTCCTTCCGGTAATTGATCGGTTTCATCTTTTGGTGTAACTTTTCCTACTAAAAGGTCCCCCGATGTAACAAAAGCCCCTTTACATACAATACCATTGCTATCTAGATTACGAATCGTTTCATCTGTAACATTAGGCAAATCTCGAGTTATTTTTTCTACACCAAAAGTAGTTTGTCGGATCTCAATATCAAACTTTTCAATATGAACCGAAGTGAATAAGTCTTCTTGAACAAGACGCTCATTTATTAATATAGCATCTTCATAGTTATAGCCTTCCCATGGCATATAAGCGACCAAAAGATTTTGACCTAAAGCCAATTCACCACCATTTGTTCCTGGCCCATCTGCAATAATTTGCCCTGATTCTACTTTCTCATTAGGCCAAACTATAGGCCGTTGATTGATACAAGTATCTTGATTAGAGCGTGCATATTTATATAATTTATAATTAAGACAATCCTTTTCAAGTGTGGAAATTGTAATAAGGCGTGAAGAAACATATTTAACGATTCCAGCCGTTTTACTCATTAAGACTGAACCAGAATCTGTTGCTAATTGATGTTCTAAACCAGTACCAACAATAGGTTTGTGAGGGTAAAGAAGAGGAACCGATTGACGTTGCATATTTGATCCCATTAAAGAACGGTTCGCATCGTTATGCTCTAAAAAGGGAATTAAAGCTGTTGCAACAGAAAAGTTTTGTAATGGTGAGACTGAAACTAATTGAACTTGATTAATAGGGACTAAACTAAATTGGTTTTTATATCGTATCGGGACTAATTGTTCATTTAGATTTCTAAACGATTCATTTAAAACACGATCCGCAGGAGCCGTTGAAATTGATTCTTCTTCTTCAGTTGTTAAATAAATCGGAAGTTGGTTATCATGAACCATGCCTTCTTTAATATTAAAGAAAGGGGTTTCTAAAAATCCAGATTCATTTATACGTGCATAACAGGCTAATGATGCAATAATTCCAGCATTTTGACCCTCTGGAGTTTCAACGGGACAAATACGCCCATAATGGCTAGGATGGATATCACGTACCGCCAACGACAACCTATCTCGATTTAAACCACCCGGCCCTAAACTACTTATACGCCGCTTATGCGTTAAGCTTGCTATTGGATTAGTTTGATCCATGAATTGCGATAATTGACTTGAACCAAAAAATTCTTTAATCGAAGCTATGATAGGTTTAGGATTAATAATTGCGGATACCTTCAAAGTTGTTGAATTTGCAATCATTAAACGTTCATTTAGAGAACGTTCCAATCTCCCCAAACCAATTCCGTATTGAATTTGTAAAAGTTCTCCTATTGAGCGGACTCTTCGATTACATAAATTGTCAATATCATCCAATTCACCTAAATTTCTATGCAAATTTACTAAATAATTGGAAATTGCTATAACATCATCAATCGTTACACCTGTGATCTCATTAGGAACGGATAATCCCAATTTTGAATTTAATTTTTTTCTACCAATTTTCCCGACACTATAATATTTTTCATTAAAAATCTGTAAATAATTAGTATCAAAAACAGGCTCCATCTCAAAACGCGAATTTTTTGAATTATCTAAATTTTTGTTAAGGAAATTTTTATTGGAATCTAAGGTATTTTTGGGTGTTATAGAATTAGTTAGGAGTGATAAGTTAAACTCCGTACTAGGATCCAAACTTGTTAACCCACACGTTTCTAATAATTGATAAAAATCAACCGTTGTGGCCTTATTTAGTCGAATTTGAACTGTGTCGGTATCAAATTCAAATTTTAACCAAGAACCACGGTCTGAAATTAATGTAGCACTGTACTCTAATGCTTTTTCTTGTGTTTCACGACGATAATAAATACCTGGGCTTCGAATAATTTGATTTATAATAACTCTTTCGCACCCATTTATAATAAATGTCCCCTCTTCTGTCATTAATGGGACTTCACCAAAAAACGCTAGATACTCACTAACATGGTCTTCCTCTATCAATTCAATCGGAACATATATACGAACTGCGTATGTTAAATCATACCTTTTGCATTGCGCAGATGAATATTTAGGTTTTTTTAAAACAAATTCCTCGTTATAAACCCGTACATTTAATTTTTCATTTAAATTTAGAGAAGATGAAAAATTGAACAATTCATCTGAAAGTCCATATTCTAAAAACCAACAAAAACTATTCAAAATGGTTTCAGAAAAGTGTGGAATCGTCGTAACAAATAATTGTTTATCCTTACATAATACAGTCATGAAATTTTTTTAAAGTTAAATGGATTTCAAAGAAAAAAAGAAAGATTAAATAAAAATCATAGTTATGTAGTGTAGCTAACTTTAGAATAGTAAAGCCCAAAATTACTAAAAATAGAGAATTCGAATTTATTATTGAGTACTGAGATTTTTAATAATTGTAATTATCGCTAATCTATATTAGTGGGCTAATTGGGCGATACTAAGTACGTCTAATTCAATATTAACATATAGAGAATTTAAATTCTGCTTCTGTTCTAATATATATAAATTATAAAAGGCGTAAAGTCGTTTCGCAATAAGCTTGATCTTTTTTTTCATTATTAGTAAAAAGGTTCTAAACGAATTTTTTACTTATAATGTATTGAGTAGGTTATGATATTTTATTTCTAGGTATATGTCGTACTAGAGACGAGGGTTTAATCTACAAATTTTATATTACGAAACTACCAAAAAATGTCACATTTTACACGAATTCAGACTTCTATCCGCGATTTAGCGACATTACAAAGTGCACTAACACAATTAGACGTTAGTTGGGAAAAAGCGACAATTCCTATTCGTGGTTACCAAGACCAAACAATAAAAGCTGAATTAGTAATTCATCAACCTAATTCTATTGATATTGGTTTTGCTTTTAATGGTGAAGAATATGAATTAGTTGCTGATACAAGTTTTTGGCAACAACCATGGTCAATGGAACTATTTTTAGACAAGATTAATCAAGTTTATGCCTCAGAACTACTAAATAAAGAATTACGAAGCCTTGGTTTTATTACAGTAAGCTATGCTAAAACGGAACAAGGTCTAATCGATTTAGTTGCGGATAAATGGGTAGATTAAACTAAATAGAAAAATAGGGCTTTTTTAATAAATCTAAAGAGAGTAATTAGACCCAATGCAAAAGTAAAAAGTTTTTTTACTTTTGTGAATAAATATATTATGATATAATGAGAGAAACGGAATATAGCGCAGCTTGGTAGCGCGCCTGCTTTGGGAGCAGGATGTCGTAGGTTCAAATCCTACTATTCCGAATTCTTTAACCGCCGTGCTAGATAATCAAAAATTTCAATTGTTTTTTTATTATCCGGTTCAAATTTCACTAATTGCTTGTAAACAGAATTAAGATCTTCTACCTGATTTTGGCTTTGATATAAATACGCTAAATTTCTTAAACTCGTCACATAATCTGGAGTAAGAGTCAATGCAATTCTATAGTAATAAGCAGCAATATCGTATTCTTTTAATTGATAATAAGTAAACCCTAAGGTATTAAACAAACTCGCAATACCGAGCTTATCATTTTTATCCCATTCCCTAAAACAAATCCGAAATTCTTCAATTGCTTTATTATAAATTTTTTTCCTTAGGTATAATTGCCCTAATTTAAATAAATTTTCATATGAGTTCTTTTCAGATGTTTTCTTGGCCCGGAAAGTATCTAAATTAGTTTCTAATTTTTGTGTCAAACTAATTTGATACCCAAGAAATAACGCACTTATGAAAAGTATTCCAAAAACGAGGCTTAAATAAACTTTAGCTAAAAAATCTTCCATATATAATAAAAATATTAATGTTTATTGACAATAACAATATTCTAACCTATTATAAACGATATAAGCCCCCATCGTCTAGAGGCCTAGGACACCTCCCTTTCACGGAGGTAACAGGGATTCGAATTCCCTTGGGGGTATTTCTCTAAACTTGTCATAATTATTTAGAAAACTTATCAACAATCCAGATGGGTTATAGTGATTTCGTAATTTATAATAATACAAATAATCCTATTATTAATTCATCTCTTTTGGACAACCATCAATTTTTTTAATTCCTCTAATTTTGTGGAGTATCTTCAGGTTTAGACCATTCCGTTAGTTTAATCGCATTTATTGGGTTGCCTGGGGCTCGAACCCAGAACTTATCGGTTAAAAGCCGAGTACTCTACCATTGAGTTAGCAACCCTTATCGCTTTATATTATACAAAAATATTTTAAAAACGAAAAAAAAGTTTGTTGTTTAATTAATTTTCGTTCAACATACATTATAATAGTTGTATAGTATATAGGTCGAGTGTAAATATTATTGCGCTTTATTTATATAATTAAATACAATCTGTTTGACTATGAATTGGCAAGTTTTTGGACAATTAGTATCTATTGCATTCGTTTTCTTCTCAGGACCTGCAGTAGTTGTATTCCTAGCATTAAAAAAAGGTAACTTATAACAAAAAGATTAGGGATTTGTATACAGTCCCTAATTTCCCTATAACCTTTCTTATTTTATTAACATTTTTATAGTTTTTTATTCTGAAAATCCAAAAGCAACTCGTTTTAAAATCGATTATTGTAAATTATAAATATATATGTTATATTTTCGTGTAGCGGAGTAAAAAAAACTATTTAAAATTAGCTATGTCGAAATTAAAAACCCGACGATCAGCCGATAAACGGTATCGTAAAACAAAAAATGGAAAGTTTATTTTTAAACGACCGTATAAATCACACATTTTAGAAAAAAAGTCACCTAAACAAAGACGACATATGTCTACAATGGGTGTTGCTGCAAAAGGTGACTCAAAAAGTATAGCAATTATGCTCCCATATTAAATTGTAAAGAATAACAATATGGTAAGAATAAAAAGAGGTAATGTTGCACGTAAACGTCGCAAAACTATTTTGAAATTAGCAAAAGGCTATAAAGGAGCGCATTCAAGATTATTTCGTGTATCAAATCAACAAGTAATGAAAGCACGACGTTATTCTTATATTAGTCGCAAGCTTTTTAAACGTGTCCAACGTCGTAATTGGATAAGCTGTATAAACAGTCAAGTGCGTCGACATGATCTTACGTATAGTCAGATTAGCTCAAAATTTAAGCAAAATAAGATAGCCCTAAATAGAAAAATGTTATCCGAGATTATAATTAATGACCCGGTAACTTTTGATTATTTAGTTTTACAAATGAAATAACCTCAAAACCTAAAGCTAAAATAAAAAAAGTATTAGCTTTAGGCTAATTATTAGCATAATTTTTAATTTTGTGCTATTATTTAGATATAGCTAGTGTAGCTCAGTTGGTAGAGCAGCTGATTTGTAATCAGCCGGTCGGGAGTTCAAGTCTCTTCACTAGCTTTCCTTAAAAAATTATTAAAATAGTTACCCTAAAAAACCTCACTGTTAAATTATATTTTCAGGAGGTTTTTTCATGGTTGTGCTTAATTGTGTTCAAATTTTATTTACGAATTCAAGATTCAAAAACAATTAAAACAAAAATTATCTAAAACCTACAGAAGCTTGCCAAACGAAAGCTAATAAAAGGAATAAAACAGGTATAATGGGTAAAACATCCACAAGTGGGCTGAAAATTGCGAACATACCTGGTAACTTTGCTAATACTAACATATATATTAATCAATCGGTTAAACTTTTTATAACATAGAAATATTATAACGTATGTTGAGCTAAAAAAACGTTTTTCCCACTCACTAACTAAATAAATTATCTATACAAATGAAAATGGAATACGATAAAGTAAACTCAAGAAAAATTATTTGAGAAGTATTGACGATAATATTTCTTAATTGATAGTATATTAATATATACATTAATGGCTCTGTAGCTCAGTTGGTTAGAGCAGGGGACTCATAAGCCCAAGGTCGCAGGTTCAAGTCCCGCCAGAGCTAAAAAGAAAAATAAAAAAAATGGAGAGATGGCTGAGTGGTCGAAAGCGGTAGATTGCTAATCTATTGTACATAATTATGTACCGGGGGTTCGAATCCCCCTCTCTCCTTCATTTAAGTACCTAAAATCAAATCCTTAATCAACAAAAATTGTGATGCTACTTTTCAGTTCTGACACGATATCTTTGCCTTTTAAAACTTAATCTTAGATACATCTTCATTATATCAAAAAAAAAGATAACCGCAAATTCTTTAACCGTTATTTATATTTGACTTAATAAAAGGTACGCCACAGTGTTACCGCCTAAAGCACCTATAAAGAATCCACCAGTAAATTTTCTCCAACCAGCCTTTGTTTGTAAGATATCGCCAGCAACAACATCATCTTCTTGATAAGTAGAACTGCCATATAACGCTAATCCTAAACCTAAAATAATAATTAGACCGATAGCAGACATGTAACCTGCCAAAAGTGCAACATCTGAATTACGTAAAGGGCCTAATTTATAAAAAGGTCCGATTAGGAAATAACCATGAGCCATACCAACTTCTAAACCACGTAAAAGGCTTGATAACCCCACACGATATGCAGGCAAGTTTCCTAATAGTGTTCGAGTAATCATTGAGGTAGTAATAGGCGTTGATAAATGGCCAACACTTGGATCATCTCCATATGGACCCACAAAACTAAATTTACTCATTTTTTATTCTTAAATTCAATTCACTAAATATATTATACTCAGTAAACTTAAATTTTTATCAAAATTAACGAAAAATATAAAATATTACTATCCTATATAGATTAGGTTTCATTTATAATATATTATATAAGAACCTTTTAGTGAAAAAATTATGACAATTTTTATTGATTACATCTTACTGTTGGCTTTTTGTTTTGCCTTAACATCAGGATTATTCCTTGTTTTTAAGGGTATAAAACTAATTTAAAAATTTATCCCCATATTGTCTTATGGGGACTTTAGAAGAGGAACTAATAAAGAATGGAAACAGATTTAGTAAAACGTGAAGAAATAATAGGCTCACGTCGTATCCAAAATTATATTTGGATAGTTTTATTAACAATTGGTGGAGTTGGATTTTTACTTGCAAGTGGCTCTAGCTATTTTAAAATAAATTTGTTGCCTTTTGCCAACCCGATCGAATTAAATTTCATACCACAGGGAATTTTAATGCTAGTTTACGGTATGGGAGCTACCTTAGTAAATATTTACTTAATTCTAATAATTTTCTGGGATGTTGGAGGGGGTTATAATGAATTTGATTTAAAAGATTCAACTATACGATTAGTAAGGCGAGGGTTCCCAGGAGAAAATCGAAATATCCTGCTAAGTTATCCTCTAAATGAAATAAAGTCGCTTGAAGTTGAAGTAAAGGAAGGAATAAACCCTCGTCGAGCTCTATATTTAATAACAATTGATAAGCGTCGCATTCCTTTAACTGGTGTAGGCGAACCAATGCCTTTATTTTTGCTTGAAGAAAAAGCGGTCACTCTTGCGAAATTCTTAAATATCCCATATAACTTTTCGTAAATTGGTTAAGTCCTATAGGCAACAGTCCCACAATTGTCTAAAAATCCACATTTTTTTAGACTTTTGTCAAATATGGGATTGGTATAATTAAATGCTTTTTTATTTATTTGAAATACAAATGAATAGCACTAGCCAAGTTCTAATATATCATCTATAATAGACACATATAAGAAAGATAAAGCGGGTATAGTTTAGTGGTAAAACCTCAGCCTTCCAAGCTGATGATGGGAGTTCGATTCTGCCTACCCGCTCGTATTGCATTACACTAAGATGAAAAATCAAACTAGATATAATTTTTTAATAATTTCCCTAATTCTAAAAGAATCAATGTCTGTATTATACCTAACACGGAGATTTATAGTATGTTTTATGATTATTGATTACATTTTTATTTTCACTTAAAATCAATACATTCAATATCTTACGAAAGCGAATCCTTGATGCAAAAAGCATACCTGTGCTACATTTAATTCACTATGGAGTAGTGTCTGAGACGCGCTAATTTGCTTCCTCGATAAAAATCGAGGGTAAATATATTACTCAATACTTGCTCTTTAATTATTTCCCCTCTTCGTTAAAAAATTTAGAACAATTAAATATTGTGTTGAATTTAAACTAGAACAAAAATAGTATCCATAGCGGATAAAGCTTAGGCGGAAATACTATTTGCGCACACAAAGAATAAACAATGTTAAAACCAACACTATATTGAGCATTTAAAAATATAAAAAGTACTTAAAAGAAAGATGGCATTGAGCTATTTTCCCAGGAAGCTCCCCTCCAAGTATCGTCGCCGCTATAACGTTTCACAACTGAGTTCGAGATGGGTCAGAGTGGTTTTCCATTATGCTAAAACACCAACATTTCTTTGCAGTAA
>Ga0099799_10031_pt1 | contig 41351 bp, 29 predicted proteins | sample Uncmet6_SortLC_1_FD_89033 | JGI IMG/M metagenome (GOLD analysis project Ga0099799, IMG submission 89033) | Marine eukaryotic communities from CALCOFI LINE 67, Pacific Ocean - CN11_C50_N6_SortLC_1 | ecosystem: Environmental > Aquatic > Marine > Oceanic | place: Pacific Ocean: Monterey Bay...
ACTCAAGTGGCGTGCATTTGTTGAACCACCTCCTGATCCAGGTCCCCTTCGAGACCGGCTTGACGGTTTTGCTGTTTTCTGTGGGTCTGTCAATGCGCATTCAGATAACCTTCTTGATGTAGATTGGTCTGTGTGTTTGCCAATTGATGATACTAGCTCGGTTGAGCTTAGTTACGATGGGCCCACGGTTGAAGCCTTTGCGTCATCCTTTGGAATGGACGATGAACGCACTATGAATAGACAGCGATACTCCTACATAAACGTGAAGGTACTGCAGGGTCTCTCGCATCTCGATGAGGATGTGTCCGGACGTCTTGAACTGCGTCCATCACGCTCCTCCCTTTAACCTACTTACGTACCATAGCTAGATTTCTGTAGGCTATGCATTGCATCATAAATGTGCTGCACCGTTGGGTTCCCTTCACAAGAGGATTGGGGACGGACCCCAGCTCTATCTTTTTCTTGAATCAAAGCCTGTCGGGCCGGCATTCCTCGACACTTACGTTTTTGCTCGTGACTGGAGGCGCCTTTCTCTTCGTGAATCGCGGGCTTCGCTCGTGTGCTCGCTTCAGAAAGGCTGGCGACCTTTCGAGGGTGCGAAAGGTGACAGCATCTCACCACCAACAGAAGTGAAGCTGGTAAGCACCCGTGGGCGCTGGGTGCCAATTGCTGCATGCCTCTCAGCAGCATCACTGAACGCAAGCGTCGCATACGCAGAATCTCCTATCTCAGCAGAAATTTCTTGTCCGTGGACTGCAACCACAATCCTCGAGGCCTCTGTCGAGCTCGGCGACCTATGTATTACCTCCCCTTCGCCGGTCTGGGGAGGCTCGTCAACTGTATTTCCAGAGCGATGGAGGTCACTTAGACTTGGAGCAGTCGGAGCCTGTGGTGCCGTCAGTTCAGCCACAAAAACAGCCTTGGGGTTTCTGGTCCCCCGACTGAAGCTACCATTGTCACTCTCAGCCTGGCAGAATGTGCACGGGGGCTCTGCCCTTGCAGCTAAGGTCCGCGCGGGCCTGCCCTGCTGTGTGACGTGCGCCCCACTGGCTCCAACGCTTAGTTGGGTCAAAGTGGCAGGGAAGACGAATCAATTCACGGCGATTGAGGATCCGTACCTTGCCGGTGAGTATGAACGTGCGCTAAAGAATCGTCCGGCGGCCTTTGAAGTTGATGCTAAACGCGAGATGCGCGATGGTGCAAACGGCAGTCTGGGTCGTTTGCGCGTGTCAGTTAATTCTATGGCCATTGCAGTGCAGGTATTTGCAGCGTTGCCTCGGCCATTACAGGCACGTGCTGATAGTGAGGGCAGGGTCCAACTTGAGTTTCGGATAGTAGATGGCTCTAGCAACACACATGGAAACGTTGATTGTACAAGATTGCCTACTCGCTTATTCTCCCTCCGTAGTAATCGCCCTGATCAGGAAGCCCCTCCAAATCCCGCTTTTTTGGCAACTGGCTGCGCCTTGCGGTCTGAACAGCTTCGATCCCTTACTTGGATGCAGCGCATGGAAAGTTCAAGCGAGTTATTTGTTGAAGAAGAGGTGGTGGACGAGGCGCTTCCTCTCCTTGGCTGGCGCGCAGAGGCTCGCGTTCGAGTGCCTGTCATGATCCGAGGTGGTGTACTCGCAGATGCAGTCGGTTATGGCAAGACGGCGATCACACTTGCCCTGATTGACGCCGAATGGCGCAGTGAAGCTCCAAAGCTCCCACCGCACCTGAGGAGGAAAGCAATTCCCTGCAAGGCCACACTTGTGATAGTACCTAAGCATCTTATGGCACAATGGCCTAGTGAGCTCAGAAAATTTCTAGGGAATCGGTACAAATGCCTTACGATCATGGGTGTTGGTGATCTTGTGCGACTTACCCTAAAAAAAGTTCTAGACGCGGAAATCATTATAATGTCGGTCCAGACTTTCAGATCAAAGGCATATTTCGACCGCCTTGCCGACTTTTCTTCCGTGCATTCGTTTCCAAATAAAGGCGGGCGTTATTTTGAGGAGGTTCATAGTAGAGCAATCCGAAACATTGAAAGGTATGTAGATGTGCTCCAATCCTCTGGTCAGGCCGGTCTTAGTTCGGTGCAACGGGCTGATCGAAGAGCCCTTAGGGTGAAGCTTGCTGTCAATACAAGTAAAAAGCAAGCGTATGAGAGTGCCGCGCCATTACGTGGACAGCGCGAAGCGAGAGCCAGGCACCCAGAGAGGTCTTCATGCGCAATAACAGAAAATGAAGGCGCCGATGATTCATCGTCTGATGATGAAAATTGCGTTCGTGATTTTTCCGGCGCATTGGCAAATATTAAAGCGCCACCTCTAGAGATGTTCTATTTTGCTCGGAAAGTTGTCGATGAATACACGTACCTGGACCACCGTGATGTGCCAACTGTACAAGCCATCAAGGCACGTTGCTCGTGGGTTCTATCTGGCACCCCACCACTTGAGTCCTTTGACGATGTTAAGAGCATTGCATCATATCTTGGTGTGCACCTTGGGGCCCCTAATCCTGTAGCACTCACGAAAAAAGGCGACCGCCCTAGCGATGTGCGCAAAGAACTTTCCAAATCTGAGCTCTTTCAAGAGTTTCTTGCGGCCAAGTCCCAGTCGTGGCATGCACGCCGCCGCCAGGTGGCTCAAAGGTTCTTGGATCGATTTGTGCGACAGAATGTAGCTGAAATAGATGAAATCCCCTTTGAGGCTGCGATACAACTCGTGATGATGCCCGCGCCAGAGCGTGCCATTTACCTGGAGCTAGAACATCATCTCCACGCACTTGAGATGCAGAAGATCAAAGCCGCAGCTCGGGGAAGTAGAAGGAAAGGTCGCAGCAAGAGTGATCGCGAAATGCGACTCGCAGAAGCCCTTGAAGGCAGTAAAGATGCTGAAGAGGCACTCATGAAACGTTGTGCCCGTGCACCTTCAATCATGGGAAAAGTTGGCAGACATGACAATGTCTCTGGCACTTCATCTGTTTCAGTTTCCTCCGTTGTTGTAGCAAAGCGGACTGCAGAGTTAGAGGATTGTGCAACTCAAATCATCCGGGAGGTCGCTGCTGCACACCTTGTTGAGGAAGAAATCCGGCGCTGGGCTAGAATAAGCATGCGTAAGCCGCTCACAGGTGATCGGGATTGCGACGACATTTTTAAGAAGCATGGGTGCAGCATGTGGCATGTTGACGGAGAAGCAAACACACGCGGGAAGGCAAAAAAGGCAGACAAACCTGGGAACCCCTTCGATACCTTGACAGGTCACCAACATATGCGAGAGTGGTGGATCGAACTCAATCAAGGCGTCGGTGATGCAGATGCGTCTCTGCAACTGCTTGCTCTTGCTGCCGAGGGGCGTGCTATTGCCGAAACTACGATGGAGGAAGGTCAGGGTCATTTCATTTCAATCGACAAAAGCGCAATTCTTACCCAGAATAATACGGCTTCAACCGATAATCGTTTGCGCCCTGATATAATCAAGGCAACCCCGTGTATCAGTCTCGTGTTCCCGGAGCCGATTGTCAAGGGCGAGTCGGCTAGTTCAAGAAGGCTTCGCGACGAAACTCTCAGAGAATTGTTCTGGGCTCTGAGAAACCAAGCTTATGAACTTCGTGCTCTGAATAAGGAATTTGTTGGTAGGACGCGCTCGCTTAGATTTTTCCGGGCTATTGAGTGTGCTCAACACGAGTTTGCTGCCTCAGAGAACAATAGTTCAGAGTCGCATGTACCGCTTTCGAGAAAGGCCATCTTTTCGTGCTGTGGCCATATTGGTGAAATATCCAAAATGCGGGATGCTGCTGCTCGTGAAGAGTGCCCGGAAAAGGGCTGCCATGCCAATGTGCGCCTTCATTCCATCGTGGAGTGTGCATCTCTTGGATCTTGTGAAGTTAATGGTTCTGATGCTGTGATCGTCGCCAAGTACGGTTCTAAGCTCGCGAGAATCGTTGCACTCATCCAGCGGATACCGCATGATGAACGTATTCTCGTGTTTGTCCAATTCGAGGATCTCTTGGCCCAAGTATACTCTGTGCTTGTCGAAGAGAATATTCCCACACTCAAGCTTAAGGGGACCGCGCACCAGATGTCAGCTATTATGACCAAATTTCAAAGGGAAAAACTAGCGGAAAATGATGAACGTGTCCTTCTCCTGGAGCTCCATAATGAATCTGCATCGGGCGCAAATCTCACAACCGCCAACCATGTTATTTTTGTTCATCCACTACACGTAAGAAACGGCGTTCCTACATGATTTCTTTTTGCTCAATTATTGATAAGTGCCTCTGGGTCAAGTATTGTGATTTAGGTGAAAACGCTGCAGAATTACGTAATGTGTGAGACGCAGGCAATTGGGCGAGTTCGCCGCTATGGACAGCAAAAAACTGTCAATGTGTACCGCTTCCTTGTGGACAATTCTATGGACACGAGGATATATGATCGTCGTTGTGTGGAACAAAAAAAGCTTCATCAATGAGACTTCGCAATTCAGAATGGCATAGATGTTAACATGATTTTAAAGGAAATTAGCACCCTCTCTGCGCATGCCAAGTTTTTAGTCGATCAGACCTCTGGCCACAGTAACTTCCTTTTCTAGACATCAGACAAGTTCGATATGATCTCTAAGGTCGAAAATTCAACGACCATGACTTGCGCAGAGTCAGTTCCCGGGGATTGGCCTAGTGACTCTCAACACTGTTTTCAGATCGGGTTGTCTTCCGTAGGAGGGGCAGGGACTGTTCGGGCGTTGGTGCAAAGAGAGACTAGGTAAGAGACTCGGTCTCGACGATTCCCAAAGGCAGGTGCACGTCGCATCCCTGCCTTTAAATTGCGCGTCGGTTCGCTGCCCTAAGCGGCCCCACTGGCAGACGCAGCGCGGGCTCGGGAGTACATATCGGCACCCAGGCTGGCCAGCGGGTTGCTTTTGCAGCGAGCGTGGGCCCGCAGTGGCGCGTCGCAAGGCTGCTAAAAGCTGCGAGAAGCCGATTCAGTGATTTCGGCGTTTTTCCCGGGGTAGGGGGTTATTATATCTAAGAATTTCAGGGCATCGAACGCATGTGTAACTGCCCCACGAGCAGGCGCAGGCGCCTGCATTCTACGACATCCGAACCTGCGAGGCCCAGCAACCGATTTCTCGGCGCCCCCGCTCTATAAATAAATAATTACTTTATTTATTTATTTATTTATTTATTTTATTTATTTAGAAATCGATGACGGAGGCCCGGGACACGGAATGGTCCACATACTACTACAAGTATACACTGGCATCATATTTTCTGCCCGGCCAGTGCAGGAGAAATGTGGGGTGCGGTGCTATACCCGACCCCCTGCAACGGTGTGAGTGAGTTTGGCGTTAGTGACTCCCCGTGTAATCATATTAGCACTATGAATGAATGGGGTGTAAAACTTCAATGACAGCCGGGGCTTTATTTATTACCGTGACATAAGGGGACTATATAGAGGACAGTAAGGGGACTAGTACATACTAGGGGGGTGGGGTATAGTATTCCTCGCATTCACATAAAACAGACTAGTAACTTCCTACCGTCTGTGCTTCATTCGCCCACGAGAACGGGACTAGTCGGCTTAGCCTGAGGTCGAAAGTGAATTCGAGGACAATTCTGGCGCCATCCGCGCTAGTCTGAGGCCTGTATTGTGTCCCGTGGTTGCGTAGGTCCATAGAAGAAGTGGACAGCCCGTGCCAGTGGTACTAGTATGGAAGACTCGGAAAACACACTGTAGCCGGCGCGCACCGCTGTTCCTCCACCTGGCGGATTGAAGCCTCTCTAGCATCTCAGCAGCTTCAACTTCCCCCTACGTCAACCTCAACTTGAAGTAGAGGTAATAAGGACTCCCACAAGCTCAATCATGATCATGATCCTGCCGCTTCTGCTCAATCCTACTTTCCACAGAGTGTATGAAGATCATTCCGTATGATGATGTCAGTGGCAGCAAACTACAATCCCTCCCTGGATGAGCCCCATGTGGTAACCGCAAGTTACCATCCATCCTGCCAGTGGCGTAATAGGGTCCTTAGCTACAGTATTTACCGCCCTATATTTATAATAGGCCAAGCAGAGCGCTTAGGCCAGTTGGCCCAGGCGCATATTTTTGCCTCTACCTAGAGCTAGGACTCTTCGATCGTTTGCACGCAAGCACCGTTCTTCTAGAGACAAATCACAAACCGGCAACATAAATGGATTACCGTGCCACTCTGATAGCCGGCATAGCACAGAAGGGGAAGCGAGTCATTAACAAATGCAACATCTGAGTTCATTTTAAGTAAATAGTTCTCATTGCAGTATGTGATCCCGACAAACTGGCGGGAAGGGAAAGATGCTGAGTCACTACCTTTCTTGACTACGTCCAGGCTCAACAGGCGCAACTGCTCCACTAGGACAGCCATATCACTAAGATGATCTTCCAGTTGAAGCAAAAGATAATGCTTGCTGTGCATGTGCAAGCTTCGAACTGATCGGTCACCGTTACGCAAAGCCTCGTCTTTTTCCACAGCCTCCATCCAAATCGTGGCCGCGATCCAGCGCCAGAAACTTCTGGTCGATTCTCATTGCTACTCTCTGTATAGTACTAAGGTACATTTCTCGTAATATAATGCACCCAACACAGTCCAGTTCTACACAATGAGGGGCAACGTCATTTTACGCCGCTGGACGTGTAGGGCATTAGAGCGATGCATCAGCGGCGGTTTTGCCGCTGCTTGCCATTTTTCCTTCTCGGATGGCGTTCCTGATAGAAATCTTGAAATACAGGGCACAGCCAATTCCTGCCTAATTGTTGCGACATGTGGCTCAGACTGATTCAACAAAAAGACCTTGTCATCCTGCGAGGTTACGTCACGATTTGCAGTCCGCATCAAAATCTTGTCTCGTCGAATAGAACAACACCTTGTGGCTCTATTGCGTCGCCGCGCACCTCTTGCGATGGTGGATCTAGATCCGATTGGCTCTTTATCCGTACCCTTTTTACGGGCTTTTTTAGCCCACATGAGAGTTTTCATTTTCGACTTTGAGCCCCTAGCAAATAAAATCAAAATCTTTTTTTAATTTTTGTACTTACTGGCTAGATAGCTGCGTCGCAGTTTCATGTGAATACGACTCACTCAACAATTCAAAGTCTGACAAAGAGTTGCATGCTAATTTTAGCTCTACTCATACAAGCTCGCATGTGGCGGGTTAGGATATATCATGAGACGCCCTAATTGGACCTGGAGTAGGAATCTTGTGGGGGCGGACTAAGTCCGGCCCAGACTAGTAGTACTCTGGCGCAGACCGTACCGGCGGATCGGAGAAGGACGCCGGCCACTATTTGCCGGGCCGTCGCCGACCCTTGCCTCAGAGCCCGAGCCGGACTGGATATCCATCCGGATCACGCGGCAAACAAGGCTCCAAGCCCGGGCTCTGGCGAGAGCACATCGATCCTCTGCGTTAAGCGGACAAAAATACCCTCGAGGCTATCAAAGAGAGGCATCTAGGAAGACACCGCTAAGATTTCTAAATCCTTGAAGACTGGTGTTCATCGCAAGTGCGGTTGAACGTCTTGTGACGGAAGAATGCGAGGACAATCATCTGGCGAAGAGCCCTGCAAACACCTAAGATTTTTTTATTCACTCTCGCTCTTCATATTCATTGCGCAACCGCGAAGCTTCATGTTAGGTCAAAAGTAGCACTCAAGTGTGATCTAGGCTATAACAGGATGTCGATGAGGCGACTTACCATTGCATAGGGGAGAGAGGCGGTAAATACTAAATGGCGCCATGCTACACGCTTTTGGGCCACTCCATATAAACGCGCAATCGAAAAGGCGCATCGCATCAAAGAGAGAAACCCTAAGGGTTATGACCGCTCAACAGCAACGTACGAGGTCTCCGTGTCCAATTGCGCCTATCCACGTGCGAGATGGTTAAAAGTTAGACCTTGCAAGCTAAACCCAGCAAACCAGAACCTTGGGACGCCGAGGCTAGGACGAAATTGAGTTAGTGCTTAGACCACCAATATTTTTTACGCTCCTACTACGTACTGGACAGACCACTAGTTAGCAGTGGGCAGGTCCTAAAAGGGTAATTAGGTTATAAAAAGCGACTCGACTCACAGACTTGAAAATCGGCGTTTCCTGGTAGTAGTTAAATGGCCAGCCACAGTTTTTATTCATCTTTTAAGTCTTCGGCCGGCGTTTAACTGGCCTTCCGTACAATATATTGGCGCGGCGGACCAATGAACAGGCTAAAAAAACACTAGCCTTGATCCAAGTCAGCGGCTATCGCGCAAAATTGATCGAATTCGGTTTGAGACAATTTCGACTGCGACATTGCGAACAGCCAGTTCACGCGAGCGTCCTATTTTCTCTTCTCCTTTTTCTTGTCTCGTCTTGGCCTTATTATGCCCTTGGACGTTCTAACCCTACACAGACACGCACGATTTCCCCTCCCTCGCCCGCCGCTTACTGGGCGGCGTCTTAGCCCCTAAAACCGGCGCGTTAGTGCGCATGGGGTGGCAAATTAGAGCTTACATATAGAGGCTCACTCCATGGAAGCGCATTTATTAATCTGAGCGCAGCAGTCTTCATATGGCTGGTGCTGCCGCACATGAGGTCTATGAAAATGATCCCAGTCAACGCAATTGCAGCCATATAAGTCGCGACAAGTCTTGCCGATGCGTCGTCATCTATTAGCTTTAACGTTGCGACCGTAGGGATTGCGCCTGCTCTGATGAGTCGCGGCGACAGTGCGCTTGCGGGCCATTTTATTTAGTCGTGGCAAGGTGGCGGTCGGGCAGAAGCGGACCCGTTGGAAACGTCGTAAACGATAAAAATCGGGGCCTTGTGGGTAATTGGTTTGTGTGTTTTGAATCGTAGCACATATCGAAAAAAATCCGTTGCGCCTTATAGATATAAAATGATCGAACTAATTTTGGGGATAAACGGAATGACATTAATACATCCAGGGTCTTTGGCCTTTTTGCGGGTTTTATTTTATCTCAGCTCGTACCGCAACGTCAGCGAACGCGACGAGGATTCGCTGTTTTTAGCTTCTCTTTCTCTTTCGACCACACTTCGGCTAAAGTAACGAGCCCCGGGCCTCCTGTCGCGATGCAAGATCCTCTCGGCGCGAGGCCTGCGCATCAATTTTGCATACGATGATGAACCCGCGCCTTAAAAAAACCTCCGCCGTGTCGTTTGGAAGTCCCTACGTATTATTATTACTCTCGCAAGGACGGATCCCCCCTGCTTGCGCCCGGGTCTCGATGCCTCCAATAAAGACGCAACATGAGCGGCGGCCAAGGTCACAGGGCGGTAGCGAGGCCGCAATCTGTCGGTGCTATCTATATGGGCTAGCAGAGCCCAGGTCGCCCGGGTGCTGGTGCGAACGCGGACACGTTTGATTTTTCTTGAGCCTTCTCTTATTAGTCTGCTCTACGGCTATGGATTTACTTAAGCTACTCCAAACAGCGCTGGCGACAAAAATACTGTCGACACAAACTTACTACATGATAACCAATACCCCGGGACCGGACGCCTAGCCCGGGAGGTAGGCGGAATATGGGAAACGCGCAAAAAGACAGTGGTAAAACCGGAATTTACTCCGCGATGATGCTATAGTATTGCTTGCGGCTCCCAAATATTTCGTTTCCGACCGTGACTTGAATTACTCAAGATAGAGCAACTTGTGAATGGTGCATTTTCGAACCAATTGAGACACACGTGACACACAAACATGTGAATTTTTTGCTTTTGCCATTTTTTTTTTGCCATCATCATCGCGCTTAGAGGTCCATTTTCCTGTGAGCGCAGCAAATAGGGCTGTTCGAAAGGCTAATAAGATACTACCGTGACCATAACTTGAAATCATCATCATGATGGGCGTGGCCGCTGGCGCTCTGTTTCGCCAAATCGGAAACCGACTCAGCAGTAGCGTCCTCGGAGTAACGGAAACGCCCGTTAAAGGCCCCGTTTCGCTATCTAGGTCGATGCGGCCGTGGCGTACGTCGGCGGCGTGCCGGCGTGCATCACGGCACGTGCGCGCATTTCCGCCTGCACGTGGGTGCGGAAGCGATGCTACGCGCCGATAGAGTCGCCGAGATCACCGTTGACGGCCCGTGCACGCCGAAGCTCCTGGCGCGCATTCGTCGTTGCGACCGGAGATTATTGGGTTTCGCCCCTGGGAGCTGGACACCTAGTACCCAGGATTATTTAGCTGGGGTGAGCGTTAAGGGGATTGGCACTGCCAATTTGGCAGCAAACGATAACTCGGCTGGCGGGCATTATCCTGCCCAGCGGTACCGAGTCGGTTCGGAGCTCGTCCACTGGGCAGGATTCGTGCCCGGCGGCGCCCAACGCTGATCAGGTGCTAATCGTCTTCGTGATCACTGACGGTGAAGACGGTCAATAGTGACCGCCTTCGCGTCGCGAGAGGCCGATTCGATTGTCTCCGCGTTTCGCGGCGATGGGGTTAATTAATTAACTCTAACATTTTCTTGGGCTGTGATCGCATGCAAAAGTGCGACACGAACAGCCGCGGACGTTCTACGATAAGCTCCGAAATTGCGAATGTCGATCATGCACTCCAGCGGCCTCTACGCTCGTCGCACCCCGTGACATCCGGGCCTACTTCGCAAGTGGGCTTGTGGTTTAACTCGACGATCCAGCCGAGATGCATTATATTTATCTCCGGCGTGGTGCCAACCATAGGCGACGTTCACTTGAACAACACCTTGGGGTGTTAAACGCGACCATCATGATGGAGCGACCGCAAAAAAAAAGATTTTGCAGTCTGGTGCCGCCTGGCAACGGCACGCTGCGGACCAGACCAGAACTTGAATCGGCCACCGGCTGCTATTCTTATGCTGGCCACGACAATCGCACAGTGACTTCCTCAGGCTAGACCCGGCCCAGACTCGGATCGGGTCGGCGAGTCTGTGTTTCAAGTTGATAGCGGGAGTCGGTGGCAAAACAAGATATGTTTCTTGGGGGTGCTTAGGGCCGTGGCATTTCTGCGCGTTCGCTGGCAGGAGACTGCTTGGGGAACTACTAGCCATACAATTACAAGTACAATTATTACAGCCGAGATGCTTTCGGGCTGATAGCCTACAAGCCAGTGTGATGAATCATAACAGAATTGGGGCAGGTAGAGTTAATGCTAAACTTCGGGTGTTGGGACAGCGACTTTCAATTTGATGACAATGTGTCTTTTACACCGGACACAGCTGAAGCAAAGGCCGCCAGGCCACCTGAGGACTGGGATCTGGAGCTCTCCATTGGAGAGAACCACAGAAACTTTTCACCCAATGATAGGCTTCCACTCAATTCCACCATCGTTCAATGTGAGTTGGCTCCTTCCGTTCCTTTGCTAGAGTATCTCGATACAAACAGTAAATCCTTGAGCACGGACTCATTGTTTGAGTTGCCACGGCCACCAATGCTGTTCTCAATTTATATGCAACAGGCACAACATCATCAGGGTCAGCTAGATACTATAGACATCATCATTAACACTGGAGCTCGTCGCAGTTTACAAAAATACAGTCTAGCAATTAAGTTACCACCTCGAGCTGTAATTCCGGATGTGGCATTCCCGCAAGAAATCAGGAATCAAAGACTCCGCCTGAACACCAGTCATTCTGCTTGTTTAACACGGTGTGCACCTAAGACGGGCGACTGCATGGTCACCTGGTTAAAAAACATTCATGACAAAGTGTCGAGTGCAATTGCTACTGTTGTTAGGCCATCTCCAGAGCACCCGAGAAAATATGTTGAGAGTGAATGTTCTCCAAGTAAAGAGGTGGCATTTGAGGAGGCCTTGCGTGTTGCGGAAATGTCATATTGCAATGAACATTGGCGTGATTGCAGTGCACAGACCAAATCCCTTGTTCATTGCCTTGACGCCTTGGCGCGTTCCAGCAAGGCACACCAATTTAATTCCCGTGGTTCACTAAGACCCTCAGTATACAATTTCGATCTTCATTGTTACCAATCTTGCGGGCGCCTTGCTCGCCTCGTATGTCGCCTGGTTCAGCGATGTGACGAGCTTGGTGCCATAGAGCTTATTCGCACAGTACATATGCGCAAACATCTACACAAAGGACACCACCCCCCTCCCTTCTTGCCACTTGATGCTAACGATATTGCTACCTTTTGTCGTGGGGCTACGGCCATGGTGAATGCTATTCGTGATGACCTGCTTCGGGCAAAAAGCAAGCTAATTATTCATGAATCCCTTGCTCATCTCGCCCTCGTAGAATTCACTTTTAACTATAATTGTTAATAATTAAAATCATAGGTACACAACCGTCCAATGCGAACTTCCTCCTGTGAGCACCTGTGCTTAGCTACACGCCAGATTTTCGGCGATTGGTGCTGGTGCGGCGCACTCCCGCCCTTGCCTCGATCGGGTATGGTTCGATTTCTTGATGTTGCACATGTGTTTCGCCGCAACCTCCGCGTGCAGGAGGCGAGTGAACTTGAGGTTTTGGTTTTTGCTGATCTGCACCTAGAAGCGATGGGCTATTCACCATTGACCACAGAGCGGCTTGTCCCTGTTGATTTGCTTGAGCAATGCACCTGCCCCGGCATTTGGCGCATTGCGTCAACACTGTATTTGAGTTCAGACGCTTCACAGTTGTTACGTTCTGCGTATACTTACATTGTTTGCGAGTCTAAAAAAGTATCTAGTTTAGCACCTAAAGGCGAGTGGTCCTCAAATGCATCAGAATACATTGAAGCCAGCCTATTTGCCATCGCTTTAATCTTACCATTTTTTAGCCATGCTCGTGCCAGGGCTGTACTCGCTCTTGGTCTTGGTCACCTACATGGCATTGAATATTTTCGTGACCGAATGGCGATTAAATTACAGGAAGAAAAAGGAGCACGACAGAGCTTAGTGCGTTCCTGTAATGCATTACATGCAATGAAGGAGCTGCGTTTCGCAGAGATGTTGCTTTTTGAGGTAGCATACGTCCTAGAACAACAAATTACAACAGAACCAGCACAACCTGCGTCTTAGTAATGTAATAAAATGGATCTCATGCTCCAGGTGGACTTACCAGCCTGTGCAGCCCGCTGTGGAACTCCAAACCATGAGTTGCCAACAACCTATTGTATTTTGACATGTCCAATGGGATATACGACGCTGAGAGCCCTCGCACGGGCATTGGAACAGCGATCAAAGCACGCATATGCTGTGTTGGCTCTTGATATATGTTTAGCAGTCTCGAAATTCCACGGCAATTCAAACGAACGGTATAAGCTGCAACGCGAATTGTGTGTTGTATTAATGCGCCAAGGAGTTAGCCAACGTAGCATGTCTCAGTGCGAATGTGTCCTGCGCGACCAGCGCAAATACTTTGAGAGACTGCGCGCTGAGGCTGATACTGAACAATTAAATGCACTGAGCTTCTTTATCCTGCCGAGAGTCTTTTGTGTTGTTGAGAACTTCATTATGGACTCTCACGAGGCATCATTTACCATAGAGCTTCTTGTCATTCAACAGGCTAGGTTCGGTACCGTTTCTTTCCCGAACGCAGCACTGCAAAATTTTCAAACAGATTACTTACAACGCCAAAACATCTGCTCAGTTACAGTTTTTGTGCATGAAGCTAGATTTCTATTCTTGCTGGCTAGTGTATCCGCGGCGAGCATTCTTTTGCGACAAAACGAGGCTAATAGTACCATAAAATATCTGGAGTGTGCTTTGGCTTCGTGTCCAACTTCATATCGTCGTCGTATCGCAATTCTCTCTCATCTCGTTGAAGGCGGGGTGCGCAGTGCTAATTCGGTTAGGGCAAAAGTTTCCTTACGACGCATCAGTCGCCTTCGAAAATACTATGATAGCGGGTCCTGTGGCCAACAATGGAACTCATATCAAGGCTTACCTACAGATTTGGCTTGCCCCTTGTGGCACACGTCTTCAAAAGGCCGACTCATTTCATTTTGCAATGATCGTGTTGATTGTGGCCAGTTGGCCGCTCAAATTGAATTGCTTCAAAGAGCTCCAAAAAGGGCATTGATTGAACTTGCCCCAACAGTAGCAGCAGCGGAGGCTTGCGTCTCTCGTGTTGGGTCTGCCTGTGGATTTTATACTTTAGGTGTTCTCTATGAGCTCCGTGGTCGTGCTCAGGCATCATTAGCCAGGGACATTGAATTTACGGCGTATCCAATTCATGTCGATGCGCTTGTCAGCGAGATTGACAATCTCCGTTTCGATGATGGAACAACTGATGGTAATGTTAAGTGTTCATGGTCCTCCAGGCGCTATGTCGTTTATGCAAACGCAGAAGATGTAAAAATAGACGCTCTTTGTTCGTATCGTCTTGCCTTGCAATGCTTCAAGGCTACAGATGACTCCTATTGTACTGGGTGCGCGGCGTCATCTTTCGCCGCACTTAAGCTGGATGCCATGTTCCTGCAAGACACATTTAGTTTTCCTTTTTCTGGCCGATCCTCACAAAGCTGCCATGTGTCCCTGGGCGATGTTTCCCTGGCCGCACGTCGTGCACTCGATATTGCCACTGCCATGGTTGAGCCACTACTACTCCTAGAAACATATCTAAACATGGCCGAATTGCTTCAAATCTGCCACGACCCTGTGGGTGCTATCGCTCACTGGTGGGAAGCAAGAGAACTTCTTTTGCGACTGTTTGTGATGTGCAATCTCCGCATTCCTGTAGCCCTTATTGCCGACCTTACAACCATTGCACAAATCCATCGCACCCTTGAGCGCATGCTTCGTTTTTTGACTATGGTGGCAGACAAGGCCATGATCGACGAAAATATTTTCCTGTTTCACGTACTTCCTTGCTTTGAGCGTGACTCAACCCACAAGTATCCTAGAGTGCGGTCTGTGGACCTTTATTGGAGTAGCCACGACATGGTGGAGCTCCGCTCGAACTTTCTCATCCCACATATACCAGAGAATGATTCATCGGGTGCTCTTGCTAACTCTTGCTGGCAATGTCTTGTCACGATTCGTGCAAATATTACTCGTCATACATATGGCGAGCTCACAGTTTCGGGGTTGCATCATTACAATCAGGATGCTCTCCGTGAGCTTGCCACCCTAATGCAACAAATTCGCATTGAAGGCCCCGTTTCCACACCCCCCATTGTCCCAACAGTAATTGCTGTTCATGCTGCTGGCACCCTAATTGTCTATGCTCCACAATTGGGCTGGCGTCATGCACTTGCCTTTGGTCGCTGTGCACGCGGGCTCAATGTGGAAAGTGCAGCGTTGATTGGCGCGCTAACTGGCACGCGCCGCAGCGTTGTGGCAGAGCGAAAGAATCGAGTTGAGTACCGACGAGCTGTTCTGAAGCAAGTTTCGGACGCAATTGCTCTTCCACGTTCCTTTTTCTCAGCAGCAGTCGCGGCCCAAAGAAGGGTGTCATTCTTTGCTACACTTCTTTGCTCTGAGCGGACTCAGGTATTGCCTTGGGAATGTATATCAGACATCCCCCTATCACGAGTTGTTCATATACAAGCTGCCTTCGCCTCGACTCAAATTACGAAGTTTAGCAAAGCAGGCGCATCAGTAGTGTTGAAAGAATCGACACACGATGATATTCGGCATCTACTTGATTTAATTATACATGATCTATCCTCGTCCTGCCACTGCCACTCTGGTCTCTGCCCGACTGTTGTTTCGAAATTTGGAAGTGTGGCACTTAAATCAACTCGTCTGTCATCTAAACTCGTACCGTGCGCATGGTGGTCGGAATCGATTCTCTCCGACAATTTGTTGCAAGTATTTTATTTTGGGGCACTTCCTTACTCAGCATTACATTTGCCACCTGGAAGTCCGATTCAATTTCATTCAAGTAGAAAGGAATATTTATTTGCCCCAGACATTATCCTAGACCAAGTTAACACCAGGGTTCATGCTGAGCGAAGCACAAACAGTATACGCACGGCCAGAACATTGAGCTCTGCTCTTGCCCTGCCAATTATCCACTTTTCACTTGAGAATCTCCAGTGTCGAGAGGCAAAAAGCGTTGAAACCGACCCCAGTTCATTGAAATTGGGAGGGTGGGAGTAAGACAGGGCATTTTGTATAATCATACCGGCGCTCCGGGGATTCCAGCGGTCGTTGGTCAAGCCTTGCCAGTGAAAAAAGCCCCCGGGCCCAATTTAGCCACCAGATTTTCCGCGCCGCAAAAGCTGGCTGGGTGCGGTCGACTACGGATGGCGAATAGCAAGTGGCAGTTGCACTGTCACAATGGAGATGCACGTCTAGTAGGATTCCAACGTTCAACTCAGGCTGAGACGCACCCAAAGTACTTCAGGTTGCATTACGTACCTAGGCTTCTTCCTATCCCGGGGGAACTATTAGCCGGAGTACACCGAACTTTAAATTATCCCCTTGATGGGGAGAAGTCGCCTCCCGAGAGAGTAGGGAGTGTCGGTTTTGTCATTCCCCAGATCATTCGACCTGAGTCGCATCAAAACAGAACACCCCCGGGGCTGGCAGACTGAAATCCATCGCGTTCTTCCCTTGTTTCCCATTCCCCCGAAATTACAAAAATGCGTAAAATAATTTATTACGGGATTTCGTCGGACGCCCCTTTCTTCCCATTCCCCCCTTTCTTCCCAGTGTCTTACTTTCGGTGAGCGTCGGGCGGATCGAACCCTTGTCGCTAAAGGCTGACCAGATCCACTCGAGGTTGTTCACGCGGTAGACCATCAAACGAAAGAGGGATTTTTTGTTTTGGAATATCCTCGTTCCTCTGTCTTCGTAAAGCCACTTAATCTGCTTCATGAGCAGCTTTTGCGTCTATTATCTCTAACGATTTTGGACAGTTATATTCATCCGGAGCTTCGTGTTTTTTTCTTCTCTTCGGCCCACCCGAGATCTTCTGCGGCTTCCCTTACTAGTAGTACGGCCCGCACTACTACTAGTACGCAGCACCGCCGGCGGAGTCAGGAACTACACAACCTATATTATATCCCTTTGCAACGCAACTTGAAGTTCAAGTTATGGGCTCACGCTCTGAGTGGTCTCCGGGTCCGGCGGTCCGAGTCATGGTAGTACTATATACCGTGGCTAGTATACCCGGGCCGTGACCGCCCGGGTGGCTGCAGCGAACGTGACCCCGGCCCGGGGCCGGCTCCCTGGCCGGCTGGCACTGGCAGTCACGGTTACAACGCGTGACCGTAGTGTGGCCAGGAACTTGAAGGGGCCGGGTTCGAGTTTGACCAGCCGCCCAGCCGCCCACTTAGGGTGGACGCTTCCGAGAGTCGACTCCGAGTCGGCCCGGAGTTGCCAACTTGAACTTGAATGAACTTGAACTTGCAGCTCAGGCTCTTAAATGGGCCCCGGGCCCGGGCCCGGGCCAACGTAGCTAGCCGTATGGCCAACTGGACAGAGTTATATAGAAAAACCACCGGGTTAGGCGGGTATGTAGCGACACGCAAGTGTCCACATTACTTTGCTACTCTCAGCCTCAGGCACGGTATCACGGTATCTTCAAGCTGTTACCCTATCATGCGTTAACGCCATGACAAATTTGATGGTTCCGTTTTATGTTTGCCCAATTTCACAATGACATTTAGGGAGAAGGCAATGAAGTGCAGCAGATCGACGAGATGTCTCGTACAGTGGAAGGCTTGAAGCTCGAAAATGAAATGCTCCGAAAATTTCTGCTTCGATGTGAGCAAGCTGCGAAGAGGGTGGTTGAGAAGGTAACCTGTATCCCCATCCCAAAAAATAAGTACACACCTCACAGGAATCGCAGCAATGCCACTTACCACACAGTCTTAACATCGAGCTGAAGTATGACATTGCAAATCTGGAGCAACAAAGCCACCACAAGGATGTTGACGAATATAGGAAAACAACTGAGAAGCTGGCGGACACATTGAGTGCTGTACTCGAGGAGACTGATCTCCGAATTGCAGAATTGAAGAAGGAAGCATATGAATTTAAGCGAGATATTGTGGTTGGCGCAGAGAATATGCGCACTGGGAAAACCATGGCGGAGAAAATAACACGGTTCATGGAGGAACAGTTGCAGCGGCGTGATAATGTGATTGGGAAGCTGCGACTGAAAAATTCTACGTTCAAAAAACAGCTGCAGAAGGCAGAGGCACTATTGAAGCAAAAAGAGGAGGTGGGCGACATACTTCACTACATTGACTTCCATCAGCTACAGATAGAAAATAAAAATCATCAGTCTCAGGTTGATGAACGAAATGAAGAACTACTTAGACTCAAGATGGCCACAGGCAAGACGGTGCAGTCGCTTAATAAATTGAGGCAAAATCTCCATACAATTACCGCCGAATCAAGCTGGCACAAAAAAGAAAAGTCTGTCCGCGCTCTACAATTGCGCAGAGCCTACACAGACGCATCTGTCACATGTGATATTGCCACAGAGAGGCATGCACAGAAACGCCACGGCCAACAAGCATCAGCGGGCACAGACCTGCCCACTACATTCGATTATCTCAAGCAGAAGGCTCAAATGTATCACCTGCAAAGTGCCCTTTCTAACTGGATGCGAAAGATTGAAATAATGGAAATGGATACGAGACAAGTGAGGTCAAAGGTCTAGGGTCCTTGCAAAACCTGAATAGTAGCCTGTTTAGAGCCATTGGATGGTAACCCAGCCTTTGGACGGTCTCTTGGCTCAAAGATCATGGTTCTGAGTCGAGCGCCCGAAGGTCGTGCATTGGTCCGGGAGACTCGTAGGATTCTCTCAAGAGCGCATCGGGCCGTTCAACTTTGTGTTGATACTCTGCAGACCACAACACCAAGAAACCACTCCACCACCGTGACCTGGCGACTCTTGCGGTACGGGAGTCCTACGCTCTGCCTAAACTTGGCATCTTATCCCATTTGGTTGGTCGGTTTCGAAAACGACTTATATTATAAACAGCTGTAAATCGCAGCGCCCACGTACGCCGCCTGAATACCCGGGCCGGCTTCGGGTCGCGCGTCGAAGTAAGCAAGGCGAAACGCGCGGCTAGGACGACCAGGCCGGTCGGCTTCCTGATAAGTACACGGGCATAAATATAATCAATAGTCTGAGCTGGCGCACGAGAATTCACTTCCTCCCAAGAAACTGGCTATTACACCCTCAGGCTAAACTTGAAATCGCTGTTGCACCCCCCTTCAATATGAGCACTGCTGAAGCAGAACCAACTGGGTCAGCAGCCACCACAGTTACATCTGAGCAAATGGCACAAGCTCAAGAAGATCCGTGCGAGCAACGCGTATAAACAAGGGACGGAACTCAACTAATTCGGCTACTGTAGCGCCTCCCCACCAATAGCCTAAAGGGCCAGACTAGCTGCGAATGAGCCTCAGGGGATGCCTCACATTCTGGCGGAGTGTAGGGCCCTGAAAAAGCGAGGAGGCGGAAGGGCCCCCACGCGAACGTCGCGCCAGTCACGGTGGCGTTTCGTGCCGCGTCAGGCGACTATTTGGCGTCTACCGTGACTGGCAACCATAGACCGAGGTTTGCCACGTTTGCGCGTCCTACCGACGCCACGGGCACCAAGGGAGACTTCAAGGGGGAAGTCACCGGCATAGTAGCGAGTTTTGATTTCACCCCCGAAAACCCGCAAGTTAAGCTAGATACCCGCACATTAGGTCATTTTGGGCACCCCATCCCGAGGGGGGCACATCCGTGGCAGGCTAGTGTCGCCGTGTGCTTAGGATGCCCCTGGGACCCAACTAACTCCGCCTGCCAGTGGCCCCGGTACAAACCATCCACTAAGCAAGCTAGACAGTGTACTTTAGGGCATCTTTTAGGTTACTCACCGATGGGCAGTCTCGACCGCTGTACTCCCAGAGGTGCGTACCTTTCGAGCTTGCGTCATTGGCAGACCCGGGGGCCGTGGGAGCGCATATTCGGTAGACATTGTATGGCGGGTCAGTTGGACAGCTCTTGACAATAATTAGCCGTGGGATGTACGTATGCATCCCAGCAGACGACGGGATGACGCGCCTGGCGAATCCGAGGAAAAGGGCACCATACGGCCCTGCTGTGCATTGGCGTCCGATACGCAGGTAGAGGAGCCTCTGTTTCGTTCCTACTTGATCACCGGAATCATGTCTCGGACGAACGCCTTCGAATCACGTTTCCACTTCAAACTAGTCGCTTTTCAAAGATGTCGCCTAGGTGCATCGAGTGCCTCGATTACAATTTCAATTGATGTCTAAGGTCGATAAGCAAGGGGTCTTGTAGAGCACGAGTTTCATATACCTTCGAAGCAGTACAAGGCACCATATCATTATAGCATGTCTCCATCCTCGGGAGGGGTTCGATGGGAGGAAACATGGTTGATGTCAAGCAACAGCGAGGTGGGCAAAGTTGAGTATCCAGCTCCATAAGTAGCTCCTGATATGTCCAAACTGCATCACGCCAGCCACTGATAATCATACCACGCATAAGCTTCTCGGGTATCTGCCAAACAAAAGAGCTTAGAATAGACTTGTTTTGCTTGACACCCCTCTCGAGTGCTTGTCCACCAGCAAGGGAGATGCTATTTTGCCTCAGGTCCAGCAGGACCAATATTTCTGCTAGGGGGATGAGGTTTGCCGCTAGAATACAAGCAGCAAAATCACCAAGGAAATTACCAGAGAGAACTATATGTGTTAAAAAATCACATTTCCTTTTGTGAGCGACGAGCGGTGGGATCCTCCATCCTCGGTCTGCTGCAATTTTAGCTTCAGGATAATATCGATGAGCTTGCATAGGACTTGACTCGACAGGAATCTGCCCTGTTAACAGTTTCACAACATGTAGCAATGTGATATCATGCAACTGGATTGAGGAAAGGTCGAGTCTTATCAGGTGGGTTCCGCCCAGATCTGTCAGGTACCGGCAGTTAGTGCGCAGATATTGAAGCAATGCTCCTTGATTTTGCGAATTGTTCAGTACTCTCATGCATTGGCACAGCTTTATCATCTGTTTGTTGAGTCCTATGACACAGGTGAGGCCAAAATTCACCTCTCTAGTTTTTGCAGCAACCAGGTTCCACAAAGACGCGTTAGTATCTTGCTCGACATATTTGCGCATTCCATTCACGAGATTTTTTTGTAACTCAAGCCAATCAACAATCGGGGGGCTGCTTGCCCCTTCAAATGTACCACGATTCACACAGCCCGCAAAATCGCTTGTAATTCCGTTTGAATCACTCATGTTTTCCCTCAAAACTAGGTGATGCACTCTCTTCGTCAAACGTAGCAACTTGCACTCTTCTTTCCAGCAGGTTTTTGCTACTGTAGTTACGTGCAATTGGTGATACAGGAAATCGCAGTGCGAAGCAAGGTTACCAATATGCCCCACCCACAACTCTCCTCCGCTTTGCTGTTGCCTGTTTCCAAAGGGCATGGCACCGGACACTAAGCGGGACGTCGTTTGAGATTCCCGGGAGTTTGTCATGCATGGATATTCTTTTTTTTTCGCCCCCAATATGGCACGTTTATCTGTGATTTGTGTAATAACTTGTTTTCCGTGCGGCTTAGGAGATACAGTTGCGTGATTTTTGCTCATAAATCGAATCTCACAGCCAGGCTTATGAGATACTCGTTTTGGTTGATTATCATCATCAGAAAACGGTTGAAATATACTTTTGCGATGCTGCTTGATGAGCACATTTAGGCACTGGTTTAACACAACTACTTTACTCCGCACGCAGAGGCTTATTTCCTGCGCGTTCAATTTTGGGATTTTTCTACCTTGGCGATTCCTTGACAGCTTAGCGTGTCTATAAGAGCTCTCTAGGACAATCGCTCTTTCGGCATCTGCCGAACTGTTCATGCATGCCAACAGCGAATGGTGCTTCTCCCTACATTGTTTTTCGTAACATCTTACTAGTGTCTGGCTCTCTGTTAGCGCCTTCCTGCACTGCTGTATTTCTTGAAGTTTTGTTTTGTAGTGATGAGATGTTGCGGTTGCAAGCTGCTGCCATTTGAAAATTTCATCCTCGGCACCACAGATCAACTCGGCATTGCGATGGTCACTGCAGAGTGCACGCGAGTGCATGTTGGCACCAACACTACGTGCCTTCGTAGCTGCGATTCTTACTGTGTCCACGCTGTGCCACCACTGGCGCGTTTGCGATGTGTGCATCACGTGCTGATATTTTAAGCGCCGCATTAGCAGACCATTGCGCACTTGTAAGTCCAGGATCTCCACATCGTTCATACTGAGCGTTTAGACCAAAAATAAACACTTCGCGTAGCACTACTATATCCGCTAGTGCTAGATGCGTAGCACTTACTATATCCGCTTCCTAATGGGCGGCGCAGCTCCCGCCCCTGGGACGTATAAATTTAACCATAATTACGCAAAACTTGAAATTATTTCCCAACATTCCATATCTATATAGGGCCCTAAGGGAATTCCCGGTGTGTTGCGGCTAAGCCGCCGATCCACTTCAACTTCAAGTTGAAGCCTGAGTTGCCGATCCTAGCCTGAGGTATAGGCATGATACTACGACTCGGACCCCAGGCCCGGTCCAGCTCGGCCCGAGGGCCGCCGCAAGGGCTAATTACAAAATTATAGTATAAAAGAACAGTGGCGCACGATTTCAACTTCTATGCGTGCTCGAGGGAAGTCTTGAGCCTCTGAGGACAGGTATTTCAAGCCTGAGTTGATGCCACGGGACAGGCTCCAACGTACTGCCCCCCAAAGCAGCCAACCATCGCCTCGCATCAAGATACCCGTGCCGTGCACTTGAAGCCTGAGAACCTTAAGTCAAGTTGAGCATGCAGCGTCGGACTGTAGATACTGGTTCCAGGGGTCATTCAACGAGCCAATTACCCCCAAATCACGGGCATAATTACATGTGTCATCAGTGTTATCACAAAGCTTCCGGCGATGTTAACCTAGGCTGTTCGTCGAGGTTTCTTGCTTTTAACCTAGTTCAATAGAGGACTGATTTGCTAAATTGAAACAAGACGTGATCAGAGTGTCATCTCTGGCAGTGCAGGCTAGCAATGAGTGACTGAAAGTGTGGGTACTTTGTTTCAAACTGTTGAAGTCGAGATAAAACAAATTTCTGCACATCCTTGATCTCGGGAAACGCGTCATCGTTTTTCACAAGTCCAAAATGTAGCTTTGAGAAGGACGCATTGTAACCAGAGATGTCTCCAGGTACATCATCTACTGAATCGATCCTTTCGTCCTCAATAGCGTATGTCCCACCCTTCAAATGGCTAAGAAGCTCACTGAGTATAGTTCCAAATGTGGTCCAGGCTGTGGTGTCTCCCTGGTCCACGAGGAAGTCAGGTGCCTCACAAAGGATGCAAGTCATACCAACAATAGTTGCCTTCAGGTTAATGGCACAAATAGAGTTATTCTTAGCAGCCTTGGGAGCAAAAATGCGCACAACAAGAACCGAAAGGAGACCAGCCTGCTGGCTTTCTAAGGTTTTGGCGAGGCTTTCACCCCCATACTTTCCTGCAACAATGGCAAGGAACGTGAGGAGCATTTGACAGAAATCATACCGCTCACGGTTATGTTGCAGGCGCGTAATGAGGAGCCTGATGACGGTGGGCAAATAGGTGCGGACAGCAGCAGAGTCAACCATCAGAACTATTGACTTCAGCAGACTAAAGGCAAAGGTCTCTGTTTGTTTTGAAGCAAGGAGCTTCTGAAAAACACCCAAAACAGGCTCAAGGAGGTTTTGTCGGACTATATGCTTACTGCCGACAACCAGATAAGCCTCAAGGAGAGAAGCTAGTGCCGGCACGTTGCCGCTCCGTTCCCATAACATGGGGTGAAGAATTGGTGGCAAGAGAGAGGCATATGCATCAGAAAGCGAGCGGTTGTAGCGAAGAAGAAGGGCGAGGATTTGGAACACGTATGGAGCAAACTCGGCAACGTCCATCTGCAGAATTGATTGGAATGGAGGAAACAGAATCTGTTCAAAATGACTCGTCGAAGGAGAGCTACCACTGGCTCCACAAACCAGACGTACGAGAATGGCAAGAGATTCAAAGAGATAGTGATTGAATTTTGGATTGCGTGGGTTAACGCACACGCGCGTCAGGCACATGCACAAGTTCTCAGCAACAATCTGGGCGATTGGGAGAAGGCCATCCTGGCTGACAATGAGGAGGCGCATGACTGCTTTCATTATGTAGTCGTTATCCCATGGTGCAGCATCAGCGATTTCAACGTCGCTTCGATGTGCAGCGTTTAGCGCTGAAAATAGCGCCTCAAAGAGAGGATTAAGAACAGGTTGAAGCTGGCACTTGCCAATCTTATTAGGAATGGTGAGGATGCGCTCAAGGCAAGATGCAGCATAGCTCTGGATCACAACTTCGGTGTTAACAACGTGTCGCCCTAGAATAGGTAGGAGGTTTACAAGTTCTTCGATTGGGAGCTGGTGTCGAAAGGTGAGAGCAAATAAAATTGCGTCCGCGACAATCACCGGCTGTGGTCGAGAGCCAGGCACTAGTTCACCAAAAACGTGTGTCGAATAAATTTTCAAAATATTGAGCTGCTGGTCTGAGGCTGCAGCCAGGTCGTGAGATGCAGATTTGGCACGAAGACAAAGAACAGTGATTAGGTGCAGTGCGGCATCCTTAGCACGCCAGTGATCAGCTGGAGACGAAGCATACTGCTGCAGCATGGTTGCTATATGCTCAATGCAAATTTTTGTCGTCGCCTGGGCGTGGGTCCCATACATGGCATTGATGAGATCGCATGCGCCATGCCGCCTTGTCTCTGAGTCGGCACTCTCGAGCTCCCTTGCAATGTACTCAAGGGGACTATCTTTGAAAAGTCTAGCATCAGAATCTCGCAACAGCATATTTGGGATCACAATGGAATCAATCATTTGACGGAGTGTGTCTTCCTTGGAAAACAGCGAGCTGTGCATCTGCTTGCTAATTACCTGCGCAACAAAGCGGATAGACGTAGCTGCTAGGCGATCGTGCTTTGGGAACAGGCTAATATTAACAAGACGTTGCCAAATGGCTGATACAAATCTGGGCAAGTAAGCTCCAAATTCCTCCTCATACTTCTGTGCGTAGAGTGATACGTTTTCCACGACTGCTACCTGCAAGCACTCCATCGGGCCCTCCTCGTCTTGATTGTCGTCTTCAGAAGCAGGGTGGGCAATAATTTCATAGCTTAAGTACTTTTCAAATTCAGACATCCATTCGGGCATATGATCTTCAAAGAACTCTGGCAGATCTTGCCAGTTTAGGCTGAAGAAGATGCGGCAAGCTAGTCTAAGAGACTCTAGCAATTCGGTACGCCAGAGTTTGTCATCGCCTGCGGCATCCAACGCCTGTCCAAGTCGCACAAATAACGCGGTTAGTGGTGCCGCCATGGTATCCAGGACATACTTAAGCTCTCTGTAGAGCCCATCTGTTTTCGAGGCATTCCGGAATCGCTTCATAATGGAGTTAGCTGCCAGAAGCATGCCAGAGACGGTCTTCCTATCTTCACTTTGGAGATGCTGCACTACTTCTGGCAATAGTTTTGGCCACTTAGAGGGGAAGTCGGAAGCCGCTATCAGTGTCAGAGCTTGACAGAGCTGTTGTTTCACATCACGAACGGACCCACATTTGCAAACCAATTTCACAATGTGTATCTTAATCTCTTCTTTATCAGGGTCTGAGAGTAACACGCTCGCAGAATCAGGACGGATTTCCCAACAGTTATAAATGAGATTTTTGAAGTATACCGCTGCCTACACGAGTAATATTATTGTTTGGTGATGCCCGGACACATTCGCTGAGATGCGCTGAAGAGCGGATCAGTGCCGAATGCGTGCTAGCGTTAGGTATGCAATGCTGCTCGACCTATGAGCAACGGAAATCCTGGCTTGTAGTCTTAAGTTAGTTCGCAGCTTCGCGCCAGTTGGAGCAAGAGAGTTGAGAAACCCGCTACTGCCCGGTAGTTTTTCAGGAGCGACTCTGCGGCACGCCGCTGCTTTAGATCCGGCGAGAGCGTCGCGGCTAGCGCGCGACTAATTTCGTCAGCATTCATCTCTCTATATAGTTATTACCTAGGTAGATTGATACAAAATTGACTTTACAAGCCCGGGCCCATATCGTATATCATGATCTATATCATGCCATCGAAATTCTACTTGGGTATCGTATATCTTTATGACGCTCAGCGTTGTCGTGTCCATCTTGATTCGATTCACGAAGTCTACAACTCGAATCCTGAGATCAGCTGCGGCCCGACTTCACACCGTGACCGTGACGGCTGTCCGAGTTAAACTTCAAGTTGAAAGCGCCGCGGTCTTCAACTTCGGGACTGCGTTGTACGGGCCTACGGGCGACATGTGAACCTGGCTAATGTTTGACTAACTTGTCACAGCAGCCTGAGGACCGTGACCGTGACAGCTCAGGCTCTGGGCTGCATCGCCCAGGCTACATCATCGGCCGCCGCCGCAAGAGCGATTATTCCTAAACATGGGCCTATTTGTTTTTTGGCCCTACTCTCCCAAATCAAGTTTTTTGGCCCTACTCTCCGTAGTCGTAGGCGGCAGTCCACGCCGTTGGGGAAGTAGCGTCCACGGGCCCAGTGAGGGTGCACACGCCGCGCGCACCAAAACCGCGTCTGATCATCGCCCACACACCTAACATTGCTGCCCCACGCAAAAAAACCGCGCGCGCAGCCGCGCCGCGCGCGTACACACACGACCTTCGCCACGATGGCATTAGCGCTGTCCTAAATCGCGCGCGCGCGGCCGTAGAACCGCGCACGTCGCTGCGTACAGCACCGCCGCGGCCTGTTGCGAGGCACCCGTCGCAACGCGCCCCAAAAAATCGCGCAGCGCCGCTCGCGCCGCGCCGACCGACAAAAAAACTTGAAGCGCGCCCGCGCGCACAGATGATTACGCGCAGGTTGTAGCAGCCGCAGCAGAAACTTCGTCCCGTACAGCAGAGCGCTTCGTCTACAGTGGCGCGATCCAAGCCGCCCCTCCGTAATCGTTGGTCGGTGGGCGGTCGGCGCCAGCAGTTTCCGTTCGCGCGTCGCCGACGGTCGGTCCCGCCCAGGCTAGGCTCTCAGGTCACGGTGGAGGTAATGCACTTAAAGAATCACGGTGGTATCGCCGCCGTGCGTGACGCGGCGCGAGATTACAACACGAGCTCGCAAACGTCACCGGTGGATTCGCCGCAGGTGTTGACGGCGGCCCGAGTCGACCCTACCATACTTCCTACCCCATATCCTACTACCCCCACTACCTCACATTACTCCCTACCTACTTTATGGCCGGCCTTCAGAATAATCGTGGACGAAAGCGCCGCGCCCGGGCGAGACTTCAAATGACCAAATTCGGCCGGTGACGTCGGCAACCCCTCCCTCCCTGTCTCAAGCACGCAAGAAGAGAACCCTCGGATGCGTATACGGGTGCCTATTTGGTGCGGGTTTTCTATGATTTACACAAGCCCGACACGGGCCAGCCTTGGACGGGGGACATATGCGCTGCGTCCTCAGAGAGATATAGCCCACGGGCAACGGCCGTCTTGTGACATCCGCGTGCCGCGTGCTTACATATGGGTTAAAGCGTTTTACTACCGCCGCTTCACAAATGAAATTGTCTTATACGGTATTGAGTGCATCCGATGCTGACCCAGATTACCCTGAAACAGAGCTAAACGCTCACTCGCCGCACACCCGCGGTTGGCAGACACCACGCTTCTGCCAGTAAGACTATACCACGTACTGCTCTCATCAGTTAGCATACAATAGGTACCCACAACAGCTCGTCATCGAACTGGCCAAAACCGCTATCATTTCTCAAATTCAATTGCTCAGTCATCAGCACAAAATCGTGGCATGCGGCGCAAACTGCTTAGTCTCTCCTGTCAGGTGGTCAATTTAGGCGTCCCGCGTTGAGCTTTTCGTTGGGTCTGATCGTGCTGGCCTTGAGACTAATTTGTGGACACGACTTGGATATATGTCCCTTGATACAAATGAACGCAGCCAGCCAACTTCGGCGAATCTTCTGTTTCCAGTCTTAAAGCCGGCTCCTCAGGTATCAAGCGCGTGAGCTTAAATCCGTATACGTAGACACGAAAGGAATGTATTTAAAGCTGGTGGTCCATCGTTGCCACGTGAATCGAATGAACCTATTTAACCAAATTGGTATTGTCGCTTTGAATGTAAGTTGCTGTTTGCATCTTAGTCACGTATACTGGATTCTGTCGCAGGTGCTTGGTGAATATACCGGGACTGAGGATAAATTCAGCCCGACCGCTTTGCACCGCGTCGAGAATCAACATGCTATCTCGTCGTTACATCGCAATGATGGAGTCAATGACCTTGCCTTTGATATAAATGTCACAAGCAGCGCTTTCGTTCGTGGATATCTCCGCGATATACTTTCTAACAGGTAGACCCTCGGACAGCGCAGCTTATCCGATCACTACTTTCTGCGAAAGAAGCCGCGATTCAGGCTGAAGACTTTGATGCAGCAAAACAGTTCAAGACTGCAGAGAGACAATTCCAAGCTCTGGGTGAGCAGCTCGCGCAGCTAGAAGTTTCAAAAAGGCGGGCAGTTCGTGACGAAGACTATGATCGCGCAAAACTCCTAAAGCACGAGATCGTCTCTTTACAACGGCGCATAGAGAATGCTTTACAGCAGCACAACTTTAAGTCCCCTGTAAATTGCTACGAAGGCCACCACTTTTGCTCGCCCCCCTTGACGCCCTCAGTAACTCAAACAAACGCAGCCAGTAGCTCCAATATTCCCAGACAACCACAACCACCCCAACACCCTCAACCTTCGCAGCTTGAGCTTTCATGCGCTAGTAAAGCGGCTCCAGAAGAGTGCGCGTCGAAAACGCACGTTGAGTACGTCGAAAACGCAGTACTTACTAACTCTCAAACTAGCCTTTCTTCGCTTTGCTCTCCAGAGCCCCCATCCAAACCTATTCATTTTTATCAACGAGAGGATTCACTCAACCACAATAAAAACCACGGGAGTCATCAGTCTACCGCTATTTTAAGTAGTCGGTCACCAGATTCCGCATCTGACAGCCCACGCGGTCAACCAGTAGTGCCTGAAGCTTTGGATGGTGTGCCAAACGCAGCGGAATTGCCTCTTCCTGAGTCATTTGATGATGATGCAATGACTGACGCAGGAATTATTGCCACCAGAGCCGTTCTGGGTGAGTATCGTGCACGATGCTTACTCTCTAAAAATTGGGCTTTGCGAGAAGCTGCTCTAGCCAAAACGCGCTTGCTTCTTTACGCTGGCCACTGGCACAACTTTGAAGATCTTGTGCACTTGTGTGATATTGCACGGCTTGGGGTGCAGGATAAGATTACTCAAGTATACATAACGGCGCTTGCACTGGTTGTGGATATAACAAGCAAAATGGACTCTATCCAGCCAAAAAGCAGCATCAATGCGCTATCTGCGCTTGAGCCTCTTCTTGTTGCCATCGTTGCCAAACTTGGGGAAAATCAGCCAAGGCTTCGTGAAAAGGCGGTTGACACACTATCCTCTCTCTCGCACTGTAGTATCATTGGGCCAAGTCGAGTTGCCGAGACCGTGATGAACTCACTTGAGATAAGACGGCCACCACACAACAGGTGGCGTCCGATAGCAACCCGTCTTGAGTTCCTGAAACGCTTGGCTCTAAACTTTGGAGTTCAAAATCGCAGCTCTAACGTAAAGGAGTCTCGTGCGCTGGTCATTGAATCTGTCATGAAATTCGTTGATAGACATGGTTGTGCTTTGCACACATTTGAAGAAGTTCGTACTGCAACCAAAGATCTGATAGTGACAGTGTTTGTCATCGCGTCGATGGCGGATCGAACAATATATCTTGATACTTTCCTCACCAAGCTCAGGCCAAAGCAAGCAAAGGAATACCAAATTGCAATCGCCCGGGGTTTGGATGGACAAAATAGGCAACTTCAGGGCAATAATGTTTCTGGCCAAGTTAGCTCCAGGCAGGTGTCGACACCAAAAGGAAGAATTGCACGTGTACAAACTTCCTCGCATACATCCAATAGAGATGATGAGTTTTATTTCAGTGTCGCCTTATTTCACTCTGTTTTTTTGGCTAGTGCATTCTTGAACCTTGTATTTAGGTCACAGCAAAGTGATGACCCTGAGGAAGATGAATTCCGTGACCGAATAATGAAACAACTCGAAGACAAAGCATTTTCTGTATTTTGCATCCGTTGGTATCCAATTATTAGCTGCGGTCCACATAGGTGCAAGAAGCGCACGAGATTCTACTGAATCACTTTGGCACTGTATCTCAAAGCGACCCAAAAATAGAAAATGTCTTGGCAGAATGGGTAAGAGAGGTTCTACGGCAGCGCCAATAGAGAAATATTAGTATTAGTGTATTCAGTCATGTGTCTGAAAGCCAAGCTCAGGTGGGTACCGACGTAAACAGTAATGAGGATCCTTCGCGTGATCAGAAACTATGGAAAGTTGCAACTTGGTTGTTCCAATAAGATACTGGAACGGCTCTTCGCCATTACATATTTTCTCATGCATGGTGCCTGTCCTGGTATTTTGCATGCTGACAACGAAAAACTTGGCGTCGCTGCCAAGCGCAGTTGCAGCAGTAATTTTGGCAAGCCAATAAACCCACAAATACACGAAATGAATAACTTGAAATGAAACATCCAGCTCAGCCTTGCATCCCTCTATAGCTTACCCAAGTATGCCTCTACTAAGGCACAGGTAAAGGCACTCAATTCAAATACATTTATCATCTGCGAGTCAAGCTAAAAACAACTCGGCCGGGCTCAATGGCTGGATGATGAGCAGTTGTGGCATTTACACCACCTTCGACCAGTTCAATTATGGTGAAAAAAAATTAGACCCACACTCTGGCTGGAATTTTTGAGCTTCAAAACATGGCGTAATTTATGCCTGGACCGATTCTTCTCACGTAAAACACCGCCGTGCCTAATCATTATCGCACCCTAGCAGGCTGGGGTAGTACGTTGATCGTAGCGTACTGGCGTCGAGGTGCAGCTTACTAGTAGGAAAAAACCCATCGTGAAGAAATCTACCTATCGCTAAATAAGTTGCCGTTTCCTAGAAGGTTACTTTGGCTCCAATTTCCACCCTGCGGAACGTGGTCGGCTTGTACGAGGGCGAGGGGAGGCGTTCAAGTTAGAACGCGCTCAATTATCGCTCGTTTATCAATTTGTAACCTAAAGGACCGATCGATACTCCAACTAAGGATGGAACTGGGGTTCGGTGATGGCCCCTGATACCATGACCCTGGCCGACCGCCCTACCTGACTCGTTCCTTACATCGGGGGCAGTCGTGTCTCATCCGGGTCGATGCTGTCTCTCTCTCTCAGCTCAGGCTCGAGTACTGTTTAAGTTGTATGGCGGGCTCTCACTTGTTTAAATTGCACGGGCCTCTCATCAAGACTCACTTGGTTTTTAACACAACAGCACGCTCAACAGCAGGGGATGCTTGATTTGGTAACGAAGGAAATGCATCCTCAGCACTCGCTAGATCTACTGCATTGAATCCTAGGGCCCCATGCTTCACACTTTCGGCCCCGCGGGACATAGAAGAGTTCTTTGCATCCTTTCGATCGCGGCTTGTATGCTGCTTCCCAGCTTGTTCTGCCCGCTGCTTGTCGCGAATTGATAACGTGGCGCCGCGCTCTAGAGTGGAGAACCAGATTTTTTTGTCCTTTAATCGCTTAACCGCATCAACGACGCCAGAGACCGTCGATGGAGGCTCAAGATTAAGAAGCCCGAATATCTCTATGGTCTCAGGGACCAGCATGATCCTTTCGTTGACTTTGAGACCACCTCTCTTCTTACCACGGCCCTTCTTCTTCCCAGTAGCCTTATTCAAACTCAGGTAATCTTCATCATGATTCTTTGTGGCCTTCTTTCCGGATAAAACAAGACCCTCAAAAGCACCAGCCGCAGCTGGCTCCTCATTTTCCGGTGCGGCTTCCTGGATACCCTTGCAATACGTTGTTTCGAGGTAACTTACTAGATATGTGCAAAGTTCCATCTCCTCTTCATAGGGAATGCGTTTAAGTTCTTCTTCCTCGGCCGCCTGCCACTGTTTTTCGAGTTCTGTACGTCGAGCTTCATCTTCAGCTTTGCGGGCCTCGTTGCGAATACGGCGCACCTCACGTTGATGGGCGCCTACGGAATTCTATGTTCCTCAAATATTTTCTACAGGTACACATGAAGTACGGAATTCATTCTCAAGTGCACGAAAACTAGCACGCAAGGACTTAATTGTATCCACTTTGGCTAATTTCTCCTTGCGCAATGCATCCTTGTCCCTATAAAGGGCTGGAAGGACAGCGCGGCGCTCCGAATTCGCCTCATTTAATGAGTCTAGTATAACCTTTTGCTCCTCAATTTTCTTCTTCAGTATATCAAGTTCTGCATTTTTTGCAGTCAATTGCTCGGATATTGATTGTGAACTTTTTCGCTCGGAAGATATTGAATCGTTATTTGCTGCTAAATGTGTGACTAATTTTCTTGACTGCTTCAGCTGGTCTATTTCTTTCAAGAGCACCTTTTCGTCTTTCAAGGACATAGAAGTCGTTGATTGTTTTTTTTCCAGTTCCACAATCCGCCTATCAATCTCACCAGGGGATGTGTATTTGAGCTCAGATCGAAGCGATCGCCCCGCCTGTGCCAACTAATTGGATCAAGAAGATGCTGAACACTGATCGCACGGATATCTTCGAATCAATGGAAGCCTTAGCTGATCTCTGCAAAGCTGCAATCTCAGCACGATCACGCAGTATCGTATCCTTTCGGTCACGCAACGACTTCATGGTTGCTCGTGCTTCTCTCAGTTCCTCCGACTGATCACCACCCGAGCTTTTCGCTTCTGAGATTTTCGCATCGACTTCGGAGAGCCGCTCATTGAAGTCTTGCACCTCATCATTTAGGGCTCTGATCTTCGCGTCAAATTCAGCTTTGTTGGAACCTGGCGACGTTCAAATAACGAATCTTGTGTCTTTGGAAACCTCAACACTGGGTGTGCGGATCATCGGCTTTGCCGTGTCGTTACTTGCTTCTGCTTTAGCATCTCCGACGGGATTGGCGTCCTGCATTGGCGACAGCGATGCCTCCGCACTAGCAGTCCGGCAAGTATGTATGCCCAACGTACTAGTAACGCTGACGCAACGGCGCGGCCGACCGGTTGACCTCAGGTACTTGACTCGGACACCGTGACTTCGACCACCTACCGACGTGCCTACTAGTACGGGAACTTCAAGTTCAACTCGAAAACGCCGAATGAACGAAACAATCCGCACGATGTGGGGATGGCCGCGCGCTTGGGCCGTATCGTATACTTAAGCAGGTGCTTCACCTGCGCTGCTCGCGCGCCCGGAAATGCGGGATACTCTGCTTCTGCTTTTCAGCATAACTTGAAAAAAAAGACGTACCAAGATCAAGATCAAGCGACAGGCGGCGAATACCCTCGGACCTTCGTACGCACGAAATCTCGCCGGCCACTGGCATCCGCAGAAGCTCCTCGCGCGACTGCTACCGAACAAACTACTAATAATCGTTGAACAAACTCAACTTGAAGAAAAAAGTTCTCAAAACCAACACCACTGGCTCTCGGGCTGCTGGCAATCACCACCAGCCAACTGTAACGATGAGATTCACGTAATCACATCGGAAATCAACAGATAAAAAGTAGTAGTATCAACCATATATCATGATGATGATCATTTAACACGGTGACACTGCAACCTTAAACTTAGCTCAGCATCAATATCCTGAACTACACTCAGGCTGACACCGTGACTGTCACAGTGGCCGCGGCAACTGTCGTACCGTCACGGTAGCTCAGGCGGCCAGTGGGCTTGAGTATTCAATTTTTTACAAATTGTCCACTAGTATCCCAAAATCACATACTTCTTGTGCTGCCCCCGGCGCCGGGAGCCCGAGCCTGAGGCTGAGTCCTGCTGCCACCGCCGCCTCCCGGGCGCCGCCCCCTGCCCTGTGCCTGTGTCCTACTAGCAGTTGACTGGCAAGCCTTCAAGCATTGCACTGCCACGCGACGACGGGCGACGCATCTAACTCGTATTGTGGCTCCAGTCCGGGATATATGACGTACCCCTGGATCAGCTCGTGTGTACACGGCCATGGAGCGGGGCGCCGCCTCTGCCATCGATGCTCAAGATAAACAAGTAGAAATATGGAAGGTAAAGAAGCTCGTAAAGTCACTAACGCTCGCGCGAGGAAACGGTACTTCGATGATTTCTTTGGTGATACCGCCACGCGACCAGATCTCGCGGGTCGCTAAAATGCTCGCTGATGAGTACGGCACTGCTTCGAATATCAAGAGTCGTGTAAATCGGCTGTCCGTCCTTGGTGCTATTACAAGTACTATGCTGCGTTTATGAGATTCCCCCCTGTATGATTGAGCATCAGGCACGCAACAACGTCTCAAGCTGTACTCACGCGTACCATTGAATGGATTGGTAGTGTATTGTGGTACAATAATGACTGACGAGGGTAAGGAGCGGCGGGTCAACATTGATTTTGAACCGTGTGCTCCCTAAGCCTTATATCTCTTTTTTTTCCGCGATAGCTTTTTCACATTGTAAAACAGGTTCAAGCCCATAAACACTTCTCTCTATCTTTGCGACAATAAATTCCACACCGAGGCACTTGATGAATTACTTGAAGATGATGACAAATTTGGTTTCATCGTAATGGATGGAAATGGATCTCTGTATGGTACTCTTCAGGGAAACAACAGGGAAGTTTTGCATAAGTTTTCTGTTGATCTTCCCAAAAAGCGCGAACTACAAGTGTGCATCGCCAAATCCTTGTATTAAAGCGTCTGCTTAGGCATGGTCGCGGAGGACAATCTGCGTTGCGCTTTGCTCGGCTCCGCATGGAAAAACGCCACAATTACGTACGCAAGGTAGCGGAACTCGCTGTGCAGATGTATATAACGGCGGACAAGCCAAATGTCTCCGGTCTAGTCCTAGCAGGCTCGGCTGATTTTAAAAGTGAGCTTCACACGTCAGACATGTTTGATCAGCGTTTGGCGCAAGGTTCAGGGTCTTGTCTGTTACAATATTCAGAAGAAACGCCATCTTAGGCGTATCGTGATAAAGACCGTTGATGTCAGCTACGGTGGGGAAATCGGATTTAATCAGGCAATTGAGCTTTCAGCGGAGACTTTGGGATCTGTCAAACTGGTTCAAGAGAAACGCCTCTTACAGAAATACTTTGATGAAATTTCCCAAGATACTGGCAAATACTGTTTCATGGTGGAAGATACCCTGAGAGCACTTGAACTTGGTGCTGTTGAGACGCTGGTGGTTTGGGAAAACCTCGATATGGACCGTATTACATTACGGAATCATGCTCTCAATCAAGACAAAACCCTGCATTTATGTAAGAGCCAGCAGGCAAACGAGCAATACTTTCATGATACCTCAACTGGGGTTGAGCTAGAGATCACCCATAAAATTCCCTTGGTTGAATTTCTTGCAAACAATTACAAGTCGTTTGGCACGACTCTTGAGTTTGTCACTAACCGGTCCCAGGAAGGTGCACAATTCTGCCGTGGGTTTGGCGGTATAGGAGGGATCTTGCGCTGGCGTGTTGATTTTCTTGGCATGGATATGGCTGAAGATGATTAAGGGACCTTCGGGCATTCTTTTTTGTTGCGACTTTTGCTATATCTCTGATTGCTTGTTGGACGCACAATCATCGCACTGATCGAATTTGGCGAACACGAGGCCGCACTTGCCCTGTGCTTCGATTTGAAACAACATGAGGTATGTTAAAGCCAATTTTGGAGCTGGCGGGTCCTATGAGTTATAGAAGGGGCCTCGTCTGTATATTTTTTTAATCTAGTGTCCTCTGGCTAATTCTAATACGGAATAACTATAGTCGACTCGGGTACTTATTCGGGGGAGCCTCAGCCTGAGGCGCCTAAGGAGGGGTAGCGAGCCTAGAGGTTGCTCACGGATTGAAAGGACTGGAAGTGGCCCATTATAGCATCTTTTTAGTCCGGGTTTTCCCAGCCTCCGGGGGCCGCGGCTGGATGTTACTAACCTACTAGGATGCCATAGGCCGCCAGTGGAGCGTGCCCGAATTACCTGGCCCACCTGGCAATAATAGGCGGCGCGGCTGTGTGCACGCAAAGATTACAACACACTTGGCCCTTTGAGGATTGAGTTTGACGCGCTGTGGAGCGGTACGCGGTGCACGAAGACCGGTCGCGGCAAAGCAACGCGTTCAGTGGCGCGGGGAGCACTGCGGCGGACTACGCCCAACCTTGAGTCGTGGAGTGGTCGTGGAGTGGAGGCCAACGAGGCTTCTTTACCACTGCTCGCATGCATAGCATCTGGCGCAAGCGTGCTCAGGCTGTACCGCGTGATGACTGAAGGTTGTTCTGACAAAGCCGTTTTGGTCGAGCTCAGATCATAACGGGTCCAGGCGCGCCCCCAGCGCTGCGGCCTATGTCAAGGCGGAATGCGAGTTCAGAGCGTTTTATGCCGAGTCGGACGCGGCGCCGGGGCGGCTTAGGACGACTTGCGGCACGGGGCAAGTACAGTAGCAGTCGAGTAGTACTAGTATGAGCGGGACTGGCACTTGCAGTAATGTCACGCCGTTTCAAAATTACGCATCTTAGCCTGCGTGGGGCCAAACCTGCCACGGTATGTATTATCGTTAAGCCCCCCCCCCCCCGCCTTAGACTACTTGCCACCGGCATGTATCATCGTTAAGTCCAGCTCTGGCCCGGGCAGACGGCCCGGTCAACTAGTGGTCAACTCGAACTTGAAGATAACTCGAAGCCCCGTTGTGATCCGGCAGCAAGGACCAGGTCGGCATTCCCTGGGATGGGGGGGACTCCCGAAAATCTGGTTCCCAAAGAACTGTGCCTTCCAAGTCAGGTTCGCTCTGGCTAAGAGCGCAGGGCGCTCATTGCCTTTTCCAATATCTCCTTTCGAATCTGTGGGTAGTCTGGATATAGGCTTAGAACTTTGTTGCAAACATCGATAGCTTCGACATATCTTTTTGCCTTAAGATAATTAAAAGCCAGCTTGAAGCCAATAGTGGCAGAAGCCTGATGTTCAAGAAGCCAGGCCTAGCAAAAATTAGGTTGTAATGTATCGTCGGAAGATTGTATTAGAAAAGTTATAAAAACACATTCAAACTCTGGGAGCTGGACCTTCTCGTACATATCGGCAGCATCTTTATATGAGGCCTCCTTCTCGCGAATGGAGCCCATGGTCTCCCATGCTTTCCCGCAGCTCAAGTTATATTTGAGGCAGCGACTGCAAAGGTCCTCACTTAAATCAAATTTACATTTTTGTACATAGATATCAGCAAGTAGAAGATATCCTCGCTCAAAGTGTTCTGCTAACGCATATGAGTAAGGCATTCTAGCAATTCGCTTGAGGGCATTGCGGGCCTTAGTTGTAGATTGGTCGAACAAGAAAGCAGTAGACATCCCGAGTAGAGCCGGGAGGTAGTCTTTCTCACGCTCTAGAATGCCAATAAATGATTTCATTGCCTTCTCAGTTTGTCCCCTTGGCTGATTTGCAAGGTGAGAGTAAGCCTTAAGCACTTCAATCTTAAGCGCAATGTTCCTTGACACGGTGAAAGTTTCGAGATCTTTAAACAGATCTACCACGATGCCAGCAGTTCCCGAGTAATACTTGAGCTCGAGGTTTCCATCCCACCTGCAAATGATGGATTTAGGCGGTAAGCCTGGCAATGATATAACACACAGAGCAGCACCGAGTCTCGTTGTCAGGGTTAAGATAAATTTCAATCATGTTAATCAAGGCAAGTGCGCCCCACCCGCCATCGCTCCGTGCAAGATTAAAATGCCTTATTGCTCCGGGTAAGTTGTTCGAGTAGCGACAATGAAGACCTCTGCAAAAATTAAGACCTGGATGGGACATAGCGCGTGAGTTTGACCGTACAGCCAGCTCAATAAACGGTGGAACATCATTAAGTCGGCCCGCGCAGCGAAAAATCTGAATCAGTTTACTGAGAGCAAGGTAATTGCCAGGTTTTTGTTCAAGAACCAACCGAAACTTGGTACTCGCAGTCTCGTAGTCTTGTTTCCGAAAGTGAATGTCGGCAAGAAGCATGGCACTTTCACTGTGTTTTGCATTGACTCGTAACAGTGCCAGACACTGTCGTTCACAATCTACAAGAAAATTTTGTTCTCGCCATAGGACGGCGAGCTCAAGCATGCATATTTCGTTGGCCTAAATTTAATCTCTAAGCCGCCGTCGCACATATATACGCCGGAAAGCCGCAGTATCAAACTTAAGAGCTTGTTGGTAGGAAACAACGGCACTTTTACTTGACTTTCCCTTGTTTTGGATTCGTGCGAGGTTGCAGTGGATTTCAGCCATGATTTTATTGTGCTTATCAATTATCTCAGGTGCCCCCACTGAACTCACATGCTCAATGATCTTCTGCTGTAAGTCGCGAGCTTTAATGAGCGTTGAAAAGGTTGGATCTACAGATACTCTGTCCTCTGATAGTTTGTTTTCTAGGATACATGTGTGAACTTTAGCCAGTGTGAGAAGTAATTGAACTTTCTGTGCCAGCTTTGTGAGGTCCATAGACGAGTCAGTAACCTCAATTGCGTGCTCTAGGACTTGAATGGTACTTTCATATTTTTTCAGTTTCATGTATAGCTTTGCGAGATCATGACACAAGCTCATGTCATCTGGGTGTATTTGGAGAGCTGCCTCATAATAGCTCGTTGCCTTCGAATATTCGTGTGTTGAAACAAGCGCCTTTCCGATTTTTGGGGTAAGCGACACTTTATTAGGGGAGATATCACGGGCCTGCGAAAAAGCGTCTATCGCTGCATCTGGAGCCTGAATGTGCATATAAGCACCACCAAGTTGCTCGTGTGCTTCTGCTGTAGGGCGGATGGCTAATAGATCCTGAAAGCAGTGAACGAACGCACGCTTGTCATGTTTTACAGTTAGATATAGGTTTGCTTTCATTTGCAGCGCATCGACAAATGCAGGGGAGGAGGGAGGTACATCGCTAAGCATGCGCACTGCTTTGTCAAAGTCGTTTCGTTTTACGGCAAGAGATGAGTGGGACATTATGATCCGAATTTCCTCGGGCGTCCCCCGAAACCGGGCCTGAGCCTCTGCTAGTATGCTTGAAGCCTCATTTAAACGATCAAGTGTCACGAAGACATCAGCGAGGGTCACAAATATGGCTACTCTTTCTGAGAGAGGCAGCGGATTTGAGGAGGATTGCTTGACATCTCGAACTCCAGAAATTTTCAACGCACTTTCTAGCCATCTCACAGCTTCCTCGTGATTATCAGCTTTCGAACAAAGTCCTGCTTTCACTAGCGCATACGCCGGAAGCTTCCGGACCTTGAAGTCGCAAGCAACTGCCTCTTCAAGAGCATTTTGGGCTCCTCGGTGATTGTTGCTGGCTAATTCCAATTTAGCCATCGTGAGATGCACACTTGCGGACCGATGATCGCAATTCAGAGCAGTATTGAGAGCCCTTTTAGCTGCTCCTAGCTCTCCGAGGACAAATTTTGAGCGAGCAATGAGAAGATATGCCTCAATGAGGCCAGGGACTTTAGTGATAACACGCTCAAGCATCTTGATGCCATGTCCGACTGCAGCTTGTGGCATATTTAACCTAGGTATGCTCATGCCATCCAAGCTCTCCCAGAATGGCGAGTGTACTAAGTACTCCTTCGCTATTTGAATCAAAAAGTCTGGATCAAGCATTGCATAGTACTCGAAAATATTCGATGCGCTGTGACTTGATATGCTCTCAAAATGGATGCTTTCTGTCTGCTGTAATAGCCGAAGATGCTCGTTTGCATCGCCCCTATGACGCCATGCAAGAAGAGCCTTGAGGAAGGGTACTTGTGAAGAGTGGGTGATTGAGTCAGATATGTCGATGAGAAAATCAAGTTGCTGCTCTGCGTCTTCGAATTCGCCGATAATTACTTGGCAATATATAGTACCGTACAGCGCAGCCACATTGGTCTCATCGCTTTGTCCTGCGTTTCGATATGTCTCCATGGCACCATAGTGATCGCCTAGCATACATTGTTGGCGAGCCAGTTCGACAGCATATGCGGCGTTCAGGGGATCCAACGTTACTGCCCTGTGACATAGCTGAGTCAAAAGTCTCAATATTTGGGTTCTTTGGCCGACGAGCCGACCAAGTGCACGCGCTGTCTCAAAATACAGCTTTGCATTCGTATTCTCGTAACGTTCCATGGAATTGAACATGAGATTTAGTTGTTCTATCAATGCCGGATCATCAGCTTTCTGAGTCACGAGTAGTAGCACATTAAGACGTAGTGCATCCATTGATCGCTCATTCTGCTGCAAGACACGCTGGAGAGTCTCAGTTGCTTGGTCCCAGTCACCAATGACCATGAGGAGCTTTGTTTTTTCCAACAGAGCTGGTATCCACGACTGAAGGGCTATGGCGTGGTTCAGGAAATCTAGCGCACGAGGGTAGTCTTCAATAAGTTTGCAGTAACTCGCCCGTGCCTATGGAAAGCAAAGTGCGTAATGAAACGCACAGCAAACACAAGTTTCATGCCATTAAAAAATCTATTTCCCAAGCAACTGTGTCTCCAGCGCCTAACTCATCATCCAGGACCCACATTGCCTGGCTACGTCGCTCGCGGAGAGGTATCGGAGCAAGAATTTGGGTCCAGGCCTGGAGCACATGTGACTGCCTTAGCAGCCCTGTACTCGAGATTTCATTAGAAGTTATTACCTATATATATAATGAATAACTGGACAAATTGGAACAATATTGGATAGACGCGGCATGAACTCTTCTGAGGAGGCTCCTAGACAGCTCAAAACGCTCCTGAGCGCCTCTTTCAACTTCGCCCTGCAAACCTGCATACATGTGAAACTCGGCCGCAAGCAGGATGCTAGCTTCAGAGGCCTTCTCGACTTCAACTTTCGCCTCTCCCATCAAGATTTGTACCTCTTGATGATCGATGTTCTCTGCCGACTGGTGGAAGTAGAGAAGAGCGACAATGGAGGGCAGTTCATGGTCGCGCCTCAACTTAAGATTGTTTAACTCGCGGAGAATCTCGGACAAGCGACCGTTCCTATCTTGTTTACCACCCGAGACAAAACCCGCTGCTATCGCTCGCCACCAGCTAATAGTGCTTGGATCAGTGCTGCCCTTTGCCAGTAACCTGTTTGATTCCTCCTCCACGTGCCTACGTCGTTGACTACGTAAAAAGCATGATGGTTGCCTTTAGGTACCCCCAGAGCCCACTACGAGCATAGTATGAGACCAGGGCAGTGGTCAATGACATGTTGCGCGCCGCTGTTGATATTTTAAATACAGCTGATACTGGGTAGGTTGGTTATTGTACCCAGGTTAGCGTTAAGCGCACGGCGCGCGGCCGGCGCAACGGCTGGCGCAGCACCCACGCGGGGCT
>Ga0099799_10032_pt1 | contig 40845 bp, 40 predicted proteins | sample Uncmet6_SortLC_1_FD_89033 | JGI IMG/M metagenome (GOLD analysis project Ga0099799, IMG submission 89033) | Marine eukaryotic communities from CALCOFI LINE 67, Pacific Ocean - CN11_C50_N6_SortLC_1 | ecosystem: Environmental > Aquatic > Marine > Oceanic | place: Pacific Ocean: Monterey Bay...
TACGACGCTTGTATCTGTGATCTAATTTGCTTTGTGTTGATTGATTCGTCTTGGTTTGACTTTTTATTTAATGTTGTTTAATTAGTATCGGAAGTAGTATGCTGCTAACAGATTTGCTTTGCCGCAATGCTTTTAAAAGTTAATTGTCAATAACACAAATTTATCCGTTCGATAATGTTTTTTAGAAATTACTTCACTATAGTTTATATCAATGTATATGAGCTTAAAAATGATTTGCCAGACGATTGAGTATGAACATGCAGGAATCATCTATCGTGACAGCGTTATTCACCCGGAGCTATCCAACATGGCTGCTCCTGTTGTATTGGTGATTCCTGATTATCACGGAGCAACCCCCTACGCATTAGCAGAAGCTCAATGGCTAAGTACGCTTGGCTTTATTGGCTTTTGTGTTGATATCTATGGTGACAGTGCTATGCCAAGATCAAGTGCAGATGCTGCGCAACAAATTATACCTCTATTTGATAATCGTGAACGTACTCTCTTAAGAACACAAGCAGCTTTGCAGCAAGCATGTTGCCTTGATGGTGCTGATTCAACTCGGTTGGGTGTTATTGGCTTTTCCAGTGGAGGACTTTTTGCACTCGATATGGCACGACGGATGAAGAAGATCAAAGCTGCTGCTTCTATTTGGGGAGTAGCGCTTCCATGGGAGCTAAAGCCATCTCCAATGTTTGCGCCCAATGTTGACGGTGTGAGTCTGCTACAGATTCATGGTATTAATGATATTTTCAATCCAATGGAATCCAACATGAGTGTTATTAGAGAATTAGATGACGCTGGCTGTGATTACCAAATGGTTTTAATGGGAGGGAAAAAGCATGCTTTCAGTATTAAGCATGAAGATAATTTGGAAATTCTTAATGGAGAAGAGCCGCAAGCTCTTCTTTATGATGCTATGGCTGACAAGAGGGCACATTACTATTTGCAAAACTTCCTTGCAGAAACTCTCCTTTGTTAGCAATTCATCGACTGATTATCCATTACTTAGGTCAACGTAGTGATAGAGCATCGTCTTTAGTTATAGATTTAGCACAAACATGCCTTCCCAATTAATTTGTTGATGCTTAATAATTCTTTCATTATGTTAGTATTAATATCTTAGTGGCAAACGTGTTTAAAACGGTTTTCTTTGAGTAAGATGCTGTGATGGGAATATTATTTGTAGTCCTTCTCGCTTGTATAGGATTATTTGCAGGAACTATGGCACTTGTTAATGAAGAGGTGAGTGACCCTGCTGATGGAATTGGAGCTGTTTCAACTCCAGAAGTTGATCAATATCAAGGAGTCGAGGAGTCTTCTGGGAGTGTTTTATCACCTAGGCCAGAAATAAGACTTCAGGATTAGCCCCTCTTGTATTTCTAATCCATTGCTATATTTCATGTTCGATCTTGTAAACGCTAAGATATCTTTCTTCATAGTAACCATGTCAACTTATCTCAAATCCATGAGCTTTTTTTAAATAAGATGAAGAAGCGTAAGTCCTTTTTGTTATGGTCTTTTGGGGCTGGAATATTGATATTGGCTAATCTAATTTTCTTTGATTGGGCTATTTGTAAATATGACTTTATTAATAATATTAGACACAAGTCGTTTGAATATTGTCAAAACCAATGGGGAATCACGGCTCACCAAGATAAGTAGTCTTCTTGACTTTCCTTTTTGGTTTAACATGCTTGTGAGTGCAATTATAATTAAGATCAATAAACTATATTGATCCAAATATTGTTTCAAAAATTTGAGTTTTACTCTTTGTTTTCAGGAAATCTTGCGCTTTGATGATTTTAAGTTGTTTATCGCTTTCATTTAAGAGCAACCTGATGGAAAAATTTAAATTCACCACTCATCGATTGAAACAGTGATAATGATAACCATTATCACTGTCGCCTATACTGATTGATCCTATGAGCATAGGCACGCATGGAACGATGGGCTTTGGTGAGTGGACTGCGAGGAGATCTGAATCTCTATGAGCATTTACAAAATGATCTAAAAAAAAAGCGCGGGGTTGAACATTTATTTGTTCTTGGTGACCTCGTTAGTCCTGATCACTGTTGTGATGCCTTGCTGAATCGTCTGCGATTTCCGTTGAGAAATGATCTAGAGCCTCATTGCATTTATGGCTGGTGGGAAGAACAGCTCCTGGCAGAGCAGGGCTATCGTGGTGATCGAAAGGCAGATGATTTACGACAAAGTCATGGAGATCATGTTGTTCATGCCTTAGTTGAAGCTGTAGATGCAGATCACCTGAATTGGCTTTCATCACTCCAGTTTGGATTTATTGAGCTTGATTGTGCTCTTATTCATGGAAGTTCAGCAGACGTCAATGATTCAATCACAGCTGAAAGTTCACCATTACTCTTGTTAGATCGTTTGACTCGACTTGATGTAAATCGTTTATTTACGGCTCGGAGCGGTAAGCAGTTCAAGATCGAGTTAACTGGAGGTGGTATTGATTCCAATGTCATGGATCTTAGAGGTAAGCAACATCAACAGCATATTGTTCCTAAACGTTGTGTTGTAGGTATTGGTTCTGGGTCACACTATACATTGTATTCTCCAGGTAGTGATCATATTGAATTCGTAGAATTGAATATAGAATCTCCTGAACGAGGGGTTGGTTTTGGCTAAAAGATCAAAGTTATAACATCAATTAATTGATGTTATGTTTTGATGCGTCTTGGTGTTGCTGGCCCTATTTTGTCTTGTCGATTTAAAAATTTTAAGTGAATTGACTTTTCTCAGTTAAAGTAATGATTGATACACGGTTTGCTGTAAATCTCTCAATCTCTTTTTGGAGTTAGCTTTTATGATTTCATTCTCAGGTGCTTCTTGTTTTGAGAGAATTTTATAGAAACCATTCATTTGTCAACCTTTTTTCATGCTTATTTAATTGAATTTCCTTCAACGATTGCTAATTGTTTCTTATTGCATTTTGTTTATTGTATCCTATGGCTAGAATTGGATTAATTAAAATTTCAATGTATCATTTGCACTGTTATTGAGGTATCAATGATTAAACCTAAATTTGGTGGCACCCTTGAACAAGTACAGCTTTCTCTAGCCAATCGCGATATTCAATTAATTGTCGAAACAATTGGCTCTGAAAATGCACCCTTGTGGTTGTTGCTTCCTGCATTGAGTACTGTTTCAAGTCGAAGCGAATGGAAGGATTTTATTGATGTAGCTAAGGATGTGAGACGTATTGTAAGTTTTGATTGGCCAGGCTTTGGTGATAGTGATCGTCCACCAATTACTTATAATGCTGATGTTTTATGCCAAGCTTTAGTAGCCATTCTTCAATATATAGCCATCAAGAATAATCAGTCAATTACAATAATAGCTGCTGGCCATAGTGCATCAATTGCTCTTGGAATGGCCGCTAAATACTCTAATCAGTGGGAAAAACTTGTACTCGTAGCTCCTACCTGGCGAGGTCCCTTCCCAACGATGACAGGCTTAAATCCGCAAAAACTATCATGGATTCGTAAGCTTATTTCGTTACCATTAATTGGTCCTGTTCTTTATCGACTGAATACCAGTAAAACCATTTTAAAATTAATGCTTCGCCGCCATGTTTGGGTGGATTCAAGCCTATTGTCTCCTGAGAAGGTTCTTGACCAGCAACGGTTAAGTCGCAGGACTGGAGCACGATTCGCTAGTGCTGCATTTGTAAGTGGAGGATTAGATCCAGCTGCTGATCGGTCATGGTGGCTTCAACAAGCCGAGAAGCTTTCTTGTCCAATGGAGATTGTTTTGGCAGATGAGGCTCCTCTACGTTCAAGGAAAGAAATGGAATTACTTGCTGATCATGCAAATCATAAGATCAATATTAAGGGTCGTTTAGGTTTACATCAGGAGTTTGGCTCAACTCTTGCGAGGCGTCTTCTTTCCTTTTAAATCGATTACTACTTAATACTAGAGCTGTTATAAAACCCATGAATTGAACCATGACCACTGACGGTCCGGATGGAAGATTGGTTAGTCCTGATGCGAGTAGGCCTAGGAGCGCACAGCTTCCTCCAAGGATTGCCGAAGAAAGAATGTAGATTGGGAAACGGCGACAAAGCAAACGACCTGCGCATGCTGGTATAACAACAAAAGCGCTAATTAATAATACTCCAACTGCCTTTATTGATACAGCTACAACTACAGCTAGCAGTACGATAAAAGCTAATCGATGTATTTTTATATTGACACCCACTGCTCCTGCTAAATCAGCATTAAGTGTTAACAGCACTTGGGCACGTAGGCTCATTACTAGGTAGATTGTTGCTATGATTAGTAGGATTGTCACTATTATTAGATCAAGTTGACTGATTCCGAGAATGTCACCAAATAAAAGTTGTCGAATACCTCCCCGGTAAGTTTCAATTCTGCTTAAGGCTAGTATTGCTGCAGCTAGTGAACTTGAATATACAATATTCAATAAGGCATCTGTAGGTAAAGAGCTCCGCTCAACTAATTGATTGATTAAGAGTGCAAAAACGATTGCAAATGGTATCAGCACCAACATGGGATTAACACCTATCAGGATTCCAAGAGTGATGCCTAGTAATGCTGAGTGTCCTAATGCATCGCTGAAAAAAGATAATTGTCTCAAAACAGCAATACTTCCGAGCAATCCCCCCAAGGTTCCTGTCAAAAGGCCTCCAACCAGTGCTCGCTGCATAAATGGCTCGGCCAGAATGAGCATCAAAGTATTAATCTCATCCACTGCAGTGATGTCGATAAGGAACCATGTTTGGTCCGTACAGTTCTTGAAGTCTTTCTGGTGTGAGAGTGTGATCTGGGCACCCACTGCAGCAGAGGCGTCGGTTCAGTCCAAGAACTTGATCGCTGCTACGACGAACCATGTCTAAATCGTGCGACACGTGAAGCACAGTCCAACCTTCTTGACGGCGCAAATCGAGTAGAAGTTGTTGGAACCGTTCGTTCGAAGGAAAATCTAACCCCGCTTGGGCTTCATCCAGTACAAGTAATTTCCGCGGTCGTACAACGCAGAAGGAAAGCATTACTCGTTTGAGCTGCCCTCCAGATAGCTCACTAAGGAGTTTTGAACGTAGGTCCACACAATCCGTGCGTTGAAGAGCCTGTTCAACTGATTGTTGTCTTTTTCTGTGTCCTTTCCAAGGAAAACGAGGTCCCGGCGGGTCAAAGCCGAAACCTACGAATTCTTTGACCGAGATCGGAAAGAGCCCTTGCAATGCAAGGCTCTGAGGTACGTAAGCAATTTGAGCACGGATCGAACGGGGAAGCCGGCCATCTGCTGTAAGACAATGTCCGAGAATTTCCACATTGCCTGACTTCCTGGGAAGAAGTCCAAGCAAAGCAGCAACCAAAGTGCTCTTTCCAGCCCCATTGGGGCCTACAAGAGCCGTATCGCTCTCGGCTTCAAGAGCGAAGGAGACATCGTCGACAGCAAGACGGCCACTGCGTTCAACGCAGAGTCCACTAGCCATTAAAACCGGGCTCAGCATTAATGACTCAACCCCCGATTGCTTTGATCAAGTTGGCAACGTTTTCACGCATGACATCAAGATAAGTTTGTGGGTTACGAGCTGACTCCTCGGAGCCTGTTTCAAGTGGATTGAAAACCACAACCTCAACTCCCAGATCTTTGGCTAGGGCGTTGAAGGATTGACTCCCCTCTTGAGGTTCACTAAGGAGTGCCTTGAGTTCTGAGGATTTGACCTCTGCAGCTACCCTCTGCAAATCAGCAGGGCTCGGATTCATTTCTGGTAGGTCTACCAGATATTCGGCATCGAGATTGTAGCGCTGAGCAAAGTAAGGGGCAAAATCGTGGAATGCCACAAAGGTTTTGCCAGCGTACGGCTTGAGTTGTGCCGAAAATTCTGTGTTGAGATCCTTGAGCTGACTAACGAACGAAGCTGCATTAGTTGTGTAGCCCTCCTCGCAACTCTTATCCGCAGCAATGAGTCCGTCACGGATGTTTTCAACCTGCTGCACAGCTCGGAGAGGATCGAGCCAAATATGTGGGTTGATTTCGCCGTGACCATGGCCGTGATCGTCATCGTGATCGTCGTCGTGATCGTCGTGACCACCCTCAGGTGAATCAATGGTGGCAACGCCTTTGCTGGTATCGATTACCACAAGTTCAGAGTTGTCGACAGACTCAACCATCTTGTCAAGAAAGCCTTCCATATCCAGTCCGTTTTTCACGAGAACCTGTGCCTTCCCTAGTGCTGAAACATCAGCTGGTGTGGCTTGGAAATCATGAGGCCCAAGATTGGGAGGTATTAATGCAGTGACGGTTGCACAGTCACCGGCGACAGCTTCAGTGAAAAGTGTGATTGGAAGAAAGGTGGTGACAACCTTGAGACCCTTATCAGCGGATGCAGTGCTGTCATCTGATTTGGGAGCTCCACATGCAACCAATCCAAAAACCAAGGAAACCGTTCCAACACGGGAGATCCAAGAATTCATTGACTTTTTAGGCAAATTAAGAGGGGAGAAATACGTCGGAATGGGTGGCTTGACAGACCACACACCTGAGAATGATAATCATTATCTTGCTGTTATGCCGATTATTTTTTGTGAATACGAAATTTACTCAAAGTCTGCAGGCTTTATGATGCTTATTTGTATCAAAAATCACAACAAATTTCACTATTCCAAGTGAATGAGTGTAACGCATTCTTTAGTTCCATTTGTGGGCACTTAGTTAGAGCTTTGTGGATCATTAATTGGGTCTGTCTGCAATGTATTGATACGATTTGGCTCATAGCCGCATAGCTAATAGTGTGCGGTTCCTTGCAGTGAGTTAATGCTTAGGAGGTCAGCGAACGCTCTGAATCGATAAAAATGATAATCATTCTCCACCTAAGCCTCTAAAAGAGTTATTTTAAATCAAATACTTTGAATCAATGGTAGATCAAAAAGTACCTGTCACGATACTGACTGGTTATTTGGGATCAGGTAAGACCACTTTACTCAACAAAATTTTGAGTGAAGAGCATGGAAAACGCATTGCTGTGATTGAGAATGAATATGGAGAAGTAGGGATTGATCAAGGATTAGTGATTAATGCTGATGAAGAAGTTTTTGAAATGTCCAACGGTTGCATTTGTTGCACTGTTCGTGGCGATTTGATCCGTGTGCTAGGGAATCTAATGAAGCGTCGTGACAAATTTGATTATGTGTTAGTGGAAACTACTGGCTTAGCAGATCCAGGTCCTGTAGCACAAACATTTTTTATGGATGACGAAATCCGTGATGAATTTACACTTGATGGGATTGTTACACTCGTTGATGCTGCTCATATTGATCAACAATTAGGACGGAGCAATGAAAGTTCTGAGCAGGTTGCTTTTGCCGATGTTCTTGTATTAAATAAATCAGATTTAGTGTCGGATGAATCACTTGCGAAATTAGAAACGCGTTTGCGTGGAATGAATAGTATTGCTCGTGTTATTCGTAGTGAACAAGCTAACGTTTCAGTTGAAAGTGTACTGAATCTAAGTGCATTTGATCTTGACCAAATATTAGAACGTAGGCCAACTTTTTTAGAACCTGAATATCCCTTCGAGTGGACTGGTGTTTTTCATTTTGAACCAGGATGTTATCAAGTGAGCCTTGAAGAAGGACCAGATCCAACCATGTCACTTGTAATGATTCCTAATCAAGAAACCACTGAAGAAGCTTTGATCGAAAGTGCTGAAAAATGCGTTCGCTACTTTGCAACACCTGCAGTCTCCATTAATCCCAATGATTTCATTGTAACCGATACCCATATCAATCTTCAATTAGAGTCTAAAGGTGAAAAACATTTTTTGATCAATATTTCTGAAGAGCAAAATATTGGCCTGTTTACACAGCATACAGCTGAAGAATTCAATATTAAAGTGAAACGAGTGTCTGAAAAATTAGAAGATAATCCTAATTTTTCAACGTCTATTATCAGTTCGTTAAAGGAAAGAACCTGGGTTGCAGAGCATGAGCATGATGATGAGGTTGGGTCGATTGCATTTGATTACTTAGGTAATGTTGATCCAGATAAGATTAATACTTGGTTGGGTAAGTTATTAGCAGAAAAAGGGGTGGATATTTTTCGTACGAAGGGATTTATCAGTTATGCTGATGAATCTAGACGGATAGTCTTTCAGGGTGTTCATATGCTATTCACTGCTCAACCAGGTCAAGAGTGGGGTAATGAACCACGCAGAAATCAACTCGTTTTTATTGGCCGTAATTTAGATGAAGATCAGATGCGCCAGGAGTTTGAACAGTGCCTGACTTAACATCATTCAAGCCACAAGGCATGCTTCATGAGGGCTGGACAGCTCAAGTTAATGATTATGCATTGGCTTGCGGTTGGACTCAGGACTGCCAAATTCTCATAACTGGAGATGTTGCAGGTGGGCTTTATGCTTTCGAAGGTTCATCTGGTTCATTGATTTGGCAACATCAGGAAGTCCATCAAGGCGGCTTGCTGGCGTTGGCAGTCCACCCAATAAGATCTTTATTGGCAACCGCAGGTCAGGATGGAGTTGTTCATATATGGGATTGTTTACAAGGCAAAATTGTTGAAAGTCTTTCACCTGGTAAAGGGTGGGCAGAACATCTCTGTTGGTCTAATGATGGAAGCTTGCTCGCTATAGCTATTTCACGACGTGTTTATGTCTTTACTATTGAAGGAAAAGAGGAATGGCGCTCAACAGAACAACCGAGTACTGTGAGTTCAATTAGGTGGTCGAGTACAAATGAATTGGCATTATCTTGTTATGGACGGGTTCTCTTTGTAGAACCTATTAATAATAAAATTACACAACAATTAGAATGGCCAGGCTCTCTTGTATCAATGGTATTGAGTCCTAATGGTGATATCGTAGCTTGTGGAAGTCAAGATAATTCTGTCCATTTTTGGCGGCGATCTACAGGGAAAGATGCGGAAATGACAGGTTATCCAGGTAAGCCTAGTCAACTAGCATTTGATCAAACAGGTCGGTTTTTAGCGACTGGAGGTAGTGAAACGATTACAGTTTGGAATTTTCAAGGAGATGGACCCGAAGGATCTCTCCCTGGACGTTTGTCTATTCATCCTGAACCAATTTCCAGCTTGTCGTTTGCTAATAGTGGTCCACTTTTAGCTTCAGGAGCACGTGATGGTTCTATTTTTGTTTGGTATGTTGATAATAACGGCGATGGTGATTTAGTTGGAGGCGCTTTTGTTGGTGACCTTGTAAGTACAGTGTCCTGGCGTCCAGATGATGCAGCTTTGGCCGTAGTCAACTCTAATGGAGGTGTTAAAGTTTTTAATTTTAAAACGCGAAATTAACGAGTAAAGTGTTTGAAATAAAATTTTTTCGGGTTGGTTCTTAATTGTAAAAAGGATCGAACGAGAATGAGTGTAATTAATAGTTTTAATTGAGGTTTTACCATGAATCATGTAAAATGATAAGAAGCTTAAGTTGCATCAATTTTCTATTCAGAATAGGTATTCTGGTAGCAAGCAAAGTTATTGCTTGTCAGTTCTGATCTCTTATTTGAAATGGCTTCTTTTACTTGGGTAGAATCAGCGTTAACAGCTGATTGTAGCTCGCTTGCAGATATGGCAAAACGTTTCGAGGATACTGCAGTTCTGATGCGTCGTTTAGACAAACATGGCTTCGAAATTCGAAATGAATGTGGCAAACGTACTATCAATCACAGGAATCCTCGAGTTTTTTCAAGATTTGGATTTATTATTGATAAATTAATGACTCAGATTCAAGCTAATTCGTGTGAATCGAGTAACAATCTGAATGAAAAGCTTTAATTAATGAGACCTTCTGTTTCATTGATTATTTTTTGAATTCGGGTATTTAAGAAGTCATCATTCTTGAATTTATTTGCATCTTGTTTATGGATAATCTTGGATTTAATCGTACGTCGGGGATATGTCTTGACCGATTTTGAATTCAGAAGTGTGTTGTACTCTATATTTTCCTTTTATTTGTGATTTTGTTTCATTTCGCTTAACCATTTGATTTAGTATTTGATGCTAAAGCTATTCTCTTATGTTGTTGTTTTACTATTTCCGTATTTAGATGGGTAAACAAAGTTATCATCAATTGTATTGATTTAATGCATTATGTCTAGCTCCAAATTAAAACTATTGAACAATTTCTAGCAGCCTCTATTGTCTACATTTAAGCTTGAGTTGTAATCTCTAATTCAAAGTGATTTATTCAAATAATCAATATTTTGTTCGCATCATTGTAAGTTTGTAGTGAATTCAAGGTTTATTTCACATTTTTGTATGTATAGCATCATAGGGAACCTCAATGAACGATAATTGGTTTTGTGAATGCTTTGATTCAATTGCGACCTCTTCCTTGTAGAACAGGACTTCTGATTGGTCTCCGCGAGTCAATTGCTTATTTAAGAGACCCCGATGGTTTCATCGCTGATCGTAATCGTCAATTTGGACCTGTATTCGGAACCACACTATTTTTTCGCCCAACTGCTGTTGTTGGCGGTCCTGATGCGGTGCAGGAATTTACTCGTGTTGAACGTAGTATCAGTGAAAGTGCTTTACCCGCGGCTTTCACTGCATTGCATACACCTGACGGCGCATTAAATCAGTCAGGTAACAGACATCGAGTGACTAGACAGGGTTATTCTGCATTATTTAATTCTTCCAATCTGCAATCATATTTGCCTATTATTAATCATCATATGAATCAGTTTACCTCTTCAATCGCTCAAAGAGGTACCACTCATATCGCGCTTGATTCAAAGCGCCTTTGCCTAAATTTGTTTGCGGAAATTTTTGCTGGTGAATCATTGAATCAGCAGAAAATTGAAGCTTTCATCTCATACAACGATGCACTTCTCAGTCTCAGCAAGCAGCTTCCATCTTTTCGTCGTGGACAAAAGGCTTTAGGGATCCTTCAAGAGTGTATGCGGTCTCGTTTGGAAAGGTTTCGGCAAGGTCAGATTGATGGAGCATGCTTTAAGATTTTTAGTGACAATCTTGATGAAGATAATCAACCTTGGAGTAGCGAGCGTATAGCGACTGCAACTGTTTTGATGGTATGGGGTGCTTATATTGAAGTTGCAGCTTTGATGTCCAGCTGTTTGATTCTGTGCAAAAAATATCCTCTAGTTCGTTACCGTATTCTCAACGAAGCGTTTGAAAATCAACTAGGGGATCGAGACACCTCAGGTTCACTTTCAGACTGGGATCTTCCATACGCCGAGGGGGTACTCCGTGAATCACTTCGTTTACTGCCACCTGCGGGAGGTGGATTCAGGATCACCTCCGAAGACATTTCAATTACTGGGTATAAGATTCCAGCAGGCACTGTGGTAACTGCTGATCCTCGTATTGGTAATTTTATGCCATCGCTTTTTCCTGAGCCTGAGGCGTTCGAACCTCAACGATGGATTGCAAAACAGATCAGCGAGGATGGTCATCAACAGGTCAGTCGTTGCCCCTTTGCTGGGAGTGCAAGCAATTTGTCGAAGGAAGGTTGGTTTCCAGGTGGTATTGGAACCCATGGTTGCCCTGGATTGCCACTTGCAGAGCTCAGTGTGAGGATCTTTTTAGTGCGCTGGATGCAGGTTATTCAATCATGGGAAGGATCTGCTGAATATGCTGCTTCCATTCCATATACACTTGCACCCATACGTATCCCTACAGATGATTATCAATTGACTGTTAATTCTTTTTCATCATCTTGAGTAATTACTTTATTTATTTAAGCCGGTATTGTTAGGTTGTGTGATTTTTTTGGTTTCTGTTGGAAGTTATAATTGTTATTAAAATATCTCTTGTTTTAATTGCTTAATAGATATGTATTTAGCTTATTTTTTTATCTCTTTACAACGAAGCTTCGTGTGTCGTATGATACTTCTATATTCCAAAGTCGTGGGATATTGGAACTTGTTTTTTTCGAATCATGGCTAAATTACGGTTGGCAATTTATGGTGCAACAGCACTTGGAGGTATTTTTTGGCCGTGGTATTGCATCTATCAATTTATCAAGGAAACTGAGGTTCTTGGTCTCACTGACCCCCTGGAGATCGTAGATCTATTTTCACAGGGAGTTTGGGCGAATGCTTCTGCTGGATTTATAGCTGCAGACTTATCACTTGTTCTCATCGCTGCTTTTGTTTTTTATATCGTAGAGGGAACCAGGCTTAAGATGAAGTATTGGTACCTTTACTTTGTGGCTACTTTTGGGATCTCATTTGCTTTTTCTTTTGGTTTGTTTATGTTTAACAGAGAACGTAATATGACTCGATCTTCTCTTCCTTCTACATAATTAAAACGACATGTGGTTGAATTCAGCCGCATTTTATTTTTTGTTTTTCCCATACTTTTTTGCAGTTTGTAGTTTGTAGTTTGTAGTTTTAATTTAAGCTCATCCATGTTTTTTTTCTATTTTAAAACTTGTTTATCTTTTTGTAAGTTATTGTTTCCTGATTTTCATTTCTATGTTAAATTTATTTGCTGTAGGCTCATCTGATTAGCCAATCCAATCCTTTTTGAGATCATTGATGTGACAGGAAAGCCTGGTTTTACCAAGAGCGAATTCGAAATCATTAAGCGTTTATATATTGATGAGGGTCGTTCATACTCTCAGATTGCTAAAATTTTAGGAAAAGGTAGTGAGAGATCTGTTCGTAATTTACTTTATAAAGCAAAACTAAATCGCTATACTTCTATTGGCACGATGGTGAAGCCGTTCAAGCCTGGTATGAAGTATGGAAAAATCACCTTGGTATCAAAGTTAGCTAAGGCAAAAAAGCTTCGTTACCATGTTGTTTGTGATTGTGGTTATGAATTTGATCTTGACCCCTTTTTTTTAACGTTACCAGACGAGCATAAGAGCAAAATATTCCAATGTTCCAGGTGTAATGAATATTAGAATTATTCCCTAACTTTTCCAATCTTCAGGTTGAACATATTTGATTGTAGTACTCGTAGGTGATGTATTTGCATTGTCCTGTTTCTCTACTCCAAAGTATAAGGAGCTGACGTCTTTCTGTGATACCGTGTATGGTCCATTTGTTACTTTCTAAGTCGTAGAATTCACTACCAATAATCGTATTGAGTTGATCCATGATTTTCCTCAGATCTTTAATTCCTTGCGCATAGTTAATTGTTTCTAACTATGTGCACTATTGACTAGTGCTTAATTTTTTTCATGACATTGTGATTACATATGGATTCATCAGTCCTCATTGGTCTTCTTTTATTGTACTTCGATCTCATTGATAAGTTAAATAATGAATTCATTCATCTTTGTGTCTTTGTTCTTTTGCGGTTTTCTTTCTAAAGTTTTGTTTGGTTCAGTGAACATGTTCTAATGTGTAGATAAATTCAGTAATAAATTCTTCATCTGACGCAATAAATTATTCTTGCTGAATGAATTTATTTATTTACTAAGATTCCCAATTAATTAGTTCTTGTCAAAATCCCCTTGGTGATTATTGTTATCTGAGTTTACTTTCTTGAATTTCTTTGTTTATGCTTTTGCGTTGAATGTTAGAGTGTGATTTTGGCTTGTCATGGAAGGCTTGAATTCTTTTCTTATGGTGATTGCACTTGCTATGACTACAGTGATTATAAAGATGCCAAGAAAGATATTGGTGTAGTGCTTGCAACTTTGACCATGCTGAATTATTGCACGTCTTTCACTTTTTTGAAGTTGATGCCATGGTGTATGCGTACGATTCATGGTCTTACTAGTAAACTCTGATGTGTGCTTGTGCCTTAGTCCGTGTTCTTTCCAAAGTGTTTTGTTCATTTGATTTGAGGTAGTGAATCATGAAGGAAAAGCTCTGCCTGGATGGTGAGCCTTCTCTTATCGTTTCTCACTTACTACATTATTCAAATTTTCGCTGACGTGCCATGGATTTATCGTTTTTGATTATTTTAATGGATTAATTCGATACTCAGATTGTTTCGTCTCATTATCGTATTGGTTTATGCTTGCTTTTTATAAGGCGAACTTCTTTTTTCTTGTTTTGAAACTAAGCTTTTCTAGCTGTTTATCTGTCTGTGTTTGTTGGTTATTTACCATTTGATTTCACAGTCCCTTGGCAGCACATTTAATCAAATTGTTTGAAGGTTTTCACTTCAATTTCCTGATCTCCCTTATATTCTTTTAAAAGTTTGGTTTTATCTTTATTTATCTTGATTGATAGGCTCAATTTTTAAAGTGAATCATTTTTTTATTCGCGATTGCATGGGTTTGCATGTAATCATTTTATGGTATTGCAACCGCAGTCCCTTCCCTACGAGGGTCGGCGGCTCCATGCCATAGTCCATCGATGCGCTGTAAAAGCGCAACGCCACTACTCAATCGTTGTTGCCGTATTGGCCATTGTGGACCACTCAGTTCATCTATGGAGAATGGCCATGGCACTGGTGGATCTTTCTCCACTACCAGTTTTCCATTGCGAACCGAGAGATGGGGTAATGCGACTGTACGAACTGGCGTTTCCCCCCAAATTAGCGATGCCAGCAATATGCGACTCAGGTAATGGGGGATCGTTCGACCTCCAGGGCTACCAGCAACAAGGATCGGTCTATCCTCTTGCATGACGATGATCGGAGCCATTGATGACATCGGTCGTCGACCTGATAACCGGCGGTTTGCTACTGAGATTCCTGCTATTTTCGGTTGAAAAGAGAAATCAGTTAATTGATTGTTTAATATCATTCCATCCACGAGAACGCGACTGCCAAATACAGTTTCCACCGAGCCTGTGTAACTCGCGATATTACCCTGACTATCTACTATCGAAACGTGTGATGTTCCATCTTCCTTTGCTGTCTTCGGTAATCCATAGGGATAATGCGTTTGATTGAAGGGAAGACCTGGTTTAGGTGATCGGCCTTCTAATGTTCCCATCAGTAAAGATCGTTTTCCTAAGTACTGCGTGTTAAGTAGTCCTGCTAGCGGAGACGATCCACTCATTGGATCCTGAAGCCAATAGAGCCTGTCAGCATCTGCTAAGGGCAATGCTTCGTAGAGCGATTGCCAACTTGCAGGTTTGTTTGGGTCTCGATTTTCATCAGCCGCTGTTAGTAAAGATGCGGTTTGCAGTAATGCCAATCCTCCACTACTCGGGGGTGGTGTAGTGCAGATCAAATTGATCGTGATTTTGAGGCAGAGTGGTTCTCGTACTTCCACCGCATAGGATTCCAAATCCTCGGCCAACCAGCCCCCAAAGTTTTGTCCTTTGGTTTTTAATGCGTTGACTTGTTTGATAATCTTTTCGGCTAGGACACCTTGATAGAAACCTGGAGCGCCATCTTGGGCTAGTCGCTGAAGAGTGACAGCGAGAGCCGGATTACGGAATCTTTGCCCGGTGATGGGTGGTTTCCCCCCCGGTAAATAAAGAGCCTTGAATGCATCGCTGTGTTCGATTCCGAGTTGTTGTGCCAGAAGGATTGAACGCTGCAGTCGTGGTGTTGGAAGAAAGCCCTCTCCGGCTAATTTCATCGCTGCTTGCAGATTTTGTTGCCAGGTCAGTCGGCCGTAACGTTGGTGCGCTTCCCAGAGAAGTGCCACAGTGCCAGGAATCCCAATGGCTGTGGGTTGAACAGTTGCCTCCCGCCATGACATCGGCTTGCCTTCAGGGGTTAACAAATCATTGGGGCGGCTGCTGAGAGGAGCTGTTTCGCGACCATCCAGGACTGTCATTTTTCGCTGTTGCGCATCCCAGTGAAGAAGAAAACCACCACCTCCAAGACCAGAACTTTGTGGTTCGACTACCGATAACACCGACTGGGCCACCACAAGTGCATCCACGGCGTGACCGCCTTGACGTAAAGCCTCTAGTGCAGCCAGACTTGCCTGCGGATGAGCTGTAACTACAACGGCTTTTCCCCTAGCTCTTGAAACCTTAAGGCTGGTTTGGTCTGAATATTCAGGATCGTCTTGACTGACTGGTGCCGCCACTGCAGTGTTGCTTATCCATAAGAAACAGATTGTAAGGATTATTTTCTTCAAATCATTTTTCGTTGCTTGGGCCATCCAATCCAATTCTTTGGTTGATTTCTTCATGATCTTACTGAAGTTTTTATTTCCCTTCAAATCAGCATTGTATTTTATACATTAATTATAGTATCAACCTTCGCGCCTTGATGGTTGGTACTTGTTTGCTTTATTTTGGTTTTTCTCGAAGTTTATTCTTTTTATAATTAATTCAGTATTTGAGGTTTATTGCCTTAGTCAGCAATATTAAATATTGGTGCAATATTCCTTTTATTGATTCCTATTCCTTAGATTGAAAGGTTATTATTGAGAAGTGAATGGCTTCCTTGTATTGCTCAAATTTCTTTTAATTTTATGGTGATTGAGTGCACAAGAATCACACTAAGTTCATGTTTTCAAGTCTTAGATTTTGCATTTGGCCAAAAAATAGGCTTAGAAATAAATTCAATGAGCTATTCTACTTTCTCTTTTTTCATTTTACCTATTATTGAAATCAATATTTTGTATAGAATGGAGTACTTTGAGGTATTAAATTGCTAAACTTTTTGAAGATTTGTATTTAGTTTAAGTAAAAATTACCTTGATTGATTATTTTTATCGGTTGCGCAGTTAAGATATACTTCGGGCAAAATTTTACATTAATTTATCGCGTAAGTCGCAGTAAATTGCTGCGCTAAATTATTGAATTGATCGCTGTTGATTTTATTTATTATGGTATTCTTTGATTTAAGTTTTTCAAATTTAATGGATAGGAATTGTTTTTATTTGTGCTTTCGTTCTGATTAGGTAAAAGTAATGTTTTACTATTATTGTTGTATAAGATTGCTCCGGTTATTCCCATTGTAACGATTCCAATTCCAAAGATAATTTTTATTTTCTGTTTGATCTTGGTATTTGGAGTTTCGGCTTTTTCTTGGTTGAAATTTACTTCTTCATTTCTAAGCTTGGCAATCTCAGCTTCGTAGTTCTTGATCTGTTTGTCCAAAGTGTCTATTTCTTTGTTGTATTTTTGGTTAAGGACTTCTCTTTCGGTCGAATGCCGGTTCGCCAACTGAAAGGATTCTTCCTTGCTCATTTCTTTAGCTTCACTTGAGCGTTGCTTTTCAATTACTTTTCTAAATTTTTCTGGAAAAGCTTGTCTTATTGCAAGTTTCTTGTCTTTTGCTTTATTTACTTCTTTCATTTTGACAATAATTCTTTTCTTTATATTTCTGATCTCTTTCACGTCATTAGCGGAATTTTTTGTCTTCTTTGTCACAAGTTCATTGTTGAAAGCTTCGTTATAATAACCCTTAGCTTCATAGTAAAAGGCCAAAGCTCGAGCAGAGGATCAACAAATACTCAGATATGTGATGATATTTTGATTGGATGTCAAGGAATTCTCTTGTTCTTTTGGCTTTAATCTTGAGCTTTAAGCTTTGAGTTGCATGTTGCGATACCATTTTTATTCAGTGATGGACGAGGATTTAGTTTTGAATACTTAACTTTAATTGGCATTTTTGTATAATATAAAGACCTCAAAGGTCTTCTTCTTATTTGATCGCTGATTTCAAAATTCAACAGTAGTTTGAAGGAGTCGGGCTTATGCTTAAGTTGTTGTGATGCTAATGAGCGTGCGTTTTACAAACTGTTGGTGCTTTCTCTAGTTGCCACCTAATGCTGATCGTTATGGCGATGATGTTCAGGAGTTTTCCCTAGCTGATGATTCGCTCTAGAGCTGCCGTTGCCTGGGCACCAGGTGAGCCTTTGGATGTCACCGAGATTGATGTGGCTCCCCCTCGAGCCGGTGAAGTACTTCTTCGCTTGGTCGCCACTGGGGTGTGTCATACCGATGCTTTTACCCTATCGGGTGCTGATCCTGAAGGATTGTTCCCTGCCGTATTGGGGCATGAGGGGGGTGCTGTTGTTGAGGAGATTGGTGACGGTGTCACGTCCGTGGCGGTTGGAGATCACGTGATTCCTTTGTATACACCCGAATGTGGTCGCTGTCGTTTCTGTCGATCTGGCAAAACGAATCTTTGTCAGGCGATCCGCTCTACACAAGGCAAGGGAGTTATGCCCGATGGCAGTAGTCGTTTCTCTCGTGATGGTTCGATGATTCATCACTATATGGGCACTTCTACGTTCTCAGAGTACACAGTGCTTCCCGAGATCTCTGTTGCTAAAATCAACCGAGATGCACCTTTAGAGAAAGTTTGTTTACTCGGATGTGGAGTAACGACCGGTATAGGAGCGGTTCACAACACAGCTAAAGTTGAGCCAGGAAGCAGTGTTGCAGTCTTTGGTCTTGGCGGTATTGGCTTAGCAGTGATTATCGGTGCTGTTCAAGCAGGAGCCGAACGCATTATTGCCATCGACCTCAATCCATCAAAGTTTTCTATTGCTGAAAAATTGGGTGCTACTGAATGCATTAACCCTCGGGACCATTCGGTACCGATACAGGAAGTGCTGATTGACCTTACCGATGGTGGTGTGGATTATTCCTTTGAGTGCATCGGAAATGTTGATGTGATGCGTGCCGCTCTTGAGTCTTGCCATAAAGGGTGGGGTGAGTCAACGATTATTGGTGTGGCAGGTGCCGGTCAAGAGATCAGTACGCGGCCATTCCAATTGGTTACTGGGCGGGTCTGGCGTGGGTCTGCGTTCGGAGGAGTGCGTGGTCGTAGCCAGCTCCCGGGCTATGTGGAGAGCTATCAGTCAGGACAGATACCACTGGAAACGTTTATCACGCACACGATGGAACTTAAAGATATCAATCGCGCATTTGAGCTAATGCATAAGGGAGAAAGTATTCGAACGGTTGTGCACTTCTAGGTTTATCTCTTAGCCATGAAACTATTAAGTTCCCATCGTTGTTTTCAAGGGGAACAACGTCGTTATTGTTTAGAATCAAAGCAGCTCAACAGCATTACGAACGTAGGGGTTTATTTACCCCCCAATGCTCTTGGCATTGACCGACAGGTTGTTCCCGCCTTGATTTGGCTTTCTGGGCTTACCTGCACTGATGAAAACGCTGTCCTTAAGTCGGGAGCCCAGCGCAAGGCGGCTGAATTGGGCTTGGCTTTGATTACTCCTGATACCAGCCCTCGGGGAGATGATGTTCCCACCGATCCAGATGGCCATTGGGATTTTGGCCATGGAGCCGGTTACTACCTGGATGCTTTGCGAGAGCCCTGGACTACGCATTACCGCATGAATAGTTTTCTAGTGGACGAGCTTTTTTCACTCCTGAGCGCTGAATTACCTATTGATGTTTTGCGCCTTGGTCTGTCAGGGCATTCCATGGGTGGACATGGGGCTTTGGTGCTGGGTCTTCGTCAACCAGAGTGCTTCCTTTCGATATCAGCTGTTTCGCCGATCGCCCATCCAAGTGCCTGTCCTTGGGGCCGCAAGGCTTTTAGCTTCCTCTTAGGCGATACTCCCGCCGCACAAGCGCATTGGCGTCAGTGGGACACCGTGGCATTACTTGAAGATGGTCATCGCCGTAGTGAATCGCTTCTTGTTGATGTTGGATTAGCTGATCCATATCTCGAAGAACAGTTGCGTCCTGAAGACCTTCGAATCGCGGCCGCTGAAAATGGTCAACCTTTAGATCTGGTATTGCATGATGGTTATGATCACAGCTACTTTTTTGTGGCAAGCATGATGGATCGCCATCTGGAGCATCATGCTAGAGCTATGAAGTTGATTGTCTGAGGTACTTATTTGATTGAATCAATAGCTAGAAAAAATTGGTGGTCTTGTCTGTTGAATCAAGAAAATAATGAAAATGAACCAAGAACAGAAATTTCGTAGTTTTAGTCAAAATGATGATTGTTTGAGCTATTTAAAAAACATTTTTAAATAAGGAGAAGTTGATAGTAATTCACTTCTCCATTTCACGATTACAAATCTTAGTTTCTGGAATTACCTTGAATCTTTTGCATTGCAACTGGGATACGAGGAACTGGAAAACCAGCTTTACCGAGTACTTCGTTAATCATACGATTGGTGTCAAAATAAACTTGCCAATAATTATTAATATTGGCATAAGGACGAACGGCCAAACAAGGACCACGCTCAGTAAATTTTAGAATCTCAATATCGGCAGCAATGCCATTTGTTTGATTGGGAACTTTCAGAATTCCTGCCTTTAATAAATTGATAGCTTTTCCTACATCTGCACTGGTATCTAGCTGCGCAAGTAGATCAACTCGGCGATAAGAAGTTGCAGAGTAGTTCTTAATATTATCATTAAAAAGTTTACCATTTCCAATTACTACCATTACGTTATCAATAGACTTTACTTTAGTGACAAACATCGAAATTTCGTCAACAGTTCCCTCTACACCAGCTCCCTCAATGTAATCACCAACGCTAATTGGCCGGAAGATTTGAAGGAAAACACCAGCAGCAAAGTTACCGAGCATTCCGCTCCAAGCAGCACCGATTGCTACCCCAGCACCAGCTAGAAGGGCAGCAAAACTAGCGGTTTCAATGCCAAAGAATCCGAGGATTGCTACGACTAAGACTACTTTCAGCACAACACCGATGATGTTGAGCAAGTAGTTCACCAGTGTTGGATCTAAAGTTCCTCGCTTCATGAACCGACGAAGTAGTCGGAGAGCTAATGAGATCAGCCATCCACCCACAATCCACAGGATTGCAGCTCCTATCAGCTTAAATATAAATGGAATGATTAGGGTCGCAAGATCTGAGACTTGCACTATCGCTAATGGAATGAGATTAATTTCGAAATCGGACATGGCCTCGTCATGAACAGTCAAATCTCATCCAAGACACAAAAGTAATTTTTGTCATCTTCAGAACGATTTATAGCTTAGAAACTGCAACAATACTTGATGTAATCAATCACTTGTGTAGATCATTTTTTTCATTGACCCTGATAGAGGGCGTTCGGATCATTTAGAATATTTTTATATGTTTTCAAATCTACGAAAAAACGCTTAGCAGCTGTCTTAATTCATTCAATCAAACAAAGAAAATACCATCCCAAAAAGATTTTTAATGTTTGATGGTTCTTCTCAAGAGTAAAATAAACAAGTTAATAAATGGTGGACTCCGATCTATGAAAATGTGTTAATCAATGAATCTTAGGGTTGTAAATTCTAATAATGAATGAATTACTCTGAAGCGTAATGATCAAATAAACTTGTCGATCCGTCGTTCGCAATGGCAAGAACATCGAATGATTCAGGCTTGATTCCTTCCGTTTCCATCCCCGGTGAACCCATGGGCATACCTGGTGCTGTAAGACCCTGAATATTAGGTTTCTCCTTCAACATTCTTCTGATGGATGCTTCTGGAACATGCCCCTCTACGATATAGCCAGCCACAAAGGCTGAATGACATGAAGAGAGCTCGCGTGTTACTCCATGAGAGCGTTTTAAGTTGTCCATTCCATCGATGACCTTTTCCTGAACCTGGAATCCTGCTTGTCTCGCGTGGTCTCCCCACCTCGTACAGCATCCACAACTTGCTGATCGATACAGAGTGATTTGGGCAGAATTGTTTGGTTCTGTAGCCATTGAAGATGACTTGACTTGTTGAGCACTGACCTCAATTGGAGAGAGAGCAACAAGCCAAATTAAAACTATAGAAACGGTAAGTTGAATCATGGCAAGTGAATTGTTTAACTTCATTTTTAGTGATTATTTATTGAGGTCTACTTGATCCACATTTTCGGTTTGATAAAGATTTGTTTGACAGCGAGGTTTAAAGTCGTTTGTATGGTCTTACTCATTGGCTGATGTTAATGAGCTGAAAATGTGTACGCGTTTGTTGTCTGTTTTCATTGCCTTAGTGGGAAGGTTTCATTATCAGTTAGACGAAATGTCTAATAATGCCACTTCAGCGCATAGTCCAGGGCCAAAAGCAAGTGCAAGGGTTGGTCCAATACATTCTTGTTGTTGCATGTGATGAAGTACGAATAAAACAGTTGCTGATGACATGTTCCCATATTCACTGAGTATGAACCGGGAGGTTGCTAATTGATCTTCCTGTAGCTCTAAAGCTTCTGCACAAGCTTGCAGAATTCGTGGCCCGCCAGGATGTATAGCCCAATTTTGAATTATATTCTGATCTAATCCATACTTTAACAACCAATCGTTAAGCCATGGTTTCAATGTTTTGGCAATGGCATCTGGAACTTTTGGTGATAAGCCCATTGAGAAGCCATGATCACCGATCTGCCAATGCATTAAATCCCGGGTATTCGGTATCACTGTTGATCCCGATCCCCACAGTGTTAATGATTTTTTGGTTTTATTCATCCATTTCTGTGTAGTTCCTGATGCCACAAGTGCCGCAGCTCCATCGGCAAAGAGGGTGTTAGCTACCACTTGTTCCGGTTCCCAGCCATATTGAAGGTGCAGACTGCAAAGCTCAACCGCACAAACCAGCACTATTGCATCAGGATCTGCTTCTACAAAAGCATGTGCCACTCTCAAGGCATTCATGGCAGCATGACAACCCATAAAACCAATCTGAGTTCTTTGGACGCTTGGGTTTAATTCAAGTGTTTCGATTAGATCAAAATCCACACCGGGAGCGTGAAATCCTGTGCAGCAAACTGTAATGAGATGAGTGATTAAATTGGGGGCAATAGAAGTTTCTTCGAGTGCTAGCTGGCATGCATTGATAGCCAATGATGATGCATGTATACGATATTTCTGCATTCTTTCGTTTGTGCTCGGATCTTTGACGCCATAAAAAGGCAATCTTTCCTGAATTGTTTCACCTCTCTCGTTAATTAATAGTACACTTCTCCTTCTTTTTACTTGTGATCGTCGTTGAATTCGCTGTATGAGTGCAGCACGTTCTGGGCTGTCTGCATTAACCCATTCGGAGAGTATTGTCGATTCATTTTGATTAACAGCGTATTGAGGTACAGCAGTTCCCAACCCGAGTATTCTTAAAGACATTGTTCACCTTTTAGGTTGGGCAACTTCACTTCGTTAAGGCTGGAAACAATCTTTGCAGAGATTGTTGGGGATCGCTTCACGATCTCAAACAATGCCTTTGTGGGTAAGGGTTGTCTCAGCAGTAGGGATAGTGATCGACAAATTCTTTGTCGGCGTCCAATCTGTACTTGAACCGTTTGCTCCCAGCGTGATTCCAAATCAACGCTCCAGTTTTGTAGTCCCTCTTCTACGAATGGTGATACAGCGGCACCTGCTGTTAACGCCCAGGCCATTCCTTCACCTGTGAACGGCTCTACATAGCCAGCAGCATCACCCATCATTAAAAATCGCTCTCCAGCTAATACTTGTGAGCGACGACTAAGAGCCGGTGTTAGTTGCCAACGAGTCCTTAGATTGAATGTTGTTGGAACAGGAAATCCTGCCTGCATCAACACCTCTTGCGTTGCACCTGCGGCACCTTGTGTATGGGCTAATGCGTTTCGATCAAAAGCACCAGCTATATTCAGCAATCCATCCTCTCTACGAACTAATCCGACATAGCCACGACGACCAATGGCCATGTGAATAATTCCTTCGGGGTAGTGATTGTCTTTGTCGTCAGTAATACATCCGGCTCCATGTCTGGAATGTTTTTGAATTTTAGTTATACCCGAGTCTGTCTTAGAAAGACAATGTTGGGAAAGGCCAGCTGCAACAAGTACTACACCAGCCTTAACGTGGTTAACGGTACCAGTGCACTGATCTTTCAAAAGTACATTTCTACATCCAGGTTGAGCGGCTTCAACTTTTGCTTTTGTTTGAAATTTAGCGACTGCACCAGCATTAACGGCCGCATCAATCAATGCTTGATCAAATCGTTCCCTTGAGAGGACAAAGCCACCTGGCAAATCCACAGTTGCTTCACGTCCCTGTAGGCCAAGTCGAAGGCTTTGAAGTGGTGTTCCCTCGCAATCGATGACCAGCTGGTCAAGTTTAAGTGAATTAAGAATGCCTTGTGCTTGATTGTTGAAGCAGCAACCGCAAACTTTCCAGCGGGGAAATTTTCTTTGCTCTACCAGCAAAACACTCAACCCTTTTTTTGCACAATCGAAAGCAGCAATACCTCCTGCAGGCCCAGCACCAATAATGAGGACATCCCAAAAATCTTGCATTGTTTAAGAGCGCGTCCAACGCAAGAGATAACGTTCAGGCCAATTTCTATCGATTTGAACTGATTCAAGACCTGCGCGTTTGGCGAGTTCCAGCATTTCCTCAGGGCGAAATGCTCCACGCACAGATAGAGGACCGTCAGTATGAACAATCCAAGATCGACTAAGCAATCGTGTGCCTATCCATGCCAGGACATAACCTAGCTTGCTGCGAATTAAATCATCAACTAAGACAAGTCGGCGAGATCGTGATGTCATTACATCAAGAAGGCGAACAACGTCATTGTCATCCAAGTGATGTGTAAATAACGTGCAATAAATCAAATCATAAGTCTCTTCATTATTTGGTTTTGTAAGAGCATCAGCAGTAAAAAATGTTAATTCTGCATTTCGACTCTTTGCATTCGCAGCTGCAATACGTACCGCTTCAGGATTTAAATCGCAAGCAAGAATATCCAGGTTTAATCCCTCTTGCTGAGCCATTAGTGCCAGATCGATTGCAGTATCTCCTCCTCCGCAGGCGAGCTCAAGAATCCGAAGTGTCTTATCGGGCTGGCCTCTCGCTAACTCTTTAATGGCGCGAAAAATTCCAACTGAACAGCGACTAATGACATTGATTCGTCTTAAACCGTTTAAGGCTCTGAGGTGTTCTTTTGGATCCAGCCCTGGCTGATCCATCACTTCAGGCTGCCGATCCCGTTTCTTGAGAGCTTCACCCCAGATCATCGAATAAGTCAGACTGTTTCCCTAATCTACAAACATGTCGGAATGAAAAGGTGTTGACGAGTGAGAGATGACTGCGGTGGATAGTGAGCAAAGCTCCTAGAATTCTTTATCTTTCATCAGTATGAATGCGGCGGATAATGGCTTGTCAACTCTTGAAGCTTGTTGTAAGTGCTTTTCGAGAGGTTTTGTGAAGAGCTCTGTTTTCTAGATTTGTCGATACGCTTCTCTACTGCGCCACAACTTGAAGATGCCTGCCGCGAATTTGCCGACCACTGGTGCCTTAACTGGAGTTTTTGAAACCCTGGCATTTTTCAAAGATACATCCTTTGCTCAACGCCGTTTTGAAAGGTATGGAGATGTTTTTGAAACTTGTTTGCTCGGCCAACGCACTGTGCTTATTCGTGGCGAGCAAGCCATATCTGATTTGTTGTCGCAGAGTGGTTCTCTTCAGGGTTGGTGGCCGAAGAGTGTTCGCGAGCTGCTTGGACGTCACTCTTTGGCAAACCGGAATGGTGCTGACCACAAAGCACGAAGGCGAGTTGTTGGTCAATTATTTTCTGCTTCTGCTCTATGTCGCTATACCCCAGCAATTGAATCACAAGTGCAGTTACTGTCTAACGAACTTTTAAATTGCGCGTCACCAACGCCCTTAGCTCCGCGCATGCGCCAGTTTGCATTCAGTGTTATTGCAAATATTGTTTTAGGGCTTGACGATCAAAACAGAGATGAATTGTTTTTAGATTTTGAAATCTGGACTAAAGCATTGTTTTCGCTCCCGATTGCCATTCCAGGTAGCTCTTTTGCTCGCGCTATGTTGGCGCGTGAACGATTGCTTTCACGATTAAAGCAATTGTTCAGTGATGATCAATATTTCTGTGGGGGGCTTGATTTGATTCGCGGAGGCCTTGATGAAGCTGGTATTCCTCTTGATGACGATGATTTGGCGGAGCAGCTCCTATTGCTCTTATTTGCTGGCTACGAAACAACGGCATCCTCATTAAATTGTTTCTTCCGGGCATTGTTTCTGAATCCAAGTTCACAAAAGTGGCTCATGGAGGAGCTTGAAGCACAGCCTTTTCCCTATGTTGCCAATACACCTTGCCCGCGACTTGATGCAACGGTTCTTGAGGTAATGCGTCTCACTCCACCGGTAGGTGGTTTCTTTCGCAAGAACAATGTTCCAATCGTAATTGATGGAATTGAGATACCAGCTGATCGCATCATTCAAGTTGTTTTGAATTCAGCAATGCGTTCAGATCAATCTGATCTAAGCGAATTCCGTCCTCAACGTCATATGGATGGTTCTTTCACCCAAAAACTCCTTCCATTTGGTGGCGGAGAGCGTGTTTGTTTAGGTAAATCACTGGCTGAACTTGAAATCCGACTTATGACCAGTGGTTTACTTAAAAACGTTCAACTCCAACTGGAGCCCAATCAAGATTTATCTTTGCAACAGATCCCAAGCCCAACACCAAGAGGTGGGTTGTTAATTTCCTGTACTAGAGAGTAAGACTATTTTTGAGACCAATCAAAAAAAGTCAATCAGTTTTTAATATTGATTGATGCAATATTGTCTTATTTTCGTATCACCACATTGAACAGTTTTTGAGCATATAGCAATTCACGAATTTATTTTTATCGGTTGATAGATGAATTGCTTGGGTTGGTAACTGGTTTGTTTTTTTTGATGTTAAAAAAAGGATCTCTTCCGTTCCATGATGAATTGCTTGTGAATAATTTCATCGACTAATGGCTCTGTCTGTGATCTATCGCTAAGAAGATGACAGTAAGGTCTGTTTCTAGTGTCATCTGGTAACAATACTCCGCTTTGGAGAGTCGTGCTTGCCGGCCTCATCGGAAATGTAATGGAGTGGTATGACTTCGCTCTATATGGCTATTTCGTTCTACCAATTGGCAATAATTTTTTCCCCTCGGCTGATCCGAGAACATCCTTAATTTCAGCTTTTGGTGCTTTTGCTGCTGGTTTCCTTGTGCGCCCGATTGGAGGTGTACTCCTTGGGCGTATTGCTGATCGGGTTGGCCGAACACGAGCCTTGATGCTCTCTGTGGTGGGTATGGCCATGTCAACCTTCCTAATGGCTTTCTTGCCGACCTATGACCAGGTTGGCTTGTTGGCTCCCATCTGCTTGATTCTTCTCCGAATCATGCAGGGGCTTTCAGCTGGAGGAGAGTACACCACATCGATTGTTTTCCTTGCTGAGCATGCACCGCAAAAACATCGTGGGATTGTCAGTATTTGGGGGCTTTGGGGCTCTGTACTCGGCATGCTGATGGGCTCAGCGGCTGGTTTTGTACTTAGCAGTCATCTAACGCAATTGCAGCTTTCAAGTTGGGGTTGGCGTATCCCATTCGGCATGGGGATCCTGGTTGCTTTGGTAGGAGTTCTTTTGCGCCAGAATCTGCAAAAAGAACAACTTCCTGAGGCCACACTTACTCCCTTAAAAGATACATTTACTAGCCACAGAGGTGCTGTCTTAAGAGTCCTATTACTTAATATTGCTAGCAGTGTTGGCTTTTATACGGCTTTCGTCTATGCAGTTACTTATGTTCAGACAGTAGGCCAACAGTCTGAAACATTTGCTTTAGCGTTGAATACTCAAGTAATGAGTCAGTTGCTTATTTTTTATCCTATTAGTGCTTGGATTTCAGATCGTATCGGACGTCGCCCAATCTTGATTGCCGGATCAGCATTACTATGTCTCATAAGTTTGCCAACATTTCATTTATTGCAAAGTGACTCGTCTGAGTTGATTCACCGTGGTGAAATGCTGATGATGATCACAGTTGCTCTTCTAGCAGGTGCAAAAACGCCTGCTAATGTTGAATTAATGCCTGTAGCAGTACGTTGCACCGGTCTTGCACTCGCTTTCAATATTGCTGAAGGTTATTTTGGTGGTACAACTCCATTAATTGCTAGCTGGCTTGTTGAGGCAAGCGGTCATCCATTGATGCCAGCAGCATGGTTAATAATAAGTGGAAGTATTACATTGGTGACAGCAATTTGGTTTACACCCGAAACATTTCGCTTAAAAATGAATATTTCATTGAAGTAAATTTCTCTGCTTTTTAGCTTTAGCAATTGGTTTGTTTTGACAGAGGCATTATTTTTGCCTACATAATATTTTCTGTGTGATTGATTTGTTCTATTAACTAGTGTTGATTGAATTTCTCTATCAAAATTTGCTATTTGTTACTTCCTGCGGCCTATTATTAACTGATTGCTTAAAGCTTCAAAAATCCACTGAATGCTCGCTTGTTGAGCCAGTATCCAGTAAGCCACTTGGGTATAGCCACTCAGCGTCGACCGTTTGCTTGCCTCCTCCTCCTCCTCTGCATCCACTATTGATCTTGGAGTATTGATCCGCGATTAGTATCGATTGACTCCGTTTTTCCGGCTTTCAGCCCATAGTTCCTCCATGAACTCACGGTAGAGGGGTAAAGAGTTGTAAAAAGGTGTTGACTCATTTACGACTCATGTCTTCTTACACCGTGATTGGTTGCGGCTATGTTGGTAGTTATGCAGCAGCAAATCTGAAATATCAGGGCCACTACCTCACCGGTACAACGCGTTCCTCAGAGCGTTTCTCAGAGTTACGACACGTTGTCAATGAGCCTCTCTCTCTTGATATTTCGGATGCGACCAGTGATTTCACGTTCCTAGAGGATCAAAGTGGTTTATTGGTCAGTGTGGCGCCTAGCCAGAATGGGGATAATTATCAGGCTGTTTTTTCAGAAGGAATCAAGAATTTGGCACGTGCATTACGTCGTCGGCAATCGAATCATTCACTTCATGTCATCTACATCAGCTCTGCTGGAGTCTATGGAGATCAAAAAGGGGAATCTGTGACAGAAATCTCTGATGTAGATAGAAGCAATCCCATTAACAAGATGCTCATAAATGCTGAAAACGTTATTCTCTCGATTGATCGACCCGATACTCAAGCTTGTATTCTCCGATTGGGTGGTATTTATGGACCAGGACGTGACATGGTTTCAATGATTAAGCAGGCTGCAGGTGAACAGATCCCAAAAAATGGCAATGATGTCCCTGCCTGGAGCGGTATTTTTGATATTACGAATGGTGTGAGCTTTGCTTTCAATAATCAACTTTCAGGTGTTTATAATCTTGTTGATGATATGCAGGCGAGTCGGCGTGAATTGTCTAATCAAATTTGTGATATTGAAGGTTTGCCGCCCGTTATTTGGGCAAACGTTAATACCCCTGGTTCACGTTCTATGAACGCGAAAGTATCCAATCAGAAAATTAAATCAGCAGGATTTAAATTGAGTTCGCCTTCCATGCTGATGCCTTTAGCTGTTTAATATAAGCTACTCTTATTCTTGACGAAATAATATGTTCATTCATTTACTATAATTTTTCATTTATATTTGACTTGATTTTCTTTTTATCTGAAGCTTACTCAAATATTAATCTTTAATTATTTTTATTCATTTGCTTTTTTAAGTTTATTACCACGGAAGAACTTCCCCATTGGCATGCCAAAAAGTTCCGCTTGTTTCAATTGTCAGACTATCTATCCGTGATAACAAGCCTAAGACAGCTTTTTCAGGAGTTATTCCATTGGGATTAAAATTGACGATTCTTGTTTGCACTAGTCCTGGATGAAGGATTGCGACAGCAATTCCACGTGGTTTAAGGTCAACTGATAATGAGCGTCCAACAATATTTAGTGCCACCTTTGACATTCGATATCCGTAGGAACCTCCCGATGTGTTGTCTTCAATGGAGCCCATTCGACTCGTTATTAATGCCATCTTTGATCCTTTAGGCATCAGAGATACGAGATAATTTGCTAGTACTAATGGAGCTAAGGCGTTGACTTCAAATTGTTGTCTAATACTTTCTATATCCAGATTATCTAACCCAATCGGTTTCATGATTCCAGCATTGAGGATTACCCCATCGAGTTGTCGACCATTGATGCTGTGAATCAAATTTGAAATTGTGTTCTGATTTGTGAGTTCAATACCATCCTTAATGTCTACATCGAGTGCTTTCAGTGCTTTTGATGGTTGCCTGCAAACAGCTATGACATTTTCTCCCCGGCTACGCAATTGACGGCAAAATTCAAGTCCGATTCCCCGATTTGCGCCGGTGACTAAAAATGTCGCCACAGGAAGGCCTCGATTTAAGTTTCTACCAAATTCTATGCAATACCTATGAAAGCATCGTGATGATTTTTAAAATTATCTTCTCTTGAAATCTTTTTGTATACCAGTGTAGTGTTTAACTGACTCATTAATTATAATATTCATTAGCAGCTCATCTGCTTCAATATGCTTTGACTAGTAAGAAGAATCAGATCAATAGTGCCTGCTGACCAGCTTTTCAACCGATGCAAATCGAAATCAGGTTTTTTAGTCATCATTGTTCCAAGGAAAATGATTAATATTGATTCAGAGGCCAAGTGCTCTAACGAGGCTTTGATGGAGTACGTCCTCCACTGCAATAAGAGTTAGAAAGCTGAGCATTGCCAGTCTTCCGTTGAGTAGCTCTGCCCGTTTGTTGAAGCTCCAACCAGATTCGTTCATAACCCAGCGAATTTGGGGCTCTATGACATCAAGATTTCTAAGACCCTCATGGTTGTTGCTGACAAGTGTTGAAGGTGCATAGATAAATGCCTTCCCGTTGTATCGGAGCGTCGTTGTTGTCATGGGTATCTCCAAGTGTGGGAGGTGAACGTTCTATTGCTGCTTCGTTCAACTTGGAAGAGGGGTGAGCCGAAAGGAATGGTTCGGTTTTAGGACCTTTTCTGCCGGCTGCTACGGGAGCAGATTCACTTAATTTTTCAACTTGATCCTTGATCACTGTGGTCTCAGAGCATCTGTCAGAGTAAGAATTACTACTTTTATCCATTGGCATATGCCCGGGATTGCTCGCTTCCAAAGACAAAGCACGAGCTTAGTTCGCTGGTTCTCTGGCAATTAAAAATTTTTTGAGGCATAACAGGGAAAAGCAAGGATGTCATGGCTTTACCTAAGTGGGAGACGATGACTGACGAAAGTCAGGCAATTGTCAAAAAAACCAGTATTGGAATTGGTGCAAGCCTTTTAGTTGTTTGGATTGCCTTAGGTTTTATTAAGGCAATACTTCCAATCCTCTTTCTTGGAGGTGCAGGATATTTAGGATGGAAGGCTATGAACACGAAATAAATAATATACTGTTTTAGACGTTAATTGTAATTTAGAAAATAGTTATAAAGCGTCTTCAAGCAGTTGTAAGGTAATAGTCTAAAAGTTTAAAATATAAGTTTTTGCTTTGCGCTTTTCATTGCAAGTGAGTTTGATATGTACACTATAATCTATGATGCAATTACTTTAATTTCTAGATACTCATTAATACCCTCAGCGCCACCCTCTCTACCATTGCCAGATAGTTTATAACCGCCAAATGGTGATCCAGGAGCTATGAATGCATTGTTGATGTTAATTGAACCGCTACGTAATAATCGTGCAACTCTTTGTGCGCGATCTTCATCTGAGGTTTGAATATAAGCAGCCAATCCATAGGCATTATCGTTTGCTAATTCAATCGCTTCTTCCTCTGAACGAAACGGTATCATGCACAAAACTGGACCAAAGACTTCTTCCTGGGCGATTTTCATATTATTTTCAACATCGGCAAATATAGTTGGGCGTGTGAAATACCCAACTTGATAGCCTTTAGGCTTCCCAAGGCCACCTGAGATACAGCGTGCACCTTCATCTAATCCACTGGCGATGAGGGATTGAACACGCTTAAATTGAATTTCACTAACTAATGGTCCTAGGTGATTTCCAGATATAGCAGGATCTCCGACCGTTATTTGCTCGCATTTTTTCGTAGCTAATTCAATGGATCTTTCATATATAGATTGTTCGATCAACATTCTCGTAGCTGCATCACAGCTTTGGCCTGAATTGATAAAGCATGCATCGATCCCTTGATCAATTGCTGTTACTAATTCGCAGTCTGCAAATATTAGATTTGGGGATTTACCACCTAATTCCAGAGTGGTCTTCGCAATGCGATCTGCAGAATTGTGAATAATGCTTCGCCCTGCTCCTGTAGACCCTGTGAAGGATATCATCGCGACATCAGGGTGTTTTGACAAAGCTGAACCGGCGACATGGCCAAGTCCATGAATCAAATTAAAAACACCATTTGGCACCCCTGCTTCATCTATCACTTCAGCAAAAAGAATTGCTGAGAGAGGAGTCATTTCAGATGGTTTTAAAACCATCGTGCAACCAGCAGCTAGAGCTGGAGCAACTTTTAGAACAATTTGATTGATTGGCCAGTTCCATGGTGTGATCAACCCACAAACACCAACCGGCTCCTTAACAATTGTATTTCCATTTCTTAGTATTCGTTCAAAATCATAGTCTTTTGTATCTTCAATTAAGGCAGATAGATGATCGATACCAGCCTGTGCTTGCGCACTTCTGGCAAAATCCATTGGAGCACCCATCTCAATTGAGATTGCTGATGCAAATTCATCTACTCTTCGTTCGTAAATTGAAAGTATATTTTTAAGTAAATCGAGTCGATCTTGTTTTGAAAAGTGTTGAAAGCTTTCAAATGCATTAGTTGCAGATGCCACCGCATTTTCTACGTCAACTTCGTCAGCTAGCGTTATTTGGCCAACACTATTTTCGGTTGCAGGATTAATCAGAGACTGTTTTGTCTGACTATTTGGAACAATCCATTTTCCGTCAATATAGAAGTTCATGAGCTTGTCATGGATATTTTGCATTACTTGCATTTAAATTTTTCTATAGTCCCGTTATACCCCTTTTTAGCGTGTGTTTTCCTGCTGGTAAGATAACTTTTTATTATCATGCCCTTAATGTATCTTTCGCTTTACGAAATAGTTGGTCTCCGACTCAATAGTTAAATAGAATCCTTGATCGTCTTTAAATGAGTTTTTAAGTGAATTAGAATTTTAAGATTAGGTAGAAATTCATTATCAGAGCACTATTTCAGTGTGGCTACCCTTTTCATGTGCAAGCCCATTAGTTAAAACTGTTTTTAAACTAATTATTGGTTCCTACAAATCTATCTAATCGATTTTCCTTATATTTCTATTTTATATCTTCTACTTCTAGTGTTCAATTTGTTTTACTTGAAAATTCCACGTTTGTTCAGCTTCTATCCATAATTCCCATGTGTATCTGATTTTGTCTTGTACTTCAAGAATTCCACCAAAGCCTGCTGGCGATGGGATGTATAGATCGGATAACTCTTGGCAAGCTTCACCATCCCTGGTGAAGATCCTGATTACTTTTTTGCCAAGACGTGTTGATAGGTCTTGTTTCAGTTCATCAAGAGTCATTAATTGCTTTTATATGTGGACATTTTGAACTTGTTATCAACTCATTCCAGCATAGAATAAAAAATTGCTTTTTCCTTCAAGACTATGGAAGAAATAGTTTTAAATTTCGTCGTTCAAAGATCTCTGAACTTTCTTCAGAGCAGCGATTCTCCTTCTTATCATTATTAAATGGTAATCAATTTTCTATTGGTACAAATGAAGATTCTCAATTGAGTAACTAAACACCAATAATGCTTTATTTATGTTAATGCTTGTGCTAAAACAGTTGTTAGTGCAGTGTCCACGCTAAGTATTCGATTACCAAGATTTATTTTATTCGCAATGACGGATGTTGTTAAGTCAATTTCAAAAGGAACAAAGCCCCCTTCTGGTCCTATGATGATCACTGCGTCTTGTGATTTGAGATTTTTTATTGATTTTTGGGAGTCTATGTCAGTCAGATAACATTCACGATGAGCACATAATTTGGGTAATATATCCTCCACAAAAGGTCGAAATCGCTTGTATAGCATTACATCAGTCATAATAGTATCGCCTGATCTTTCCATACCGGTTTGTAGTGCATCTTGTATTTTTTCATTTTTAAGCAATGGACTTTGCCAATAACTTTTTTCAACTCTTGCGCTGTTTACTATATGTAGTCTATGTACACCGAATTCCGCGATAGTTCTTAATATCCGTCGTAACATTTTTGGTCTTGGGAGTGACAGTACAATGTCAAAGTTATGTCTCGACAATGGCTCTTTATTTAGAAAAACATCCATTACAACTTTATCGCTCTCAATTTTTTTAATAGTGCCATATCCTCTGTTTCCTCCTATTATTCCAACTTTTAGTCTATCACCAACCTTTGACTTTAAAACTGTCTGGATGTGATCAAATCGATGATCAGTGATTGAGACATTATTATCATTTATGCAAAAATCATTTTGTCTAAGGAGTATTATATTCATACGTTCACATCCTTGATGATTACTCTATTTTGTCCGAACAATCTTCCAATCATTTTCCTATCACTTGAAATGATAATGTTGTTTCCCAATTTCATCTCATTGTTTTTTGAATTATACGTGATGATGCGACTTTTTAGAGTTAACATGTAGCATGGCATTTCTTGTTTGATTTTGCTCCCCTTACTCTTTGCTTGGCTGATCGTAGTGAGACCATCATCTGTGATGTATGTCAATCTCCCCTTTACTAGCTGATGGGGTTTGATCCTCGCTCCTGGTCTTCTTCAGCTGATCATCGCTGTTATCAGACGGTGACGACAAATATTGATGCACTTTTAGCTGAAAATGATTCTCTTCGTAGAGAGATCAAGTCATTAAATAGGCAACTCGATATTCTTATTCATCAACAAAACAATCAAATTTATACTGATGAGTCTAAACAACATAAACAGGAATCAACTCAATCGAAGACTATTACTTTTCATCATGTAGAACGTTGGGGTGAGGTGTTATCACTGCAAAAGGGTTGGGGTTCACTTCGGCTCAGTGAACTTGAGGTGTTGATCAGTGAACTGAATCGCCAAAGTCTATTTCCTCAGTTGAATCTGCTGCAACGGTTGGATCAGCTTATGCCTGAGCTTGGTACAGAATTATTTGCTGCTACTGGAGTTCCACTCACTAAAAAGCGTTGTGCAGTACATGCAGCATTTGCTCTTTATGGCATTAGGGCATGTGAATGGCTTAATGAGGTTCCTCATCGAGTAGTACAAGACCTTCGAATTAACCATAGAGGAAAGCAACAAAGTCGTCGAACCCGTTTTGATCATCGAACTACTGATCGGAATCAAGGGTCTTACAGTGATTTTGATGGCTCTTGCGACCCAACTCGAATAAAGGCCTTCAGAGTACTTGGGCTCGACAATGGAGCATCGCTTCTATTGATAAAACAAGCTCATCGCCGCTTGGTTAAACTCCATCATCCTGATGTTGGCGGTTGTGCTGAATCTTTTCATGAAATTAATGATGCATACCACTTTTTAATTTCTCAATAACATCTATTGTATTGACAAATTTAAATTTTTGTTGTATTTTTGTCTTTACAGACTAAATAGCTTCTTTGTTTTCAAAATCTAAATAATATGCTGTATTCTTAGAAGCGGCTTTTTCTATTTAATTTTTCCCAGGCATCGCTGTGACGAAAGGCTGGCCATGCCACAAAGTAATAAATGAATAATGGAAACAAGGAGTATTCCGGATGCACGTAGGATCCATAGATTAACCAGTAACCTCCTACTGCTATCGGAAGTGCTATCAGTCTTGGTCCATTTCCGTAATCGTCCTCCGCCCACCTAGCACTTAATGCCTTACCTACAATCCAAGGCGATAAAAGCAAAAGGACAGCCCAATGTATTATTAGTCGGTAGAGATTCCAAAAGGGTCTAAAGAATGATGAGGCAATTAGGAAAATAACTACGTATGGGAAAATCAAGGTTAATTATCGTTTTTACACATTATAGCGGTTTTTTAAGCTAGTTTCAATATTTCCTCTTCAATTATCCACAATTTTAATGTCCCTCCTTTTGCATTCATTGATTAGTGGTGATTCATATTGATTAAGTAAGTCTAGTTCTCCATGTTTCCATTCTCCATAGGCGGATTCAATCTCTTGGTCAGTTGCATAAATTAGCCACATCATGAAATAAGCAGGATCATCGAACATTTAAGTTTGCCATGTTTTATATACTATTTATAGCATTAATCATTGATTAATCCTTTTATTCCCATCAATACACAAGTCTGTCTTTGTGTATTGCCACTTAAATTCTGTTCGTAATGCGAAGAGATTGTTCATATTGAGCATTTCTGTTTTGTCTTTTCAATTATCTTTTTGTATTTCTTGTTGGTACACTTATAATTGTATTCACTTCTTTCTCTTTTTTTATTTTTTTATTATTTTCATCACAATTATTTACCTTTGCTTCATCATTTTTTTACTATCTGTTGACGCTGCCGTTTATTTTTTGCTTTTTTGATATCCTATGATTGTTGCTTTAGAGTTTTTTTAGTTTAATCTCAATTGAATCACTGGGTTTGCTCAGTAATTACTCATTTATCCTTGTTTCATTTAAGTGATCATTGGTTATGTAGATAATCTGTGAAATTCAATGATTAGTAACGGACTTTATGGTGCAGCGTTTTCGAAATCTGAAGCTATTAATCAGCAGAATGAGATCTCACTTCTTCGACAAAAATTTTCAGTTCTGAATCCTCGTATCCAAAAAAGTGAAGCTGTGAACTGGGCTATTGAAGCCTACTTTCGTGGGATTCGTGTAAGTGGTTGAGAATTAATTATTCTATAGGATATCATGCTTATTCGTTTATAGCTGATTTAATGATACTTTCTTTATTTTTTTCTTGGTATCCAGTCTTCAATTTTTAAGTCTGATCGTTTTGTTAGACAGAAACAAGTTCCTGCATTTCCACGACAGATCCTTAATGTGTCATCAAGGCTTGTAATTTCCAACCATGCTGGAAAAGTTTGATTAACATTTGCGAGTAATTTTGGCCTCCATCCATTCATTATAGTGGGACCTACCCATCCTCCTTTAACAAACTTGACTCCAATTCGATGATCATTATCTACTGTTAGTTCTGCCTCTACAGTAATAACCGCTATATTTCCAACTGCACCTCGTAGTTTTAACAGGTTAACAGCTCTTTTCCGTTGTGGATCTAGTACTTGCAAATTATCCAGCCAAGGAGCCTGCTTTAACCAAGGTTGTTTTGAGCTACTCCATTTCAGCTCCCACACTCCTTCAAGCAATTTTAGGTCTTCTTGTAAATCTACTTTTGTTTGAGCCTCAACGTCTTTGATCAATTTTGGAATATTTGTATTTTTAGGATCTGTTCTTAATACATTTAGTAATTCGTTTCTATTGTTCATCAGACTAACTCCGGATGGTTTGGATCGCCTTTAAAAGGACCATACACCCAGCTTGTAATCCATCCACCATAAAAGTTTCCGGGTTGTGCTGTTACGGGTTCGCCTTCAAGGACGCATGAATCTACCAATCTTGGGTAGAGGCTTATCCAGTCTTTGATGGCTTGATAGCGTTCAGATGGCTTTGAATAGCTCCATCCCGCACGGATACTTTGTCTATCCCCATTGGACATACTTAAATTCCAGTATGAAGCTACACCTTTCCACTCGCAAAATGATGTTGGTCCCGTTGTTTTGTGGATTGTTCCATTTCGAAATGCATTAGGATTGATGTAAATTGTTGGTGGGTGGAATGTTTCACAGATTCGAGCATATCGAGTATCTGTAGCAATAACTTCTCCACCAATTTCTACTATCACTGAACCACTCACTATTTCTACTAAAGGTGGTCTTGGATAATCTGCAACATTTTCTTCTTTAGGCTTCATTTTTTCTTTTAGTGAAATTTTCACATGGAGGCTCTTCCTCACTCTAGTGATATTCAGGCATTAGTGCTTACCTTCTGGTTTTCTCTTATTGCTTTTGTGTTGTTATGATTCACTTGTAACATTCTATTTATGTTTGGATTGATCTTATTTGAACTTTGCTATTTTTTGGGGCGGTTTTAATATTTTTTATCTATTGAGAGTAGCGCATTGCCAATATCCTTACTTGTTATTCCTCCTGTTTTAATGCTTCTTTTTGTATTCTCTTGATTCGCTCTAAGAGTGATTCGTTGCTCATTCTTGAACCTAGTCTTTCCACTAATAATGGGAAGGCTAATGGTGTTGGTCTTGGAGTTGAGGCGTGGATTACTTCTCCTTTTCTCATTCGATTCAGCGCTTCCTTTAATCGTGGTAATTCAAGTTGTTCATTAAGGACTTCTTCATGAGCTTGTTTAAGCAATCGATTGTTTGGCTCATGTCTAATAAATACATCAAATAGCAGTGAACCACTGATCTGTAATTGTCCTGTGCTTTTGTTTTGTCCTGGAAACCCTTGCGTAACCAAACCAGATATCTTAGCAATACTCCTGAATCTTCGCTTGCATAATTCTGAAAGATTCAGAGCTTGTTCTAAATCTTCTTCTAATTCTTCATTACAGAGCAGTCCATCAATTTCATCATTCACGAGATTCTCAAATGGATAACCTCGTGGAGCCAGTAGCTCAAAGCCATAATCATTTACGGACACTGTAATTGTTCCCTTTTCGATCCGTGTAAACCGAGTTGCGAACAAAAATCCTAACCCTTCATGAACGAATCGGCCCTCAAATGGATAGACGTAAAGGTGGTTACCTTCTCGTGTTTGGCATGTTTCAATCAGAAGTTGGTCAGCCCTGGGTAATGTAGATAATTCATTTTGTCGGTGAAATAGTGGTTCTAATGCCTTAAGTTCTGGTGTGTCTAGCTCATTTCGACTTGCTCTTGCCACCTCATTACGAAGCTGATGAGTTAGTAGATCTGAGAGTGCCATCTGCCCTCCGCTCCATGCGGGTATGGTTTTGCTTTTCCGTTTACTCGCTTTTACATAAGCTGTCATATCTCGAAGCCGAATGAATTCTAATTGCCTTCCTGCAAAAAAGAATACGTCTTTTGTTTTCAGTTGACTTATAAACGTTTCTTCAACGTGACCTAGTATTGCTCCGCGAACAAAACGCACGCTTATTGCTGTGTTTGATGTAATAGTACCGATGTTTAAGCGGTGTAATCGTGCGATTGTTTTTTGCTTCACTACGAGTCGGTCATTAATATCTCGTTCAAGTTTTCTATATCTCTCATAAGCTCCAAGGCATTCTCCGCCTTCTTCCAGAAATTTCAGACACCAGTGCCAATCATTGTCTCTGATTTTTTCATAGGTGGCTGTATTTTTTACACTTTTAAGCAGCTCTTCTGGTTTGAAGCCTGGTCCACAAGCCAAGGTCGTGAGATGTTGCAGTAAAACATCCAAGGGCATCAATGGTGGTCGGCGTTCCTCGACGAGCCCTTCTGAAAGCCCTCTTCGTACCGCACTCAACTCAAGCAGCTCTAACGCATTGGTTGGCATAAATATCATCTGTGATCTACCGCCAGGAAGATGCGCTGATCGGCCTGCTCTTTGCAATAGCCGTGCAAGATTTTTTGGCGACCCGATTTGGACGACTCGTTCTACGGGCTGGAAGTCGACCCCAAGATCCAGTGAGCTTGTGCAGACCACCCATAGCAGTTCTCCGCTCTTCACTCTCGCTTCGATTGCTTCTCTTTCCTGTCGATCGAGTGCGCTGTGATGCAACGCCAGCAATCCTTCCATTTCTGGGCACGCGAAACGTAAACACTGGAACCACCGTTCAGCTTGGTTTCGCGTATTTGTGAACAGCAGTGTGCTGATGTTTGGCTCTAGTTTTCCAACCAGCTCGTCGTATCGGCGTAAACCTAGATGACCACCCCAGGGAAACCCATCGATATCGTCGGGAAGGATGCTGGTCACTTCCAGGGAGCGGCTGGTTCCGCCAGCGATGATCACCGGTTCGTCTTCACCAAAGTTGTTTCCATGGGCGTGGCGTGTTGCAGTCGCCAGATTTCCGATCGTTGCGCTTATGGCCCACGTTTGTAGTTTTGAATTGTTTTGTCGCAGCCAGCTCACTGCTAATTCTGTTTGAGTTCCGCGTTTGCTTCCCAGTAATTCGTGCCACTCATCAAGAATGACAGTCTTTAGGTTTTTGAAAAGCTGTTCGGTATGCCGCCCAGCAAGCAATACGCATAACGATTCTGGTGTTGTGATCAGGATCTGAGGTGGTGTCTTGACTTGGCGGTTGCGATCAGCAGTTCTGGTGTCTCCGTTGCGGATTCCTACCTGCAGCGGCCATCGCATTGTTTTTATGGGTTCTTCAATCGCCACTGCAAGATCACGGCTTAGTGCCCTTAAAGGAGTGATGTAGAGAAGCTGTATCCCCGTTTCAGATGTGCTCTGCAGCATCCTGGCGATCGGTCCCATCGTTGCGGCATAGGTTTTACCTGAACCGGTGGGAACTTGAATTAATCCAGAGCGCCCAGCTAAATGGGCTTCCCAGGTTTTTTCCTGGAAAGTCAGTGGGGTCCAGCTTTTGTAGGTGAACCAATCTCGGATTGGTTTCAGCAAAGTGGCTGAAGTGGTCATTGCACCTCTCTGTCCTGAGGTCTCAGCAATTCACGTGCGCTAGCCAGGCTGTCAGCGCTTTCACTGTCACGGTCATGTCGCCAACGCAAGATTCTCGGGAATCGAACCGCCAGACCGCATTTATGACGTTTTGAGAGTTGAATTCCCTCAAAACCGATCTCAAATACCAGCTCAGGTTTGACCTTTCTTGTGGGCCCGTATCGTTCGCTGGTATGACGGCGGATCCAGCGATCTAGTTCGAGAATTTCCGTGTCCTTTAAACCTGAATAAGCCTTGGCGAACGTCACCAATTGATGCTCTTCTGGATTCGCCGCACTTCGGTTCCAGAGTGCGAATGTGTAATCAGTAAACAAATTGGCACGCCTGCCGCTGCCGGCCTGGGCATAGATCAACACTGCGTCGAGGGTCATCGGTTCCAACTTGTGCTTCCACCAGTACCCCCTTTTGCGGCCTGCCAGATAGGGAGATTCTCGTTGCTTGAGCATCAGTCCTTCGGCACCACCCTCTCCTGCTTTTTGGCGTAGCGGTTCCAATTGTTCCCAGCTCGTTAGGTATTCACCACCGCTGCGTTTCATCCTCCAGCTTTGATCTCCTTTAAAGGTCCTGCAGATCACTTCCAAGTGTTTGAGGCGTTGATGAAGCTGGT
>Ga0099799_10033_pt1 | contig 40735 bp, 23 predicted proteins | sample Uncmet6_SortLC_1_FD_89033 | JGI IMG/M metagenome (GOLD analysis project Ga0099799, IMG submission 89033) | Marine eukaryotic communities from CALCOFI LINE 67, Pacific Ocean - CN11_C50_N6_SortLC_1 | ecosystem: Environmental > Aquatic > Marine > Oceanic | place: Pacific Ocean: Monterey Bay...
GAGCCAAGGCATCAAAGTCGAACTCCCCATCGCCCCCAGCCCGTTGCGATCGCCCTTTCGCGATCAACTAAGACGCCTAGCCGCACCCCTAGCGATCCCCTAGCGGGCATGCTGACGGTCGCGGTACCCATGGGCGCGTAGGTCATGAGTAAGGAAGGAAGGTAGCGCAGTTCAGGCGGCGATTGCAGATATCCCCGCAACGCAAGGGAGCTACGCAATTGACCTTCCCAAAGTAACTCAGAGATAGGCGGCCTAGCCGCCCGGAGTTCACCAGTCTAAATCTACTGTACTAATTGAAGAAGAAAGACGAGCGCAAGCTTAGCCTATAACGGGCGCGAACGACGCCGTCGACGACGACGCGAGGAAGTTTCTAGGAAAGGAAGGCGAGCGGGACGCGGGAGCCGGGAAACAACAGAGCCACGTCGAACGTCTCTTCGTTGGCAAAAGGGTGGTTTCTGAAGAAACCGGGTAAGTTGTGAGAGGACGGAAGACGTCACCACCAAAAAAGGTGGAAACGCTTACGAGCGCTCGCCGCGGATGCGGCGCGCGAGCTGGATGTCCTTGGGCATGATCGTGACGCGCTTGGCGTGGATCGCGCAGAGGTTCGTGTCCTCGAAGAGGCCCACGAGGTAGGCCTCGGCGGCCTCCTGGAGCGCGAGGACGGCGGAGCCCTGGAAGCGGAGGTCCGTCTTGAAGTCCTGCGCGATCTCGCGCACGAGGCGCTGGAACGGCAGCTTGCGCACGAGGAGCTCCGTGGACTTCTGGTAGCGGCGGATCTCGCGGAGCGCGACCGTGCCGGGGCGGTAGCGGTGCGGCTTCTTGACGCCGCCCGTGGCCGGGGCCGACTTGCGCGCCGCCTTGGTGGCGAGCTGCTTGCGGGGCGCCTTGCCGCCGGTGGACTTGCGGGCAGTTTGCTTCGTGCGGGCCATTTTTGTTACGTGATGTGTTGGTACTTGGACGAGCGCCGAGGCTGGAGACCGGGCTCACCGCGGCACCCCCACTCTTTAGGTCCGTTGAATTCCCCCACATACCCAAACTAGGCCGAAACGCCTCAAGGCTCCGGCGCCGCCCCGGAAACGCGTCCGCGCCGGGCCCCCCGCGTCCGCGCCGGCCCGCAGGCAGCGTTTCGAGGCGTTCGGCCCGACTTTGGGTATGTGGGGGAATTCAACGGACCTAAAGAGTGGGGGTGCCGCGGTGAGCCCGGTCCCCAGCCTCGGGCCTCTGCCCAGCTCCAACACATCGGACCAAACACACATCAATAAATCATGTCTGGACGCGGCAAAGGTGGCAAAGGCCTCGGCAAGGGCGGCGCGAAGCGCCACCGCAAGGTCCTCCGGGACAACATCCAGGGCATCACCAAGCCCGCCATCCGCCGCCTCGCGCGCCGCGGCGGCGTCAAGCGCATCTCGGGCCTCATCTACGAGGAGACCCGCGGCGTGCTCAAGGTCTTCCTCGAGAACGTCATCCGCGACTCCGTCACCTACACGGAGCACGCCCGCAGAAAGACGGTCACCGCCATGGACGTCGTCTACGCGCTCAAGCGCCAGGGCCGCACGCTCTACGGCTTCGGCGGGTAAATCTACCCCCGAGCCCGGGCCGCCGCGCCGCCGCCGACCAAGACCGGCGGCGGTCGCCGACGGCCCACCTCATTCACACCCGGTTTCTTCTGAAACCACCCTTTCCCTACGAAGACTGTGCCGCTCTCCCCCGTCGCACCGCCTTCCTTTTTCGACACGTAGTAATGAGTCAGGTCCAGTGCTAGCCGCACCCGCAAGGGGGGGGAAGCCAGGTACTGACTAAGTCTTAATCGATCCGAAATTACGTGCTTTTTCGCATGGAGCCTCCGAGAGGGGTCGGTAGCCCCGCCCGAGGTCGGGGGGTCTATACGGAGGTCGATGCCGATGAGAGGGAGAGCTCCAAGTAGTAGTAGCTTACTCGGTTTTGGGGACGCTAGCCTAGTCCCGGGGGGATGGACGCACTAGAACCAAGCCTCTAATGACATCCACAAGACGTTTCTCAGGCCCCAAGAGCAAGTCCGGGATGACGCCCAGCTTATGCTTACGCGCTTGTTCCTGAGTAGGAGGCGAGTTCCCCTATCAAGGGGATATCGGAGTACCCTTGGGCTAGGAACTCGAACTTGAAGTACCGTGACCGTGACTAGCCTAGGGGTCGAATAAACTACCCCGACATGCTCGTCTAGCCCGAGCGTTCTTGAGGCTGACCGCCGCGGCTGCTCCACCGTGACGGCGGCAGCAGCTCCGGAGCACGGTGGTTTTTTTTACCGTTGTCACGGCCCGGTGACTCGAAGTATCGGTTAATTTTTTTTACTTTGCTTTCTTCTGGAAAGACTGAGTTCTATATACTCGCCCTCTGGCTCTCTAGTGAGCCCAGAGGACGTGAGCCTATGGGTCTTCCGTCGGTGACCCCCGGCCCAACTCCGCCTTACCTGTACAGAGTATAAACGCTGTGCACTCGAGGCAAATGGTCGTCAACATTTTCACAAAACAAATCAGACAGCAAGAGGATGAAACTGGTCGCGGGCACACGCCGAACTCTCTCCACGGAGTTATCTCGCCTCGAAACGAAGAGCTACCTCAGTTACGCGACTACCCATCTGCGAAGTATGAGCTATTTTCATATATTTCATTATTATTACAGTCTTGCACAGGCGAGAGGCTCTCTTTGACCAGAAGTTGGAATTGTGTTCGCACGTATTCAGCTTTGAAGATGTGGGCATTACTCTCCATTAAACAACTCTTGACTCAATTACGCAGGCAGCTTCCAATAAGAAAGAAAAAGAAGTCAAGAGGCAAACGCTTCTCGAACTTGTGGACTATGTAAATACTTCTGCCGGGCAAAAAATATTTACTGAATCATCTATGCCAGTTTGTAGCCATGTTCTGATGCAGGATATCACCCGTGGATACTCCCCTTGTGTCTAGGCAATTATGAATTGCGTTCGCGCAAACATATGCCGCTCGTTGCCACCACAAACCGAAGATTATGATCCAGAAGAAGACGAACCTATACTTGAGCCATCGTGGCCCCACCTTCAAGTAGTTTACGAATTTTTCTTGCGCTTCGTCGTCTCCTCTGAAGTAAACGCAAAAGTAGCCAAAAAGTATGTTGATGCAAATTTCTGTTACAGCGCTGGCCGTTGTCATTGTATCTGTTATATTGCATGTTATCAACGGTGGTAGGTCTCATCGAATTGTTTGACTCGGAAGACCCCAGAGAGCGAGATTACCTCAAAACAATTTTGCATCGAATATATGGCAAGTTCATGAGTCACCGATCATTCATCCGAAAGACAATATCTAATGTGTTCTACCGCTTTGTATATGAGACGGAGCGACACAACGGTGTTGGTGAACTCCTTGAGATCTTAGGGTCCATCATTAATGGATTTGCAATTCCACTGAAACGTGAACACCTTCAGTTCCTACAATACGCTTTGATACCTCTTCACATTCCTAAATGCGTGACTCTATACCATCAGCAGCTTTCATATTGTGTTATCCAATTTGTTGAAAAAGACCCAGATACCGCGGTTCCTATACTCAATGGGCTTATCCGGTATTGGCCGTGGTCCTCATCAGCCAAGCAAGTCCTTGTGATGAACGAGCTTGAAGAAATCTTAGAATTACTTGGCCACGAACCTCTCCTGGTTGTCCGCGACACGCTCTTTGAACTCGTTGGTTTCTGTGTCAAGCATATCTAGTAGTAAACAACATAACTTGTAGATTCGCAAATGTTTATCATCAGAGCATTTCCAAGTAGGGCTAGTGTCCTCCAACACGTCACCTCGTCTCGCCTTATGGAGTCAAGAGATTGTAGGTAACCGAACGAACGCTGTTCTTATGGAACAATGATCAACTGATCAATCACGGTTGTCTCTCCAAGCAGCATGCACCCACTCTTCTGCCGATAATCTACACTGCTCTAGTTGACAAGGCAGAGAAACACTGGAACGCCACTGTTGAAGGACTTGTCAGTACCAGTGCAAACAAACACTAGGTCTGTCACATAAGTATACTACAGGCCACCAATGTACTGAAAGTATATCAAGACTTTGACATGAAGACATACAATGCTTGCAGAGAACGAGCAGAAGACCAGGCAGCTACGAAAATCCAAACAGAGGCAATGACACAAGCGCGCTGGGAACAGATTTATGCTCTTGCTGGAAAGATGGAGCCTTGAAATCCAGACTAGCAGACGTATGTACCTCGCAACCTTTGAGATGCTGCTGTGAGCACAAAGCCTAACAAATTTGCCATCCAATGACCTGCCCCTACGGCGATCACACAGAAAGTCGGCCGTCTTTTGACCATGCTTGCTTTTGGACCCTACCTTCCTCACGAGCAAAGGCTATATAGAAAAAACTGAATAGCCGAGCCGGAGGCCAGGATTTGCACTCGCCACTTTGGAACTTGTGAGACCACTACCATCGTCGAAGAGAATAGAACAGGTAAAAGAGACTCCATGCCACCACCCGCCGGACTGGGCGGCCCTATTTGAAGGAGCAAGTAGCGTAGCGGCGTATTAGCTTCCTTTTCTTTTATGACTTGAACTGGCCGCAGGTCGGGCGAGGAGTCCAACTCGGAGGGAACTTGAAGTGTTTTACTAGCAATTCTACTTGGCTGGGACGGCTGAGACATTCCGCCTGGGAGTTATCCTTCAAGTTACTTCCTCCGTCGTGACCTAGTTTGCGCGTGACTTAGACGTCGGAAAGCGTCTGAGACGTCCCGTCGGAAGCGGGAGTAAATTTGTGGAGGTCTGAGGGGGGGGGCGTGGCTACCTATGGCTACCCTTACTTCAACTTGAGGTTGACGTCACTGGAAGTTGAAGCCGAGATACCACGGAGAGCTAAAACCCGCGCGGTAGGGGGGCTGTTGTCTTGGAGGGCCCGCGCGCGGTGACGGGGGTGGTGCGGGTTTTCCTTGCACCAGAGAGTACCCCCAACCCCCCACCCGCGCTGGCATCCTATGATAATACGCCTAGCGTCCTAAAGGCCGCTCTCGGACGAGCTCGACTCCCCGCGGTCGGTGTCGCGGGCCATAAGTCCATTCCACTGGCGCGGCGCGTCGGGGCGTCATTCCAACGTCCGCTGGAATGCATACGTACGTCATACCGGTCGAATTTTGTCGATAGGTACCCAAGCGGCCCGCGATCGACATTCACCGAATATGCTCTCCCGACCGGCCGCGGGTTGACATGAGGCGGCGGATAGCTGGTGGACTACTGGAGGTGCATCGCTGTTTGCGTTGGTCAGGCGCTTCTCTACCAGCAATTTGGAGATCTGTTCGCAGTCGCGCGCCGATTTAGGGCCTTCGCAGAGCACCAGGCTTTTGGGCACTCGCAGACCGCCGAGGCGGCTAGCTTTCAACGCGCGCTCTTTACGCCAGGCGCGGACGAGTTCCTAGGACCTCCACACGCGCTGGCGGCACAAATGCGCCTCCACGCTAGCCGTAAAGTGCCCCCAAAACCCACGCGCAAACTAGCAGGACCCGGACTAGTTACTATAGGTAGGGGAAATAGCCCTAGGGGGGGGGGGGGGATTTTGACAGGCCATAGTGCGTAACTACGTAGTCCAACCGCAGGATTTTCATAAATTAAGGTCCTTTGCGTCTATTCCCACCTTTTGACAAAGGGGGAGACGGGACGGTTAGGATCTGACGATTTTAGTGTCCACTTAGTGGACCGTCAGTCACGGTGGCGTTTCGTGCCACGCCGGGCGATACTTTTGGCACACCATCGAGCTAGATGATCATGTTTGGAACAGGACCTAGGCTAGCAAAGGCCGGGTTTGTTTCACCCCTCGAGTATCCACGAGTACTCGCGAGTGTAGTGTTGGCACTCGCCTATGCGTAGGATTGCAAAAGGCAATTCGGCGAAGAATTTCTTAGGACCGTGGCCCGGGGCCCATAACCTGCGAATAACGCAAGACCAAAGGGGTCCGTGGTACCTACGCCGCGCCTTTGGGAGTGCAGCGGCTGAGATAGTAAGCCGGAGAGCTACCTTAACAACATACACTAACTAGTTATTTTTTGCGGCGGCCCGGGTGTTTAATTACGCGTTGCGTGTGTGATGTGTCTACTGCGGTAAGTGTATAAGGAAGGGTATAGGGTAAAGGGGGGTATTTCGCCCTGTTAATCGCACCGTGACGGCGCTAGACGTGTATTTTTTTCATTGCACTGGCATAGTTCAGGTTTTGATTAAGGCTGAGGCTGAGGCTAAGCTAACTTGAAGCTTGAGATTGAAGTTGTGGTTAATGTTCCTAGTTAGTATTATCTTATTATTAACTTGAACTTGAAAATCAGTGCCAGTGGCAGTCACTGTCTCCTTACCTTCCCTTATTCCGCCGGCGTAACCGTGGTGACAAATATCATGATTCCCGTACCAGTAACTTGAACAGAATCCCAAACAACTTCGTATATCAAGGGAGGGAACTGGCGGGCCCGGGTTGAAACTGCCGTTGCTCCCGGGCCCAGACTTATATCCCTTGAGTTTGCAAATGGCATCCGATCCATCGCATCCCCCGTCCTCGATTAATGATTACTTCTAGTAATCTTCTGCCTTTGCTTGGAGCAAGGTCGTCTAGCTAAGGTAAGCTACCGCTCCAAAGCCGGGTCCGTTTTGACCGAACGCCTATTTATTCATGAGGCACTCAGGCTAGAAGTACTTTTTACACGCTCCAAGTCTCGCTCACTTCCCATGCACAAGGGAGCTCAGCCCCAGCGGTTCACGACCATGTCCGAATTGCTTTGATGCAACGAACATCGGACGAGCTGTGCGCCTCCAGATGTGGGTCTCCGAGTTCTGCGAATTTAGGTATGGTCGGCGTCAAACTTGTGAGAGGAAAATCGCAACACCAGAAAGGATCCATGTGTCAGCATCTTCCTTGATCGGTAGCTGGATTTCAAAAAGAAATTGCCTGCGAGTGGCATCATGGTAGACCGGCACCTGGAGACTATTCATTTTGTCAGACAATGCCACTTTAGAATACCCAATGACAAGAGGAGGCAACGGAACAATCTCAGGAGCATCTCTAGAAGTCTCTTTAAGCTGCGTGCCGTTCATTTCTGCACCTTGCATAATGAGACTTTTTATGATCACCAAAGTGGGTGAAACAATGGAGCTCTTTGACCAAGCGGACACCAAATTGAGAACATCCATAGGACAGTGTGCTTGGCGAGCAGTCAGTTGGCACAAAGAATTCAGGAACGTTAGTGGTCTAAACAGGTCATTCAGGTCTAGCTCGTCCTTCAACAGGGAGCCATCACGAACCTAGATGCAATCTATTAGTATCCGCACAGAGGAATCTTAAGGCGTACCTTTGGTGACCAGGATTTGATGCCGAATGCCTTGTGAACGAGCAGCGCAAGCCAAGTGGTGGGCTTATCTGGACCATCCCACAGGTTGCTCCAGGTACTTGGGATATTTCCCATCAACAGACATGTCGCTGCGGTCTTGATGAATGGAGTTAGGAGAGCTGTGCCGTAAATTACCTTTTTCAGAGTAGCCATCTGAGATGAAACATGCAAGAGAATGCTTTCTGCAGCTAGAATCTCCGTGGCAACAAAGCCAGCAATTGGATTTTTCAGTTCGACAGTGTTCAAGGCCCCGAGAGAAGCTTTCGCATTGAGTGCTGGATACTTGGCTGTCAAGTGCTGCCAGTGTTCTAGTAGTGGCCCCAGCTTTGAGCGCCAAATCTCACGGTCAAACAGCAAGGACTCACTACCAACCACATAAAGCTGACGAAGCTGGTCACTCACGCGTGAAGATGCTGTGCGCTGTAACGATTTTTCGATGTTGTTTGGAAGCCCAAATAATACTGGGGTGTCCTGAGGGCTTAAAGTAGACACCGCGGAAACAGCGGCCGAGTATGTGCAGGGAATAGGAACCAACAAGTCTGGGGTAAGGGGTAGCCGGCCCTCAATAACATCTCGAGTGAATATTCTGCGAAGGTATGCTTTTAGGACACGTGCATCATGCAGGTTGTCAATACGTCCACCGTATATCGCGTCTTCTATGAGACCATGGACGACATCAAGGTCGAGTTCACCGGATTTGGTACCAGCTGCCGCAGCAGCATCCATAACGAAGGCTCCAGCTCGAAGATCTCCTACTGAGAACTCGTAGAACTTACTCCAACCCTGAGGGACGTATGTGCGTCGCTCTTGTAGGATGGCATGTAACCATGCAAGGCAAAATAAAAGCTGAGGGCGGTGTCGACATTCACCAGTATCAAAAAAGTCACGACCCCAGATTGACAGTGTCCTCTGCATATTTCTCTTGGTTCCTGGAGGAGACTCAAAAGTCACTTTGAGCGATTTTTGAAGTAATACGTGCGGAAAGGCTGTATGGGGTTCTGTTGTGAGCCACAGTCGAAAGTCTTCATGCGCACTGATTACGGCAAGTGCCTTTTCCAGTGAAGGAAGCCAAGCAACAACTAGGTGCAAGTTCTGCAGGCAAAGCCAATCCCCTTCAGAGCTCGTCTCTCTCAAAAGTGACATTGCCAAATCATGCGTACCTCCACCCATTGCTAAGGATTTGAATCGATTCCTGCCAACGACAGTGGCTGAAAAATCAGCCAGTTCTTTGCTCGGATCGGCACCGGCTGTTGTGATGAGAAGAATTGGCAGATTGGCCTCGGTTTCCTGCTTGTGGAGCTGGTCAAAATTCAATGATGGAGGCGCAAGTTCGGAGATCTGCAGGATTTCACAAGCAAAAGCATGCAAAACAGTTGTGAGCCTATCCGGACGGAAGCATTGTGTAATTAAAACTCGCTGGAACGGCGTGCATTTGCGCATTATTTCAGCTGGAAATTCCCTCTCACACTCTGGGGATTTTGCCCAGTGGCTCCACCTTGTAGTGTTTTTAAGGTCCAGCTCGCTGACAAGCGCGCCAAGTTGCGTACTCATGTTGGAGAAAGCTGCCATTCGATCGTGCCCTGCCCAACAAGGAAGATCAAGTGGACGACCGTCACATACTCCCTCTTTTGTGGGAGTGAGACCGGCAAACAGCTCCCATTCTCCTGCCTGAAAATGTTTCTTGTGCATTCCGTGAACAACATGAAGTGCAAACATACATCTGTCAGCTTTGAAAAGGCCACGACTCACATAAAAGAAAACAAGCCGCTCAATGAGAGGTGTAAGTTGCTGCAGGCGCTCCGCGAGTGTTGCGTCTGTGTCGATGGATTTACCCTGGAGGAGCCCTTTCCTAAAGAGTCTCAGGAATGATGCAAGAGAAAAATGATACATGCTATTGATTGCAGCTAGGCTGCGCACTAGGAAGAAGAGCTGACAGCAGTCACTGCTCAGACCTTTATATGCTTCGCGTTGCTTGTCCAGTTCTACCGACGCCTGTGCAGATGCGGAGAGCGCATTTTTAATTTCCCATGACGCTTCCTTTGTCTGCGATAGAGATTCAATCAACAGTGAATTTTCGAGAAGATCACCCTCCGCAGTAGCAAGAGCTTCAAGCAGAGTCTTTTCGAGTGCCGCGAGTCTGATCTTGTAATCTTCCTCCTGTTTGAGCATCTGCGATTTCTTGATCTCCAGTTCGGGCTGTTCGTGGTGGATAGACATGCCGAGGAGCTGCCCTCTAAGGCCAGACCGAGTTACTGTGAAGTTGATAAGAGTACAAAGAGCAGTAGCGTCAGGGGGAAGATCTGGTTGTGGGTTGCGCGTTGCTAAGACGAGACGAAAATTCTTGTTGTAGTCGAGCATTTTACCACCAAGACAAATAACAGAGCGAGGACCTTGCATCAAAATGTCTTTCCGTACAATGGGGTAGAGCATGGGTTCCAGCGTGTCAACATCAAAGACAAGGAGGGTTTTGCCAAAACGTACCGCCAGTTCCACCTGATTTGTGAATCGTGTGTCGGCTGATTGGATGGATTCTAATGGTCTAGCTGGATCCGTACCATAGTGTGCCTGAAGCCAACCTCTGGCCGCATCAGCTGGGTCAATCACAAAAGGCACGCGGCTGTGGGGATTATGCGCAATGACAAGTGCATTCTCTTGAGAAAGAGGGTCATCTGGAAGCCCTAGCTGCTTCCAGGCAAGGAGTTGCGACTCTGTTGATAGAAGATGCTTGAATGAAAAGTTTGCAACTTCAACATGCAATTTCCAGGCATCTGTCGCCGCCTCGCGCGCGTCCTCGGGGCAACGTGGCAGATATGTAAGAAAACCTGCAGCCAAAAGCAGCTGACGAGGAAGAGCCGCCAACTCTAGCCTCAATTCTTTGACCTGGTCCTGCCATCGTGCTTGTTCATCGGAAAGCTTGGCTAAGAGATTTTGCGCTTTGGCCAGTGTCCCCTCTGCCATCATTAATCGTGCCCGGAGTTTCTCAGCTTCGCGGGTGTGTTCTCCAAACTTGGATTTCAAAGCTGTCACTCGATTATCTATCGACAAAATTTCCTCCTCACATCTCTGTAGACGATGATTGCACTTTGCCAGAGAATCTTCGGCTTGTGACAACTCACTCTCAAGCGGCCGGATTTTTTCTAGCACTACACTGTAACGAATATTTGCCTTAACCCATGCTGCTAGCGGAGCTGCTGCCACACTCACACGAGTAATAGCTGCCTGATCGAAGGATGATGCCTTTTGCTTCAGCAGGCGAGCTACATCTTTCCGCATCTCACCTCCTATGCGACGTGCGTCGTAGTTTAATATTTCATCTTTGACGCCACGATTTCCAAGAAACTTTTTCATTGAAGTCCAAGAAACATCTGATATACCCAAGAGTTTCAGTACCGCGCCAAGTACATCTGCAATCGGTTCTGGCGGCATTTTTAGTGATCGTATCTCATTTAGATGCTCAGCCTTTATCTGTCCAACTGCCGCCTTGGCTGTTTCTAACACAGGTTGAATTGAGCTTAATTCATTTTTTATTTCTCCCTGACGATTCATAGTATGTTCCTCTTTCTCCTTGACTTCCCTTTGCAGCTCATGCACCTCAGCACGACGGCTTGTTGCTTCAGAAAGCGTTTTTGTTATCATCTCCATGGCCTCATCCGCACCTCTTTGGGCATCTTGGAGCTTTTCCTGTTCCAGTTCTGCATCATTCGAGAGTGAGTCCACGGTCATAGATGCTTCGCCAAGTTTTTTCAATCCTGCCTGCAGGTGCTTCAACTTGGTCTGAATGCCGACTTGCATTTGGCTGTAAAGTACTTTCCAGTTCTCGAGGAAAACCATAAATTCACGTGGAGATGCTAAATCCGCAGATTCGTGGATTCTTATCAATGCCTCCAGAAGATTCTCATCTCTGTCATTTTTTGCGCCAGGCCGTTCTTCCATGGCCACATCCTCGTCGTCATCCTTGCTTGCTGTTTTACCACCTTGCATGCTCATTTTTGAGTCGAGTCTTTGGACTGCTGTAGCATCAGGTGAACTGCCCGCCAAGAGGAGTGATTTAACTCCATCAATCATAGCTGGCACGGATCGCATACTAGATCTGCTCCATTTGCCCATCCAGAGAATTGTACATCTCGTGAAAAGGGCGGGATTAGATTCACAGCGAATGTCAAAATTTTTGCTAGTCGGGTCCATTGCCACGCAAAGATGGATAGATCGGCGTATTTGTTGAATGAAATAGTCGTAAGGATTTACTTCTGTCCCCTCGTCCATCATTGCTTCGCGCATGGAAGCATAAAGGGTCTCGAGCTCCTCATTGCTGAATAGTCCTGGGACTTCGCCAGATGAGAGCATAGAATTGACAATTTCGAGAACAGCCTCACAGGTAAAGTGGTGGTCTTCTAAATATAGAATAGAGTGACCCCTTTCTGTTGCAACGCTATGAAACACTGGTTTCAGCTCAGATCGGAAATGCCTTGTAGCATCCTCACCAGCGGAGCGGGTCAGCGATGGGTTGTAGAAACCAAAACCATGCATATGTGATACGATCTTGACTGCCGTTCGACGCCCAACTCCGCTTCGTCCGATGAGCAGCAGGTTACCGCCAGGACTAGAGATGACGCGATCTACTCGAGATATATGCTCGAGAATCTGGGGAAACAAAAGCATGTTAAGCTCAGCAGTCTCGCGCTCGTAGTGTTCAATTCCTTTTTGCACATAGGACTGAAATTCCGTTCGAGTGGTGCGCACAAGCAATGGCGTGTTCAGACTATCAGTGCCACTAGATTCAGACCGCTGCTGCTTGGAGTATTTAGTGTGACCACCAATGGCTGCCAAGCCCATTGTTGTAAAATGTATATCGGTCAGCGAGGGAACAAAATGAAATTTAGACCGAAGGATAGTGCGTACAATACTATCCAGTTTTGTTTCACTCTCCTCGTCAACCATGCGGTCTCTGAAGATCCTGGATCCCTCATACGAAATTACATCAAGGAGGTCCTCACCGCCAAGGTCGTACTGGGAGAGATTCTTTACCCACGCAGACAAATCCCGTGGCGTAAATAGGTAATGCCTTGCATCGTCGACCAGAAATGTTGCCTTGATCTTTTCATATATCTCAACAAGAGTCGTCGCTAGCTTAGTGCGTTCCTCCAGCTTCATAAACTTTGCCAAATTTGAAGCAACTTCTGCTCCTCCCTCAGCAATGACTCGCCTGAATGCTATCACTAATAACTTCTCATAGATAGTCGAAAGTTCGTGTGTCTCAGGGTAGTCAAGGTAGTATATCCGAACTATTGCCGTGAATCTCGTGCTGAGCGGGTGTCTGCCAATTGTCGTTGCTGGGTTTATTGATGCAACAATTTGGACCCCCTCTATGCGGAGAAATTCCAGGTTTGCATCGTAAAACCCCCCGAAGGTTACAAGTTGTTGAAGGAAAGCAACCAGCATACAGGTACCGTATATATCCGGTTTGGGTAGATTGAGATTTTTCAGATAAAGAATGAGTCGTTCGCAATCACGTGGACGGTACACACGCCCATCTGAGGCAGAGAACAAGCTACAGCACTGCTGAATCTTAGCAATTACATGCGCGACCTTGGTCTGAGCAGAGCAATTGATTATTGTGACAACAAATTTGCGCCGCTGCGCAAAAGCGTGTCGAATCATAAGTTCCTTGCCGCAGCCTTCATTCCCCACTATGATAAATGGCTCAGCAGCCTCGATCCATGGCTTCAGTTGAGCCATGGTTCGTTGGGTTAAAGGCGTCTCAATTACACTTTTCAGAGTCTGCTCCTTCGAATTCGGCTCCTTACCCGCATCCTCGGAAACACCTCCAAATTGTGAACTGTAACTAAATAACTTCTCACCTGAAATGTCAACATCACAGTCTAGTGGAGCGCTGTGGTCAGGTGGGCGTTCTCTGGCCCAGGCAAACACTTCTTTTGCAAAACAAGATCGATCTGAGGCTGAGAGATTGCCGCCGAGACCCCGGATGAGTCCGACTACAAATGAAAGCTTGGTGGATACTCCTGAGATGGACGACAGCCCATTCAAAATTGTGCCTACAAGTGTTGTTTCTACAACAAAAGAGCGCATGCGTACAAGATAGTCCAGCGCTTTGTAAAAGATGTCTTCAAGCCAACCTGCAAGATGACTACGGTTGGCATTATCTTGACTCAACAGCCACTTTGAAACGAGTCGTTTTTTATTGGTGTCTTCATCGGCGAGGAATATCATTCCCATCCTACTTATTGTCGCAGGAGACGCAAAACGAAGGTCATGTGTCTCGAAGAGGAAATTTACATTGCCACCGAAGGAAATTCTTTCGCCACTGGGCAGTGTCAGCAAGTGGTTGTCATCAAGAACCGAGTTTAGAGACTCGATCCATTCTGGGTCAACATCTCCGTCGCAGACAATCCAGGAACGCACCTCAGCTGGTGCCTTGACTACATTGCGCGCTGCGTCTGTCAGTACGCCATCAGTCCACTCACGGGTGTCCATGTCCATCTCGCCAAGAAGTTGCTGTCTTGGCATACTTTTAGGATTCATCACATGTACTTGAACAGCCTGACCACCTTCAATCAAGGCCGCCTTGAGGACACGCCAGACTGTTGACTTGCCGCATCCAGAAGGACCAACCACAACACAACCCATTCGCTGGTCCAGGGCCTCCTTGAGCTGCAGCATCTTGCAAATCTGTGTTTCGTCTAGAGTCAAGGAAAAAGGCTTGCTCTGCATAACCTTCCGGATTGCTACTTCCAACTCCCCACCAGCCACATCGCTTGATTCCGCACCAGGAAATATGTCCCCAATTAGTGATAGAAAGCAAGATGTGTCGCTGAATGTAAGCTTCGAAAGTGTATTTATGCGCACTGCTTTGATGAGCAGCTCTGCTTCCATCCCGACACTCACCTGCGCTTCTCCTCGTGCTTGTACCAGAAGTTTGCCTCCAGTATTCAAAACAGCTTTTAATGCTCTCAGGCCCCAGTCATAATGGCGCTGCCGGCTCAATAATTGCTTGCTTAGCATAAATAGGGACACTATTTTTTTTGAAAGGCCACGTGCCTGAGTGAATCCCTCTGTCTGTAAATAAACTTCGGCGATCAGTTCATTGTCCGGTCGACCCATGGCAACGGGACGAAAAAGGGCCTTAAGGTTATCAGGAATCTGGGATCGTCCCCCATAGTCCTTACCAGCAGGATTCAAAGTCACAAATATGCCAGCATTGAAATCGACATTTATTTCTCTGCCCACCAGACTCACAACGGGCGCGCGTGCCTTAATTGCGTCCTGGATTACTTGGATCTGCTGTGAAATTGCGCTGAGTTGGTCTTCCTTCAGCCGGTTGAATTCATCAAAGCATCCCCAGGCACCACATTTCACCAAGCCTATGAAGATGCGCCCCATGCTATGAAAGTCGATGCCTTCATCGCAGTTTCCTTGAATCGTTGGCACTGACGCCAGAACTACTCGTCCTTGGGCATCTCTTCGTGCTCGACGCACAACTACAAAATGATATTTTGGAACATTAACACACCACGTTTGCCCTGTATATTTGATGGTTCGTACCTTTGATGGAATTGCCAATCCGTTCCTGCGTGCGTGATCAGTTGTTGTAAGTGAGTGTTCACTACTTCTGGTGTGAATTGTTGCATCCAAACAACACATATCTGTGAGATAAATGACACACCAGGTATCTGAACTTGGTGGGTGGGACTCACGGCTGTGGCAGCCATCATAAGTGAAATGCGCTGACCACCCGGCATGCAAGGCAAGACACACGAGTTGATCACGAATCCTGTCTCCGACGACTTGGATACTACTTTGAGTCCCACAATGATGGCCGTAGGCGACGCAGATGCCGGTCAGGACTGCTCTTGCTTTTGATCTTGTGAGGTGAAAGACCCAGCAGGGCAGCTGCCTTAACAACAGTCCAGGGCGAATTTCGCCAGGCTTATTGGTTTTTTTTTCTACAAATCTTTCTCTGTTATAAGCACAGGTCTGGGTATTGTTCACATTGATTAATAGCCGTTGTGACGGCCCCGCATCCTCGTTTGATAAAAATGAGGCCATCCTAGAGAAGTTATTCCACCCCCGAGTTCGAATAGCAAAAGGGTAGCATACCAAAGGCATTGAAATGTATTTAGGCATTAGATCTTGTAGTGACTGTCCTACCAGGTCCAACATCTGGCCTTCCAGGTCGCTTGGCAGTTGGCATCGGGAGAATATCAGACGCACTTGACTGCAGTGGACATCACCAACAAAAAGGCTAAAGTATACACCAATACATCGCGCGTCATCTCCATCAGAGGTTCTGCATGCGCAGGCTTTCATATCAGTGTATTTGCTAGAAGTTCTTAATGTCTTATTTTGCTCGACCTGGGAAAGTTCGCCCGAGTCGGTCACTTGACAGTGCCCAACAATTTGGTTTTGCTGGCAACATCGCCCAAGCTTGACGACAAAGCAGGACAAATAGTGCAAGTCATCAATATATATGTGCCATCCTCTGCCAATCACAATGATATGAAATGCTACCTCCAGAAGCGTTAACCGTTTTTTTAGGAATTCCATTTCGGTCTGCTTACATGCGTAGCTACAGAGAGCACATGCCTTTTTGTTCTCACGGAAAATGACGAAACTATTATCGTGCCAGAAGCCATAGAACTCCAGGAATGCCACCACCCGGTTTTCCTTTCTAGGGTCGATGCGAAGTGACTTAAGTTTTGCATCAATATACTGTGCCAATGATGAGTTCTTTGGCACATCGATGCCCTCCCGCGCGCAAGTCAGAAATTGAAGGCGAGTGTGACTTCTGGACAATTCAACAGCACTTTTCTTCACGTACCATTCTGGCTGCTGCATTCTTGAAGCAAAGGGCTCTGCACGAAGAGTCTCCCTCTCCAGCAAACTATCTTGCACTACCATGTTGTGATCCGGGGTAACCACAAGAGATATGCCATTTCCCCACCATTCCTCGCCAGAGGAGGTACTGGCCTCGTTGGGACATATGAACTCAACCATCTCCCTATTTGTGTCCCTTGTCTTTACGAGGTGGGTCAAACCCGCATATAGCAGCTTCTTGGATGACCATTCGTAGGTTGCAAAGAGCAAGCCCGAGCTATGAAGTGCCTCAATCTCATTGAGAAACATAAAGCCTCTATTTGTCAGAAGTTGGTGTGACTCATCGAAACAATTGAACACCAAGACCTGCCTACCAAAGGCATTACCAAGAGCCTTAACAGATTCGGTTTTTCCGGTGCCAGCTGGACCGTACGGGTTGCCGCCAAAACCCATGTGCATTCCCTGTACTAATGTTAGGTAGCATCTATCTGTCAATGGTGTGTGAACAAGTTTCGCTGCATTTCCTTGATATTCATAGGTGTACAAAAAGGCGCCATCTGACATACAGACATTTGCTGCAATATATTTCATATTTCTCACGTAATATCGCAGCTGCTTGTGCCAAGCCCAGTCGTGCACGTGACAGCATCTGGCGGAATCCAGATGTTCTAAAATACCCAGGTTATGTACTAGATCCATAACAAGGGCTTTGACTTTAATCTGCACCACTGGCATTGCCGATAAGTCCTGATTTGTAAGAGCTGCAAGTTGAGACTTGACCTTGATAAGCAAATCAGTGAAACCATTCCCAATAGATGCCTCAACACTGTCGGTAAACTGCACCAATTCTCCGATGCACATGACTTGCGAAGGGTACATTTCAAAGTTTACTTCGCCTGTCTTCGTCAATGATAGTAAGTAGGAAGCCAGTAGCGAAGCAAGAGTAGATTTCATCTCGTCGGCAAAGGCCGAGAGCCAGTCCTCGACCCGATCAGAGGTTGCCACAGCATGATCCAGGTCAACTACCTCACCGGCTGCCGAGACCATGCTCTGGATTTTTGTCATTGTTTTATTGAACCGTACTGTAGTTGTACCCTGGAACAATTTTTTTAAATGCGCTTGAATCACTGCAGGATTCTGGGCCTGTCCCAGAATCTCCAGGAGATCATCATCCCCGATAAAGTAAAATCGTGGGAATTTAGCCCTTTTTTCTTCCAAGAAATTGCACAGTGCTTTTTGACACCATTCAAGCTGTTCCAGCATTGTCTGCAATGTTCTTTTGATGTCATGATGCACGTGTGGGTCAACCAGATTGAACCTGAGAGGCACGAATGATGGACGCATGAAACCACAAAGCCCATTCAAGAAACGCAGTTGAAAACAATTTTTGATCTACTTCTACAAGGCACATTATCTCTCGGAAGTCCTCATCCACGCCCCGAAAACGTTTACTCTCATTTGGAAGGCCTCCTCGGGCAAATATAGGCTCAAGGTAAACCCATTTCCTCTGTACCGTGTTAAGCGCATGGAGAACAAAGTCAAGATTGGACATTTTAGTCTCGTAACTTGCGCCTGAATTAGCAATAGTGTGGGGTATGGCATATGCTATGTTGCTCCACTTACCGATGCTTTCAAAAGCACGATAGAATTGGGACTCTTTCAGAGAAGAGAGTAGAGATTGCTTGTCGCCCAAATCCAAGAACATTCTTCCCCAGTCTTTGACGAGCATAGTCTTCCTGCCCTGCTCCTTGTACTCCACAAGACTTAATTCAGCGGTCTGCGACCACACGGAGAGCTCTTGGAGTGCGTCACGGACCAGGACTTCACCTTGTGCCTGAGCCTGAAGCTCCTTGACAAATACAAGAAGAGCTGGTTCTAAAACTTTGTCCAAGGCAGCCACAAAGTGGCCAACAGTCAGTGACTCCAGTCTAATTTCCTTCCCGAGACCAAGCTTACCCTGAAGCAAGGCACTCCAGTGCTCATCCTTAAAATCTTTCCCATGACAGTACTTTAGAGTGGTTGCTGCAGCCTTAATGCGTTCTAATTGTGATGAGAGGTGCATCATGACAGCATCAGCCTGCCCAGCAACAATTCTCTCTTTGACCTTGTCGCTCCAACTCATTGCCAAGTCATGTAGCAGATGCATATTGCCCCGGAAACTGATCCAGTCCTGTTTTTCAAGCAAATCAAGTTCACTGAGGTAATCCCTTAGCAGGGACCAAGAAGTTGATGACATCGTGATCTCTAATTCAATCACCGAAAGCCCATCAAATCGTGGCGGCACCGGCATATTGAAGCTGACAAAATGCTCTACTAGCTCATCAGCTCGATCTTTGAAATCTTGCAATTGGGCTTTCCACCTAGTACCAAACAAAAAGTTATCAAAAGTAATCAATCTGTCTTTTGAGGACGCTGCAAGTTGGCTCGTTAAGGTCATCAAAGGTTTTACGGACATTATCAAGATCCCAAAGTTCAAGACCTGAAGGTTTAAGTGCTCGCCACCGCTCCGCGAATTTATCTATGGCTTGATTTTGTTCGATCACGTTTTCCTCTAGTCGAGCTTTGAGTGTGCCCTTTTGGATCTCAATCATCTCATTGAAGGCTTCCATTTGATCAGTGAATGCGGTCCAGCGAGCTGAAAGACTGCTTGCTTTACCAGAAAGGCTGGCAGTGTCAGTGTGAGTCCCAGTTGCATGCAGACCGAGAATTGATCCAAGGTCTAAGAGCCCCTTGCTCTTTGCTTGCATGTTATCTCGACGACCATCAATCTCTTGCCAGTTCTTTTGAGCGATGGTGATGTCTTCAACAGACTGGGGCCGTGAGGAAAGCATTTCTGTGGACTCTGTTAGGTATGCTTTGACCTATTGGTAATATACAATGGAGCGAAATCAGTAATCAAATGTGTTACCTCGTTCATATCATTGGTCATGGTTCTCTTAAGGACCAGCAGCAAGGTCTCGTAGGCACGTTGAAAATTGTCTTCAAGACTTAGTTTCAGAGGTCCCAGGCTCACACATATACAATCAACCTTTATGAAGTCAGGTAGTCTCTCTGCTGCTCGGCGCTTGTCCCGGAGCGCTCTGAAGTTTGTTTCGAACAAAGTTGGTGAGCTGCAACATAGCTCAACCACAGCATCGAGGTCCGTCGTGGCACATAGACTACTCCAAGACTCATATTGCTCCAGCAGATTACATAGTTCAACAAACAACAACTCCGCCTTGATGTAGACGCGAACTAGTGATTGAGTATTCGATCCTGCCATTTTGGTGTAAACCTATTTTTTTATTTTGTAATCTGGGGGCAGGAATTCGATATCAAGGCACCGTATAGGGACTTCGTTGCTACCATTAAGCCCTTTAAATGCACTGGGAGCTGATACAAACTTCTTTAGCTCATGGTAATAGATTGAGCGGATCTCCTCAACACTAGGCTTAAGTTGAAGGGGCATCTGCTCTGAACTAGAGAAGAAGCCAAGCTCAACTTTTAAACTCTCTGGGAGCTGAAGGGATTCATTGAGGGTTTCCAAGCCAGTACAATATGCAGCCTCCAGCACTTTGTAGACCTGATGGTCCCAGTGTATCACCCACTTGCGCATTCGATCCTGAGGGTATCGGTCTGAAAGAACATTTATCCTGCCCACAATCTCTAGCCAATGCTGCTTCCATTTGCTCCGGTGCTTAAGCATGTCAATGTCCATGAGCAGCACCACACTGGTAGAAAGCTCATGATGAATGTGCCGAAGCTGGCGGTTTTCATGTGCGAGCTTAGTTGCTGCTTGCTGGAGCCGCTCAACGTAGCGTTCATACTCTGTTGGTGTCCTCCACTCGATGGCCCCTCCATGAGCGTTGCGTTTCTCGACAATTTCCTCAAATGCCATGAGGGCATTCAACAGCATTGGGCGTTGAGTCTTAAGTATCTGTGTATCCATACTATTAAAAAAGGAAGCCACTTTTTTTAGCACGACTCCAAATCGATAGTATTGCTCACCATCTTTGGCGGCTTGTTTAATGCTATCTGGGACAGTCACACCTAGTTCAGTCAACTGCCTGACTTCTCGGAGTAGTTGGACGAGACGTGAAGAGTAGTTGACAATAAGTAAGCCCTCCTGAGAAATTTCCATCAGCTTGCCCTTCGTGCACATGCCAGCCTCGCTACTTGTCAATTCATTCTTGACCTCTGCAATCCATTCGCCCAAGAGTTCATGCTCTGTCTTCCGACATCTAGATTGCAACTCGCTACCTAGACTCAGTAGCACTTTGGCATGCTCAAGGTCTCCAAAGAGTTCCGTATTCCCCTCAGCGAGATCTTGAATGTGGAAGGAAATTTGCCTGGCACGTAAAATCCCACTGACATGCTTGCCCAATAGGCAAGAATATTTTTCCAGTCCACTGGTCGCCTAATGTAACAACATTAGATCTGGACATGTAAAACGCACAGCCAAATTGCGTCATGAATTAATACATGAAAGTTTTCTCCCATATTTTCGATCATATCGACCAGCTGGTGAAGCAGGGCTTCCCGTTCACTGACAAGTGCTCTACGAATGTTGCATCTCGAAAGCAAATGTTTAAATTGCCGAAGTTCGTGCAGGAGAGGGAGTGGGGTCTCATGCAATGGCGAGATCATCTGCCTAAAATTAGCTGCAATCTGGAAATCCAATGGAGCTAGCGATTTCTCATATTTCTCCACAGCTCTATGCCTAAGTACATCATACTTGAACTTCAAAAGTTCTTTGACTGCATCGTCGCTCTGAAATGAAGACCAGGCAGAGTCGGTGTAGTGACTACACAGCAGAGGGTCTATCCCAGCAAAATACTTGCCCAGCGAGCCTACCAAAGTTGCACTGCGAGCATTTTGCATCTGCTTCTGATCATTCTCCGTGTCAAAATCTCCACTAAGTAGACGACTTAACTCTTCGCGCGTTTGACGGAGTGTGAGTATTTCTTGTAGCCGGCGTCCTAATAGCAACACAAATTCATCTTTATAGTCAAAGCCAACCCAAGAGCGCCCTTGAGTATTGTCCTTCCAGAGGTATATCAACTCTTCGCATGCCTTGCACCAGCTCTCGCACAGACGAAGACCTGAAATTAGTTCTGGCCGGACCTTTGCAAATCCTTCTTCCCAGATGCCGATGGCCCTAAGCTCACGCTGCACACTTTGACCCACGGTACTGCTCATGATATCCAGGAGATGGCGCATGCGGCTTTCGGGGTACCTGTTGGTGCATATGGTAAACTCATGATTACGGACTGGGGCATTACACTTGTGATCCACGACCCTCCGCTTTCCAGATGCGATCTAGGCTGTCCATAACCTGGTCTATAAACTCACCTGCTTGCGACCACGGGGGCATTTCCAAAGTGTCGAACCACTTCCGCAATGGCTCAAGCGCACTAGCAACGCTATGAATAAGATCACCATCAAAGCCCATTGATGGTCGCGTATTGTTCCAAAGGTCAATTTCGTCAATCACCGACTTGATGTTGACGAAGGACTCAAGGGAGGGAGACACCTAGTTAGTAGAATGTTGACGTTTTTTCAAAAAACGACATTCACACACAGTTCGGCGCCTCTGGGTTGTCATTCTGAAGGCCAGTGAAGGAGCCCAAAGAGTGCTCAAGTCTAAAAAGTAGGCCTTTTGCGCTTTGAGGAATGCATTCCGGGTCCTCGGCGCACAAGAGAATCGGGCAATACAGTTCTTTTAGTACCTCATGCAATGAGACTGCTGCCCCAAAACGTCCAAGTGAGAGTCTGAAACGAGGCTTTGAAATTTAAAAATGTTTTTTTAGCTACTCAAACACCGACACGCACGGCAATACGGCTGAAGTCAAGTTGTCCGCGTTTAGAGACACAGCTAGACGCTTAACGAATGCAACCTAGGCATGCTTTCTTATTAGGGATCTTTGCATATTAAAAATTCACTGAACAATATAAAACGTTTAGTAGATAAGCCGTCGTTGATGCTACTGCTTCCTCTGTTGTTAAGATCGTCGACAAAAGGACCGTTCCATTTTCGCGCACCCAGGCTCGAAGTACAGTACATGAGGGATCATCCAAAAAAGCTGCAAGTGGATCAAGGCTGTCAAATACGGGATTAGGACCTATTCCTGAGATTGCGGATATGCAGCGGATGAAGTACGCGTGACGATTGTCTGTCATCACGTTCAAAGCTACCGCGGGAATGCTGCCGGTTTGTAAGATAGATTAAATGTGGGGTAGTTGTAGTTGTAAAACCAAGCATAGGGATGGGCTGCGGGGGTTGCAGGCTACAAGTTCTGGGAGACTATTCGGGCTCCGGACACCCGAGGTTTCGAGCGCGCCGCGGCCGCCACATCCCGCAGTGGGATCGGGCCCGCAGCGGCCACCGTGACCGTGACTGCAGCCTGAACTTGAACTTGAAACTTCATACATCATGATCCAACTTGAACTTGAATCACTCGAAGGATTAGGATGGGCGACTAGTCTCTACCTCCAATGTTTCTATCATGATCAGGCTCATAACTTTGAAAACTTGAAACTTCAAGCACCCGGCGGGGCCCGCCGGTGACGGCCAATGGTGCGATTGGGCCCGCCGAGAGTCACTGACACCGTGACTCGGACGCCGGTAACGGTAACGGTCACGGTCACGGTGACCGTGACGATGCGATTCAATTTCAAGTTAACTTGAACTTCGAAAGGATAAAATTACCCCCCCCCCTTAACTGAGGCTTCCTATATACACTGGCACTTATACACACCAGTGGCGGGGATAAGTTGCATTAGTTGGACCCTTCGCTGGACATAGTACAACTTGCGACGGATATGACCGCGCGTGTATCGTATCCACAGCGCCTATTCAATCATGCGATTGATTGTGGAACGATTAGCGGCCGGCACCGTGTTTTTTCAGGCTCAAGATTCTCCGGAGGAGCCCATGCTGCAGACGCGGCTGCCCGGCGAGGCGCAATGGGAGAATGTGCACTCCTTGAAAGCAGGCTGGGAGGTATGCTTACCCGTGCGAGGGGCTCAGTATATGTTTCGATTGGCCGATAAGTTGGGGCAAGTACCTTATGCCAAAACATCAATTAGAATATTAACGCCACCGCCAGCTCCATCGGTTCTGGGCATGGGTCGAAATGTTTGCATACTCTGGGATTGCGAAGCTTTCCCAAGTGTCTCAACTAATGTGACAGCACCAGATCAGCAATTAGGCATCCGGTATATCGCGAGCTGGCAACGTATATCGCGAACTGGCAACGTAGAAACTGAGCCGGAAAGCAGGACCACTCTGAAGCGGTGCAATTTCACAAGTGAAAACGGCACACGAGCACTCCTGGCGGCATTCCCACAATTCTTGATGAACACAGAATACCTGATCACACTTCAGACAGAATCCTTTGGTGCAGGCGAAGGTCTCTCTGGAAATGAGACTGTCAAATCAGCCAAATCGTCACCTGTGCGTTGGTTTACTGGTTTAGAACCACCAACTCTGCTTTCGTGCATAGCGGGAAGCAATGAAGTGACTCTCAGCCTTCCCAATGAGACGGATGCATGCAGTGTGCTTGCATCACTAAAGCTCAAGTCTCGAAAGTATGTAGAAGGACGTTGTGAAGGAGTGGCATCATTTCAAAGATTACAACGACGGGCCAGTGAGCAAACTCTACCCATTGGTGATACTGTTGCAGTGCTTGGAATTCCGGCAGATACAAGGTGCGGTATAAGGATGCACTGTAGCATCGACCTTCGTGCGCTTGGCGCCAGTCATTTTTACTGGGACACGTCAAACGTCCTTGAAGTAGCAACTTTGCCAAATCCTCCCATAATCCGTGGCATGGCCAGTAATCGCGTGTCGCAGCCATCATGTCTAAAACTATCTTGGTCATGCGCTCTGGGTATCAAGCAACAGAAACCTCCTGCTTACCAAATCCAAATTTACTCTTGCCAAACAGACACATACCTGACTACATTCACTACATTTGCCCCAGCGCTAGACCTTTGTGCCGTTGGCCTTGAAAGTGGTGTTTCCTATTGCACACTCCCAGGGACTTGTAGAACTGTTCGGCTTCTACGTGTACCATCTGCTTCAGTGCCGTGCAGACTTCTAGCGCACATCGGAAAAGCCGCTCTCGTTCTATTATCACCGCTTCCGCCTACCGTATCCCTCGTTGCAAGATCATGCTCAGTCCTCGATCGTGCACGCATATCTTGGGATGGTGCTTTCGATATTTCAAATGTTCATCCCGCTATGTCGCTTCTCCCTGTTGAATTCACGCTCGAGGTAGCATCATCGAGAGCTCTCCGTTTTATTGAACAAAGAGGGTGCTCGTCAGACCAAAACCAGGGACTATCCGGCACACAGCCTGATTCCAAAACCCATCCAATGGCTTGCACATTTCAGACCATCGCACATAGCAGGGGAGCCTTTTGCCTCACGCAAATTCTCTCACCAGGTCTACGGTATTTCTTCCGTCTCCGACTGCAAACTGTCTCTGGTGTTGCAACTTCTGTTCCTGTGGAAGTTGAAACAAAACCAAAAGTGCCTGATGCACCCATGGTACCTCTTGGCGTGGTTTCTCATTTTGTGTCCACGATTGGTCATCGGGCACCATTCCTTCGCGTTTCCTGGGATAAACCCCACTGTCATGGTGCGCCGATCAATCGTTACCTTTTGCAAGCTCGCCGAGCAGGCGCTTTGCCTGGGACCTGGGGGAAATGGCGTCGAATTTATTTAGGACCGCAACTCTCTGCAGGAGACGAGGCAACTTTAGACGCGCAAGCAACGATTACCCAGTATAGAGTAAAGGCCGGTTCCATCCTTGGCTGGGGGGGTTACTCTCGCATTCTCACGGTTGATGCTCCAAACGGCCTTGGGTCTTGGCAAGGGCAGGTTCGCGAGAGTCTGATCGGCAATATACAAGACATTGTAGTTGACCCCAAGCCTCAGAGTCCCGGAGACAGCATTCATGAAATAAGGACCGCCAGGCTCAGTAGATTCCCTAAAAAAACATGCACGCATGCATCTAATGCTCGCGTCGTTGAGTTGGATTGGTCTGCAAAATATGCCTCCTCCTATAAGAAGGATGATAGTTTTGCGTGCCATGGCGATTACAAGCTCGTCGTTCATGAGCTGATACGCCGTTTCAAGAAATGTTTTAGCTATCCAATAGCCACAGGTCTTTTTAAGATTGCCATCATGAATCTTAGAAGTACGACTGCCCAATGGTACTAGTAGTAATTGTTTCAACGCTGGCTCACTTCAACCATGCAGCGTGTGAAACAACAGTCGAATGTGGCATCTAATGCCACACACGCCCAGCATAGAGGCCCCCGATTTTTGTTTCTAGTGTGCAATTTGTCCCGAACAGCTGCCAGTTTCGGAACTTGACTGACGAACCTCGTGATTTTGTCCCAAACTCCGGGTGAATTAAGAGGAATAAGTTGCCCCCTTCTTGGCACCACCCTAGAATAGGCTTATGCTAGGGACCCCACAGGGGGGAAGCTTATGCTAAGGACTAGGGACAGGGGCACTTTAAGACGAACCCGTTTAGCAATATTTAGCTAAAAGGCCGCCAAAGCCCCACTAGGGCTCGAGGGGTCTCGGACGGGCTCTCGTCGATTTCGACTTTAAACGCTGCGTGCTGGCCAGCGTAGACGATTAGGAGAGATGTGAGTACATAGCAGTGCTCACCCTGCATCGCTGCAGCCCTGCCGAGAAAGAGAGAACCAACCGCAGCGCTCACGGACCACCAGCACGCCAAAACCATGCAGCTTGTTTTATCATCATTACGATCTCGAAGCGCGATATGGGGTGTTCAGGGGGTGCTTCAGCGATGACGCCAACACCTGCGCTATAGGAAAATTGACACGACCGACGATGGGGAGTTCAGACTGGCTCGGAGCGGAGCCGATTGTGCGGCGCTTCTGTCGAGGCTTGAAAGCCACGTAGCAGCACCCTGGTCGAAACCGCGGTACCCGAGGCATCGATACTATTCATACCACCGCGTGGTGACCTTTCGAGTTGGTTGAGGCTTTCCTGATGGGAATCGCGGCGATGGCGTGGAAAGCCAAAATATTGTCGCCCCCGTTATCCGCCGTTACGAGCTCCCCACCGTCGGTGACCGCCATCCCGTTCGAGCGAATGTGTCCCTCTAGCCGGCGGAATCGTGCCCGGATCGGGCCTCTCGCGTTTTGACTCCGCGCTTGAGCCGCAAAAGCCATCGAACAAGCGGCCAAAATTCACATTTCTTGAAATGGTCTCCTACGACGCCGCCGAGGAGCGGGGAAGCTATGTGTTCCTCGAGGGTGCTTCTGTTGAGCTGTGGAGCTGTATGGTGCAAGTTCTTGTTCCCGTACGAACCCCCGAGCCGATAAGCCGACAGCCGGGCCGCACGCACACCATCCCCACCTCGGCGGGTATGAGTTGCACCAGCTGTCGCCAGGTGTCATCGGAGCTATCCCGCGGGCTAAGGGCTCACCTCGGGTCGATTTAGTGTACCGTTGCCCATCCCGAGGCCATTTTTCGTCACGAAATAAATTCCCTTAAATCAGAGGCGGTCGCTCCCAGCCCCAAACCACCTCTGCGGGGTCGTAATCGACCCGGTGCAGGGCTCTGTACAAAAATATGCGCGAAAAACGCGGCAAGCCGTCCTCCAGGGCCCCAAAGTGCCCCTACTAAGGACACAACCCCCCCTCACACCTGTGGGAAACTCAGGGGACGCTGCTCCGCGGGCGTTTGCGCTTTGGCTGGAGGCGTTGAAGCGCGGCGAGATCGTGGTCGTTTTTCATTCGCTCCACAATGGGGGATCGTTCGAAACACCCACCAAAAGCAGCAAAAATAAGAAATCAGTTAAATGCCGCAAACAAAGAAATCAAACGGGCGTCATTTTTAGATCTGAGAACAAGCTCGCGCACAAGCCAAACCAAGACAATCTCGGAAACTCTCTGTCCCTTATCGCTGAACTTATCTCACATATGCACTAAACTACTAAGTATTGTCAGTGAATTAACGCCGGTCGCCTCGCTGACTCACGCCGACCTGAATCGAATCAGACGCACGGAGGCAAGAAATTATGATCTCCTAAATTTGCTGGAGGCCAAGTACCTATTCAACCAGTGCGCCGTGCGGCAACGGAAAGATGTCGTTCCACTCATAAAAGTATCCCAAGTGCTCGAGCATCATATACACTCAAAGCGTTTCAATTGGCTGGTGGCCGATGTGACATCAGGGATTGTTGAATCTGCTCTAGTAATGCGAGCGACGGCTGTGAAATCATTAAACGAACATTTTCACCTCTCAGTCTCCATTGAATACCTGTCCAAACTGAATAAATTCGATTCAGTCTACAACAATCAAAGAAATGCAAGTGTTGCTGATCAGCACTTTTTACAGCACGAGGCATTCTTTCGGCCCCATCAGCATGTGAATATTTGCCCAGAATCAGCACCTTCAATTTGGACCTGTACCAGCGAGAGGAATAAACTATTTTGGATTGAAAGGAGTACTCTCTTTCATGCAGCATTCTGCAGTTCCCGCAGGAATGAAGTTAGACCACCAACATCAAATTTCCCCCTCCAGTATGGGGCAAGCGTATTGCTGGTCTCGTGGTTGTACCGACACACACTCATGACCCTGAGAGTTCAAATTTCAAGGTTGTTTCGGGACCATTCGATAAATTTGCGCCCTGGGTCAGAGACCTGCTTTTGGTGCAGTGCTTCCTTGAATCGCATCGGTGCCTTATTTTCTTCGATGTTGCTGCATTGCATACTGACTAAATCGCGGGAGTCAAGAAGACAATGCTATCTCTCATTTGAGTTGTCAAAAAATTATTCCCAGGCAACGAACGCAATTGCGTTGATTCGCATTAGACAAGACCTCATTAGAGTCATTAATGATATTCTCATGTGTTTTAATCAGCTAAGACTATTCGCGCTGCTGACCATCGAGATGGAGTTGCGACAGTCTACTTTTGATATTTGCAATACTTTTTTGATGTACGTGCAACGCACTCATCGCTTCAATCCAGGGCTAAAGGCGTCTCTTGTCTCATCACTGACGAATATGATGTATTCAGCGACTGCTGGGACAATCAGGACTTGAGGAATTAGCAGCTACTATTGGCCTTCATTGCACGCTCAAGTGCACTACGGTCCCTACAGACCGGGCCTGGTAGTGCACTTTAGCCACAACCGATTTATTTTCCAATTCACTAGCAATTTCAACCGGATTTTTCCAGCACTAGTGGTCACACCATGAGGCACCGTGGCAGTTTGATGATCGTCTGGATGAGTTGGGATGTAGGGTTCTATAGTACTAGAAGTCGTCACGGTCACAGCACCTAGGTGACCTTCAAGTCTCTTCCCTCTTCATGTTCGTGGGACGCCCACCGCCGGGCCAACTTTGCCAGCGGAGAGTTAGTTTTGGGCAACCTGAAGGCTCCAAAAACCCTGGGGCGGCGCATCGCGCTTCTTTTCGGCTACCTCTTCCGCACGGGGCGCATGATCCTGGCGGTAGGCATCATGAACGAGTGCAAGCTCTGCCTCTCGCCACTCCGCTTTCCGCAACACTCCGCACGCGCCGTTGGCTGCTCGCGCATGAGAATTCTACATGAGAATACCAAGGAAGACCTAAAATAGGGAACAAGCGCCGTAGGGAACCAGTGTACCGTCCGAAGTCGGCTCCCAATAGCCGTGTCTCTGGCCATCCAGGCTCCGGTTGCATCAATATCTGGATCGAACCAGAACTCGACGATAACACGCTCCTCGACGGAGGTGTTTTCGCCCGGGCTAAGCTCGTTAATAAAACTTATTGTCAAATAATCTTGCCGCGACCAATTTTGGGGGTGGCGTCCCCGAACGGGACCCGGTCTGACGGCCGAGCGACTCGTGTAATGAAACTTTGACTACGAAGTCCCGGATGATGTCATTTTCAACGGCCAAGTTCTCCGAGTCCGTGTCATTCATTAGAGAGCAAGGACTCCGGATTGTACTAAACCGTTCATGGGATCTCAGGCTTGTTCCATTGTTTGATCCGAGTCTCGGTGACGATTTCAAATTGCTTCGCGACTTCAAGTTCCTTTCTTTCTGTTGCTTTTAACCATCATTACTAACTTTTAAACCTCTTCGTCAGTAGGCGGAACCTTGTGGGCCCCGGGCCGGCCCGGGCCATAACTTGAACTCGGGCAAGCCCGGGGTGTCGAGCAATGCATTCTGCCTGGTCACGGTCCCGGCCTCAGGAGGCCGGGCTACTAGTCACGGTAGGCTGCGACGGGGGCCTGAGCCTGACTCGGAGCCTGAGACACTCAGGCTACTGCCAGTGGTGCTGCCCGTGTCGGCGTGAGTGTTGGAACAACAGTATAGACTCCGATATTAGAAAGTGGGGCAGTGTGGCTAGTGGGGCTGGATGGGAAGATATGGCTTTGACGGTATTTTTGCGTGTAATAATCTTATATCCTGTCCGAGCCCTTGAAATGGCTCTGTGCTCTGAACAAGATATCAAGTGCGAGGGGATGTTGCAAAAAAAGGGTGGGATGAGATGGCAAAAGCGCTATTTTATTTTGTGTCAGAGCGGAACAAAACCAGCGCAACTGACATACTTCAAGGACGAAAAGACCCATCTTAGTGACACCGCCAGAGCAACACTTGTGCTAACTTCGGATACAAAAGTCGACTTGCTCCTTGGCAGGCCGCATGCATTCCAAGTAATCTTGAAAGGTAGTATGAACACAATGTGACGTTACAATGTATGGTAGGCCGCGCGCTTAAAGTGGCCTCGGAGACGCACGAAAACCGTGACAGGTGGATAAAATGCCTTCGTGATTGCATATCGATAGTTGTTAGCCAAACAATGGTACACGTGTGTATTTTAATCCACCTATCGTATTTACCACAACACCCTCAGTTTTCTGGCACTGATTGGTTTGTTGACCCAAAGTGCAGTCAGTGCCTTCTAATTGGATTACCATTTACATCCGTATAATCTCTTCTCCAGGTATAAACTGTTAAACAAAGTCGGGTCGGGGGCGTATGGATTCGTTGTTGCCGCAGATGATGTAAAAGTTCATGTCTGATTCCTATTCACGTAAACGCCCATAGGTCTTGACCGGCAAAAAAGTTGCAATAAAAAAGGTGGCAAACGCATTCGAGGACATGGTAGATGCAAAGCGCATGCTGCGTGAGGTGCGACTAATGCGTCAATTTAATCATCCGAACGTCGTTAAACTTTATGATATCATGGAACCACCATATATCGAAGGATTCGAAGATTTATATATTGTTACGGAGCTGATGTCAACTGACCTACAGAAAATTTTGTATTCCAAGACAAAACTCACCGGCGAGCAAATGCAGTATCTTGTTTATCAGTTACTTGCTGGTATGAACTACATAAATTCCTCATCTGTACTCCATCGGGATCTTAAGCCATCAAATTTACTGATTGATATTCAAACATGCAACCTACAGATATGTGATTTTGGTTTGGCGCGAGGCACCACTGGTCAACAGGGGGCGATCGATGATAATACGATAACAAAAAGTGATAATGAAGTAGATGGAGTCTTGTCACAAGAATATACCGAATATGTAGTCACTAGATGGTATCGGGCACCTGAAATCATGCTTGGCTTCCATGCGTACGACCAGGCAATCGACATGTGGTCGATTGGATGTATCTTTGGTGAAATGCTTCTTTTACAGCCTATATTTCCTGGAAATGATTACATTCACCAACTGAAGCTCATTGTCAAATTACTGGGCCGCCCACGTAAAGCAGATCTCTGGTTTGTCTCCAATCAAAACGCAATGAATTTTATGCTGCAGCTCCCTGATTATAAGTCCCAAAACTTCCAAATAAAATTTCCCAAAGTTGAAGATGATGATGCTCTGAATCTTCTTGCGCGCATGCTTGTGTTCAACCCAAAAGGTCGCATCTCTCTTCGCGGGGCACTCAAACATAAGTACGTCGAAGACTTTCGTGAGTATGAGCTCGAGCAAGATGCCGGTTTTCATGTTAAGGTTGATGATATCGAGGCAACAAAGCTCAACAAGGCTTGCCTACAGAAAATGCTTTACAATGAAATACGAGCATTCCATCGCAAGGTGCCGCCGGATCATGGGGGTGAGGATGGAACATATTTCTGATGCGGCGAGGTCCCGAGTATTAGATTTCTGTGCTAGAGCAACCGGGTGAGCAATCGGGACCACCTCAAATCAGAAAACTTCAGGGCACTGACTCAGGCTCGGAGTCGAAGTTCACAAGTTCGTACTTCATTGCGAGCGGGGATGCCAGTGTGACTACTAGTATCCTGCCTCGTCACAATGCGCCCGTACTTAAGAGTTGTTTCATGAAACCACAAAAACTACTACTAGGCTATCGGTTTTTTTATCGATGGTTCATTTTGCCGAGACGGCGTGGGCGGCCCGGGGGCGGTCGAGACGGTAGTTGTTTTGCCTAGACGGTATGGGTTTCGCCGCTTTGCTCGTTCAGGTTATAAATTTTTTTTTGAAATCACTGGCATGATTACTAATTAATTGATTAATTAATTAATTTAGAGGTCAATGCTGAATTTTTTTCGGTTGGACTTTTTTTGCGCCTGTTTCGAGCTTAGAAGTCGTGATGACCTGTGAGCGTAGCGAATACAGGTCGTGATGACCTCTGGATGCTCGAAAATGGTGTAAAAGGCCACTACCCAAAACGAAATCGTTAGCCCGAGGGAAACCACAGTATGTGGAGATGCTTTTCATCAAACCGAAAGCCCTGCTTAGTGAAAATATCAGAGCCATAGAACCTATATCAATGTAAGTAGTGCGATCTTCTTAAGAACTACAAGCTGAACTCTGCCAGACACTCGTCCAGATTTCCGGCATAGTTTAGTTCGCGTGCTTTTGCTTCGAAATCTTCAATCAGCACTTTTAACACCATGTGACTAGAAGGTGTCCCGCGTTGCTGGGCCTTCAATGCGGCATAAGTTTGAGCTTCTCGCAAAAGAGAGCGGAGAGCATGGAGAAGCAAATGGAATAAATCACCAGCACGAGTGAGATATTTGCGAAATCCACGTTCCAGGGATTTGCGGACTGAGAATTTCTGTGCATTTATAAACGAAGTGAGGAGGACTGATATTGCGGCATCAACGTCATCATCTCGAACATGTTCTCGAAGAGACATCTTTGCCTGCGCGCCATTCGAGATGAGTGACTAGAGACCCCACACACGCACATGTGCCTCCGCCATGCGCATGAGAGACTCAAGATGCCGAACTGCAATGGGCACGCCACCACAAGTGGCAGATTCACGGCGCAGATCGGCGTAGAGGTGCGATATCTTATCCTGGTCAATCGAGTGCAAGCGAGGCTCACAAGAGCCCCGTGCGTGAGTCAAGTATTTGCGTAAAAAATCTTGTGCAAGTGACTGGCCAGCCACAGATGTCTGAAGCACTGACTTTTCCAAACGCATCTGATTTTGCAGGCTCACACTATTTATTTTGTCTAGAAGGCATTCAGCATGACGATGAGAGCCAATAACATGGGAAGCCAATTGTTCATCCATGAGCCTAGGAATGATAATGCAGAAGAAGGACGCATCAAACACAAGCTATGTCACGGGTCAACTATGTCTTGAAGCACACAGAGAACATCGAAACGTTGAAGAATCGGATCCTGAGTTGAGAGGATAACACCACAGTAGAAGAAAGCTACATTCGACACAGATTTTACAGTGAGTTCAACGTTGTCTGCAAACGTTGCACCTGAATCATACCTAAGATACACGACAGACGTGCAACTATCATGTCCGCAGCAGAGCACTCAACGAAGGAATATTACTGTCCTCCTATTGGATTAGCAGCTGCTACGACCGAACATCGAGCGTGAAGTGACGTCACAATGCCTGCCTATAGGCACAAGGCGCCTTAAACGCAGAAATTCCTATTCAAATCAGCTATTTTCACCTTAGAAACCGATATGGATTGCTGCTCCATGGCTTCATGGATCGATGTACGATCCTGTTCGTTCATTTTGTCAAACTCGTCAATACAACACCTAGCAAACTTTCTTCATTTTTTCTTAAATCCAGGAATGCCCCTTCGCCGTAAAACACAGCCCATTGTCTGCGAGTACTAGTGCCCCACCCTCAAGTGTCCATTCTCTGGTGATTGGATCCTTGTGCACACCCGCAGTTAGTCCCACTGCAGATGCACCCTTGCCAGTGGTGTAAATTGCGCGTGAAATCAGGGAACAACAGTATTTGAGAAGTTGTGACCTGCAGTCCAACATCACTTTGCTACTGTAATATATATATTGCACAGCCTGGGTGCTTTGCACAACCTGGATCGCCAAGAAGCATTACGTTAACCTAAACAAAGCGACGGTATGTGATCACAGATCCATATTATTACAAACACAATAATTCTATCGACTCAGGTAGACACATCACCGCGAATACGATGTTTACCGTCAACATTTTTTGAACAGCCACCAAACAAGGCCAATGCCAAAGCAGATTTGACGTGCTTATGGCCGTGAATTGAAGGAGCCAGCGACATGGCCTAGACAGCATACTATATCTTTGTAGGATGATTTCTTTCCATAACATACGATTTTATTAACTGCCTTTGGGTCTCGCGCAAATCGCAAGGCATGCCTTTTCTCTTCGCTGTCCATCTGGAAACAGCCATGCTCTGTTGCTAGTGTCCTTTTAGCAACCTATAGATCGATGCATATTGAAGGCCGACTATTTTGTTCGAATACAGAAAATACATGATTTGCTTCTATGGTTGTTGAGAAGATTGGGAATCCTGCCCGACCTGTGTAGTTTCTGTATCTGAATGACTCAATGAACAAGGCACACCCGAGATTCCCGCGTCGTACCTAAGACAAACCCGATGAATGGCAGGGAACAAGTAGTGCAGTGATATTGACGAATGAACGTAGACACCAGTGACATCAACTTCTTCGCCAGGTCTGGCGACGTCTATGAGATCAGCAAGTAGTACGACATCTTTATGACGGGGGACTCGCCCAGGTGGCACCGAACCTAGGATGGTCGTCTCAACAACGATAATGTACTGCGCACGAAGTCACCAGGAGTTTCTTGAATCGCTAGCTTTTGATAGTTTCCATAAACGGTCTGTTCCTGGTTTACCTTAAAAGGTCCATGCCTCTGACAACATGGACACAAGTCAGGCCGGACCTTAACACGCACAATCACTTAGAAAACTAGCATTAAATTGATGGTACCTCTGTAGTATTATTTTGTCTAAATGGTCCGAGATTTACGTCACAACTTAGGCATCTAAAATGCACCACCTTAAGCTGTGGGAACACGACGGATCGTCGTGTCACGACCTGGTACAGTGGCAGAGGGTTGGAAAAAAAATGCAATCTCCACACTGACCACAATACGCCATGAACACGCACAAGCCTATGTGTTAAGAATGTAACAATAATATCATAAATTGATGAGATACTGGCAACGTGTTCGTGCTGGTTGAGGTGGTTTTGACGGAGATCGCGCAGCGTATCAACAATCGGCAATTCGCGGATGCGTACATGAATCTCGTCTTTGATTTTGCCTATTGAAACAAGAATATTTAGAATACTGTTACATCGCTGTTTGGGTGTGTACCATAATCTGGGAAATACTCCGCAGACGTTACTAGCTCATTTGCAACTTCATCGAAAATCCTACATGCGCTAATCAACAAGGCAACTAGAGAAAATAACTAACTCGATAATGTCGCGAGGTGCATCTGCTACCCAAATGGCAAGAATTGGCACGTGTGAGCTGAGGCTTTGATATGAGACTTCAAAACTTGCCTTTGGCTTAAAAGCTACACCAAGTTTGTTTGGACTGGACACTCACGAGGTTGTTTGCACACATAAATTGAATAGCTTGCTTATGGTGTTCATCAGATTCCAAGAAAGTCCGAAACCTGGGCGGGTGATATATGTCTAGCTGGGCAATCAACTCAGATACAGAGATCATGACCGGTGTTTTATTTCACGTCTAGTTCTGTCCTGAGCTATCCACTCACGCAATGGCATGTCCATAGTTTCGAGATTAATGCTTCCCATTGGACCAGTAGTTGCTTCTGTGAATTCATTACTGCTAATGTTGCGACGACGGGTTGTGCGTCCGTGATCGTCTACGATTTCGCTCAAAGATGCTAAGCAAGTTCAACGAACCTTCGTGCCCGAAATCATCCAGCTGATCAGCAACACGAGTTTGATTATTGTTAAGTCGTGCATCTATTTCCGTCTATGTAGTAAAATTAATATCAAATCTTGCAAGCTGCATATAACGTACCTCTGCAGCGCGCCGAGCTTTAGGATCAATTGCTCCATATTCTCTGTGGTCCAGTATGTTTTCGTCGTAATGATCTAGTTCTGGTATAGCGACGTAGTCACTCTCCAAATCTTCCATCAAGTTCTCGCCAGAGTCATCGTCCGACGAATTCGGATTCAAGCTGAACAAATTAGGGCGAGCACGCTTCATAGATTCAATGCAAGCCAACCCGGTCGGGAACCTCGGGCAATTGCCGCAGCTCCTGAGCTGCCGGGGGCCAGTCACGGGGGTTACTGTGGTATGCAAAGGGAAGAAAAAACGGTACCTGACTGACGAGCACTCTTCGGCCGCATCGTCTATTCGAAGCGTCTTAAAACGCGGGGATTCTCTGCTTTCCTCCCAGCACGATCTTTAAAAAATCACTTGACCGTGACGCTGAGCCCCGAGCCTCCAGAGCTCGCGCGTTTTCGAGGTCGACAGCGCTATCGGACGGGGTTTTTATCCTACCGCGGCACAGCCGGTTTTTCGACGCGAGGCTGCCCGCACTGCACAAAACTCTGCACAGCCAATTATTTTATCATACAGAACCTGCGCCTCAGCAAAAATTTGCCGCCACCCGGCCGGCGCGTGGCTGTACGCTCATTGCGCCAAAAAATAGAATCAACGTCACGCTAATAGGCTTAGCGCTTGACCCGGTCCGAGTCACGGTGACCCCCCCGCCGGGCCTTAGAAATGTCGAGGTCTCCACAGAGTTCTAAGCGTCGCAGGCGAAGGCAGAATGTTACTCCAACGAACTAACCGATGTCCGGCTAGGGAAGCCAGTCCCACCTTCAAACTTCAAGTTCGACCCCCTCATGGGCTATCATCCGGCGACAGGTGGATACCACCTTCGCCAGTGTACGCACGGAATCTCGCCGGTGCGCACTGGCAGTCGGAGCTGTGCTACGGCCGCCGCGGCGACTCCAGTCCGCAGCTCGTGCTAATAAACTACATATCTTTACTGTACTGCGGTAGGTTTATAAGCACCTAACGAGCATATGACCTCCACGACCAAAAAGAATACAATTCATGCCTTATCGAGGTCATGTGCGAGTGGGATTCTTTTTAAATGTATGGCTTTAGGCTCGGTGAGACGAAGGAGGTAGTGAGGTACATGAATTCCACAGATGGCCAGGAAGTCGATGCCCATGACCTATTTCAAACGACGCCCTTAGTTTGGGGAGCACGCAACGGACACGACGAAACGGTGAAGTATCTATCTAGCATCAAGGCTGATGTTAACGCGACAGGCTTCGGCGGTTGGTCAGCGCTGCAGCATGCGGTCAGCTGCTCTTGCGAGACTATGGTCACACTTTTGTTGCGTCACGACGCAAATCCGAACGCTTCGGATGAAACTGGTACCAGAGCCCTCCACGTTGCTGCTGCACGTGGTGCGATCAACATTGTTGCGCGCCTAATTGAATCACATGCGGATGTCAATGCACAAAACGCAGCTGGCATGCGCCCCCTGCACTATGGCGCGCTCTTCGGGCATGTATCGTCTCTGAAAACGCTTGCCGAGCACGGCGCAGATATAAATGCCCAGGACACAGATGGCAACACAGCACTCCATCTCGCTGCCCAAATGGGATTTGAAAATGCAGTCCAATTTCTCTTAAGTGTATGCAACAAGCGAATCGTGAACAAGGAAGGCAAACTGCCCCTAAATATGGCACAAAGCTCTTTGATCAGAAATCTCCTGAAGTAGACTCGGCACCCACAATCTCATAAAGCTTGCGACGCACCCGGTGGGCCAACAGAGCGGAGATTAAGGGGGATTTGACTATTCTGGTATAGTAAACTTTTGAAGAAATTATGAGATGCTTTGGAAACCCAGTACGGATTTCGGGCATCTTTTGAAAACCCAGGAGGTTTTTGAAAACCAGAATAGTGAAGCTCAGCCTGAGACCTTCACAACGTAGTTGTCACAACGAACCTAACTCACTAGAACGGAGGCGGGATTTTTAGCTAAATATAGTAATTCATGCCTTTAAAATAAGTCGTTTCGCTGCCCTAAGCAGCCCCAGACGCAGCCGCGTGGGCCTTGGGAGCACATATCGGCACCCAGGTGGCCAGTGTGTTGCTTCTGCGGCGAGCGTGGTCTGCGGTTCGGCTTCCAAGCCGTTAACCGCTCTCGTAAGCACAAAATCTCGTCGCGACGTTGCTAAAAGTTGTACGCCTGTGGCGCTACTGCCCAGGTACGACCGGGCAAAGCTGAGTGCATGTGTCCGCGCTTGAGTGCCAGGCCATTACTCGTTTCAAGTTGATAGGTTTACTCGATGTTTATGTCGACCCAGCCGAGATCGACTCCCACTAGTACTTAGTACATTTGACTGGGGCCGAGCGCGCCGCGTCCCCCGAGGCGCGGCGCCGGACGGCCTGCCAAAATCAATCTCTGGCGGCGGAGGTCCAAGCGATGGGCAACGGGTCGGCCTTCTACTAGTCGGAGTCGAGCACGACGGGCCCCCAGCGACTTCCGAGCCCCTACCCTGTCGCTCCCCCCCGGTCCGAGTCGTGCGAGCTCGTCGCCCCCCGCGGTGGAGAAACTCGCGAAAGGAGTGCCGGTACCGAGCTTTACCGGCTGGGCTCGAGGAGTCCCCCCCCCGGGCTGGTTCCTGCGGTTGCGTAGGTCAGTAGGAAGGGGGGAGCAACTGGCAGATTAGCAGGCAGCCTGCAGCCAATACGCGGCATTTAGCTGCGATCTGTATTCCTGAGAGATGACGGATGGAACTTGCAATGAAACTGCGTCTAAGACAGTCCAAATCACGCCACTGGCCAAGTGAGCTCCGGAGTCCATATTTTCCAAATTTGCGAGAGTCATTATAAACCACGTGAGGTACAAGCTCGTCTTTCTTGGTGAACAGGGAGTTGGAAAGACCTGCATTATCAATCGGTTCGTGTATGACTCGTTTGACAGGAACTACCAAGCAACCATTGGTATTGATTTCCTAAGCAAGACCATGTACTTAGAGGATCGTACCGTTAGACTGCAACTCTGGGACACTGCTGGGCAGGAACGTTTTCGGTCTCTTATCCCGAGTTACATTCGTGATTCATCGGTCGCAGTTGTAGTTTATGACACAACTTCGCGAGCATCTTTTCTGAGCTCGTCGAAATGGGTGGACGACATTCGATCAGAACGCGGTGATGATGTTGTTATTATGTTGGTCGGCAATAAAACTGATCTGGCAGACCAACGCCAGGTGTCCGTTGAGGAAGGTCTTGCAAAAGCCTCGGAAGAGAAGGTCATGTTCATTGAGACGTCTGCGAAAGCAGGATTCAACATAAAGCAGCTATTTCGACGCCTTGCCTCCGCACTTCCTGGCATCGAGGGCGCTGTTTCTCACGCACCTGGCTTGATTGACATAAAACTCACAGCGAATCAAAATGCAGCGCAAATTTCCCAAGCGTCAAAATGCGGATGCTAATATTCTCGTAACAAATAAATTAGAAATCGAATGATGGAGGAGGCAGAGCGAGCCCCACCTCACGCTACTGGACCTTTAAAGATCCAGTAGAGTAGGTCCTAGAAGTGCTTGGCCTCGTCTTGGGAGTGAGAGTTTGGGATGGTGTGCTTGCGAGAGCAGCTGCTTGTCCTTAGCGGGAGAGGGGGGCAGCCGCGGCAAAAAAAAGGCAGCTCAATAGCAGCGAGCGTTGCATAAGTACACCGGGCCCTAGACCATGGCGAGGACCGGGGGACGCAAAGGCTTACATCGCGCCGCTTGGCAGGCATCCCAAGGGGGACACGGATATTCGGGTCTCGACGGCATCCAAATTCCACCCTGAGCCGACTAGACTCAGACAAAAGGATGGACATAGCATTGGCCCGACGCAAGGACCTTTCGCTAGCTGTGGTATGCTCGGGATGCTGCGGTAGTTGCGAAGGGGGCCTAATGTGAGTATGGGCTGTGTTCGGAGCTGGTCTGCTTCTTGTGACTTTAACAAGCCGTACTCAGTAAGTAAAGTAGAAGCCGGACTTCGAAAGAAGACTGGCTTCGTCACGGTGCGAAATGAGAGCCGCGGTAGTGCCGTTGCGTCTCCCGGAGTGAGAAAATGCTTCGCGGCAATATTCACGACCGCGCAATTCAAGTTGTCACCGCGACGGCCGACTCTACTCGTCGTGAATCATTTTCGGCGCAGATGCCGCGCCAAATTACCCACAGTGCAAGACAAACCCCGCAAGATACCTTCATATATTAAGAAGCCCGGACTACAGTGGGGAACTTTGCCTTGATCACAGCGACTAGTTCCGCAATTACTTGATCTAGGCTCCTCGCATAGATAAGCTTATCAAAACTAGACCTGTGTTCCTGTTGGGGCGGCTCGTTCTCACTGCACACTAATATTGCATAGGGGGTGGGCTTGATGTTGCCGCACATGCGAGCTGAGACAGCACGTTCGTATGAAACATGGAGTAATGGGACAGCCCCTGTGGCTCGAATACGTGCAACCGCCTCCAGCGTAGTTCCAATCAGCTCACCTTTGCAGCCGACCTCTGCTGAGGCACCAGATTCTAGGTATTTTCCGCCTCTAATGTCTGCATTGATCATCTCACGAGTGACAAAGTTCATTGTAATCCCCGGTCGCTCACTACGATGTGGCGGTCTGGTTGTTGTCATGACTGGAGATAGGAATTTCCCTGGGAATTGTTGGTTCAACACATCCAAGACCTGCAGTTGTCTGGCACCAGTAACAACAAGAGCGGGCGCTCCTTCATTTAGCATTGGCGGACTTGGCGTCGTCGAGGTTCTCAGCGCTGCAAAATGCTCAGATGCAAAAGAGAATATCCTTGTTGGTTTTTCGAGGAGAATAGCGGCCGTAAAATCTCCCACGATGCTGCGCAAGTCCATCTGCCCGATTAAGTATTTGAAATTGTCTTCCTTTAGAGACACCTTGCGGTCATTCAGATGACAAATTTCTTGGAGATACAAGACGTTTTCCAAGTGATTCCGCGAACGATTCGTCCGCTCCATGAGTTTGTAGGCAACGTTATGTATTGTAGATTGGTACCTAGGTAGGGATCTGTTAGGCCCAACCTTACGTAGGCGCACACAACTCACGGCAGCATAGCCCGCTTGAGTTTGACGCTTCTGCGTGTTCGAACTTGAAGGCTGACTCAGTGGCGTACTCGGACTCCACAACGACGACCCCCTTACCATCTTGGCCACATTTACGGTTCCCGGGCCCGCCCCGATTTCGGTTGCCGCGACGCTCCGCAGGGTTTGGTATC
>Ga0099799_10034_pt1 | contig 40110 bp, 19 predicted proteins | sample Uncmet6_SortLC_1_FD_89033 | JGI IMG/M metagenome (GOLD analysis project Ga0099799, IMG submission 89033) | Marine eukaryotic communities from CALCOFI LINE 67, Pacific Ocean - CN11_C50_N6_SortLC_1 | ecosystem: Environmental > Aquatic > Marine > Oceanic | place: Pacific Ocean: Monterey Bay...
AATGTTGAACCCAAGCTAGGGCATGATGACTCGGATAAATAAATATCTCTCCATACATAAAAAATAGAATGTACGGAAATTGTCGTAGCTCTCCCGGCCGCTATTAGTCTTCTTAGAACCCACTGTATGATCGATATAAATTTTACTGATTTTTCTTCTCCCGCAACAGCATAAAACCCGTTTAGTGACTTCAAGTTTAGCAGGGTCCGGATGCGCCCGAACCCAACAAAGATACACAAAATCCTTCTGTGGAATTTTACAGAAAAATAAAATCGAGTTTAGTAATTTCTTATTGGACAGCTACCCTGCCATTGATTCGCACCGCTTCTAACCAGTGAAGGCTGCCACCACTGGGCCCGGCCGCTGCCATTGATTCGCACGGGGGCCCTCGGCGCCGCCGTGCGTTTGCCTTCCTTACTTGGCGCTGCGACCCAGAGCCGGCTTTAGGCGGTGTACTGCCGCGCGAGGGACCAGGCGACAATTACCTTCTGCTTTGTCTACTGTGGAAAATGCGCGCTAGCTCCCCTCCCCGGCGCGCATAGGGAATTCTAAAAGTCCCCTGCGTTCATCCGCTCATAATCATTCATTCAGTCGGCCCGTCGCTGGCGACTGGGCGCTCCCGCATCAAGTCTTGGTGCGGCGCAAGACAAAATGCCGAAAGTCCTATTGGATAACCTTGAAACAGCCTAAACCTTTCAGTCGCAACTAGAGGGATGTATACCTCATCGCCAACTAGAAGCCTCAGGAAGTTCCTGATTGTGTCAACCCAAGCGATTCCAATACAGTATAACTATTAAAAAAGCCCTTCAAAGTTAGCATAAGGTGGACAAAAAACTCACAAGGATGTAAAATATATACCGCAAAACCCTATTAAAATCATAACCAAAAGACAGCAAAAGCAACATCCGACCTACGTTATAGAGATAAAAAATATCATGTGCTAGCTGAGGCTGGGAATATCGATGGAAACCTGAAATGCAATTTTTGGGCCAAGCAAAGCCTAAAAACCCTTTGAGGTAATTTTATATGCTTCTGCCATGCAAAAGACGCTGTCTCCTCGCGGAACACAGGGCCAATGGATTGTAGGAAAATCTAAAGCGGCCAGCCGTTGGTGGAAGAAATGGATTTGCATTTGGTTCTGTGCGCCCATGTCCAGCAGGTCTCAGTTCAACCTCCTCCTCAGGCAATATTTCAATCTAAGGATTAAATAATGATACTTGGTGGTTGCTTCAATAACGTCGAATGTGCCTACCGAGAGGGCAAGACTGCCACGAGGGAGCACTCTGCTTCTGCGTCTATCATGGTACATTATATTTATCCATTCCGCCGACTCATCAATTTCACCAAGACCGACCATTTCCTTGAGTTGCTTGACAAAGTAGGCAGCATCTTTTGAGTCGCTTCGTGCCTCAATTCTCGCCATTTGCGTTGCGTGTCGCCTGGCATTCTTCGAGTCTCCATCCGATTCGATAGCCTTATGATGATTCTACAAAAGGGCTGTCTGCTAAAATAAGAAAAACAATATCACGCAGATCCTCCTACCTCCAGAGTATCTGGTGAGGTTCGCACCTCTGTTTCATTAATTTCTGTTCCCTCCTCATTCGAATCTATGTTGCGCCCATATGTCTCTTTTTTGACGGCCTTCATTTGCTGTCTGGAAATTGCGTCCTTGACTTCCTTGAATACATTCACGACACGTTGTTCGTGGTAGGCTTTGAGAAACCAGCGATACAGATCAACCTGTGTATCGCCAATTACTTCATTCCACTTGATAACATCTTGGTCCCAAAGCTGTAACATGAGGCGACCTTTCTCTGGTGAGTCTAGTGGAAGTTCAATTGGTATCTTGATTCGCCAATTCCAACTAGCTTGTCCATTTCTGCAACGCCAGTGGACATCAGTTTTTTGCTTCCGGGAATCGCCAATCCAAAACTCGGCAAAGTAGTCACCCATATCGAATGGCACATCCCTAGACTTCCAACAGACTATGCGCAATTCAAACTTTTGCTTCTTTGGTCCGTGGAGCTCGACAGGTGGCTCCCTGTGAGCTTCTGCCTCTGGCCTGATCTCTAACCAAAGATGCAATTGGCCTTGGATGATAGGTGATGTGTCTTTGTGTAAACTCCTGATTTCAATTGGTTTCAACCTATCTAGCTTTTGCCACCCATAATGAAACCACCGGTCTTCAAGATCAATTTCTGTTTGACCAATAATCTCGTGCACGGGATAAAACCTATTCCAGTCCCTGACTTGGACTTTAAGCAGGGAAGGACCAGGGATCACTGTACGAAACTCAAACGTTTCATAGAATTCAGGCTTAAGTGTCCTAGTACAGTGTGAGCTCCTGCTGTCTTGAATATCAGTGCCCAACTTCACCCTGAGATATGGATCAGCTGAGTTCCCATTTACAGGTTGGAGATTAGAGCCTCGTATTATGTACAGACGCACTGTATATATAGCGGATGAAAGAATCTGTAACGGAAAAAAAGGCTCCTTCTCACACGATGGATTTGTCTCTAGGACTCGTAGTATTCCCTTGAATACCCCAACACAGCGAAGAGTAGATTTTGAGGCATTTGGATGAAACTTTCCTCGGAACAACTTGTATGTTTCAAAAGGTTTAGTTTTCAAGTGATTCTCTAGTTCCCTTCCCCCCTGTTTCGTCCACCACTCACGCCCCTCGATATATTCTGCAGCAGCCCATTGTGATGGAAATGAGATGGGAAGTTCACTTAGTTTATAGCTCGCCTGGCTCCCAAGGAGGGTAGAGTATTCGGTCGAAGTGGAACTCGCATTTATCATCTCAGGGAAGGGAGTGATATCTTCATCAAGTGGAAATTTCTCGGCAAATTGAATCTGCTTCTCTCTGAAGATAACATCTTCATGGATCATTGGAAGCCCGGACAAAATCATGGGATCAAAAGCTCCTGTCCCAGAATCTCCAGGCATAGAACCCAAGGCATCTGGAGAATAACGTTCTAATTCGAGGTGCTCAACATCACACTCAAATTCGTCATAGTCGTCTTCATGATTGCTATCAAGTCTCTCACGAAATTGCAACCCTGCATCACCAGGATATTTGATAGTCCATTGTGATAAACCACTACCTAGAAGCTCAGATTGGGTTCGTAGATGCGACTCTTCATTCCTTTCCTTCTCTTGTTGCCACACATCGCTGCCGCTGAATAGTTCTGTTTGCGGCGCCACAAAGGCCTCAGAATTCCATGGCAGTTTGCTGGAAAGATCAATTGAGCTTGCACCGAGAAGATGTTTGTGAAGCCCTGCGGAAATACCAACCCGGGCATCGTACACACGTAGGTCAAGGTTCGGAGCGTACAGGGGGTTTTCTGGCATATCAATAGCCATGACTTTTCGCTCTAGAAAATTTGCATTCCGTCCAGACGGCACAGAACTTGGTTGTGTTCTGAAGCAATTGCCTCTATCATTCGGAGCGGGCACGTCAATGCGCACATATGGCTCTTGGGGTGCCCGCAGCCGATGAGCTTTTAGCTGACGTACGCCAACACATGTGATCTCCACCCAAGCCTGTCTCATCTGTGGGATTATGCACTCGGAACGGCCGAGTCTTTCAGAGAGGTCTCTTTTTCGAATAAGTGCTGCTGACATGAGAATTTGGCTGCTTATTGGCTCTGCACCAATACTGGTGAGGTTTTCCCAGCTGGGAGAAGGAATTTTAGATCCTTCTGAAGCAAGAACATGGCACTTGGTCAATGGGAAACGCAAGAGCGCCCTTGGGGTATTAGACGAGAATACATCCCTGTCCCACACTTGCACAACGATGTCAGGCCCAAAGCGCACGTCGAGTGGGAGCATCTCATGAAATTCTAATGTCTCATAGAAAAGCGGCGCCGTTGTCATTGCATGCACTCGTGTTTTCTCTTTCTTACCGCAGAAACGTACTTTGACATATGGATCAAGGAGACTAGTTTGGTCCGATGCAGGCAATTCCTTTGCTTGGTAGATAAAAACCCGAAGGCAAAAAGGCACACGATCCTTGGCCTTCCTCAGGAGCTCTTCTTCTGGCCAACTAAAGTCAGGATCCAGTGCATCTTCTGATAGACCAAAGCCAAGCTTAAGAAGCACAGCACCAGGATTTGTTTTGAGCGCAGCTCCACCAAGATGAGACGCTCTTGATGGCTCGGGTTTCAGCAATTCCCAGCATGGTCCTGCACGAAATTGCTCCCTCAGCAATCTTGCAGCAGGTATGCGGCTAAAGCACACCGTTAAGATTTTAGGCGGACCACGTACAAGGTACAAGCACACATCTGGTATCTCTTCTACAAGCACTGGAAGCTTTATTGCCTATATCAATAAGAAGTATACGAGAGCAAACATGCAATGTTACCTTCAAGGTTAGTAGCATGTTCCACATCACAACACCGCGCTTGTTTGGCTCCCAAGCATAAGTAAGCGTATGATTACCTGCAGAGCGCAGTGCAATCGACAACAGAAATTACATCCGCACCTATAGAAATCACCAAACGCATTTTGGTACAGTTCCCGATGGCTGGGGAACGAAATTGTGGTATCTCGGAGCCCATCACCACAAGAGCACGCAGGTGATACTTGGCAGATGCCGATGTGAGGCGTGTGTTTGGCTTGAAATGAAACGGCCTTCGATGAGCCATACTCTTATGCCGTTGCTCGTTCGGTGGTCTAGCAAGAAGTTCCATGGAAAGAAGAAGTCGACCACGATAGGTGGAGGCTTCATTACCATATCGATTCTGCAAGGCACCACGCTTACCTTGAATACGGATGGGCGCACCGTATAAATTATACCAGCGAGGCCTAGGCCCCATATAGTTGTTCTGCTCCAGTAGCCCGCCACCCAAAAAACTTCCAGATATGTATTTGCTGCTCCGTTCGATGTCGTCTAGGTCGAAATACAAGTGTGCAATCGGCCTATCCCTAGTATGGGAGCTATAGTTCCAGAGCCCAACTGAAATGCGTCTTGTTTCTGTCGGTTCTGTGACTGGAAGCCAAAGTTCTTCATTGAACTCAGGAGCCAAACGAGCACGTCCCCGAACACATACTACGGATGTAATTGCCTGGGATCCACAAAAGTTGACTCTCACGTATGCTTCGATCCTGGTGTTGGAGAAAAGATTCGCTTCCATTATGTTGAGATCCTCAGCTTCCCAGACAAAAATGACCAAGTAAGTGGTCTTCCTACAATATGGAGAATGCGACACAAATAAGCACGTTGACACAGATTGCACATAGTAAAGTTCGGTTTTACCATGCCATCCACGCCATAGCCGACTTCCTCAACAAGTTCTTTTTGATACTCAGCATCTAGATCATGTGCTTGTTGCACATCATTAGGACCAAGGACTGTGACCGATAGTTTAAGGAATCCACGAAAACCTGTGGCTCTAGAGTGTGTTTTGAATCCCTCGATGCACTGCAGCGCTGTTGTCCTTGCTTCTGTTCGCATTTGACTGACTATTCGTGAGGCCAACCCACTTGCGGTAAAACTCATGGTTTGGAAGTTCACGCACTGATCTCGCATCAAACACAGTCGCACCAATAAGATCATGGGCTAGGAAAGCATCAAAGTCGTACATTTTAACTTCAATGCTCGCCTCTTCAATTGCTGAGCAGGAAAGTCCAGCGAAGTTAAACTGAAGCGTGTCGTCAAAAACGCAAGCTGAAACCTAATAGACGACCCCAATATAATTGGCCATTAAACTCTCTGTTGTTTCGTCACACCTTGCGAATGACACGCGTCTTTTTTACTCTCCCCATGACCTTGACTCTGACATAAGGATCATGGAGTCCGGTGAGATCACGACATTCAATAAGGTGAACCTGTATTTGGTAATCGCCAGAGGGCATTATGCGGCTTCGTTGCTCAAGCTGATCGAGGTGGCGGCTCGCTGTCATTACCTACATTTCATTTTTGTTAAATTTCAAACAACACAATATTGTTGTGTGATGATGGTATTATGAATGTGTGTGCGCGCGTGTGCTTGTGCGACTGTGTGTACTTCAATATGCCAAGGGCTGTTACATTTGCTTCTCGTCTGTCAGTTCGTTCTTCTCGTTCCTTGGAAGAAAGCTCCAGCGGCATAAATGCATCTTCCTCTATCATCCATGCGCTCTCTCTGTCAACTAATGCCCCTGAGCTTGATTTGGGGCCTTGCATCTTTCGACTCATTGTGAGCAACCCAGCGCCTGACAAGTAGGAGAGAAGTTAATGCTAAACATACTATGAAATTCGCTGAGAGTCTTGCTGGTCGTCAGCATATGCCGCGAGAGACTTTGAGCATACTGCGCGTCAAAACGCCACGCAAGATAAAGTTCGACATCGCCGCGTCCCTAAGGGGATTATGAAAATATTTTATTCTTTTTTATGGATCACTCGCATGATTATCAACGAGACCGTCACTGCCATGAAGAGAGCACCATTTTGTTAAGCCCGCCTCGCCATGTGCGGCTACTTCAACCATGGGTATGATGCAGGTGCCGATAAGACGATTACGAAGAACACCGTGGTCTTTGACCTACAGCCAAAGTATTGGCAATGCTCATTTTTTTATGTTGAGCCCGACCTTCACAGTGATCATTCTTGACCCATCAGAAACTGGCAATTTGAACTCATGGTCCCAATGCGGATTGCAGTTTTTCCGGACAACGGCCGTAGAATGTTTATGTGCGCCTACCTTGAGTGTCACATAAGCGTCAACAAGCTCTCTTCCCTTGAGATGCAGAGAACGCCCACAGATGATAGTTCCAACGAGCATATTTGGCGTGTGCACAAGGTCACCCCCATCTTCTGTATCCTTACGCCCAGGTACAATATTATTTGAGTCTGATATGAAGTAAGTGCACTCTATCCGTATGCGCCCCGAGACTTCATGCCTCATGCCTGTCCTCTGTTGGAGCATGTACCATGCGTCAGACTCTATGGAAGGCGATAGTACGACAGTGCGCAGGTCCACAATTGCCTGTCCGAGTTCTACATCAGATTGTGCAGACAGACTTTTGTGCATCACTGTCACAACAATGTGATCTGCATCATACTTCCCTATGCCCGTAAAGATCATAGTTGCAGAATTCCATTCTGGGTCTGTTGTGTGACTCGCGACCTGCACACACACTTACTAATACTTTCGAACCGACACAAAACGCGATTTTTTGACCATGGTCTGTTCCAGCTCCTGTCATAATACTTTGTGAATGCAGTAACTTTAGCCTTTGACACGTACCATGTTGCATTTCACTACAGCAAAAGGATTACACTCGCCTCCTTCGGCTTCAACGAGATCTCGAGCAGCGATAACTTTCACCTCGAGGCGATCGGCTAGGTCGCTCATGTTATGCGTATCAGCGGACAATGAGCACAGCAGCAGTCCTCCTAGTGGGGGACCGAGGGGGGGTTTCGCGCGAATTTCCGGAATTGATTAGGCCCCACCTGGCGTCGGCCAGTCCTCCCGAACGAGAATTCGACCCTTCCTCCATGAGTTGTAATTAAGATGAACTCAAGTTGCCGTGACCGTGACCCGGGGCCTTGCGACTCGGTGCGAGTGATGCGAGACGAAAGGGATACGCACCTTTGGGAGTACGGCGGCTGAGATAGTCTGCCGGGGAGCTACCTCAAAATACACTAACTAGTTTTGGTTTTCGGACGGTGTTTAATTACGCGTGCATGACCAACCCGGCCGTCTACCTCTCCAGTTTCGGACTCTGATGCCCGTGACGGAGATGACTGTCACGGACATGAGCACATAGAGGATGAATTCGACTCATCGGATTCTAAGAACGAATCAGGTCTAAAGACGAGACCGCGCAACCCACCTAACAGGTACCATCCAGGTAAGCCTGGGGAGAAGGCAAGTGATTGGAGGGACACCGGCGACTCCGGGTCCACCGGCATCACAAAGGGGAAGCCCTTTTGCCCTGCAAGGCCTAAGGGACCAAGGCCCTTCGATGGTGCCAAGGCATGCCCGAAATGTGGTAACTGCCAGTGGATGCACCACTCGCTTTACAGGAGAGGCAAATGTCCTCAAGAGAACTGTGATTGGGAGGCAGAAGCAACGGAACTATCGGACAACGGAGAATCTGCGAACCGACAAATTCCCACAACCCGTACTTGTATTACCCGCCTAGGCTACCTACAGTACCGTAGGTACTTCCCATCCTAGCCTGAGGGTACTGCGATATCCCCTTAGTAGGGGGAAGTCGCCTCTCACTCCCAACTATTATCATCCTGAGTCACTTTTATTGACGGACGCAATTCCCCGTCACAAACCCCATCAAACATCGAAGAAACTATTTCGCTAGACGACTACACTACGCTCAGGCTGCCGGGGAAGTCCGGAGCTACACACTCTATTTCCCTATGCATCGCAAGTCCGACGGTCAACGGTTTGCCCAGTTTCGAGTTTCCAGTCCCGAGTTGTGCGTGGCAGTCAAGGTAGTCACGGTGTGTGCCGGGCCCCACCCGAGTCATGCCAGGCCGCCTAGTGATACTCCCGGCGGGCCCGGGCCGGCGGCGGCGGCAGCGCGGCCGGCTGGTCCGGGTACCGTGACCCCGGGCCGTACATACCCCTGGTCGCTTACGACACAACTTCCCGCTCGGACCTAGTACTCAGGCTCACTGGCAGGCCCGGGCTACTCAGGCTAGTATATCATGATTACAAGCGGGCCTAGGACGGACCGATTTCAGATGTCTCGCCCCACAAGAGCATGCAGTTGCAAATTAGTCTGTCAGCGCACTGGACTTGGCGCGGCCCGTCATATAGGGCTGGACTGGAGGTTACTGCGGTAAATAAAAAACCTCAAGCATGATATATACCTACGGTATGGTACTTGGTACCAGGATACCTTCGGTCCGCTCGAAATAAGTGTCTTTGTGATGGACTTCCTATAGGAGAGGTTGGAAAGCGAGGCTCGTCGGGCGGCATGCGGGTCTTGTCACTCGTGATCGCGTTGGTGCTAGAGGCGGCAGCGCACGAGTGCGAGCGGTTTAGCAACGACGGCGGTGACTACTATGAGGCAATCAGCGATTGCGGCGCTTGCGCTGCCAACCCAAGCTGTGGCTTTTGTTTGTCGACACTTCAGTGCATGGAACGGGGAAGCGATGGGCCTTTGAGTGGGCTCCCGTGTAATTACTGGCTAACGGCGGCTGCGGAATGCCCTGAGATACCCCAGTGTGAGCAACTTAGCAGCTGTGGCGTATGCGTGGATATGGAAGGGTGTGCGTGGTGTGCCTCCGAGCAGCGATGCCTCACTGTATCTGAGATATTTCTCTCAGAGTGCGAAGGTTCCATCTTCGACCCGCCGTGTCCATCTAACCCCGTCTAAATTCATGCATGTTCCTGTTGAGGGTTAGGCAGAGTCTTGCGAGGTCATACTGAAACAAACTTCTTTCTCATCAGGTCGAGAACCGTATTGTGGGTAATCTTATTGTTGAGGCTGACCCTGTGTTTGGAGGTGGGCACTTCCGCTCATCGGGTGTTGGGACGGGCGGCGGCACTTTCGAATTCATCATAGACGAGGTCGAAATATCCGTCGTTTCAGCTGGCGATGTATTTATTGATTTCTCGTTTGTTGCTCTCCAGTGGAGAGCAACACTTGAGTTTCCGTGTCTAATTTCCCGATCCGGAGGATTTCGCGTTCCGAACACAATGAATGTGTGTAGGTAACAATCAAGGGAGGTCAAAACTTCAAAGAAAATGGAATGGGTGGGTCAATGTCACTGGCAGCCGGTTCAGGTGTAAACCCGCATGGCGGCCAAGGTGGCTCTGCGACCCTCCGTGGTGGTGATGGCTATGGCAGCCCCGCCCTTGGTGGCTATGTCGGCGACGGAGGAAATGTGGACATTACAGGCGGCGATTCCATGGCAGGAGCGGGTGGCCTTGTGAGCCTTAGAGCAGGAGAGTCTGCAGTGGGAGTTGGTGGTGCTCTGGAACTGATGTCTGGCCCTGGTGGTACAAATGGAGGCGTGCTAACATTCATGACAGCAAATGGCGGCAGCCATGGCTCATGCTCCGGTGATATTTCGGTATCCACCGGGAGCACTGCCCATGGTGACTCCGGAGCTGTGTGTATCTCGACCGGAGATGCCGTTTCAGGGCTTGCGGGTGGGATTGCTTTGCGCGTCGGCGAGTCAGGCAGTGGTGCAGGTGGTTCCATAACACTCACCGCGGGCGAGGGCGCCGAACAAACGCCTGGTGGTGAAATAGTGCTTGTTTCTGGAGACGCCAAATCAAGTTCGGGTAGCGTGACTGTCTCAACCGCGAATGCAACTGCGTCGTCAGGTGCCGTTTCAGTCTCGACCGGCTCGGCCACGAGTAGCTCGGGAGATATTTCGGTCGCCACATCAGACAGCGGCCAGGAGAGCGGTGGTATTTCTATTGCATCCGGTGATAGTGGCGACGGGGTTGGAGGAAGTGTCGAGATCCGTGCCGGCGCTTCCTCGATGCAAGGTGGACAAGTCTTGGTCAGTAGCGGCGCCGGGGATGACGGTGCAAGTGCAGGTGGTGTCATTCTTCGAGGCGGGCATGCTGCTGGGAGTGGTGCGGGTGGAGATGTATTGATCAAGGGTGGAACATCGGTAATGGGAACCGGAGGTTCGATTTGTATTTTTTCTGGTGAAAGTGAGTTTTCGACATCTGGTGGTCTGTATATAAGCTCGGCGAATGCTGGCCAAAATGGTGCCAGCGGAAGTATGTACCTGCGGACTGGCACTGCGTCATCACAAAGCTCCGGGGCAATTCTGCTTGGCACGGGAACTTCGACGGAAGGCACCTCGGGCACCATTTCGCTCGTGGGCGGAGACGGTTATGAGACCGGTGGCACCGTTTCAATTTCAGGCGGCGACTCGCCCGATGCTAATGGCTCAGGGGGAGATATCAGGCTTGCATCTGGAGGTGGCATTGGAACGCCAGGGGCGCTACTCATTAGTACGCCACACAACTCAAATGGCAACACCGGGAATATGGGCTTCACCACTGGGACCAGTGTGTCTGGTAACTCGGGATGCATCGCCCTTGCAGTTGGATCCTCTTGTCATGGATCTTCTGGCAATATTGAGCTCGGGGCTGGTGGCGGTGAAGTGGGGGGGGGGTTTCTTCATCAGCGCGGGAACTACAATGGGCGGTGATGCATGTGGTGGTTCGATTGAAATTGCTGGTGGTGACTCCTCTTGTGGTGCAGGTGGGCCCGTAACGATAAGTGCCGGCAGTGGCCTTGAACACGCAGGCGACATCAATTTTTACGGGGGAAGATCGGGGGATGGCGGCGGTGGTATCTACATTGCCGCAGGTGATTCCAAAGCTGCGGTGGGTGGAGATTGCGTTCTGGTAAGCGGTGCCGGCACACTGAGTGGGTCTGGTTCCTGCCTGCTATGTACAGCCAATGGAGGCGACTCTAGCACATCAGGGATCCTCTCCCTCGCAACGGGCACTACAGCCTTTGGAACCTCGGGATCAATCAAGTTCACAACTGGTACGTCAGGCTGTGGCGCGGCCGGTAGCATTTTATTTGGCGTCGGCGCAGGAGCCTCTGGAGACGGTGGTCACGTGGCTCTAGTTGCTGGTGCCACATCGGCAGATGCCGCGGCAGGCGGCGCAGTGACCCTCCAAGGTGGCAATGGACTGTCGCTGGATCCGCGAAATGGTGGGGATGGCGGGGCCATTCTCTTAGAAGGCGGAGCAGCGCTTGGTCGTGCGCGATGCGATGTTGGCGGTTCTATGATGATCAGCGGTGGATCTGCAACTTGCGGGACCGGCGGTTCCGTCACGCTACAATCAGGAATCGGCCACGCAGGGTCTTCGGGCCGCGTTATTGTGGGGTCGCCAGATGTCGGGGGCGACGGAGCAAGTGGGGCTGTGACAATCGCAACTGGCGATGCGGTGACTGCAGACTCTGGCCAAGTATCGATCAGTACTGGCGATTCACTCGATGGGGCGGGTGGTGACATCGCCTTGCGTGCTGGTGAAGGTGATTTGGGAGCCGGCGGTGACATTTTGCTCGGAGCAGGCTGTTCGTCTGCTGCCGCTTCACAAGGAGGTGCAATTACACTCCAAGGGGGCACGGGCGCCTCGACCAATCTGAATGACGGCGGCGATGGCGGTGATGTGATGATCAAGGGCGGCACAGCCCGAGGTTCAAACGTCAATGACAACGGCGGCGATATTTCGGTTGTAGGGGGCCAGTCGCAGTCGGGCTATGGTGGGCGTTTGCGCGTATCAAGTGGCTTGTCTACTCACAGTTCAAGTGGGGACCTGCTTGTTGCAACGGGCAATTCAGGATTCAGCGGCATATCTGGAAGTATGACTCTTTCCACGGGCACATCTAAAGATGGATGCAGTGGCGCAGTCGAGATTGTCTCTGGCCAAGCGACGTCTGGCCGTGGTGGCTACGTTAATGTGAGAGTCGGCGATGGTGACACTGGAGAAGGAGGCGAGATAGAACTCGTGGCCGGCGACACGACTGACGCAGCGACGGGCGGCTTCCTGGTCCTCGAATCAGGATACTCTTCTGAGACGTCTTCTGGTTTCATTGACCTAAGTACTCCAAATGCCGGTTCAGTTGGCGTGAGTGGGGAAATATCAGTCGCCACAGGCACCACATCTGCGGGGAACTCGGGGGCGATTGCACTTGAAACAGGTTACGCACATGATGGCCATGGCGGAACTATTATGGCACGAGTCGGCACTGGCCATTCTGACGATGGAGGAAATGTTTTCTTGGCTGCTGGAGAATCTACAGATGATGAGGCTACAGGAGGTTCCGTGACAATTCAGGCCGGCGAGGGCTCGTCCACATACCAGTATGATGGTGGGAATGGTGGTTTAGTACAACTATTCGGTGGTGCCGCGCAGGGCGGACTCTCAGAGGACGACGGTGGAAGTCTCGAGTTTGCTGGTGGATACGCTAACCAGGGACGCGGCGGTTCATTCGTTGTTCGCACGGGCTACGGCGAGGCATCTTCGTCTGGGCTAATTGACATCTCGACAGCAAACGGTGGTACCCAGGGCACGAGTGGCTCAATAGATTTCTCCACGGGCACAAGTTCAAATGGGAATTCTGGGTACGTAAACGTTGAGACGGGCCAAGCTTCAGGAGGGCGTGCCGGCTATATACACGTTCTAGTTGGCACAGGGGACTCTGCGGCCGGTGCTGACTTCGTGGTGGTTAGCGGCTCGACCACGGCAGCGGCAACGGGAGGACTGATTTCCATAACTACTGGATACTCAGAGCAGTCAACGTCAGGAACCTTCTCCCTAGATACGGCGAATGCTGGTCAAAGTGGTGTCTCTGGAGCCATACATTTTGCATCTGGGACGTCAAGTGCGGGTACCTCGGGCTTGATTTCTTTAGCAACCGGTGATGCAGTATCAGGTGCTGGTGGAAACATTGAATTTCTTGTCGGCACAGGAAACGCCAACGATGGCGGCGATATCATTGTCTCTGCCGGTGAAACGACCGATAAGGCTTCTTCGGGCGGATTGATTCTAATTTCTGCTGGTCATGGATCATCAACCGCAAGCGACGATGGTGGGGACGGTGGCGCCCTGCTCTTGTACGGCGGGGAAGCGAGTGGCTTGGAGGCAACCGATGATGTTGGCGGGAACATTGAGATAGTCGGTGGGTGTGCAACAGCAGCTACGGGCGGTTCTCTTATGTTTCAGACCGGCTCTGGTACCCGGACGAGCTCTGGAAATGTTTACCTGTGGACCGCAAACGGCGCCGTTTCTGGCAGTGGCGGCGTTTCTGGCTCAATTTCTTTTGAGACAGGCACAACAACTCTTGGCAACAGCGGGTACCTGTATTGCGGGACAGGCGACGCTACGGATGGAAGGGGAGGGAATATATCGCTTCAGGTTGGGACTGGAGACTCTGGCGATGGCGGCAATCTGTACATTTATGCTGGAGAAACCACGGAAGCGGGACAAACGGGCGGTTGTCTTTCAGTCCTAGCAGGCCATGGTTCGTATTCAGCATCGGGCCAAAACGGTGGAAGCGGGGGAACCGTGATGATCCACGGCGGCGCAGCCAAGGGCAATCTTGCTGACAACGACGGAGGAAATCTTGAGTGCCACGGCGGGCCCGCAGCGGCAGGCCCCGGCGGGGCAATACTGCTGCAGACTGGATATAGCACGGCAAGCTCCTCAGGTGACATGACGCTCCAAACAGCCAATGCAGGCGAAGCGGGTGTATCTGGGGGGGTATTCGTGCACACCGGCACGGCCTCTAGTGGCAACTCCGGCCACCTCGAGGTACGCACCGGCGATGCATACGATGGTCGGGGTGGTGCCATTTCGCTCGTGGTTGGTGATGCCTATTATGGTGCGGGTGGCGATATCACTTTTTCTGCGGGGTCAACTTCTACAAGTAGCGGACTGACTGGGGGCCATCTTTGCATGTCCTCGGGCGCATCCACCCTTTCCACGTCAGGTCCAATATTCATCAGAACAGCCGAAGGGGGATCTCTCGGCGCAAGTGGCTCGATGTATTTCACAACTGGAGATGCAGAATCAGGCGATTCGGGCTCAATAGTGATGGAGACCGGGTCTTCCGCGGAGGGCGGCTCGGGCGGTTCTATCTCTATGTGCGTCGGGACGGGTGCCAGTGGAGACGGTGGCAATCTTGAACTGGTTGCTGGTGATTCGAAAGCGACCGATGGTGTTGGCGGCAAATTGAGCTTATTTGGTGGTAATTCCATTCACACAAATGGTGGTAACGGGGGCGGAATACTGTTTCAGGGCGGACTTTCACTTGCGTCCGAATCTCCAGACAGTGAAGGTGGAAACGTGTCTCTTGCAGGCGGCACTGCCCTCAGCGGCAGTGGGGGCTCTGTTTTAGTATCTTCAGGAGCTGGACTGGACAGTTCATCTGGCAAAATTACACTGTCTACTACCAATGCTGGTGAGGCGGGTGTGTCCGGCGACATCCTCTTCTGCACTGGATCATCAAGTTGTGGAGATTCGGGCGCAATTCACCTGAAAACGGGCGAAGGGAACGGTGGTCCAGGCGGGAACATCTCACTTGCTGTTGGCGAAAGCAACTCCGGCATGGGCGGTTGTTTGACGCTCCAAGCGGGCGACTCGCAAGCCGACAGCGGAGCCGGTGGGGACATTTTGATGCGCTCCGGAAACGCAAAATCGTCGATGTCAGGGTCAATTAAGTTCCTTACAGCCGATGCAGGCTCCGAGGGAGCCTCAGGAGATGTTTTATTAAGTACTGGTATCGCAACTGGAGGAAGCTCAGGTGCTATCTGCCTGAAGACAGGGTCAACAAAACAGGGAACAGGGGGTAAGCTCTTGCTCGAAGTGGGCTCAACAGCCTCTGGTGCTGGCGGCGAGATATACATTCAGGCTGGGAGAACTTCAGACAATCAGGGCGCAGGGGGCAGCATCACTATTGAGTCGGGAACAGGCTCAGACACCTCCTCAGGCGAAGTTACGATTCGGACGGTGAACGCAGGGTCGGATGGAAGCTCGGGTAAGCTAGATATCGAGACTGGTTCCTCTACAGATGGGACGAGCGGCGGCATTATGCTGTCGACCGGAGACTCCGCTGAAGCGAGCGCCGGTTGCATCACATTGCTTGTTGGTAAAACCGGATGTGGGCCTGGCGGGTCCATCACCATGGCCGCTGGAGGAAGCGAGCTTTCGGATAGCTCGAATAGCTTGGGCGGATCTATGGCCCTCGCCGCCGGTCAAGGTGGAACGGGCGGCAATGTGACGCTCGCTGGCGGCGACTCTATTGATGCGGCCTCAGAGGGCGGATCTCTTGTCATAACAGCAGGAGGAGCGGCGTCAGGTGATGGTGGCAGCATTCAATTGCTATCTGGACCCTCAGATACCGACAGGTCGGGTTCTGTGAGTCTCAAAACAGCATCTGATGGACTCGATGGCTCTGGAAGCATTTCAATCCACACGGGCGCGTCTACGGGCAGCTCTGGCGACATACTTATCGAAACTGGCGATGCAGAAAGCGGCGATGCAGGGCGCTTAACGCTGTCGGTCGGATCGTCAACGGGAATCGGGGGCGATATCAGTGTAATTGCAGGTGCGAGCGCAGATTCAGCTCGTGGTGGGGGCATCTGCGTGACATCTGGAGCCGCAGCTGAATCGACTAGTGGACCAATCACCCTTCGAACGCCGGACGGCGGTGAAGGTGGCTCTTCGGGAGATGTTCTTGTCACAACCGGTCGTGTTTCAGTGTCCTCACGTGACAATTTTGTACGCAAGCACACGTGGGTGCTGGCACTTGTTAAGCAGTCCCCCGCTCGTAGGCAAAGGCGGCACAAATGGTCTGTCCGGGAACCTCACCCTGGGAACTGGTCTTGCTAGCTCAGGCGAGGGAGGTCACGTTGAACTTTGCGTCGGTGAAGGTCTAACTGGTGCGGGTGGTAATATCACGATTAATGCGGGAGGTACAAACGGCCCAGACTCGCCCGGTGGTAGTGTCAAATTGCTGGCAGGCGGCGGGATGGCGGGTGGCGGCGGTCAAGTCATCCTTCGGTCTGGCAACGCATCAGACTCGTCAGACGGCGACTCGGGCGGTGATTTGGAGCTAGTAGCCGGGTCCGCATTTGGTGGGACGGAAGGTGAAGGTGGGTCAATCTTAATCCTCTCTGGCCCATCAACCGAAGGAACAGCGGGACAAATCAGCCTAAAATCTGCAGACGACTCAAGCACCACGGGTAAAATAACTCTAGCCTCTGGCCAGACCTCGAACGGCAACACAGGCGGACTGACTGTTCGCACGGGTGCGGCCGCAGGTGGCGTTGCGGGCGCCATCTCGCTGACAGCAGGCGATACGAGCGACGGATCTGCTCGAGGCGGGGCCGTGTGTCTTGAGGGGGGATGCGCTACTGACGAGGGTGGTAACATTGAACTGCTTTCCGGTGCGGCGACGGGCACCTCAAGCAAAACAGGGGACATTGAAATCGCTTCAAGTAACACGGCAGATTCAGGGGATTCCGGCCAGGTAACAATAGTGACAGGGAATGCTACCACGGGTAATTCTGGAGATGTTTTGCTGACCACAGGTTCATTCCAGCGCATTGACTTAAGTAACCTGAAGTACGCCGAATTTCTGTCCCGCAGGCACCGCAACACAAGGCAAAGCGGGAACAGTCTACATGAGGCTCGGCATTTCGGAGTCGGGGGTCGGTGCTGATGCTATTTTGCAAGGTGGCGATGCTACAGATGAGACGGGTGGTGACATACGGATCGTCAGCGGTTATTCAAGGAAAACTACTTCAGGCTTAGTCATCATCGAGACAGCCAATTCTGGCAGCAACGGTGCTAGTGGATATCTTTTGCTCCAATCCGGTACGGCCGAAGGCGGAGACAGTGGCTGGGTCAATGTATCTACCGGGCGTGCTAGTGGAGGCACGGCCGGCTCAATATCGATGTCAGTTGGAGAGGGTGACTCTGGTACTGGAGGGGACATATCCTTCACTGCAGGGGCCTCCTTAGAGGATGGCGGGGATGGTGGTGCCATCATACTCGCTGCGGGCGAATCTCAATCGGGGCGAGGTGGGCATGCCATCATCCAAGCTGGATCCGGAGCAACGGGAGGTGGAGATATTGCACTGCTTGCAGGCGAATCGTCTGAGCAAGACGGTGGTGCAATTAATCTAACCTCAGCGTATTCGGCTGAAGCAGACACGGGCACTCTGACCCTGGCGACGGGTACGTCAAGAGAAGGCAACTCAGGGAGCATTTCGCTTTGCACGGGTGATGCGAAATCTGGTCAAGCTGGTACGATCGTGGTCTCGACTGGTACCGGCAAAGCTGGCGGTGACGTCGCTATGGCCGCGGGAGACTCAACATCAGGCCGCGGCGGTTCTGTGACAATCAGCTCGGGCGCTTCAGCGAAATCATCAAGTGGTCATGCTACAATTCAAACCAATGCAGCCACTGGACAATCTGGAGCGATCGAAATAGCAACAGGCGATGGCGTGAGTTCGGGCAGCATCAGCGTGGCTACGGGCTCGTCTAAAAGTACTTCGGGGACTGTCGAAGTTTTTCCTGGAGTCTCAACGGCCGGTGCTGGCGGTGACCTGGTGCTGCAAGGCGGATCCTCGACAGACTCCACCGGTGGACTGGTCTTGATCCGTTCTGGTGCGTCAACCTCTAGTACGTCGGGCTCTGTTTCGCTGGCATCGGCAGACGGCGGCGACGGGGTCGGTTCCGGCCGGTTCAATGTGTCGACGGGGTCGGGCACAGGTGCTTCCGGGGGTATCCAAATCACCTCTGGTGGGGCATCAACGACGGGCAACTCTGGAAATATTGTGATTCAGTCTGGCAGTGCCACAGCCGGCCATTCAGGCGCAGTTTCCCTGACTACGGGAAACTCAGAAGCAGGCGACGCGGGGTCAATCTCTCTCACTGCGGGGTCCTCAAAGAGTTCGCGGGGAGGCAGTCTCTCTTTGATGGCTGGAAATGGCTCCGAATCTGGGGACATCCTCATAGCGTCAGGTTCTGGTGATCAAAGTGGTCTTCTAACACTTGTTTCGGGGACAGGCGAAACGTTCTCCGGAAATTTGACCATTGGTACCGCAGATCCAACTGATGGCGCTTCGGGCGACATAATGCTGACAACTGGTGCCGCGTCGGCCGACACGACCGGCGACATTTCACTTAGCACAGGCTCGCGACTGAGCGTCAGCTATATTTTGTAGTTGCAATCAGTGTGATTTATAACTGCTCTTGTAGGCTCTGCATCAAGTGGCCGATCAGGAAATATATCCATGTCCATTGGCGAGGCTTCGTCAGGTTCAGCAGGTAGCATTCGCATCACTGCCGGAAAGCTTGATCTCAAAGAAGCAGAAGACGACGCAGAGACCACCCCTTCTGGGGGTGCCATCGCACTCACATCAGGAAAGTCAACTTATGGGGAAAGTGGCTGTATCACGGTAAGGACGGCAGATGGAGGGGGGAGTGACGACGAATATCCCACGAACTCGGGTAGCATTCATTTGGCGACAGGCACAGCAACTGGTGCTGGGGGTTCGATTATTATGGAAGCAGGCGCAGGTTACGGTGATACCGGTTGCGGCGGTTCGCTATACCTCACCGCAGGAGATAATCTCAACGAAGTACCAGAGGAAAATTATGCCGGCGGGAACATCCACATCAGCGCTGGCGCTGGATCTTCGCAAGCCGCGGGTGGTTCGGTGGCTCTCCTCTCTGGCGGCGGAAAGTTGGCAACAGGGGGGATCGCCATCGCTACAAGTAATGCGAGCCAAACGGACAGTACGTCTGGATCTATACAAGTAGCTACTGGTGCAGCCACTGGTAGTGCCGGTGAAGGTTTGCCGGCTTCAGGGTCAATTGCAATTGCATCCGGAGACTCTTCTGCTGGAGAAGCTGGAGATGTGATTATCTCTGTCGGGATGTCAATAAGTGGTGCGGGGGCACCTCTGTCACTGGCTGCCGGTAATTCCTCCCGGCAGCATGGCGGCAACCTGTCAATATCCTCTGGTGCGGGAAAAGAGAGCGGCAACGTCACAATCGCCACAGCGGGCGGCGGCGCCACCTCGGGAAGCGGTCGACTTGCAATCTCGACTGGGATCTCAAGCTCGGGCACCTCCGGCTCAGTCTGCGTCCTCTCCGGGAGAGCGACAACTTCGGTGGGAGGTGGCATTGCGTTGTCTGTCGGACATGCCACCTCAGGCAACGGAGCTAACCTGACGATGACAGCTGGCGCATCGACCGAGGCCAGTTGTGCTGGTGGCACCATCCTGCTTGAAGCTGGTGTCACTGCAGGTGGTCTCGGGGGGGACGTGGAGGTTTCTTCCGGACAAGGGACATCATCGTCGGGTACGATTAGCGTGACGACCGGCGATAGTACGTCCGGCGCTTCGGGCTCGCTGCTTGTCACAACGGGCCAGCTGGTTCTGTCCACGGGTGACTCATCTACTTCATCAGGGTCGTCGGGCAGCATATCAATCTCGACAGGCAGAAATCAGAGTCAGTTTGTTGGCTATCGTAGTCAATAAGTCATAATTGATACAAATTGAGAGAGTTCAGATTTATATTCCCCGCCGTTTAAATCAATTTACGTAGGTGACACTGCCCCTGCATCTTCAAGCGCTGGCAGTATTTCTATAAAAGCCGGTACCGACGATGCAGGAGGCAATCTTTCTATGACAAGCGGCGCGGGCACAGCTGGAGGCGGCACACTTAGCATCTCGAGCGGCGCATCGACGGTCGGAGCTGGAGGCGTCGTGGAGATCTCGACGCCAACTTCGAGCACCGGGGACACAGGCAGCATTTGCTTTACCTCGGGTACTGCGGAAAGTGGGAACTCGGGAAACGTTACTATCTGCGCAGGCGGTTCAGAAGTCGGTGCTGCTGGCGCTATCTCTCTCGTGGCCGGCGAGTCAACGAGCGATGCTGGGGGCGACCTGAGAGTGGCCGGTGGCGCGGTATCGCTGACTGGGGGAGCCGCCCCGGGGGGCGTGACGGGTAGTCTATCTTGTGCCACAGCCATCGCAGAAGGAAATTCTGGCGACCTTAGTCTCATAACAGGGGATGCTGTTGGAGGCATTGCCGGAAGTATTACCATAACCACAGGTGCGTTTAGCCATCGGGATCCTGGGTATTGATAAGGGGGATACCTTTAGCACAAAACGGATCTGTCTTTTCGAACTTCACTTTTTCCGGCAGCTGCATGAAAACAAACCCCATAAACAAGCCCTCCCCATGCCCCGTATTTACTCACATGTATCATTTGCGTTGTGTAGGGGATTCCACCGTCGGCGATTCTGGGGACCTAATCCTGGCGACGGGAAGCACAACTAGTGGTGACGCCGGCGACATAGTTTTCCAAGCCGGCGAGTCGGATAGTGGTCGGGGAGGGGACGTCTCGATTACCTCAAATAAAGCATCGGCCACACTTTTGAGCACAGATGCATACTTGAATATCACTGGCGACAACATCGATGTGGTGAGTGGCTCGGGAGGCAACGTCTCTTTCCTCGCTGGTCCGGACGGCACAATTGGTTGGGGCATCACTGATAGTGATGGCAGTTCTGCGACGTATGATGTTCGACTCACCACAAATGGTGACGGCAACACCGAGTTATATTCTGACGTACCAATCTCGGCTCCGTCATTTACAAGCCCTTCGGATCGTCGCATCAAGAAAGACTTTCAGCCGGTTGACACGGCCGACTTGCTTCACCGCCTGCAAAGAGTTCGAATTACTGAGTACGGATACACGGACGAGTGGCGGGCTGTTCGGGGGATTCCCGACAAGCGAGTCCGCGGCGTGATTGCACAAGAGCTCAATGAGATTTTCCCTGAGCATATATCCGTCCTCGAAACATACTCGCTTCCAGACAAGGGATTCCAAAAAACGAGATTTTATCGGGTTGATAAACAACGGCTTGCCCTTGACGTCATCGGCGGCCTCCAAGCCCTTCACGACCGGTACTCTATTGGTGAGTCTACATCTTCGGAGTCTGGTTCTCTCGCACTGACCACAAAGGCTGCGCCGAGCTCTGGCGCCATTTACTTACAGACGGGGCGCGCATCTTCGGGTGAGAGCGGGGACATTCTCGTACAGAGTGGGGCCGCCGCAAGCGGCAATAGCGGCTCTATTTCACTCATGACTAGCTCGAAGGCCAAGAACAAGGGAGATATTTTGCTATCTACCGGCTCTGGTGTCGCAGATGGTGGCTGTATTTCTCTGAAAGCGGGAGATGGTGAGAACGCTGGCGATGTAAGCCTGACCGCCACCAGAGGCGGCGTTGCCCTCACAACAGGGGAAGCAATGAACGGAGATTCGGGCAATGGCATCTGTGTTGCCGTGGGGGATGCTGTATCTGGTATCGCTGGCGACATCTCGCTGGCGTCCGGGGCCTCGCTTGCCGGCGACGGCGGCAGAATATCCGTGCACGCAGGCGACGGAGGGGCTTCTGGCGGCAGACTCGACGTAAACGCCGGCAATGGAGACATCGGTGGCAGCATCCAGTTCAAAGCTGGCGATGGTAGAGAAAGAGGTGGCACCCTCACTTTATGCAGCGGAAGTGGTGGCGAAGGGACCAGCGGCACTTTTACGATCGCAAGTGCCGAAAGCAGTGCAAGTGGGGGCATTCTACTCGCAACTGGGACATCTGTGCAAGGGAACTCAGGGGACGTATCCATCGCCACCGGGGATTCGGCGGGCTCAGCTGGCAACATCGAGCTTTGTGCTGGTTTGGCTACCAGCGGTGGGGGCGCGGTGAAAGTATGCTCGACGGGCTCATCTTGCGGCAGTGGTGGTAGTGGTGAAATTATTGTTGCGTCTGGTCAAGGTGATCTTGGGGGCCACACGAGCATCCGCGGCAGCAACCTCGAGCTCGTGGCAGGCGAGGCGACCGGAGGACTCGGTGGAGCCGTTGACCTACACGCGGGTGGGGGACGTAAGGGCGGTGAAATAATTATCAAAGCGGGGCGGGATGATATGGAACTGGGCGGCTCAGTAATCGTCGAAAGCGGGACAAGCACCGGTGATGTGGGTGGACAGGTTGCCATAACCACTGCTAGCGGCAAAGCTTCCGGGGACGTATCAATATCATCGGGACGGGCACAGACTTGGGGCGCCAGTGGCAAAATCATTCTTGCCACTGGTGATGCTCGAGATACTGTGGGAACTTTATCAATTCAGGCGGGCGACTCAAAAACCGGTGTTGGGGCCAGCGTCATTTTTGTAGCCGGCGATTCGGCGGCTAGTCAGGGTGGGCTTCTGCGCCTTGCGGCTGGAGATGGAGCCTCTGCAGGCCACATAAGCTTGAACGCGGGCGCTGGCATCGACGCAGCCGGCGGCAACTTGGAAATCTTCAGTGGAACGCAGCTTACTAGAAGGGCCGGCAAGAGTGGTGACGTTACCATCAAATCTGCAAAGGGCACTATTTCTTCAGGAGACATTGAGGTCTCAACTAGTTGTGTGGCTGAAGGCGCCTCGGGAGACATTTTTGTCTCCACCGGTGCTGGCCATTGCGGTAGCGGCGGAATCAGTCTCTTTGTTGGTTCGAGTTTGTTAGGTGATGCTGGAAATCTGGTCCTGGGCGTGGGCGAGGCTTCAACGGCTAGCGGCGGCTATGGCGGATCCATAGGAATCTCAGGTGGCGGCGGAAACGCTGGTGGCGCCATTCGGCTCCGGGCGGGCGCGGGAACTGCAAGGAAGGGCGGCGATGTCGAGCTTAGTGCCGGCACCTCAGACGAAGGCAACGGAGGAAGCACGACGATTTCCGCAGGCGATGGCAGCTGCGGGGGAAGCGTCTTGATGACCGCCGGCTGTTCAGATAGGGACAGGGGTGGCAACGTGGACATCATCGGCGGCGATAGCGACGGGGCGGGTGGGAACATTAAGCTATCCGCCGGAATGGGCCAGAGAGCGAGCGGGGAGATCCACCTGGCTACCGGCGATGCGAAAGCGTCGAGTGGTAGAGTTCTTATCAAAACTGGCGACGCAACGGATGGTAGAGCCGGGAACATTAGTTGCTTTACGGGCGCGAGTTCTTCTGGAGGGGGCTCAGCCATTGCGTTGCGAGCCGGCATGGCAACCGCTGGTGCTGGAGGACCGACTAGCATTATGGCAGGCGATGGACTAGCCGGTGGTGAAGTTAGCATCATGGCCGGAGCTGGTTCCGACTCCGGGGGTTCTCTTCAGGTTGGCAGTGGTACTGGTGCCTTAGCTAGTGGCGACGTACTCTTGAAAAGTGCGGACGTTTGCGGCACGAGTGGCTCAGTAGCTATTGCAAGCGGATCGGCTGATGTTTCGGGTGGGGTGATCATTAACACGGGCAATTCAGTGAGCCAAAGTGGCACAATTGAGCTATCAGTCGGTTCGTCACGCCATGGAAACGGTGGCTCTCTAATTGCGTCTGCTGGTGACGGACTGCGGAAAGGTGGTGGTGTGGATGTTTCATCCGGAGACGGTAAGAGCGGAGGAACCATGACGTTACAAAGCGGTTCTGGTAGCTGTGCTTCAGGCGGAAACATACTTGCGCGTGCGGGCGCTTCGAAAGAGACTGGCGGGTCTGTGTGCTTTCGGGCGGGATCGGGAACCAAGGGCGGCGATATTTTGTTGCAAAGTGGTGCATCATCGGGCACCGGGGGTAATGAGGACGCCAGCGGTGGAAAAGTTTCAATCATTGCGGCATCCGGCGGCTCCGCTTCCTTGGGTTCCGCGGACGCAGCCTGCTCAAGTGGAAAAGTGTCTCTGTGCACCGGTGAGGGTAGAACGAAAAGCGGGGGGATCACCCTTGCCACCGGGTCGGCTGGACGCTCAGGAAACTTGACCCTTGATGTTGGCGAGAGCTCAAGCGGAGCGGGAGGCCAACTAGAATTGGCAGCGGGTGACTCGTCTCAAGGCCAAGGTGGTAATATCGCCTTAGTGGGCGGGAATGGCACCTGTGGCGGTACCGTGTCCGTCATAGCCGGAGACGGGACCGGAAGCGGGGGTGGCGGCGGACATCTGGAGCTCGTCGGTAGTGAAGGGGGGGTCGTGTCTATTACAGGTGCAAGTAGTGAAGCGCAGTCTGGCGGCGTTGTTATTTCGAGCGGCGTGGCATACGCAGGTGCCTCAGGTGAGATTTTCATCTCAACTGGCGAAGCCGAGACAAACAGTGGCTCCATCAACGTGTGTATCGGTAGCAGCACAGTAGGATCGGGTGGGGAACTGTCTCTGCAAGCGGGTACAACGAGAGATGAGGGCGGATCTGGCGGTTCTACTTGTTTCGCAGCAGGCGATGGAAGTACAGGAGGGGCAATTGATCTGCGTGCTGGTGTTGGTGACACCAGCGGCGGTGACGTCGAAATAGCGGCCGGAGTTTCTACAAGGGGCACTGGTGGTAGCATGGAAATAGCCGGCGGAGCCGGTGCACGCGGCGGCAAGTTGTCGCTCAGTGGCGGCAACGGTGCTGCGAGAGACGGCGGCGAGGTATGTATAACAGCTGGCGGGAGCACGTCTGGAGTTGGTGGTCACCTCAACATAAGCTCTGGCCCGGGTGCAACCAGAGGTGGGCACGTGAGGCTGGCAACATTGACTGACGCCAGCGGATCAAGTGGAAATATTCGGCTTGAGACGGGCAACGTACCCGGCGGCATTGCTGGTGATTTGGACCTGTCCGTTGGATTGTGCGCCAACGACAATGGTGCTGCTATTACAATGCAGGCTGGCGCATCCGCATCAGGTTTGGGCGGTAGCACGTCGCTCATCGGGGGAGATGGCAGTTGTGGTGGCGAGCTAAGTTTACAGGCGGGCTCTGGTAGCTGTGGTCCTGGAGGAGCTGTGGTGATGCGCAGCGGCGCAGGTACCTTAACAAGCGGGGATGCTTGCCTTATGAGTGGACAGGCAACCCAAGATAGCGGGGCTATTTTGCTGTCTACCGGAATGGGCTGCGTATCAGGTGGGATGAGGATTGCCACTGGAGACTCTGGGGGCCAAAGCGGCTCCATTGGCATCTCGACTGGCGCGTCGGCCCTAGGTCATGGCGGGGACATATCAGTTTCTGCCGGTGACGGAGCCACAAGCGGAGGAAGGGTGGAGATAGCGTCGGGTGCAGGTGAATTGGGCGGTGGCGTCGCGCTGATAAGCGGTGCGGGACCTGATAGGTCGGGCGACATATGGTTAAGCGGAGGTGCATCCAATGGTATTGGATGTGGTGGTAGTGTGAGTCTGGAGGCGGGCTCGGGAGGATCAGGTGGTAGTCTGTTATTCCAATCGGGTTCGAGCAACGAGGGAATAGGCGGTAATGTGCGCATCGCTGCAGGCGCAAGTGCGTCGTGTACTGGCGGCTCGGCGACATTGGGCTCAGGAGCCTCCGAGCAGGGAGATAGCGGGGACGTCATGGTCTTGTCCGGGCCAAGTGGGGCTTCAAGTGGCAGTGTTCTAATTGAAACTGGCTCAGCAGACGTAGCGGGTGGAGTCAACGTCGCAGCGGGGGAGAGCTCAGGTTCGTGCGGGGGAAATATATGTGCTCAGGCGGGAGCAACCCAGCGGGGTACTGGAGGATATATTGATTTGACCGGTGGTGATGGCGTTTCTGGCGGAAAGGTGATTCTAACAGGTGGAATTGGTCGCGAGCTCGACGGCGGCGGTCTACTGTTGGCCAGTGGTCTCGGTGCGACGGCCTCGAGTGGCAAAGTTTCCATCGCGAGTTCGGATAGTGGGGAACTATCTGGTTCTGTGAAGCTATCGACTGGAGCGGCAGCTCGGGGCGTCTCGGGCAGCATGACACTGTCAACAGCAAGCGCACAGGAAGAGAGCGGGAGCATTCTCTTGCATGTTGGTACGTCATCGAACGCTGCTGGGGGCCACATAAGCCTAAGAGCAGGCGCGAGTTCCGATGCTTCCGGATCTGGTGGCTCTGTGGAAGTAGCCGCAGGTGGAGGGCATGCCGGCGGTGACGTGATTGTCCGTGGCGGTCTTGCTCAGTCTGGCAAGGGTGGGTCTATAATCATAGATGGTGGCGGTAGGGGAGACCCAGAAATTGGCGGAGTGGTATCGTTACGGACAGGAGCATCCCGCGACGGCAACGGTGGCTCTTTATCCATCTGCGCTGCAAACAGCACAGATTCGGGCCCCAATGTGACAGTATCGGCAGGCGTCGGCGGAAAGTCACATGGCATGGTGCGCGTGCTATCTGGATCCGGCAGTAGTTCAATTAGAGTCGACGGGACCACGGTGGAGATGCTTGCCGCGGAGCAAAGTGTGACGGCGAGTCATATTAGTTTGGATGCATCGGGCGCGATTGGCAACACCATCGAGTTTTCTGTGTCAAATCGACCTGGACCAGACTTTAGGCTTGAATCTGCGGGCGCCGGCGGGTCGATTATCTCGACAGTGCCGATGCGTGTGACCAAGATCGAGTATTCGTCGGACGAACGCATCAAGGAGGATATACATTATCTTGACGATGCGGAGCTAGATGATATCTACGACAGGTTTACCCAGATCAAGTTAGCTAATTATCGATACACCGATGAGTGGCTGAAAATACGCGGAGTCGACGACGTGGTTGTGCGAGGTGTAATCGCGCAGAATGTACGCGAGGTATTCCCAGAGCGTGTCGAAGTGGTGGATAACTACACCCACCCAGCCTACAATTTCTCCCTCGATGGATTCCACCAAGTTGACAAGCAAGGCCTCACGCTAGATTTGATTGCAGCCATGCAGTCGCACAATCAATATTTTACGATTCACAAGGACGGCAGAATTTCCATGCAAACCAAGGATAGTCAGAGTCATACCGGTGATGCAAGCATTGGGACTGGTGACGCATCAGATTCTTCTGGCCGGATTTGTGTTTCGACAGGCACTGCGACTGGCACGTCAGGAGGAATTTCACTTGAAGCTAGTAGTGCAGGCATTGACGGCGGGAGTGTGCGCGTGGCGGGAGGGGAGGGAGAAAATGGAGGTGCTGTTGTTGTTTGTAGCGGGAGTGGTGCTGTCGGGGGCGGCGACATTGTTCTTCGAGGCTCAGATGGCGAGGCAGGTGGTGACGTAATCTTTGCTGCCGGGGGTGGAGGCATTTCAGGCAACATCGTCGTAAGAACCGGCGGACCAGACGGCAATGTGTCCATGACTTCCGGAGCTGATCTGCACTTGACCAGCGGCACCGGCGCTGCGCAGGGTGGTGAAATGTGGATAACATCAGGTGCTTCCGCGACGCTTGCTTCTGCGCGGGGTGGAATCTGCGTTTCGACGGGCAGTACGGAAGCTGGCGGAGCTGGGGATTCGGGTGCGCTCTTTCTTGGCACGGGCGAAAACCCAGAGGGTGCGGCCGGGGGGATTCAAATCGCAGTTGGCTCGAGTGGCTCTGGCAGGGGTGGGACCATAAATGTTACGGCGGGATCTGCGATCGAATGTGGTAATGCTGGGGGTCATGTCCAAGTCGTCGGCGGGGAAGGTGCGCGGGGTGGCGGAGTTGCTTTGCGCGGTGGGTGTGGGGACAGTGTGGGTGGGCGAATAGATGTATATTCCGGTGCTGGTATGAAGGGAGGGTCAGGTATCGTGCGTCTTGCGACAGCGCAAACTTCCTCAGAGGTTGGACCAAGCGGCGATGTCTTGGTGTCGACTGGGGATTCACCTGCAGGAAGCTCGGGGACGGTGCTTGTTTCCACGGGCACATCGGAGACCGGCAGCGCAGGCAGCATTCTCATGCACGTAGGCAGATCAGGTCTGCAGGGTGGCGAGATCCGCATCGAGGCTGGGAACTCAACTGGAAGCTTAGGTGGAAACGTCACCGTTGCGGCTGCGAACGGCCAAGTAGGCGGAACAGTGAGTATCTCAAGCGGGCTGGGTGTCGCTGGTGGAGCTGCCGGCAACGTCTCTGTATGTGTCGCCAATGCATCCTCTGGCTCTGGAGGGTGGCTGACGGTGACCGCAGGCAACTCAAAGCAAGCCAAAGGTGGTGCAATTTTATTGCATGCCGGTGCATCGACATGTACGACGGGCGGCGAGATCTCGGTAGCCGGTGGAGATGCTCTGCAAGACGGTGGCGGTATTGACGTCAAATCTGGCGCAAGCGCGACTCGATCCGGGAATCTCACGCTTAGCACCGCAAGCCCTGCCCTAGATCAAGGCGAGGCCGACGGCAGTACCACGACGGGCAGCATCGAGATGAATACCGGCGACGTGTCGTCTGGAACATCAGGCTCTGTATCCATTCGGACTGGCCATGCACCGCAGGGCAAAGCGGGGGACCTAAGCTTGCAGGTGGGAACCGGTATATCAGGCGGTGGAAAAGTCAACATCTCCGCTGGTTCTATCTGGGGCGAGGCAGCACAAGGTGGGTCTGCCAACCTTGCTGCCGGCGGCGGTGCCTCGGGAGGCAACTTGACAATTCGGAGTGGGGAAGGCAGCGTATATCATGGTGGCGCATTAATACTTGAATCTGGTCCTGGTGGGATATCATCTGGTAACATTAGCATTGCGACTGGTCTGAAATCAGCGTCTTGTAAAAATGAAAGGCCCCGTAGCTCGATGGCCCTAATAAGTAAGCCCTGATTTGTCGCAACCCACTTTTTTCGTAGGCAGCGCGAGTCCGGGGGGGCGCGGGTGGCTCGGGGGCTATCTCGCTTACGACCGGAACGGCAGGCGCGGGCGATTCAGGTGACGTTCGTCTCTCGACAGGCGCAAGTAGCAATGGCAACACGGGGTCTATAAATGCAACTGTGCAGACATCTAGCACTGGACATGGTGGCAACATACAAATGAGCGCAGGCTAACTCCGGTGTCATTGCAAATCAACCCCTCCCCCCCGTGCGCATGTGGGGGCGTCCCTGGGCTGTGCCAAATTTGACAGCATGCCGTCGTTTTTCGCAGGGAACGGTAAGTGCGGCGGTAACGTGTCAGTTGCCTCGGGAGCTGGGACTCAATCTGGGGGTAGCCTCACCTTGCTGTCACGAGGTGGGGGAAATTTTTCGGTTGTCGTTGGCGAGGCGACGTCGGGTCTTGGGGGGTCAATTAGGGTCTGCGCTGGTTCGTCGCCGAATGGAGGCGGAGGTACTATAAATATGACTGGTGGAAGCGGTGACGGTCGGGGTGGCGCCATTCATATTTCAGCAGGACGTAGTTCTGAAAGTGGAGGAGACGCCGAGATCCGATCGGGCGATGGACGACGATCAGGATGTCTCAACTTCACAACTGGCAAGGCAAGTGTACAGTCTGGAGATGTCACAATGTCGTCTGGAAACGCCACTACGACGTCAGGGAGGGTGTTGATCTGCTCTGGAGAATCAACCTTAGGTGCTGGCGACATATCTGTGCGAGTGGGCCAGTCGTGCAGTGGACCAGGCGGAACCCTGGAAGTCCGCGCGGGTAGTTCAACCAGCAACACTGGTGGTTCTGTTCGGGTTGCGGGCGGATCAGGATGCGGTGGTGGAAACGTTACAATAGAAGGCGGGACAAGTACCCAAGCACAAGGAGGGAGTGTGTCGATGCAATCAGGTGTTGGCATGATAAAGTCAGGTGACGTTCGTATCACCACACCACCTGGATCGGATGGGCCTGATGACAACGATGCTCAAAGTCATGGGAATATTTGCCTGTGTACCGGTGATGTGAACTCTGGCCAGTCTGGCGCCATCCAAGCACACACTGGGGCTTCCGATGGGTCAATGTCTGGAGCCATAGAGCTGCTGGCGGGAACCTCGGGCCATGGGCATGGCGGTAACGTCGTTTTCGCAGCAGGTGGCGCGCACGCCTCCGACGTCCAGTTGAGTGATGTAGAGGCTAGCGTGGGAGGCGACTTGCTGCTTAGAGGAGGCTCTGGTGTCACCGGAGGCGGAGTCGAAATCCAAGGCGGTGACGCAACCGACAACCACGGCGGTAACTTGAACATCAAGGGGGGAGATTCCAGGCAGGACGACGGTGGTTCCATAAGCGTAAATGCAGGCAGGTCTTTCTCCGAAACGGACGACTCTAGTGAAGGTGGCAGCCTGGAGTTTACATCTGGCGCGGGTGTAGCGGGGGGTAATCTCATAATCAATGCAGGTGCTGGGAGCGCTTGCGGTGGTGGCGTAAGCATAGCATCGGGCGACGGCGCAGCGGGTGGTGATATAAAAGTGGCAACGTGTGCAGCGTGTGGTACCGTGGACAGCCAATCTGGACATCTAAGCTTTGAGACCGGAGAGGGTGATATGAACTCAGGTTCAATACGTTTGCTCACTGGCAAAAGCACGACGACCGGTGGTGGTGGTATCAGCATGTCGGTCGGTGAGGGAATGTCGGGTATTGGTGGTGCTATAATCATGCAGGCGGGCGCGGGCGGAACCGGAGGTACACTACGACTGGTCGCCGGGAATGGGACCGAGGCAAGTGGCGGTAACCTCAGTCTTGGCGCAGGTAGCACGACTCAGGGGACGGGTGGGTCGGTTGCCATCACCTCGGGCAGAATTACTGGCAACACGGCAAGCAATCAAGCGAGTTCAGGCGATATAAACGTCGTGAGTCCACCTGCGCCAGGCCACACCGGTGCGCTCGAACTAAAAACCGGTTCCTCGGCTCTTGGGAACGCAGGTTCAATCAGTATTAGTACTGGCGTTGCCCAAGAAGCCGGGTCTGGCTCTATTTCCATATCCGTCGGCTGTGCGACTGGTGGTGTCGGTGGTGACTCTAACCTGACGGCTGGCCGCTCTCGTGACGAATGTGGGCGTGGTGGCAGTGTTCATCTTAGGGCTGGTAGCGGAGGAGTTGGCGGTGACATGGTCTTGTCAGCCGGTGACGGCGAGGTGGAAACTGGAGGCCGTGTGTGCTTTCGTGGTGGAAATGGGACGGCTCAAGGTGGTGCGGTGCATCTAGAAGCTGGTGGTGCAACCGAGGGTACTGGCGGCGATGCAGACTTTCTAGCAGGCTTTGGATCAGTCGGGGGGTCCTTTACTATCCAAGCCGGAGCGGGAGCTGATGATCAAGGCGGCTCAGTGGCGATTCAGTCCGGCACCTCGGTAATGGGGCCATCAGGTAACATAACGTCTCGCAGTCCCGCGCCTTAAAAAAAGTGTTACACATAGAGCCCACAACCGCAGTTTTAACAGCTGGCGGGGGATCAGAGAGTATCAACACTGTTGTACCTACTACCCGCCCTCATCCAATTTTTCTTACTTATCTCATCCTTATGACTTGTTGACTTGTAGGTTGCGTACTCCTTCATCTTTATCTTCGGGATCGATTAATTTTACAACCGGTGCGGCAACGGGCACGGCGGATAAAGGAGATTCAGGTTTATTTTGCTTCCGCACGGGCGATGCCGTTACGGGCCGGGCTGGTGGTATTAAATTTTCAGTTGGCTACAGTAGCTCTGGTGCCGGAGGCGACGTGGAAGTACAGGCCGGAACTGCTCTCGGAGGCAACGGCGGCGCCTTGTGCCTGTGCGCGGGCTCTGGCACTGCGGGCGGAAGTGTGACTCTTGCTAGTGGATCTGGGAAAATGGCGGAAGGAGGCGACCTGTGCCTCGCATCTGGCGCATCCGCCACAGCCTCTAGTGGCGAAATTCAGATCCAGAGCGGCGACAGTCAGGCAGAGACCGGCACGATGTCAATCTCCACTGGTCTATACTCCGGCGTCCTTCGTTTGCTTGTCTCAAAGCCCGTAGACGTTCGGAGATTGCCTGTATCTGAGAACTTTGCACATAGGTGATAGTATGAATGGTGATTCGGGCGGACTCTGGATATCAACTGGCAGCTCCTTTCAGGGCAATGGTGGCGCACTCTCGCTTCGAGTCGGTCGTAGCGACCTGGGAATAGGTGGAAGCATTCAAGTGTCAGCCGGAAACTCGTCGACCTGCGCAGGCGGCCATCTGTCATTTGTCGCCGGCCATTCTAATTCGGAGTCTGGAGCTGGTGGCGGGGTGTCGATTAGAGGAGGTTCGGGAAAGACGTCGGAGGGGGGTGGGCTTAGAATACTGGGTGGAAACTCGAATGCGCAATGTGGCGCAGCTGTGACGCTGCGAGCGGGTGACTCACTTAGCGAGAGCGAAGCAGGGTGTGCGGGCAACGCCTCCATCGCAGCAGGCAGGGGTGAACAGGGGGGGAGCCTGTTGGTCGAGGGCGGCCTGGGCCGCGGTGGCGGTGGTGCCGTAGAGATTCGGTCCGGTCCATCAACGGACGGCAAGGGTGGCGATGTGTCGATAATGACATCACCAGCCCAGACTTCATCGGGAAATTTGCTGTTTGAGACAGGCCAAACAAATAGTGGCGACAGCGGGAGCGTCGCCATGACCACGGGCCCGGCAACTTCCGGATCTGCAGGAGGGATTTTCTTGTCAGTTGGACTGAGCGATGGCTCTCAGGGGGGCGAGATTCGCATAGATGGCGGTGATTCCTCTGCAGGCAAAGGAGGGCAGGTGGAGCTTAGAGCCGGGAATGGGGCGGACTCAGGAGGAAACATGACCATGACCGCAGGCGATGCCATTGATGGTTCCGGAGGCGCCATGACCATATCAAGTGGCACCTCCTCTTCAGACCAAGGAGGTGATGTCAGCGTGTCAACGGCACAGGCAAACTGCGGCTCAGGCTCCGTTGCGATTTGCACAGGGGATGCTGGGGAGGGCGATTCTGGTAAGATCCGCATCTCGAGTGGGTCAACCGCGTCCGGTGCATCTGGGTCGGTCTCCATCGAAGTTGGGCTTTCGACATCTGGCCGGGGGGGGGGGGCGCATACATCTACGCCGGAAACTCAAGTGATGATGAAATGGGAGGGGGTATTACTATGTCATCAGGCAGCGGCGAGATCGGCGGCAGCCTATGCTTGGTCTCTGGCGATGGCTTGGACGGACGGGGTGGCGCCGTCGCCATCGCCGCAGGATATGCTGCGGAGGGCAACGGTGCAGGCGTCTCGGTGATTGGAGGATCTACGGAGGGCGAGGATGCAAAGGGGGGCACTACAGCCATTGAGGGTGGCGCTGGCATGTCGTCAACATCGGAGGGTGGTAATGTTGAAATAAGGGCCGGTGGATCCAGCACAGCAACAGGTGGGGAACTTTGTCTGTTATCTGGCTACAGTGAAAAGTCTGCCTCTGGCGATGTGACCCTTGCAAGCGCCAACGCTGGGCGAAGTGGCGCGAGCGGTCCGCTGCTGCTTCAAACTGGAGACGCGAAAGAGGGATCGTCTGGAACTATCGATATTCTCTCGGGCGAAGGTGCTGGCGGTCGCGGAGGCCAAATCACGATCATGGTTGGTACGGGCGACAGTGGCACGGGAGGTAATGTGGAAATGTATGCCGGAGACTCTACAGCAGGGGATGGCGGTGAGATCATACTTGCTTCGGGCGAAGGCCTCTATGGTACCGGAGGGGGCCTCTCGTTTGTTGCCGGGAGTGGATCGCCGGGAGGCGACATCTATATCTCCTCCGGACAAGGGTTGAAGTCAAGCTCAGGGCGCCTCTACATGTGCACAGCCAACGTGCTCAGCAAAGGCTCTTCTGGCTCCATATCTTTGACGACCGGTTCAACAAATGATGGAAACACGGGTGCGATCTTATTGTCGACAGGTACAGCCTCGGGTGGGAGTGGTGGCTCTATATTTATCCATGCTGGCTGTGGCGAAACTCGAGATGGAGGGGGCGTCGAACTAATAGCAGGAGAGTCTGAGATCGGCACGGGAGGGGAGGTCTTTGTGACAACGGGATACGGGCAAGAGACCACATCTGGAGCTATGACCTTGCAAACGGCGAACTCAGGGATAACTGGAGTCTCGGGTGGAATGGTTGTCTCGACGGGCGACGCAAGTGAAGGGAACTCGGGGCAGATCCAGATGACTACGGGCATTGCAGAGTCTGGGTCAGGGGGGAGCGTGTCCGTCGAGGTCGGAGGGGGAGACTCGGGTACGGGGGGCAGGATATCCATTGTTGCCGGCTATTCAACTGCATCGACATCGGGAACAGTGTCTATGCGCACGATGAATGCAGGAGATAATGGCATAAGCGGCTATCTGTTCCTTAGCACAGGCACGTCTTCGGGAGGGAACTCTGGCTACGTAGCTTTGGAAACCGGGACCGCTACAAGTGGCAGAGGAGGAGCTTTCACTATTCTCGTTGGAGACGGCGACAGTGGCGACGGCGGGTCGGTCAGTCTCGCAGCGGGAGGGACCAGCGCGGACGGCACAGATGGCAGAATATCCCGTGGCGGCACGGTGACTATCGTTGCTGGTCATGGTGCCGGTGAAGAATTTAGCATGGGCGGTGCTTTCTCAGTTTCTGCAGGTATCGGAGGATCAGACACCGGTGGATCCGTCTTCATCAAATCAGGATATGGATCGACATCCACATCCGGTTCAATAACCACGTCGACAATGAACGGTGGCGAAATGGGAGCATCGGGGCGTGTCGAATTTACGACAGGCTCTTCTTCATCTGGAAACACGGGCTCTGTTCTTATAGCAACAGGAACAGCCGATATCGACGGAGGCGGGGCGATTGAGGTCTCGGTCGGTGCCGGTGACAGCGGCCATGGAGGTAGCATCACTGTCACCGCTGGAGACACTTCACAGTCCGACAAGACGGGCGGGTCTATTAGCATTCACGCGGGCGATGGTACAGGCATATGCAATGGATGTGGCGGTCACGTTGCCATCACGGCGGGGCAGGGATACACATCGAGCGGCGGGAGCTGTTGGATTACATCGGGATATGGAGCAAAGTACAGCTCAGGCAACATGACAATTGCCACTGCGAATGCAGGTATCGCTGGTGTTAGTGGCCACTTGATCATTTCTACCGGCACAGCAAGCAATGGCAACAGTGGCTGGATAAACATAACGTCTGGTGACTCTGCAGGCGGTCGCGGCGGTAACATGACGATAGTCGTAGGAACAGGGGACAGCGGGACGGGAGGAAACGCCACTGTGGTTGCTGGGGCATCCTCCGTGCGTACGGGCGGTTCATTAATCTTGACCACTGGCGAGGGGGCCTCGTCAACTTCAGGCACAGTTTGCTTTCTTACCGCAAATGCCGGTTTTCGCGGTGTATCCGGCTCCCTGATTTTCTCTGCAGGAACATCAAGTGGTGGAAATACAGGAGCTTGCCTCATCGGGAGTGGAGCCGCATCTTCTGGGCGCGGGGGTCGGATCAGTCTCACCGTCGGCAGCGGCACGTCCGCCGGTGGCGGCATGCTTTTTGTTGCTGCTGGCCGCTCAGGTTCGTACACGGGCGGTGCTCTGCTACTCGAGTCTGGCGAAGGAACCGCATCTACCTCCGGCTCAGTCTCTATACGGACAGCCAACGGTGGGGAAGATGGAGCCAGTGGATGGCTCTCGTTTTCATCGGGGACTTCAAAAGACGGCAATACGGGCGGAGTGCTCCTTGGAAGCGGCGCTTCGACAGGAGGCCGTGGTGGTGCCATCAAAGTCTCTGTTGGCAGCGGAACCTCTGGCCGAGGCGGCGAACTTCTGATCCTTGCTGGCCGCAGCACCTCTCGCACTGGGGGCAGCCTGAAGCTAGAGGGAGGTGAAGGAACTGCAACAACTTCGGGCGCCTTGACCATCCGCACAGCCAACTCGGGTGGCAACGGAGCAAGTGGGCTAGTAGCCTTTCCCAGCGCTGAGCCTTACAGCACCTCCGCGTCCGCCACAGCTCGCCCCGGACCCAAGACTGATCATTCCAGAGTTCCCATCTTTGCTTGTACCAGAGCTAAAAGCGAGTCTGCCGCTACCCCCTCCTACACCACCATTTGCCGATGCCACTTGCACAGATACACTGCTAGTTTGTGTGCCCTCCCCGCCATTGACTGTCACGCTCCCGCCGCTAGACGTAGATGACCTCCCTGACTGAAGTCGCATCTGGCCGCCAGGACCACTTGTGCCGCTACCGACGCTTAGAGTGATGGCACCTCCACTTCCACCAGTTGAGGGTGCGGTACCGAGATATATGGATCCACTATTCCCATTTGCAGCTGATCCAGTGCTAAATACAAGCGCGCCACTTGTTCCAGCAAGGCCACTGTTGGCGGTGTGAATCAATGCGGCACCACTGCTTGTAGCAGTCCCTTCACCGCTTTGCACAACTAGCTTGCCGCCTGTAACTACAGAACCGCGTCCCGCCTGTAGAGTAAGTGCGCCACCAGTGCCGCTGGTTCCGCTCCCGACAGCCACAATGATAGCTCCACCCGCCCCGTCAGTGGCCGCCCCAGTCCCTAGGAGCAGCGCGCCACTGTTTCCCACTTTGCTAGTCCCCGAACTAAATGCAAGGCGCCCGCTAGTGCCCGCGGCTCCACCATTAGCAGTCCGAATAAATACTTTGCCACTGCTTGTTTGTGTACCCTCACCAGACTCAATAGCCACAAAACCACCAGAAGCAGCGCTGCTCCTGCCCGCATTCATACTGATTGAGGCACCGGCACCACTAGTGCCACTTCCAGCTGAAACGTGAATACCTCCTCCACTCCCTCCTGTCGCCGCTCCCGTCCCGAGAAAAAGCGCACCACTATTTCCAACGTTGGATGATCCTGAGCTAAAGGCAAGTCTACCGCTTGAACCAGAAACACCAGAGTTTGCTGTCGTCATGATCACTGCACCGCTACTGGCCATCGCCCCATCTCCTGTATGGAACACCAGCGCGCCGCCGGTGAGAAACTCGCTGCGACCAGCCAATATACTCACGAGGCCACCAGTGCCACTAGTTCCGCTGCCTACACTTACCATCACCTGGCCACCACGACCAGCTGTCATGGCACCAGTGCCAATGCTAAGTTGACCACTATTCCCTGCCGCAGCTGTTCCCGTGGAGAAGACGAGTCGACCGCTTGCGCCGATCGCCCCGGTGTTTGCCGTCGAGATATGAACACTACCTGAAGTCGCTAACGATCCTTCTCCGCTACAAATGCGTAACATGCCACCCGTCTGAACAGTACTTCGTCCGGCTAGCAGACTGACTAAGCCGCCGACACCGCTGGTGCCGCTACCGACGCTTACCCACACGGGCCCTCCCGCACCATCTGTAGCGGCGCCCGTACCCACGAATATGCTGCCTGTGTTGCCAAAACTCGATGTTCCCGAAGAGAATATGAGACGGCCGCTAGCTCCGCTTGCGCCTGCATTTGCAGTGACAATATTGAGGGTTCCGCTGCTTGTTGTAGTGCCTTCGCCAGTCGTAATCTCAACGCACCCCCCTGTCGTCGTGGTACTGCGCCCAGATAGGAGGCTAACAATCCCACCATCACCGCTAGTCCCACTGCCTACGGTGATGCCGATGGCACCGCCCCTGCCATCGGTGGAGGCGCCTGAACCAAAGGACAACATGCCACTATTGCCACCTATCGCGATGCCGGAGCTAAAAAGGAGGAAGCCACTAGATCCCACATCACCCGCATTGGGAGTCGAAAAGAACAGACTACCACTCGACGAAGTTGAACCTTCGCCGCTAGCAACGATGATTGTTCCACCTGTTGATGTTGTACCGCGGCCTGACCGCAGGGTAAGCTCACCTCCAGCGCCGCTGGTGCCACTCCCGACTGCCAATGTCACCCACCCACCTTGTCCCTGCGTCGCTGCGCCCGAGCCGATGTATATTCCACCGCTGTTGCCACCCTTCGCCGTGCCTGAGCTAAAGGTTAGTACGCCCGAAGAGCCGTCGACCCCGCTATTAATTGTCGCCACGCACACAGACCCGCTACTTGTGTGCGTGCCCTCGCCGCTCCCCACGTATATGACCCCGCCAGTGGACTGTGTTGAGCGACCAGAGCACACGCTCACTCCACCCCCGCTACCCGAGGTGCCGCTGCCAACAACAAGGGAAAGACTCCCTGCACGACCATTTGTCGCCGCGCCTGTTCCAATGTATATAGCCCCACTATTTGCATCTTTAGATGTTCCAGAGCTAAAAGCCAGACGGCCGCTACTACCCCCAATTCCGGAGTTTGCCGTGGTCAAGAGCACCGATCCGCTGCTGGTTGCCGTGCCTTCACCACTCATAATTGACATCTTCCCACCAGTCCTCATCTCACTGCGACCTGCCTGCAGCGTCATCATACCGCCCTTACCGGATGTGCCACTTCCCACAGTCAGGACGAGCGAACCAGCGCGACCGTCCGTTGCCGCACCCGAACCCATACACATGTCACCGCTATTCCCTCCACTTGCAGTACCAGATGAAAACACAATGCGACCACTTGCACCACTTGTGCCAGCATTTGGTACGCAAACGAAGATGGACCCGCTACTTGTCGCTGTCCCCTCACCACTTGCTGCAGACAACTCGCCACCAGTCTGGACGATAGACCCTCCTGCCATTATCCAAATCCCGCCTCCCACTCCCGATGTGCCGCTCCCAGCAGTTATGCCGATGGCTCCACCTCGTCCGCCTGTCGCGGCGCCCGTACCCAAGAATAGCATGCCGGAATTGCCTGCCTTGCTAGATCCACTACTAAAAATAAGATATCCGCTCGCACCAGAAGCACCCCCATTCGCAGAAAGAACTATTACCGTCCCACTGCTAGTTGCCGTACCTTCACCGCTTGCGAGCACCACCGAACCGCCGGAGCATGTGCCACTCTGGCCGGCACAGAGCGAGATGTCTCCACCGCGACCACTTGTGCCGCTACCCACCGTGAGAAACACCGCGCCGCCCTGTCCACCTGTCGTGGTGCTAGTACCAAGCAAAATATCGCCACTGTTACCGCTTTTCGCAGATCCAGAGGAAAAGATCAGACAACCAGAGGAGCCTGTAGTGCCGGAATTACTAGTGCGGACAGTGATCAAGCCGCTGCTACTCGAAGCACCTACTCCGCTCTCAATTGCAACCGAGCCACCTGTCCTCGTGGTCGAGAGGCCAGCGTCTAGGACAAGCGCACCACCCGATCCACTTGTGCCGCTACCAACAGAAATATATATAGCACCGCCTCTTCCGCCTGTTGCCGCTCCGCTTCCCAAGAGCAAACTGCCACTATTTCCATTACTTGCTGTGCCAGAAGAAAACACGAGGTGTCCACTTGACCCAGCCACGCCACTGTTTCCGGTTCTGAATGTTATGCATCCGCTGCTTGTCGCTGTCCCTTCGCCGCTGAGAAGCGAGAGAACTCCACCGGTCGCGGCCAGAGCATTGCTCGATCCGCTCTGTAAACCCAGAACTCCGCCGTCTCCGCTAGTGCCGCTACCCACCGTCATATACATGGCGCCACCACGCCCCCCCGTAGCGCTGCCGCTGCCCAATAGCAGGTTTCCAGTGTTTCCCGTTTTTGAGGTTCCCGAAGAAAACGACAAACGACCGCTCGTGCCTGCGGCGCCAGCGTTGGGCGTGCGTATGCTGACTGATCCGGAGGAGGAGGCGGTGCCTTCTCCGGACTCGATTTTGATCAGCCCACCGGTGGAAACCGCGGATTGTCCAGCTAGTAAACTCATTGAGCCGCCGGCCCCACTTGTGCCACGGCCCACACTTAGTGTTATGGCACCGCCACGTCCACTTGTGGCCACTCCAGTACCGATGAGTAACGCGCCACTATTTCCGCAGTTGGCTGTGCCAGAAGAAAAGACAAGATGGCCACTTGCCCCTGTAACCCCCGCGTTGCCGGTCTGAATTACTAATGCACCCGAGGTTGATGCTGTTCCCTCACCACTCGTCACTGCAACAGTACCGCCCGTTGCTACTTTGCTGAGACCGGCCGATGCATATAGATCTCCACCCCGTGCTGAAGT
>Ga0099799_10035_pt1 | contig 39919 bp, 37 predicted proteins | sample Uncmet6_SortLC_1_FD_89033 | JGI IMG/M metagenome (GOLD analysis project Ga0099799, IMG submission 89033) | Marine eukaryotic communities from CALCOFI LINE 67, Pacific Ocean - CN11_C50_N6_SortLC_1 | ecosystem: Environmental > Aquatic > Marine > Oceanic | place: Pacific Ocean: Monterey Bay...
CAAGGCACGATCGTGTTTATTTAAGCTGAGTCACCTTGCCATACACGCCCGTTTGATCGTTTATTTTGCCACCACCATAAACAAACCTGCGCCGAATGAAATGGTACTGGTTAAAAAATCCCCATCCTGTTTAATCATATTTAAAAAAGCTTTGACCTCAGCCGCGTGGGAAATCACATTATCCACCATCAAGACTCCACCGTTTTTACGCATTAAACGCTTAAGATCATTCCAGTAATTTGGATAATAACTTCGCTCTGCATCCAATAAAATAAAATCAAAGGTGGTTTGGGCTTGTTGTAAATATTGAGCGGCATCTCCCACCCAAAACTCAATAACTGTGTCCAGTTTGAGTTCCTGCGCGTAGTTTTTTGCCTGTTGGCTGCGTTTTTCTTCTATTTCGAGTGTAACAATGTTTGCCCCAGTTGCCTGTGCTGCTTCAGCTAACCATAAAGTTGAATAACCTGTCGATGTGCCTATTTCTAAAATAGATTTGGATTGTTGCGTCCGAATTAGCATCGAAAGAAATTGCGCGGAATCCGGCTCGATATTCCGAAAACGTTGAAGACGATCAGACTGCTTGGCATCGTGTTGTTGAAACTCATCGTATAATTCGGATAGACGCAATAAAAATTCACGATTTAGCATACACTCACCTTTAGAGCTTTTTAAACTTGATGAAGAAAATTAAAACGCGGTACTGGCTGACCATCCACATCAACCGTTTCAATAAACATGGTCAAAGGCCTTACCCAAATAGAATAATCACCATATAAACATTGATAAACGACCAACTCTTCTTCTGTTTCACTATGTCTAGCCACATGAAAAACCTGATAAAGATTACCTTTATAATGTTGATAGATTCCTGCCTGTAGTTTCATGCTGATATTCCTTAAGTATAAGGTTGATCATCTTATCTCATCTCAAGATGTCATTTATATAACAAAGTGATTTTCACTAAGTATGAATCAATAAAGCGTGATTTTTATTACAATCCGTTTATTCAATAAACCGATTAAAATTATAAAAACATACTGTTTCACCTATTTGAAGTTTTATCGTAATATTCTCAACAAGTTAAAAATTTTCTCCTTTGGAGCTTGATTATGTTAGATCAAAATATCAAAACTCAGTTAAAAGCCTATTTAGAACGTTTAGAAAGTCCTATCGAATTGGTCGCTGCTCTGGATGATTCAGACAAAGCTGCCAAGATCAAAGAATTGGTCACTGAAATTGCGGAACTCTCTGATCAAGTCACGGCCCGTTTTGATGGTCAAAATACACGCCGTCCAAGTTTTGGTATTGCTAAAGTCGGTGAGCAACCACGTGTGTTCTTTGCTGGCTTACCGATGGGTCATGAGTTTACTTCATTGATCTTGGCCTTGTTACAAACTTCAGGTTATGCACCGAAAGTCTCTGATGGGGTGCTCAACCAGATTAAAGGTTTGAATCTTAAAGCAGACTTTGATGTATTTGTGTCTTTGAGCTGTCATAACTGTCCGGATGTGGTTCAGGCACTGAATCTAATTGCGATTTATAACCCCAATACCACTGCGACCATGATTGATGGTGCCTTCTTCCAGGATGAAGTGGAACAACGCAAAATCATGTCAGTTCCGATGGTATTCCAAGATGGCAATCATATCGGTCAAGGTCGTATGACCTTAGAAGAAATTGTGGCAAAACTGGACAGTGGAGCTGCTGAAAAAGATGCGGCGGCAATTAATGCCAAACAGGCTTTTGATGTATTAGTGGTCGGTGCGGGTCCTGCGGGCGGTACTGCGGCGATTTATGCAGCACGTAAAGGCATTCGTACAGGCATGATCGCAGAGCGTTTTGGTGGTCAGGTCATGGACACCATGGACATTGAAAACTTTACTTCTGTACAAAAAACTGTAGGTCCACAGTTTGCTGCGGATATGGAAAAACATGTACGTGAGTACGATGTGGACATTATGAATCTGCAACGTGTCAGTAAAATTGTCGGTGCCGATCAAACTGCTTCAGGTCTGGTGGAAGTTGAACTGGAAAATGGTGCCAAAGTTGAATCGAAAACCGTGATTTTATCGACAGGTGCGCGCTGGAGAAAGATGGGCGTTTCGGGTGAACAGGAATATGCGACTCGTGGTGTAGCGTATTGTCCACACTGTGATGGCCCATTATTCAAAGGCAAAAAAGTTGCGGTAATTGGTGGTGGTAACTCGGGTGTTGAAGCGGCAATTGATCTGGCAGGTATTGTGGAGCATGTGACTTTGGTTGAGTTTGATACCAAACTTCGTGCAGACCAAGTGTTACAGGACAAATTAAATAGCTTGCGGAATGCGACTGTAATCACCCATGCACTTTCAACTGAAGTCGTCGGTGATGGTGCTCAGGTGACCGCTTTGAAATATAAAGACCGTGCCACAGATACAGAACACAGTATTGAACTGTCAGGAATTTTTGTACAGATTGGTTTATTGCCGAACACAGATTTCTTGAAAGGGTCAGTCGAGTTAAGTCCACGCGGTGAGATTATTATCAACGAGCGTAACGAAACCAATGTAGCAGGTGTATTTGCTGCGGGTGACTGTACCACTGTGCCGTATAAGCAGATCATTATTGCCACAGGTGAAGGGGCGAAAGCATCTCTTTCAGCGTTTGATTATATTATTCGGAATAGTTAAACAAATGTTGTAAAAATCAGACTTGATTTTATAGGCTTATCCAACCTCGAAGGATAAGCCTTTTTTTTTATTGCATTTTTTAACATTTTAATTACAAATTATAATCGTCATGAATTGCTTCTTATGCGTACAATTTATTCATCCAGTCATTTTGGATGCCATATTAAAAGGAAAGTTAAAATGAATAAATTTATGATGATTCTTGGTCTTGCTGCGACCGTTGCCCTCGTTGGCTGTAATAAAGATAAAGCACCAGAAACAGGGGCAACGACAGGCGAACATCTTGAAAATGCAGCCACTCAGGCGAGCCATGATGTTGAGCATGCAACTTCTGACGCTGCTGCAAAAATTGATGCGGCTACAGACAATGCAGTCGCGAAAATAGATGCTGCGGCCGATCATGCAGCGGCAACAACTGAACATGCTGCGGATAAAGCAGAAGCAGCAACTCGTGATGCTGCTCACGATGCCGCTGCTTCAGTAGAGAAAACAGCACAAGATGTGAAAAAAGATACTCAACACTGATTGATGTTGATCAAAAAATCCCGCTCATTAAAAGCGGGATTTTTTTATTGGGGAGATAATATCTTATATAAAACATGCAATTGTAAAGGACTTTCTTCTGGAAGCTTAGGATGTTTAAATGTCGATTGAAAAGACATTCCTAAGCGTTGCATCAGTTTTTCTGAAGGCTTGTTCTGTATTGCAGTAAATGCAACTACCGCATCTAACTTCAAATGAGTAAAAGCAAAGTTCAATGCTGCCTGCGCTGCTTCAAAAGCATACCCCTCCCCCCAATAATTTTTATCCAACCGCCAACCAATTTCTACACATGGCGAAAAATCAAATAAATCTGGTTGCGAATGTAAACCGCAAAATCCAATAAAATGATGCGTCTCTTTTAATTCAATCGCCCAAAATCCCCAACCCTGTTGTTCAATCAATTCAAATATTTTTAGTGCTAAGGCATCACTTTCAGCACGAGTCAAAGGACTGGGAAAATATTTCATCACTTGTGGATCAGAATTAAGGATAAAGAAAGGCTCTAGATCGGTTTCAAGCCTCCATGGACGTAATGGAGTTTCAATGGTTCTTGATACACCAGTATTCATTTTAGATTTCCAGCAAGTGCCAGTGTAAGATTTTGTTTGGCTTGTAATTCAAAATGATCTTGAAAAAAAGTCGTTTGATATAACGGTTGTTGCAGAAAAAAATGCGTTAACACCTGCTTACGTTTATGTTGATAAATTTCTGAATCAACCCAATCATATTCACATTGAATCTGTTGTTGATATTCTATAAACCGTTTAGATGTAGCCCCTAGAATTGCCAAATCAATATCCAATAACAGGTTTAAATCCTGATCGGAACTGGGGAAATGTTGTTTGGTCGCAATAATCCATTGCGAAATTTTAGCTAAGAGCGCGGTAGATAAATCATCTTTTAATAAATCCTGAAATAATGTTGCGCTACATGCTTCATTATCTGAAGCTTTAGGATTATAAACTGCATCATGAAACCACAGAGCCAGTTCAACTGCGCGGGCATCCTCAAGTAAATCCTGCACCTGTTCAAAGTGGAATAGACATTCACTTATATGTTGCAAAGTATGATAGGCGCGTTGGGATTCAGCATAAGCCTGCTTTAACACGTTTAGAACATTTTGACTATCATTAAAATGATAATTTTGCTCTAACCGAAGCCATGAACGATGAAGTATTTCGTTCCACATCGATCATCACTCCTGCTGTACTCTTAAGCAAGTTTCACCATTATTAAGCCTGTTCATCACGTTTAAATACCAGTTCAGATTCAGTGGAATTATCAGCATCAAAATAATAACCATCACCATTAAATGCTTTTAAGTCCTGTGCTTTTTCCAGTTTATTTTCAATGATAAAGCGTGCCATTAAACCTCTGGCTTTTTTGGCATAAAAACTAATCACTTTGTATTTACCATTTTTTTGATCGAGAAATACAGGTTTGATAATCTGCGCATCAATCAGTTTTTCATTGACCGATTTATAGTATTCATCTGAAGCAATATTCACTAGGATATCAGTTTTGGTGTGTTCCAAATCTTTAATGATCAACTGGGTAATTTGATCATCCCAGAACTCATACAAATTATGTCCGCGCGGATTGTGTAATTTGGTTCCCATTTCCAGACGATATGGCATCATCAAGTCCAATGGACGCAGTAGTCCATACAAACCCGATAACATGCGTAAATGGGTCTGAGCAAATTCGATATCTGCCTGTTTTAAACTGTATGCATCCAAGCCCGTATAAACATCACCTTTAAAGGCATAAATGGCTTGTCGTGCATTGGCAAGCGACAAATCAGCGGTCCAATCACGAAAACGATCTGCATTTAGAGTTGCTATCTTGTCACTGACACTCATTAGACTGGCAATTTGTGATGCTGATAGCTCACGGCAAACTTCAATCAATTGCTCAGACTGATTTAGTAGTCTTGGTAAAGTGTGTTTATCTGTTGGTAATGTGGTTTCATAGTCTAAAGTCTTGGCGGGAGAAATGACTGAAAGCATAAAAACCTCAATAAACCTGTAAATAAATAATAAGTAAGACTATAACACTTTCAGTCTCAAAGCGAATTTAGGATTTTGTTGACAATCATCGTTTATATAAATATCAATTGAAATAAAACACTTGATGAAGGTATCGGCTCTGGATCAAAGTAATGACCTTGATTTTGAGCCGTATTCACTCTTTTTATTTCACACTTTCCAATGCGGTTACCAACAACTTCCAGCATTTTTCGACCGTATCCACTTTCACCTGCTCTCCCGGTGCATGCGCACCTTGAATATCAGGTCCAAATGAGACCATTTGTAAATCAGGATAATGCTCAGCAATAATGCCGCACTCCAAACCAGCATGTATCACTTTTAAATGCGGTTCAATATTAAAAGCCGTCTGATAAGCCTGTTGTAGACATTTTAATGCCGCAGAATCTGGGTTAGGTGTCCAACCTGAAACCAGCGGTGTAAACTCAGATGCGATACCAGCTTTATTAAAATGTGCTGCAATCTCCTGAGAAAAACGTTCAGCTTCACGATTAACCATTGAACGCACCATAATCAAAGCTTTGGCTTGTTGTTGATTGAGTTGAACCACGCCAATATTGTTCGAGGTTTCAACTACATTGTCTAAAACATCACTCATTTTTGCCACCCCATAAGGACAAGTTGCCAAAGCACTTAACCACGAGGTTTGTTGTTGAGGATGAATCGCTTGTGTGACTGTTTGCTCTTTAAGTTCAACGTCAATTTTTAATCGATCATCAATCCCTTTTAATTTTTGTAGACATTGATTCTCATAGTTTTTGACATATTTTTGTAGCGTCTCTATTCGGCTTTCATCAATCAGAATCAAAGCTGTGGCTTCACGCGGAATTGCATTACGCGCACTACCGCCGCTAAATTCAACCAGATAAGCATCCAACTCAAATAAATACTGATGCAAAAATTTTGACAGGATGACATTGGCATTACCACGCCCTAAATGAATATCTACGCCAGAATGTCCACCTTTCAATCCAGTAACTGAGATTTCAACCGTTTTTAATCCCGATCGAGGAGCCGCGATATAGCTTAGCTTTTGATGAACCTCAACATCCTGACTACCCGCACAACCCAAGTAAAGCTCGCCCCATTCTTCGGTATCGATATTAAATAGCCACTTACTTTTAAGAACACCACTTTCAAGTAATCTCGCGCCACTCATGCCCGCTTCTTCATCTACAGTGAGTAAAACCTCAATTGGACCATGAGAAATATCATCGGATTCCAGTACCGCTAGCGCCAGAGCTACGCCAATGCCATTATCAGCACCCAATGTCGTGTCTTTGGCAACCAACCAACCATCTTCCAATATAGGTCGTATCGGGTCTTGCTCAAAATTATGAATCGTGCCCGAGTTGGCCTGCGTCACCATATCCAGATGACCCTGTAAAACCACACCTGTCACGTGTTCTTTGCCTTGGCTTGCAGCTTTACGAATCATCAGATTACCGACTTGATCCACATAGGTTTCCAAGCCTAATTGTTCAGCCCAAGCTTGCAGATGATCACGTAGTTTTTGTTCTTTTTTTGAGGGACGCGGAATTGTGCATAAGGTCTGAAAATGTTTCCAGACCAAATTTGGAGCAAGTTGGGAAAAATCGACTTGTGACATGTAAATTGAACTCTGGACAACGGCTTTAGATATTTAAAAATATACACCGCAACAACTTCCAGAGATACTGATAATTGTTGTGTTAGTTTTTCCACTCAAATGCAGTAAAGGTCTGATCTGATTTCAAACTATTTTCAACGGTCTGTGCCAACTGACGGATCACACTCTGAGTTTCTATTTTTTCAAACCAGTCTTGTTCTTCTTTGGGATAGGCCGTGATTTCACACATCAATTGCCCATCATCATTTTTTTGAGTACAGGTTACAGATAAAGGAAGCTGATGATTTTCAATATTCACTTCAACTTTTTGATGCTCATGGGCAATATGCTGGGCATCAAAGCCATACTCACCTAGTTGTTTAAATAAAAGTGCAGCCACATATTCCTGCGTAATACGGCATTCATTTAGCTCATGACCTTCATAGTGATGAGGACAATTCGCAATAAACTGTAGTTTTCTCATGTTGCGCACCCTGCATTTATAGTTATCACTGTCATTTAGCATAAAGCAATAAACAAACAGCAGCCAAGCCGAAACTCGACCGCTGTGTCACTATTATGTTAACCAGTATAGCGCAATCTAGCTGCTAAATTATTGGCTGACCTGAATGGTTAAGCCCGCACGATTTGCCAACTCGGTAAAAGTAGGAAAACTTGTCGCGACCGTTTCAGTACCCACAATTTTAATTTCTTCAGAAGTGCGTAAACCTGCCATACTAAAACTCATGGCAATACGATGATCATGATGCGACTCAATTTCACCACCTGTGAAAATTGCAGACCAATCACCTGATTTTCCTTTGCCTTGAATGATGATGCCGTCATCCGTAGGAGTACAATCGATGCCCATGATTTTTAAACCGTCTGCCATCACTTGGATACGATCAGATTCTTTAACGCGAAGCTCAGCCGCACCTGTTAAAATCGTTTGACCTTCTGCACAAGCTGCCGCAATGAATAAGGCTGGAAACTCATCAATCGCAAGTGGCACTTGGTCTTCAGGCATATGAATACCTTTTAGTGTACGTGTACCCTTAATATGAATGTCTGCAATGGGTTCACCGCCTGCGATACGTTCATTTTCCACAGTCAGGTCAGCACCCATCTGTTTTAAAATCTCAATTACACCGGTACGGGTAGGATTAATCCCAACTGCTTCAAGGATAACATCTGAACCTTCCGTAATCGCAGCACCCACCATAAAGAATGCGGCAGAGGAAATATCGGATGGGACTTGGATATCCGTCCCCGTTAATTTACCACCGCCAATGAGTGAAATTTTATTTCCTTCAGTTTTGACTTCATAGCCAAAAGCACGAAGCATACGCTCGGTATGGTCACGGGTAGGTTCAGGTTCAGTCACTGACGTTTCTCCCTCCGCCCATAGACCTGCCAATAAAATACCTGATTTGACTTGTGCAGATGCCATCGGCAAATCGTAGTGAATGCCTTTTAATGTCTGGCTGCCCGTAATGCTGACAGGTGGTGTTCCTTTTTCGCCTGTGGTCTGGATTTGAGCACCCATTTCACGAAGCGGTTTGGCAATACGTTCCATTGGACGTTTAGAGAGTGATGCATCACCCGTCATCACCGAATCAAACTTTTGTGCAGAAAGCATGCCCGAAAGTAATCGCATACTGGTGCCCGAGTTCCCCATATATAACGCGCCCGCAGGAGCTTTCAGGCCCTGCATCCCTACACCATGAATGGTCACTTCACCATTTTTAGGTCCTTCGATGCTGACTCCCATATCTCGGAAAGCCTGCAAAGTGGCTAATGCATCTTCGCCTTCCAGAAATCCCGTAACATGGGTGGTACCTTCCGCAATCGCACCAAACATGATGGAGCGATGTGACACAGATTTGTCACCCGGAACGGTAAATTTACCTTGAAATGATTTTTTTCCCGGTAGAATACTAAATTGCTGTGTCACCTTATTTTTCTCCATGAAGGGTTTCTGAGCTAACATATGATTAAAATGTTGACGCGCAGCCTGAGCATGCCCAAGCAGCCCCATCAGTGCATGTGAGTCTTCACTTTCAATCAGTTGTCGTAATTGAGCAAGTTGCTGTTCAAAACCATCAACAGCCTTGAGTATCGCAGTTTTATTGGCAAAAAAGATGTCATGCCACATTTGAGGATCACTGGCTGCAATCCGTGAGAAATCCCGAAAACCACCCGCCGCATAACGAAAAATGTCCAGATTATCTTCACGATTGGCCAGCTGCTCAACCAGATTAAACGCCATTAAGTGTGGTAAATGACTGGTATGTGCCAGCACTTCATCATGCTTTTCCACATCCATGCAAATCACTTCGGCTTTGGCCGCAGACCATAATTCAATTAATTTTTCAACCGCCCAATCTGCGCTACTTGGAAGTGGCGTTAAAATCACTTTATGATTAGCAAATAAATCAACTTTTCCTGCATGCACACCCGTATGTTCGCTTCCTGCAATCGGATGACCTGGCACAAAACCTACGGGCAAATCTTGCCCATACACAGCTTGAGCAGCAGCGACAACATTGCCCTTGGTGCTTCCTACATCGGTTAAAATCGCATCTTCACTTAAATAGGGTTTAATTTGTTGCAAAATTTTTTGTGTTGCACGAACAGGCAAGGCCAATATAACCAAATCTGCATCTTGCACAGCATCAATCGGATTTTGATAACCGACATCAATTAAACCTAAGGCTTTGGCATCATCCAGTGTTTTTTGCGAACGGGTCGAAGCTACCACTGTTTTTGCTAAATGTTCAGCCTGTATCACTCGTGCCAGACTCGAACCAATCAGGCCGAGTCCAATAAATGCGACTTTATGAAACAAAGGTTCTGGCGTCATGTGTATATCTAGATCCATAAGCAATATTTAAAAGGACAGTGTCATCTCTGTATCATGAAAAAATCAAGACAGAACTACAATACAGCTGCTGGATAAGAACCAAGTACACGTAACTCTTTAACAGTTGGTCGGATATCATTCAACGCTGCTTTGACATTTTCCTGATCAATATGCCCTTCTAAATCGATAAAGAACACATAAGCCCATTTTTCAGGCAAAGCTGGACGTGTTTCAATACTGGTCAGACTGATACCATGTTTTGCAAACGGCGCTAAAATATCCAGTAAAGCACCTGCACGATCATGTGCAGAAATCAAAAGCGAGGTTTTATCATTGCCACTTTGTGGAATTTTTTCACGACCGATGACTAAGAAACGTGTGGTATTTTCTGGGTTGTCTTCGATATTGCTATGTAAGATTTCAAGATTATAAAGTGATGCGGCAAGGTCAGAAGCAATCGCAGCCGAATGCCATTCGTTGCGAATACGACGCGCCGCTTCTGCATTTGAGTTTAATGCTACACGCTCAACACCTGGATAATGTGCATCAAGCCATTGACGACACTGTGCTAGTGTTTGCTGATGCGCATAAATCTGTTTAATGCTGTCTTTACGAGTATTTTCAGACACTAAAAACTGATGGTGGATGCGAAGCTCTACTTCACCAATCACATTCAGTTGCGAGGTTTTGAAGCAGTCCAGTGTGTGATTCACAATCCCTTCAGAGGAGTTCTCAACAGGAACCACACCATAATGCGCACTTCCAGCTTCAACTTCACGAAATACTTCATCAATGGTCGGTAATGGGCGCACGATCGCATCTTTACCAAAATGCTTAAGTACGGCAGACTGGGTAAATGTCCCTTCTGGCCCTAAAAATGCAATGCTTTGCGGCGCTTCCAATGCCAAACAAGCCGACATGATTTCACGAAATAAACGTGCCATCGTGGTATCAGATAATGGGCCTTTATTACGCTCCATGACTCTGCGCAGAACTTGTGCCTCACGTTCTGGTCGATAAAACAACGGATTTTCCTCGGCTGCAAATTTTGCTTTAGCTACTGCTTCAGCCAGACTTGCACGACGATTAATGAGTTCCTGAATCTGTTGGTCGACAGAATCGATATCATCGCGAATTTGTTGTAAATCGAGAGAAGTTGACGAGTTCTGATCATCATGGATCATTGTAATGCAGCCTCTGCAAATGGTTTGCGACAGTATATCAAGACTTGCCATGTTTGCTATAGCAATCGAGATCAGTCAAATGGATAAAATCCTGATTTTCACTTCACATCTTTGTTATTTATGTTTTAATACATTTTATTAAGAATTAATCTCATTTAATCACCTATTATGCTAAAACCTTTCCTCTACAGCATCTGTGCAATTTCACTGAGTGGACTAAGCTCATTGACTTGTGCGCAAAACAGTAATAATGCCCCTCTCCAAACAAAATCGAGCGAAGGACCTCGACTGGATTTACAACGCAAAGGCACCACTCAACAATTCAGCATGCAATCAAAATATACCCCTAATGAATATTTTATTCAGGTGTATATTCCCTATACACCAGCTCCGAAATCAGGCTATCCCGTTTTGTATATGCTAGATGGCAACGCGGTATTTAATAGTGCCAGCAGCATTGCTCAGTCGCTTGGTGGTGGTTCGGATAAAATGGGACTCGATCCCATTGTCATCGTAACAATTGGCTATCCAAGTGAAACCCAGTTTTCTGGTCAGCAACGTGCGCTTGACTATACGCCCTTGCCTAAAAATGATCCGCAAAAAGATGAACGATACCAATATGGCGGTGCAGATAATTTTCTGAAATTTATTCAAAATGAATTGAAACCGCGAATTCAGCAAGGAATCCAGATAAATACCCAACAACAAACTTTATTTGGACATTCATTTGGTGGTTTATTTACGCTGAATACTTTATTCGAATACCCGCAAAGCTTTAATCGTTATATTGCCGCTAGCCCCTCTTTGTGGTTCGATCAAAATGTGTTGGGCAAAGAGTTACAGCAATTCAAAGATAAAAAAACTGAACCTAAAACGCCAATTTTAGTGATGACTACGGTGGGAACTGCTGAAGGACGTGGACGTCCGCCTAGAGGTGCTCAACCGTCCAGTTCCAATTTCTTTGAAGATTTTAAAACATTAAAATCAGATCGACTTCATTATTGGCATTTTAACCATCCTGCTGAACAACACATTACCAATATGTATGCCAGTCTTCCTAAAGCGATTTTATTTGCTGCATGTAACAGTACTGAGAATTGCGAAAAATTATTTGATGAAAATTAAATATTTTAAAATCAATCACTTTGATCACAAAATTACAATTAATGACGCTTTCACTACAAAGCGTCAATGTTGTTTTTTTAATCAAGTCGTATTGTAATAATTCCTATAAAAAACCTTCCTGAAAAAGGGAGTATAGAGATGTCAAAAACAATTGCAGCTTTAGTGACGCATGATTTCGAAGATCTTGAATATTGCGAAACCGTTCATGCCTATCGTGCTGCGGGTCATAGCGTAATTAATATCGAACACCATGAAGGCAATATTGTGTACGGCATTCAACGCAAAACCTCAACGACCATTGATTTAGGCATTGATGATAGTGATGTTCATCATTTTGATGCGTTGTTTATTCCAGGCGGGGAATCCCCCGAAGCGCTGAGAAACGACGAACGATTTGTATTCTTCGTCAGACGTTTTGCCAATCTACAAAAACCGATTTTTATTTGCTGTTATGCACCACAACTTTTAATGCATGCAGGTGTAGTGAAAGGTCGGAGAATTTGCGCGATGCAAACCATTTTGAATGATCTGGAGGATGCAGGCGCGGTGTGTCTTAATCAAGACGTAGTGAATGATAATAATTTATACATCTCCTCTCGCAGTCCTGATTTATTTCCAAAATTTGTTGATGAAACATTAAAAGTACTACGTTTATAAAGCGTCTTACAAATAAAAAACGGTAGATAATCTACCGTTTTTTTATCTTTTTACATGGCCTTCATGATTTTCCAATGATGCCGCGCGCTACAATTTCTTTCATGATTTCATTAGTTCCACCATAAATACGCTGAATACGCGCATCCACAAAGAAACGTGAAATTGGATACTCGGTCATATATCCATAACCGCCGAATAATTGAAGCAAATTATCGGCAACTTTCATCTGCATATCTGTGCTAAAACTTTTAAGTGCTGCCGCTGTTTCGACATCTAATTTTGCCTCTTGATATAAGGCAAGGTTCTGATTATAAAAAGCAGCCGTGGCTAACTCATCAATTTTCGCCTGAGCTAAAACAAAGCGCGTATTTTGAAAGTTTGCAATTGGTTGACCAAAAGCCTGACGCTCTTTGACATATTTTGTAGTGACATCAATTGCACCACGAATCGCACCTAAAGCTGTGGCTGCAATCGCAGTACGCTCACGTGGTAATTCTTGCATTAAGTAGGCAAAGCCCTGACCTGGCTGTCCTAAAAGCTGATCTTTAGGCACTTGCACATTATCAAAGAACAGCTCGGAGGTATCCTGAGAATGTAGCCCAATTTTATCGAGATTGGTTCCTTTCTTAAAACCATCCAGATGTGTATCTACCAGTAAAAGCGATACGCCTTTGGCTCGGGCTTGTGGATCTGTCTTGACGGCAAGTACTACCAAGTCTGCATGTTGACCATTGGAAATAAAGGTTTTAGAACCATTTAAGACATAATGATCATCTTGCAAAATGGCACTGGTTCGCATTGCCTGTAAGTCTGATCCCGCACCTGGTTCTGTCATACCAATTGCGCCGACCACTTCACCACTGACCATTTTCGGAAGCCAATGTAGTTTTTGTTCTTCTGTTGCAATATGCAAAATATAAGGTGCAGCAATCTCGGAATGACATGAAATTGCAGTGGATAACGCCCCATAGCCAGCACGGGCAGATTCTTCAACTAACATTAAAGAATAATGGGTAGGTACGCCATAACCGCCATATTGTTCAGGTACATCGACACATAAAAAACCATTTTCACCCAGTGATGACCAGACTGAACGTGGCATAATCCCTTCACGTTCCCATTGTTCATAATGTGGGGCAATATGCTCATTCATATAACGTTTAAAATTATCGCGAAATAATTCCAGATCAGCATCATAAGCTAGCATGTGTACTTCCTTTTCAATATTGTTGTTCTATCTTGAGACTTAAAGATTCTCATGATTTTTACATAAAAAATCATCCTATATTGCGCTACAGATGAAAACTTTACAGTCAGATGTTGATTAAAAATACGCTTGATTTGTGAAATATTAAATAAATCATAACGCTTATTATCCTCCCATAAAAAATCCCCGATACACTAGCTTGCATCGAGGATCATATTTAGGGTTCTGAAGTTATTTCTTCTTCAGCGTTTTTTGATACTCTTGGTAGTACTCTTCTGCAAAACTTCGCAAAGAATTACCAATCGCAGCATATTGATATTCATTCAAATTCGCCAAAGATGCTCGACCTGATGGATGCTGTACGCCAAAACCTGAACCTGGTAATAGGACGACACCAGTTTCATCGGCAACACGGAATAATAATTCTGTTGGATTCATGGTTTTCATGATCCAATTCGCAAAATCATCTCCATAAAGTTGTCGTGAAGTATCTTCAAGGTTAATTAAAGTATAGTAATCAACCGAATTTGGATCTTGTGGCACTTCAACACCCAATTGACGATACAAGGTTGCATCACGTTCACGCACTACAGATTTAACCGCTTTTTTATAATCCTGACGTGAATCCATCATATTAAACAATGAAAACAGAACCATTTGAACTTGCTGAGGTGTCGAAAGACCCGCAGTATGATTCAGGGCGACATTACGACTGTCTGCGACTAATCGATCAATAAACTTGATGCTAGCAGGGTCAGTCGTCAATGAACCATAACGTTTCTCAAGTTCAGCTTTGTCCTTTTTCGATAAAGCTGCGATTTTTTTATCCAGAATGTTTTCTTTCGCAGTCGCGATAATTCCCAAACGCCAGCCAGTAGCGCCAAAATATTTGGAGAATGAATACACTAAAATGGTATTTTCGGGGCAAATCGCAAATAAAGATTTAAAGTTATCTGCAAACGTTCCGTACACATCATCAGTTAAGATCATTAAGTCAGGACGTTTTTTGACAATATCCGCCAAAATTTCCAGACCTTCATCGCTCATTTTTACAGAAGGTGGATTACTTGGATTAACGAGAAAAAAGGCTTTAATCGAAGGATCTTCGAGTTTGCGTAATTCAGATTCTGGATATTGCCATCCCATATTTGGATCTGCATGAATCAACACTTCTTCAAGCTGATAATCATTTAACTCTGGGATTTCAAGATATGGCGTAAAAACAGGAACACCAATTGCAATTTTATCACCATAGTCAATGAGCTTATTTTCTTTTAAAGAGTTGAAAATATACGCCATTGCAGCCGTACCACCTTCAACAGCGAACAAGTCCAGAGACTCTTTCGGCATGCCCTGCACACCCATTTCCCGCAAGATATACTCTTTAACGATAGATTCACTTACTCTTAACATGCGGTCAGGAACAGGATAGTTACAACCTAAAATACCTTCTACCATTTCAAGTAGAAAAGCATCTGCATCCAAACCTAATTGGTCACGTACATAAGAAATTGCTTTTCCTAAAAATACGACACCAGGTTTATCACGATTTTCCAGAACAAAATGATCAAATCGTTGTTGTAGACCGACAGGACGTGGAAATCCACCTAGGCCTTCTGGCATATAAGAAAAAGAAAACTCAGATTCTGTCGCAGAAAATAGACCTAACTGGAAAAAAGCACGGCGTGGAATTGTCGCTAAAAAATTGGGATTCCCGCGACCTGCATTCAGCATGATGCGATCTGTTTTACTCTGCGCCAGAGCAATGAGTTCGTCTTTTAATTCAAATGGGCTAAGTTTTGAATACTTGGAATAATCTACTTTGGCCATGAGAAGTGTCTCCATTATTAATTATAGTAAATCGTGTAATTATGATGTGGGTTGGTCATTAGACCAGACCCACAATTAAAGGACCGAGTAAAGTTAAGAATACATTTGCAAGCGCATAAGTGATTGCAAACGGAACCGTAGGAATAGAGTTTCCAGCTTTATCTAATACCGCACCAAAGGCTGGATTTGCGCTACGCGCACCTGAGAGCGCACCTGCAAAGACGGCAACGTTATCGTACCGAAGGACATAACGTCCAAATAGCATACTCAGAATAAGAGGAACTAGTGTCACCACCACTCCAATAAGGAATAGAGAAAGTCCACTTTCTTTCACCGTTTGAATTGCCTGTAAACCAGACTGCAAGCCCACTGCTGCCACAAAGCCTGCCAAGCCTAGATCTTTTAACAGCTGAGAAGCAGCTAAAGGCATATTGCCGTGGATTTGATCACGACTCCGTATCCAGCCGAAGACTAAACCTGAAAGCAGTGCACCACCGCCTGCACCTAAAGTTAAAGGAATATCTCCAAGATGAACAACAATAAGACCGATCGCTAAACCAATGGCTAAACCCGCACCATGGAAAATCCAGTCAGTTTTAATGCTTTCTGGAATCGCCTGACCGCCCTCTTTCACGACTCGAGCTAGGTCACTTTGAGTACCATAGACAGTGACTACATCACCACGATGAAAAATAAAATCATCGGTAAGTTCAACAGGCTCTCCATTACGTTTAATACCTAAGATATAAATACCGTGCTTTAAATACGGTGGAGTATTTGATTTTAAATCGCCTAGTGTTCGGTTGATATATTTTGAATTCTTCAGGATGACATCGGTAGTCTCCATGATTAATTCCATACCTTCAGACGATTGCAACTCATGCCCGATACTATTTGCAATCTCAACCACACCATTACGACGACCCACCACCAAGACAACATCATCTTTTTGTAAAATCGTCTCAGGTGTAATATCGACCAAGCGGTCATTGCGTTTTAATTTTTCAATGGTCACGCTGTTAGTCTTAGATTCAATTTCTTCAACCGTTTTACCATTTGCTTGATCAACCTGATAAATACGACTGACAATCTCAGGCATCGCCATTTCTTGCCCTGGTACAAGTTCAACAGCACCTTTAAGCAATTCTGATTGCGCTTTGATGGCATCATCACGAATCTCACGCCCCATAAACTTGGGTAGTAGATTCACACAGACAATAATCGCGCCCAGTGAGCCAAAAACGTAGGTTACGGCATACCCAATCGCGACATTACTTTGTAATCTCTGAATTTCTTCCAATGGTAAATCCAGACGTGACAATGCGTCACCTGCCGTACCAATAATCGCAGATTGCGTCATTCCACCTGCCGCCAAACCTGCTGCCAAACCTTTATCCAGATGGAAGATTTTTGCCATGACCAAGACAGTGATCAGACCACAAATCGCCATAAATGCAGCAAGGAGAATTTCCTTGATTGAACTTGGCCCTAAAGATTTAAAAAACTGTGGACCACTTTCAAAACCAACTGCATAAATGAATAATGCAAATAAAATGGATTTGACACCATTATCAACTGAAACACCGATTAGACTCAGCACCACCGCTACAAGTAATGAGCCTGCGACACCACCTAATTGAAATTTTCCAACCTGAAATTTTCCAATCCAGAAACCAATTGAAATTGATAGAAACAGTAATATTTCAGGGCTATGTTTTAATATACTTTGTAGCCATTCCATTCTTTAGACCTCTCACTTTCTTTATTATTAAGTTCAAGAGTTATTTAATTTTATTTTAGGAAACTCCCGACCTAGGTTAGGAGAGCCTCAATTTCTATAATTTGTATTCATTTATAACATTAAAATTACTATATAATAATAGACTTCTTTCATAAGCTTCTTTTATTTCTTCCAAAATAGCAGAAAATAAAGAGGATCTAAACAATTATGAAAGAAGTCCAACTTATCAATCATTATGTATTAATCAGAACAACTAAATAATATATTTTTTTAATTATGCTTCTTAATTAATTATTTTAGATCAAAAGGTTTAAACAATAATATTAAGATCTACATCAATATTACCGCGTGTCGCATTCGAATATGGGCAGACGATATGTGCAGCATCGACCAATTTCTTCGCCTCTGCTTCATCCATACCTTCTAAATGAATATTTAACTTAGCTTCGATACTAAAACCTGTTGGAATCGGCCCAATACCCACTTCGCCTTCGATATAAGCATCCGCTGGTATCTTAATTTTATCTCTATGCGCAACAAATTTCATTGCACCCAAGAAACAGGCTGAATATCCTCCAGCAAATAATTGTTCAGGATTCGTAACGGCACCGCCCGCGCCTCCCATTTCTTTGGGAACACCCAATTTCACATTTAAAACACCGTCTGAAGAAACGACTTGACCATCTCGACCGCCAGTTGCTTTGGCTTGTGCACGATAAACAACTTTTTCAAGAGACATAATTGTTCCTAAATATACTTATAAAAGACAGTACTACTCTAAAACTAAAATACTTTATTTTCTTTACTTTGTGTTATATCAAGATATTCCTAATGTAAATATAAGTAATTATACGTAATCATCATCAAAACAAAAAAAAGAATACTTAAAATATTTTTTATTTTTTAAGTCATTATTTCATAAACTTTAAGTTTTAAAATGTGAACATACACACATAATCAACTCAGAGATGTTTATTGTTTTTGGATTTACTCCTATGTGAAATAGAATGTAAAACTAATCATTTATAAATTAATGCAGACCGATTAAGATACAAAACCACAACACCCCACAAATATAAATACAATCCACCATCATTTATATACATAATTATTCATACTAGAACTTTACTCTAAGAGAGCAACAAGTCTTTATGATGAACAACAAGCCCTAATATAATTATTTATTTTACTAATAACGAACGTTACTACAGGAAACATAACATGAGCCATAATATTCTACTCGTTACTTGGGATACATCTTCAAAAGCCTATGAAGCCTATAGTCAGGTTAAGAATCAAATCACAGGCAATATTAATCAATTGGCCGTCATCGAACGGCAAGATGACGGTAAAATATCAATTAATGACGGTTATAGCTACACCGCTGGCGACAATACAGTCGGCGGCAGTCTTATTGGGACTCTCATTGGTATTTTAGGTGGTCCTTTAGGGATGCTCCTTGGGTTTTCTACGGGTGCATTGATTGGTTCTCTGGCAGATCTGGATGATGCTGATACTGATGAAGCTGTTTTAGCTGAAATTTCTAAATATCTTCCTATTGGTTCAACTGGATTAATTATTGATATCGAGGAACAAGATGAAAATGCAACTGATACGCTGCTTCGTAATCTTGGAGCGACGGTTTATCGCTGGAATTATGAAGTTGTAGAAGCTGAAGTAGAAGCTTCAATCGAAGCTTGGGAACACGCCAATAAAGAAGCCAATAAAGTCTTAAAGGAACAAAGAAAAGAAGAAAACAAGCAAAAACGTCAACAAAAATGGGCTGATTTTAAAGCCAAATTTAAAAAATAATTGATAAACCTATCATTATAATAAAAAATTCATCTCACTAGACGGCAGGAAAATCAACTCTTATGATTTTCTTGCTTTTTTTTTACCAATTCAGCATTCTTGTCACTAAAATATAAAAGCATTTATTCAGGCGGTTTATGTCTCATTCCCATCATGATCAACCTCATTTTATCCAACGGACAGGTTGGCTGCGTGCCTCAGTGTTGGGTGCCAATGATGGCATTATTTCCGTCACAAGTTTAGTGATGGGAATGGCAGCCAGTGGTGCAAATACCCATACTTTATTGATTGCTTGTCTGGCTGGCTTAATTTCAGGCGCTACTTCAATGGCTGCGGGTGAATATGTTTCTGTGCAGTCACAAAAAGATATTGAACACGCCGACCTTAAATTTGAAGCAACTTTACTCGAACAACATCCACATTTAGAATTAGAAGAGTTGACGACCATTTATATTCATCGTGGTTTAACACCGGAGCTCGCAAAAGAAGTGGCGATTCAACTTACACAAAAAGATGCCTTAGAAGCACATGCGCGTGATGAAATTGGCATCATCGAACAAACAGCAGCTCGTCCAGTGCAAGCGGCCTTGTCTTCTGCCCTTTCTTTTTCACTTGGCGCATTATGTCCGATGCTGGCTATTTTATTTAGCCCCAGCGCTTATACGGCTCAGGTCGTTTTGGTTACAGGTATTATTTCCTTGATGATTTTAGGTGCGCTTTCCAGTTATTTTGCAGGGACTTCACTTTGGAAAGGTAGTTTACGCATTACAGTTTGGGGCATTCTGGCGATGGCTTTTTCAAGCTGGATTGGTTCTTTATTTCATGTAAATCCAATGTAACCAGTATGTTAAAGATAAATTTTTGAGACCTAACATTCATGGCGAACATTCAATTCTGGTTTGATTTTGCAAGTACATATTCCTATCTTTCGGCTATGCAAATTCGACAGTTAAAAGATCAATATCCATTTAGCCTTCACCCATTTTTGTTAGGTGGTATTTTTCACAAACAAGGACTCAATGATTCTCCATTCAATATTTATCCATTGAAGGGCGAATACATGTGGCGTGATATGCAACGTATTTGTGAAAAGCTTGAAATTGGATTCAATCGCCCTGAGATTTTCCCACAAAATGGTTTATTGGCCGCTCGAATTGTCTGTCAATATGCGCAGGCTGACTGGATTTTTGACTTTATTTGCGAAGTTTATCAAGCTAATTTTGTATATGGACAAAATATTAGCCAAACTGAAACAATTGAAAGTATTTTAAAAAAATTACAGTTGGACAGTCAAAGTATTATCGAAATGTCTACAACAGAGCCTGCAAAACAAGCTTTAAAGTACAATGGATTACACGCAGAACAATTACGTATTTTTGGTGCGCCGTCATTTATTGTGAATGGTGAGCTGTTTTGGGGAAATGATCGTTTACAGGATGCTTTAGACTGGTCGAAACGTATCGTATAGATTACAGGATTTTTTCATTCATATAGCGCCAATAACGTCTCGGCACATATTGAATATGCAATTTGATATTGTTGCGTGCCTCAATATTGACGCTTTTAAAATAATCTTTCCAAAGCTGGTCGTATAAGGCTTCGTTTTCATCTAGTTCTAAACTAAAATCCTGACTAAAGCCATTTTCAATATTTTTATCCAGTGTCGAGGCATCCAGTTCGACCTGATGAATCTGATCTAAATCATAATAAATACCGAAATGGCGTTTTTCATCATAAATCAGCCATTTTTGATCCTGATAACGTGCTTTAAAATGTTTTTCAATCAGCGGCAGCACATTAAAATCTGGACGTACCAGACTGATAAATAAGCCTTCTTGTGTTTTCTTAAATCTTACAAAAGCTTCCATACGGTGCTTTTCACGACCCACTTGTTTGGTCCATTGTGATACGCCAAGCACATCGGCATGACCATAATTTTTTTCAATTGAAAATGGATTTTGAAATACATAAATGGCGAAATTAAACAAATGCTGAAAGGCAATTAATTGTTCAGATAAAAACGTATAATGAAAACGCTTTATCCCTTCTGAAGAAAGTTTCTGAGTCAAACCCTTCCAAACACGCTGTGCTTGCTGCTCATGACTTGCAACTACAACACTTTCAGCAAACAGTGAATCCTGCACCTGATGCTCTAATGCCAATTGCACTTCAAATTGCTTAAATTGAAATGCTCTGAAAATACAGCTTAATAGTCCAGTCAGACTGCCATCGAACTGATAAATGATCATTTTAGAATTATCGTATTTACCATCGTATTAAAAACCAAAACCGAGTTGCGGTGAAATCTGTTTGGTATATTTGGACTGCCCTGATTGTAAAATTTGCTGGCGTACTTGATGCGGTTGTAAATCACGTTGAAACTGTGGAGTATCCACGCAACGAATAAAATGCTGTGCACGGCTATACGCCACCCCCATACGTTTCAACTGATCAATTCGCAAAGCCCCAAAACGACGTGCCTGTACAATTTTTTGGGCTGATTTCACCCCAATTCCCGGAATGCGCAAAATCATTTTGTAATCAGCTCGGTTTAGATCAACAGGAAATTGTTCTGGATTACGCAGCGCCCAACTCAGTTTTGGGTCGATATCCAGATCTAGATTGGGATGTTGCGGATTGACAATTTCATCGGCAGCAAAGCCATAAAAACGCATCAGCCAATCAGACTGATAGAGTCGATTTTCGCGTAGCAATGGTGGTGCTGATCCAATTGCAGGCAAAGCTTTTTCTTGTTCATTGATTGGAATGTAACCTGAATAATAAACGCGTTTCAGTTTAAATTCCTTATAATGCTGATCCGCCATCATCATCACATCATAATCAGTTTCACTGGCTGCACCCACCACCATTTGTGTGGTTTGCCCTGCTGGCACAAATTTAGGGACAGTTCGAATCAGTTTTCGTTCATCCTTAAACTGAATTAAGCGATCACGTACAATGCCTAAATCCTTTTGTACTTCAGCATGTGTTTTTTCAGGTGCAAAACGTTTTAATCCTGCTTCTGTCGGCATTTCCAGATTAATACTCATGCGGTCAGCATAGAGTCCAGCTTCAGTGATCAGTTCTGGTGAAGCACCTGGAATAGTTTTGAGATGAATATAACCATTAAAATTTTCTTCTAAACGCAGCTTCTTCACTACCTGTAACATACGCTCCATGGTATGGTCGGCGGATTTAAAAATACCGGAACTTAAAAATAAGCCCTCAATATAATTACGGCGATAAAAATTAATGGTCAGATCAACCACTTCCTGCACGGTAAATGCAGCACGTTGAATGTCATTGGAACGACGTGAAACACAATAAGCGCAGTCAAAAATACAGACATTGCTAAATAAAATTTTAAGCAATGACACACAGCGACCATCTTCAGTATAAGAGTGACAAATGCCTGAGCCGGTATTGCCCAATCCCTTATCTTTATTTTTCCGATTGCTGCCACTGGATGAGCAAGATACATCATATTTGGCAGCATCGGCTAAAATCTGTAGTTTTTCGCGGATACGATCAGACATGAACATCCACCTTATAATTCACATTCGTTTATTATAAAAAATCAACGCTGATCAGGGGATTTGTATTCATTTTAAACGACATGAGATGTCGCTTAAAATGTAACGGATAAGTCTTAATCATTCAATATCAAAATAATAAATGTGTCTCATGCTGCTGATGTTCAACAGTCATTTCGTGTTCATCTTTTAGATTGACACCCGAAAAATCCAGTTGTAGGGATTTTTTCATTAAAGCAATTAAGCGCTGTGTTGCAATCAATATGGGAAGTCCCGCTGGACGTACATTTGAAATGCAATTGCGCATCGCATCATGACAACCTAAATGGGCATCATAAGTATAATAGATCCCTAGACTATCGGGCGAACTGAGACCCGGACGCTCTCCAATCAGCATCACTAACATTTTAGCATTCAAAATCTGGGCGACTTCATCGCCTAATGCAACGCGACTGCCCTGTGCGATGATCAAAGGCGCAACTGACCATTTCAGTGCTTTAAACTCAGCTATTAGATGTTCAATCAAAATGGGCGCATTCTCATCGATGGCTCTTGCAGATAAACCATCTCCAATGACGATGACAACATCATATTTATTGGGATTTTGGGCTTGATAGTGTTGTAATTCCTGACGTGAATTTTCACTTAAACTTCGCCCCAAATCTGGACGTTTAAGATAAGTTTCTTTATCTACAGCACAACTCTGAATCAGCAGTAATTGATGATTTAAATGTGATAACTTTCTTTTAAATAATTCGATATCTAATGCCTGTAAAACAGCATCTTTGGCTTGCGCATGTGCCAGTTGGAACTCAAGTAATGGCTTGGTTGGCACACTACAACCTACACGTCCCAGTGCTATTCGTGCATCAGTAAAATTTTTAAGCTTGCTCCAGACATCTTCATGTAATGACTGTGGGTATTGAGTATCTTTCATCAAGTTCACGACAACCTCCATTTAAGACATCAGCAAACGTGAAAATTTTTCAGGCATTTGTTCTGCCCAGTGAATATGATGCTGCGATTGTTTGAAAATGCCTTGTTGCTCCAGCCATGCCGCAAACTCAGGTGCGGGCTCTAGCCCTAATAATTGACGTACATACAGCGCATCATGAAATGACGTGGTCTGATAATTCAACATCACATCATCTGAACCAGGAATTCCCATAATAAAATTAATTCCTGCATTACCTAATAAGGTCAGTAAAATATCCATATCGTCCTGATCAGCATCGGCATGATTGGTATAGCAAATATCACAGCCCATCGGCACACCCAATAATTTGCCACAAAAATGATCTTCCAAACCTGCTCGGATAATTTGCTTGCCATTGTAAAGGTATTCAGGCCCAATGAAGCCAACTACAGTATTGACCAGTAGCGGCTTATACTTTCGGGCAACGGCATAAGCACGGGCTTCAATGGTCTGCTGATCGACCCCAAAATGGGCATTACTGGATAAAGCACTGCCCTGACCTGTTTCAAAGTACATGACATTTTGCCCCAAAGTTCCACGTTTTAAACTTAATGCCGCCTCATAACCTTCCTGTAAAACAGACAGAGAAATACCAAAGGCATCATTGGCCTGTTGCGTTCCTGCAATGGACTGAAACATTAAATCAATCGGCACACCTCGATTTGCCAGTTCAATCCCCGAAGTGACATGAGTTAAAACACAAGACTGTGTTGGAATTTCATAATGCTGAATCACATGATCCAGTAATTTCAACAGCTCAGATAAATTCTGTAAATTATCGGTGGCAGGGTTAATCCCAATCACCGCATCGCCATTACCATACATTAAACCATCCAGAATACTGGCCGAGATTCCAAGCAGATCATCGGTGGGATGATTCGGTTGTAAACGAGTGGATAAATGTCCCTCCAGACCGATGGTATTTCGAAATTGGGTAATGACCTGACATTTTTTCGCAACCAAAATCAAATCTTGGTTACGCATGATCTTACTCACCGCAGCGACCATTTCAGGCGTGAGTCCAGTTGCCAATTCAGTCAGTTTTTCAGTGGTGGCATCCGCAGAAAGTAACCAATTTCGAAAATCACCTACGGTAAAATGCGAAATTGGATAAAATGCCAAAGCATCATGTTCATCAATAATTAAACGCGTGATTTCATCCTGTTCATAGGCTGTCACCGTTTCATTCAAAAAATGTTTGAGCGGTAAATCGGCTAAAGCCATTTGTGCTGCGACACGTTCCGTTGCATCCTTTGCCGCCACACCAGCCAGTTGATCTCCCGAGCGTTCAGGTGTTGCTTTTGCCAATAATGTTTTTAAGTCCTTAAACACATATCGCTGTTGGGCAACGATGATTTCAAATGACATGACAATTCCCCTAGCGCAAATCTTCTTCAGCCGATTTAATATTGGCAAATTCCTCTTCAGGCGTACCTGTCACTAAATGATGCCGACTATAAAACATAAAATATAAAATAAACGCCACATAAATCGCTGCTGCCATCAACCAGACTTTAGGATCCACTAAAAAGCCTGCCACGACTGCAATCGCCGATAAAATTAGTGCAATCGAAGCAGTCACAATGCCACCCGGAGCTTTATAAGGACGAGGCAAATTTGGACGTGAAATTTTGAGTTTGATATAAGACAACATCATCAACACATAAGAGAGCGTTGCACCAAAAACAGCCATTAAAATAAGTAAATCCCCCTCCCCAGATAACGATAATAAAAAGCCAATAATGCCAGGAATAATAATCGCCCAATGTGGAGTTTTATTTTTATTGGTCAGCGATAACTTTTTAGGTAAATAACCTGCACGAGACAATGCGAAGATTTGTCGTGAATAGGCATAAATAATTGAAAAGAAACTTGCAATGAGTCCAGCTAAACCAACAAAATTTACAAAACTGGCCAACCATGTATTTTTGCCATAAACAGCTACCAACGCATCCACCAATGGCGCACCAGAGGCTTTTAATTGATCCGCACCTGCTGCACCCGCCCCTAAAAATAAAATAAGCAAGGCAAAAGCAGCTAAAATCAACATGGAACCAATCAAACCGCGTGGTAAGGATTTCGCTGGATCTTTGGCCTCTTCTGCTGCTAAAGGCACTCCTTCAACGGCCAAAAAGAACCAGATAGCATATGGCACCGCCGCCCAGATCCCGATATAGCCCATGGGTAAAAAATTACTTGCTCCCGCATGATCTGTGACCGCAATATTAAATAAATTGGCGCTATTAAAATGTGGAATCATCGCAATAATAAAGACAAACAATGCAACACAAGCAACGGCGGTAATGACAAACATGATTTTTAGGGCTTCACCTGCACCTTTTAAATGAATCCCCATAAAAATCAGATAACAAACTAAATAAACGATCCATCCGCCAATACCAAATAAGGACTGGCAATATGCACCGATAAATACAGCAATCGCAGCGGGTGCAATCGCATATTCAATCAAAATGGCCGTCCCTGTCAGATAACCTCCCAATGGCCCAAAGGCTGTGCGGGCAAAACTATAACCGCCTCCCGCCGTAGGTAGCATGGTTGACATTTCCGACATGGCAAGACACATACATAAATACATGATGGCGACGACCACAGTGGCAATAAACATACCTCCCCAGCCACCTTGCGCGAGACCAAAATTCCAACCCGCAAAATCCCCAGAAATGACATAAGCCACACCGAGTCCAACCAGAAGTATCCAGCCAACTGCGCCTTGTTTTAGCTGCCTTTGGGCAAAATATTCATGATGGCTTTTATGTTCATCTTGAGACGAAGCAATATCACTTGCAATGGATTTGGTTTCTGACATGAGCTTTCTCTCATTTTTCATTTTTATGAGAAGAAACAAGCATAATTCATACCAGATATTTGGAATTTAAACGTCTAAGGCATGTAAAGTGACAAAGTTCACCATTAAAATATGGGCTAGATCCACAAAAATCAGAAGCAATTCATCAAGCTCATCATTTAATAAAAAAATACTGAACATGATTTGCTTCTTTTGAACAATTCAGGCTATGGTGAGTAAAACATCTGGATCATAAGAATATGTCAATATTACAGCAGCTTGGAATTAAACACCCGATTCTGTTAGCTCCGATGGCAGGTGTATCAACACCTGAACTAGCAGCCGAAGTCTCCAACAGTGGTGGCTTAGGTTCTTTGGGTCTTGGAGCAAATAATGTCAGTTCGGCTAGAGAACAAATACTTAAAACCCAAGCCCTTACAGATGCGCCATTTCAAGTGAATTTCTTTTGCCATCAACCTCAAATTTTAAATGAGCAGGAAGCTCAACGTTGGATCGAGTATTTAACCCCAGAATTTGAACGTTTTCATGTACAACCGCCGCGAACCTTGCAATGTATTTACCCAAGCTTTTTGGACCATGATGACTTTTTAAATTTGATATTGGAAACACAACCCAAAGCGGTCAGTTTTCATTTTGGAATTCCACATCCTCATCAAATACAGGCTTTAAAACAAGCAGGAATCATCACATTGGTTTCTGCAACTAATCTGGCTGAAGCTAAAGCGATTGAGGCAGCTGGAATTGATATCATTATTGCACAAGGTATCGAAGCGGGTGGGCATCGTGGAATATTCAATGCCGATCTAGATGGTGCTGTAAAAACAGCGGATCTGGTACAACTGATGACTCAGCATTGTGATACACCTGTGATTGCGGCAGGCGGGATTATGAATGGTCGTCAAGCCAAAAAAATCATCAGCTTAGGTGCACAAGCCGTTCAACTCGGCACCGCTTTTGTGCAATGTAAAACTTCAAATGCCAATGCAGCTTATCGTCAGGCACTTTTAAATCAGCCCCTTACCCAAATCACATCCAGTATTTCTGGTCGACCTGCGCGCGGCATTATTAATCACTGGCATACTCAGGTTGACCATCCACAACGCCCAACTGTAGCGGCTTACCCTTATGCTTATGATCTGGCTAAACAACTACATGCTATCGCAACTCAGGCAGGTGATTCTGGCTATGGTGCGTTTTGGGCAGGCAGTAATGTCGCACAAATTCGTGAAATGGAAGCACGAGATTTAATCAATCAATTGATTTTAGAAATGAGTGAATAAGCTGAATAGATGCAGATTTCTTTTATAATTTTTTTACTTCTCACTTCAGGAGAAAAATAAAGAGGAGCTAAACAATGATGAAAGAAAAGCGATAAAAGACATCTATTCAGTATCTAAAAATGATGCATGCTTTTCTACCAGCATATAGACCAAATCAAGCTCAGGACACTCATAACCCAATCCCGTTAAGGCTGCGGTAATCTGCCCTCGATGCTGGGTCGCATGTTTAAACACATGTAATAACGTCGCTGCATAAGGTAAACACTTTGCTTCACCACTTGCCGTTTGATAACTGAACTGACTGTTCAAATTTTCTTGATCTAACTGCTCAAGAAAAGTGATCCAGTTTTTAGCTCTTGACTCTAATTCTATAAATAATTGCACAGGATCCTGTTCAACAATAGCATTCAGTGTCATTTTGGGAGAAATAGACTGGGCAAACCGCGCGTACCAAAGTAAATGTTCACCGACCAAAAGATGATTCAATGTTCCCAAAATGCTGCCAAAAAATAAACCGGCATCACAATGCAGTTCATCATCAGATAATGGCTTCAAGCTATTCAATAATCGCTGCGTTGCCCAGACATTATATTCAGCTAAAAGCAGTAGACTTTCCTTACTGATTTTATAAATATCCGTCATGGCTGCTTATCCTTAATTGATCACCAATAAATCGACCTGTTCCACTTGGACATCACTCATGATATGTCCTTGATCCAATAATTGATTAAAATAAGCTTCCACGACTTGAGCCTGTTGATGGGTCGTTTCAACTTGATACATATTTTGGCGAAACTCATTACTTGAACGTAAGCCTTTGGTGTACCAAGCAATATGTTTACGTGCGATGCGACAGCCTGAATATTCGCCATAAAACTGATACAGCTCATCCAGATGCCCCAGCAACACCTGTTTCACTTCAGCGATACTGGGTGCAGCCAAATGTTCACCTGTTTTCAAATAATGGGCAATTTCCCGAAAAATCCACGGACGGCCCTGCGCTGCACGCCCAATCATGATCGCATCAGCACCCGTATAATCCAGCACAAATTTAGCCTTTTCTGGACCATCAATATCGCCATTAGCAATTACAGGAATATTTAGAAGTTGCTTTACTTCCTTAATCAAATCATAACGCGCGGTATTTAAATACATATCTTCACGAGTTCGACCATGTAAGGCCAATGCTGCTATGCCTGCTTGTTCGGCACGTTGCGCAACTCGTAGAATATTTTCATGACCATTTAAAAAACCTAGTCGAGTTTTTAAGGTCACAGGAACATCCACTGCAGCAACCACGCTATCTAAAATACGTGCCACCAGATCTTCATCCTGTAACAAGGCTGAGCCTGCCAGCTTATTGCAGACTTTTTTAGCAGGACAACCCATATTAATGTCCACGATTTGGGCACCATTTTCGACTTGATAACGTGCCGCTTCAGCCAGTTGCTCAGGGTCAGAACCTGCAATTTGTGCCGAAATAGGCGCAAGCTCACCATCAAAATTAGCACGATATAAACTTTTTTTCGTCATACGCAGTGTTTTGTCGGCGGTCATCATTTCACTGACCGCATGCCCTGCTCCAAAATATTTGCATAGCGAACGAAATGGACGGTCAGTGACTCCGGCCATTGGGGCAACGATTAAATTATTTGACAGTTGATAGGAGCCAATATACATAATATTCATGCTTTTTTTGATCAACATAGTATACTGCATCTGTCTTTTTTGCTCATCTTTTTATCAAGGTGCCCTGCTTGCATGAATAGCCCAATTAAATCTGGTTTTTATTTAAAATCATTGAGCACAATTACGTTGAGTCTTGCATTAGTTGGATGCGGTGATGGTAATTGGTGGTCTCAAAAAGATGAGCCAGAATTTAAAGCAGAACAGATTAAACGTGTGATTCCGACACGCGTAAATGGTCGTGAATCTTGGGCCAATGATATTGACGACATTATGGAAAAATTAGGCATTCCAAAAACCAAAGAAAATGTATGCAGTATTGTCGCCGTGGTCGATCAAGAATCTAATTTTGTGGCTGATCCCGTGGTACCTGGCTTGGGTGCGAAAGCGGTTAAAGAAGTTAATACACGTTTAAATGAAAAATTTGAAGAAAAGCTAGGGACTACGATTGGTGGTCAAGTTGCGGGTTATTTTGAGGACGTACTCAAAAACCAACCCTCTCCAGATAATAATTATATGAGCCAAATGCGTAAAGTCCGTACAGAACGCGATCTGGATTTACTTTATCGCCAGATTTTTGATTTTATGGCGAGTCATTACCATGTCAGTGCCCTAACAGGTGCAGCCAAACTGGTGGGTCAGGATATTGGCGAAAAGATGAATCCGATTACTACGCTGGGTTCCATGCAGGTGCTGATTACTTATGCTCAGGATCATAAGCGTTCACGCATGAATACCAATGAATTACGTGACGATTTATATACACAATATGGTGGCTTGTATTATGGAATACATCGTTTAATGATGTATCCTGCCGATTATAATAAATCGATTTATCGATTTGCTGATTATAATTCAGGCATGTATTCAAGTCGTAACGCGGCTTTTCAAAGTATGCTCAATGATTTAACACCGAAAGAACTGGATCTGGATGGTGATTTATTGCTTTATAATAAAGATGGCAGTCCTCGTGCGGTTCTTAGCCAATCTGAGAAAGAACTTATCTCTGTCTTTGCGCAAAATAATGTACTGGTGACACCACGTCAAATTCGTTCAGATCTAAAAAAAGAGAAAGAGAAATCTTTTGAAGATACTCAAACCTATATTGCAGTGAAAAAACTATACAAAACAAAGACAGGCAAAGAACCTATTTATGCCATCATGCCACAAGTCATTATTTCTGGGCCTAAATTAAGCCGAGATTACAATACCAACTGGTTTGCCTCCCGCGTCAATGGAAGATATGAAACATGTATGCAACGAGCGAAAAGAATAAGACTATAAATCTCGCCCTGTTTGATTTTGACGGAACACTCTGTACGAAAGATAGTTTCACTGGCTTTATTTTTTATACTTTGTCTAAAAGACATATCATGCGTAAAGGCCTGAGAATTCTTCCATGGATTCAGGCTTATTATTTAAAACTTTATCCCGCTGATGCTATGCGCGCCAAGCTTTTTAGTACGATGTTTAAAGGAAATTCAGCAAAACAACTACAGCAACTGGGTCAAGAATACGCGCAAACTTTAGTGAAAAATCTGGACACTCAGCTATTTCAACGCCTATTACAACATCAGGCGCAAGGCGATAAAGTGGTACTGGTTTCTGCTTCAATCGATTTGTATCTGAAACCAGTGTGTGAACTCCTCAATATCGATCTGATCTGTACACAAGTTGAAATCCATAATGGATTCATTACAGGTCAATATTCTACACCCGACTGTAGTTCTGAGCAGAAAAAGATTCGGGTTCATGAGGCTTATCATCTCAATGATTACGCGCATGTTTATGCGTATGGCAATAGCTATGAAGATTTACAGATGTTTAGTCTGGCAGATAGCTGCTATATGGTCGGAGAAGATCAACAGTTACCTCGATTAGCAGATGTAAAAAAACTCGCCTAAGCGAGTTGTTTTATTTTTAAAATTTAGTAAATCGCCATGTGGTTACGATGGATCATTTCCAGTGAACGCGCTTCACCTAGCACTTGATAGACTTTGTCCGAAGCCAATCCTTTAATAATATCAGCAGATTGTGAGCTAAAATTGACTCGCCCGACGGCAATACGTTTACCCGATTTGTCTACACATTCCACCACATCACCACGATCAAAATGTCCTTCGACCGCTTTCACACCCACAGGTAATAAACTGCGATGACGCTCCTTAATCGCCTCCACAGCACCATCATCAATAATTAAACGACCTGCGGTTTGTAAATGTGCTGCCAACCATTGCTGATGCGCGGTCATACGGTCTTTATCGGTACTAAATAAAGTTCCGAGCATTTCACCTGCCATCAAACGTGATAAAACACGATCGCTTTCACCACTGGCGATCAGCGTTGGACAGCCTGATTTAGCAGCAAGACGTGCTGCACGGACTTTAGTGACCATTCCGCCACGACCAAGCACTCCACCACCGCCTGCCATTTCAAACAAACTGTCATCTAAAGCACGGACTTCAGTTAGGAGCTTGGCATCTGGATTACTGCGTGGATCGGAATCAAACATGCCTTGTTGATCGGTCAGAATAATTAATAAATCTGCATGCACTTGCCCTGCCACCATGGCTGCCAAGGTATCGTTATCACCAAAACGAATTTCATCGGTGGATACCGTATCATTTTCATTAATGACAGGAATCACACGCCAGTCAATCAGATTTTGCAGAGCATCACAAGAGTTCAAGTAACGACGGCGATCGGCAAGATCATCATGTGTCAAAAGCACTTGTGCAGTCTGAATATGATGCTTTTCAAGTACACTTGACCAAGTGTGGATCAAGCCCATTTGACCAATAGCCGCACAGGCTTGCAGGCTGGGTAGATCGGTGGGTCGGCTGGTCAGTTTCATGCGTACCATCCCTTCAGCTACAGCACCAGACGAAACCAAAATAATTTCGTGTCCAGCAGTGTGTAGATCAGCAATTTGCATTGCCCAATGCGAGATTGCATCTAAATCTAAACCTTGCCCGTTTGCTGTGAGTAGCGATGATCCGATTTTAACAACGATTCGTTTACACGCATTGAGCTGACGTTGCCCATCCACCACTTCTATCATGTTTTCCTCAAATTATTTCCCCCTTGCGAAGCAGAGACGAGTGCTTCTCAGGGAGAATTAAAGGTTTTTTAAAAAGCCAAATTGCGAACTCTAGTCACGTACATAAATACTTTCGACATCGTTATCATCATCTTCGTCATCGAAGTCATCATCATCTTCACCAGCCAGTAAGCCTTCCAGACGTTGTGCACGGCGCATAGCACGATATGCTTCTTTGGCTGCGATGGTTTGTTCTCGCGTTTCAGCTTCAAGCTGCTCACGGAATGCTTTCACTTCTGCTGCGTATTCTGGATCTTCAACTTCACGTTCGCGTTGTTGTTCAATCTGATCCATGAGGTAATACACCACAGGTTTAGTGCCTTCCTCTAACAAACCAGAAGTCTTAAACACTGGTCCTGTCCATTGCAATTCATCAATGATGTGTTGACACCATTCATCACGGCTGTCTTCATCCAATTGATCCAGTTTGTTTAAAACCAATACAATCGGCAGTTTCGCCAAGGTCGGAGAGAATTTTTCCAGTTCCGCCACAATCGCTCTAGCATTATGCGCAGGATCTGAACCATCAATCGGTTGCACATCTACGATATGTAATAAAATACGAGTACGCGCCAAATGTTTCAGGAAGCGAATTCCGAGCCCTGCACCTTCTGCTGCACCTTCAATCAAACCTGGAATATCTGCCATCACAAATGAGCGATGACGATCGGCATCAACCACACCCAGATTTGGCACCATCGTGGTAAACGGATAATCCGCAACTTTCGGTTTCGCCGCACTGACTGCACGGATAAAAGTAGATTTACCCGCATTTGGCATACCGAGCAAACCAACATCTGCCAATACTTTGAGCTCTAAACGAATTTCACGAAATTCGCCTTTGACACCTGTAGTAAATTTACGCGGTGCACGGTTGGTTGATGATTTAAAATGAGTATTTCCCAAACCACCATCGCCACCATGAGCAACTAAAACACGCTGACCGTCTTTGACCAAATCGCCAATAATATCGCCTGAGTCAGTATCAACAATGGTTGTTCCCACAGGAACTTTTAAAATAACATCTTCACCGCCACGACCTGAGCAGTTCGCACCTGAACCATTTTTTCCACGTTCTGCACGGAATTTACGCGTATAACGATAGTCCACCAGTGTACTGGTATCATCATCCGCTTGGATATACACGCTACCACCACGACCACCGTCGCCGCCATCTGGCCCACCAAACGGTACAAATTTTTCACGGCGAAAACTGGCTACGCCATTGCCACCGTCGCCAGCATCTACGGTAATGACTGCTTCATCAACAAAGCGCATGTGCCAATCCTCTGAAATCTCTAAAAACCGCCTATTCTGCCATATTTTACTAAAATTCTCGAATAGAAAATGCAGACAAACTCTGAGTTTGCTAAAAAAACACTAAGCTTGAATAAAAACCAAGACCTAAAAAATGAAAATTGAGACTGATTTTTAGGGATGAATATTCTTTAATGGTAACTGCATCTGCATATCCAGATTTGCCTGAGTCGTTTGTACGGAGTTATACATAATGGCATTAAAAGTCGCAATCTTACGCAGGGTCATTGGATCATTAATATTCAAAGTCGGTTTGAACTGGTGTTGTACATTTAAATGTACTGGTTCATTAAACTCAAAATAGACAGGCCCACTAAATGAAATTTTAACAGGCAAGGTATAATTGCGTTTTAGCTGAAAAGGGATATCCAGTTGAATCGGAATATCTAACTTTAAAGGAAACTTGGGTAATAATTTATTTTGATAAATCAGATCTGTTGTGGTTTCAAGCGGCATCGTTTCATCAACTTTCAACATCGTAGAATAATCGATATTGACAGTGATTGGCGTTTCTACTTCAAAACTTAAATCCGCCAAATATTTACCACGTAACGGTAAATCTAACTGACGATTGATATCAATCGTCGTATCTAGTTTACCTACCGATCGAGTTTGCAGATAATTTCCGACATAGATTTTGGTCGGAAGTGATTCTGGTAAATGAATCTGGGCATGATGAGAAGAGACTGAAACAGAGGCCTGAATATTCAAATACAACCAGAATAAAACCGCGACCAACATCACGATACTAATAAAAATCAATAAAGTCCGTTTAACAGAAGCAAAAATCCACATTGATTACCGTTCCTTATGCTGCACAGCAACAGAATCCTTGTTCTGTGGCGCAGGCTGTAAATCGCCAGCCTTTTGAATCCGGACACTCGATAATGGAATTTTTAACTCGCCCTGTCTGATTTTAATCGGCAAAGTATTTTGCACATCTACCGAAGCAGCTAAAGCTGTTTCAATGGGAACATTCAAATGCCCATTAATTGGAATATTGGTTTTAAGCGTCGTATCCAGTGGAATATTTAAATTTTCTTTTAAAACTGTACGTACAGGGGCATCAAATTTAAGATGCACATTTTGCTCAAGCGGAACTTGTATATCAATCGGTACATCCAGTTTGATTGGAATCGTTCCTTTCAAAGGTAAAGTAATATCTTTACCCAAAACTTTGACCTGAACTTTAGTGTCGATGGGTAAATCCTGATTCACTTTTAAGGTTTCTTTGACTGGAATCGAAGTTTTAATTGGAACTTGGTTATCGAAATAAACACGTGGAGTCAATGTCTGAGTTAAAGGGATATTCAGATCTTCACGAATGGGAATAGAGGCATTGACTCTCCCCGTCACATCCACATCCAAAGCATCCTGAATTTTAACTTTGGCCTGTAAAGGTTCTTGTAAATCAATATCAACAGCTTGATTTTTCAATGGGATATAAATATTAAAGTTTTTAAATACCCATATAGCAATAGCAACACCAATCAGAGCTGCCAATACAATAAATGCCAATGCACCCAACGCTTGTCTGAATTGCAACGATCTATCCTTAATCTGTTTTTCCTTCGTGAATAGTGTTCACATCATTTGTAAAATATTCAGCTTTGGTTTTGTATCTTATGTAAAAAAGCTCAGTCGAAACTGAGCTTTTGGAAATCTTGATCAGAAAAATGCTTAAGCATCGGTTCCAGCAGGAACTTTTGGATAGCTTACGCCACACATTTGCTCAGCGATACGTAATACCTGACAGCTATAACCGACTTCATTGTCATACCAAACATAAGCAGTTAAACGGTTACCCGAAGTAATCGTTGCCTGAGCATCAAATACGCCCGCAGTACGTGAACCAATAAAGTCGCTTGAAACCACTTCAGTTGAGTTGGTATAACCAATTTGACCTTGTAGATTCGAGTTAATTGAAATCTGACGAATATATTCATTCACTTCGTCACGATCTACTTCTTTATCTAAAGTCAAATTCAAGATCGCAAGTGAAACGTTTGGTGTTGGTACACGAACCGAGTTACCTGTTAATTTACCTTTAAGCTGTGGCAATGCTTTCGCAACCGCTTTCGCTGCACCAGTTTCAGTAATCACCATATTCAAGGTTGCCGCACGACCACGACGATCCGCTTTATGATAGTTATCAATCAAGTTTTGGTCATTGGTAAATGAATGAACAGTTTCAACGTGACCATTTAACACGTGATATTTCTCATCCAATACTTTTAGGATTGGTGTAATTGCATTGGTAGTACAGCTTGCAGCAGAAATAATCTTGTCTTCATCCAAGATATCTGCGTTATTTACACCGTATACGACGTTCTTCATTTCGCCTTTACTTGGTGCAGTCAACACGACACGTGCAATACCCGCACATTTCAAGTGTTGGCTTAGACCTTCAGCATCGCGCCATTTACCCGTATTATCAATCAGAAGCGCATTGTTAATACCATACTGGGTATAATCCACTTCACTTGGACTAGATGCATAGATGACTTTGATGTAGTTACCGTTTGCGATGATCGCTTCGTTTTCTTCATCAACAGCAATGGTTCCTGCGAAAGTACCGTGAATTGAGTCACGACGTAACAAAGACGCACGTTTTGCCAAATCACCATCAGAAGATTTGCGTACTACGATTGCTTTAAGGCTTAAACCGCGACCCAAGCCAGATTGACTGATGATTAAACGCGCCAAGATACGACCGATACGACCAAAACCGTACAACACGACATCTTTAGGTTGTTCAGAAGTTGCATTACCTTTAATTGACTCAACAGCTTGAGCAACAAAAGCATCGATATCGCCGCCTTTTTCTTTATATTCAACAGCAAGTTTACCAATATCCACTTCAGCAGAACCGATATTCTCAATTTTAGCCAATGCTTCTAAAATTGGGAAAGTATTAACAACAGAAAGCTCAACATCAACCACGCGAGTACGACGATGCGTTTTTAAAATCTGAATCACAGAGCGGTTAATTAAAGAACGACCGTAAACAGAAACGACAATATTTTTTTCACGGTATAACTGACCGATTAACGCGATCATATGTTCCGCAATTTCTTCGCGGTTTTCCCAGCGACCTTGGTGTTCCGCGTGTAGGGCGATGATAGTGTCTTTGCTCACAAATACGTCCTCTAATGAATAATTTTAGGCGTGAATTTCAAAACCCCATAATTGTAAAGGAATTATCATCAAGATTGAATCAAAAGCTGTGAATGTCGATGATATTTTCAGTGATATTCACTATAAATTTATAAAATACTTATAATTTTTTATTTTAATTTTTACATTATTTTTCTAAAAGTGAGTCAAAATTTAAATTTCGTCGTATTTTTTTTGATCATATCAAATGTTACTCAAGTCTAAAGTGTTGAAATTTGATTAAAATTATCTCAAATCTCCTCGTTTAAGCGTTTTTGATAATGCGCAACATTTCGCTCAAGTGCTCGTTTATTTTTATGTTGTTGATAAAGGTGCCAACTTCCCTCTATCACTAACAATGACACCGCACACCAAATGGGAATGTAAGTGTACCATTCTTGAGGACTAATTTTTTCACCCAATGCCAAAGAAGCCAATGCCAATAAAATAGGCTCTAAATAGCTAAGCAGACCAAATAAAATCATCGGTAAAAAACGGCTTGCTAAAATATAACTCCCCAAACCCACTGCGCTTAATAAGCCTAGTCCAAGCACAACCAACCACATGAACGGTTGCTGTTGTATCGCCAGACTTCCCGTTCCACTTTGAATAAAGTACACAGCAATAGGCAAGATAATGACAATATCCCACCAAAAACCACCAAGATTATCCGTACCCATTTTTTTACGCAATAAAAAATAAGCCGAGTAACCAAAAGCAACCAGTGCCGTTTCCCAAGCAATAGACCCTAAACGAAAAATTTCGTGACTAACGCCTATAACCGCAAGAATTACAGCAGCGATTTGAAATTTAGACAGTTTTTCGCCATAAAATAAGCTACCGCTCAATACCAGAACCAACGGCAATAAAAAATATCCCAGTGAAACCTGTAAACCTCGTCCATTCATAGGTCCCCATAAAAATAACCAAAGCTGAACTGAAGTCAGCAACGAAGATAGGATCACCAATAAAAGGAAAGCTGGATTTGCAAGCACTCGTTGATAAATGCTTTTAATATGCGGCAAATCCCCCAACAACCACATCAGCAGCGTTAAAAAAGGCAAGGTTGCCAACATGCGCCAACCAAAGGTTTGTTCGCTGTCCAGACCTTTTAATAACTGGGTATAAAAATACAATACACCAAAGGTCACCGATGCGATAACCGACAATATTATGCCCTTAAACATCCTGACCTCTTATATTAACGCGCGAAAAATATCTAAAATATCAAACGATTAAAAAACAAAAAAACCATGCATTCGCATGGCTTGATCTTATCATCATAACCATTATTTTAGAGTATGTTGAGGGCGAATAATATCATTCAGGTCATAACCTAAAGATTTTGCATAACTCAAATACTCATTCAATACATCTTCAGACAGTTCAGGCGTTCTGGATAGTACCCATAAGTATTTACGGGAAGGTTCTCCGACCAATACAGTTTGATAATTTTCATCAAGTTTAAGAATCCAATAATCTCCCCGCGCCACAGGAACCCAACGTATTGCTTCAGGCAAAAAGCTGACTTTTAATTTGGTATTAAAAGGAGGATTTTCGACAAAAGCCTCACCAACCGATTGTTTAAGCACACCATCTTTGCTGTAACAACGATTATCAACAGTCACGTTGCCATTTTCATTCAAGGTGTAAGTTGCGGTAATGTCCTTGGCACATTGTTTCTCAAAATACATTGGTTTACGTGCAATTTCGTACCAGACACCCAAGTATTTGTCTAACTCAACCCGCTCTACCGTTGGCAATGGCTTACTTTGCGCATAAGCAACCGTTGCAACCGCTAAACCTGTTAATACAATCCCGCCCACTGCAATTTTAGTCAGTGTCCAACTGGCTTTTGGGAGATTCTGTTTTAATGACATTTGTATTCCCCTGCTCATTGCCTGATTTAATCGGCATCGATTTATTCAAGATTACTCACATTAGCTTGTTTTATATGCAAATAATGTATAGATATGTAGCAATTTACACAGAGAATGGTGTCCAGATTTATTGCAACATCTGCGCTTTTAAACGCACGATTTCATCGCGTAACCGCGCTGCTTGCTCAAATTGCAACTCTTTCGATGCCTTGATCATTTCCTTCTCTAATTTACCAATATGCTTGGTAAAGAGTTTTGGATCAGCCAGAATATGTCGTTCGTCTGCTGAAAGCGCCTTCGCCTGATCAGAAATTTTGGCATCAATTTCATCATCATTAAAGACTTCGCCAGTATCAATTTCTTTAATTTTCTGACGTACTGCACTACGCGGCGTAATCCCATGTTCCTGATTAAATTCAATTTGCTTATTACGACGACGATCTGTTTCATCGATGGCTTTTTGCATCGAATCGGTTACACGATCTGCATATAAAATCGCTTTACCTTTCAGGTTACGTGCAGCACGACCAATGGTTTGAATCAGTGAACGTTCGGAACGTAAAAAGCCTTCTTTGTCTGCATCCAAAATCGCCACCAAAGATACTTCTGGCATATCCAATCCCTCACGGAGCAAGTTAATACCCACTAGCACATCATAAACGCCTGTGCGGAGTTCATGAATAATCTTGACCCGTTCAACCGTATCGATATCAGAATGCAAATAAGCGACTTTCACCCCATATTCTTTTAAATAAGAGGTCAAATCTTCTGCCATTCGTTTGGTTAATGTCGTCACCAAAACCCGTTCATCCAGATCTTTGCGCAGATTAATTTCAGATAATACATCATCGACTTGTGTCAACACTGGACGAATTTCAATTTCAGGATCGACTAGAC
>Ga0099799_10037_pt1 | contig 38954 bp, 45 predicted proteins | sample Uncmet6_SortLC_1_FD_89033 | JGI IMG/M metagenome (GOLD analysis project Ga0099799, IMG submission 89033) | Marine eukaryotic communities from CALCOFI LINE 67, Pacific Ocean - CN11_C50_N6_SortLC_1 | ecosystem: Environmental > Aquatic > Marine > Oceanic | place: Pacific Ocean: Monterey Bay...
TATTTTCCAAATGATGTAGCATTATCCGAAACTGATTTACCAAGTACAGAATCATATACTTGGGATAGTGATTATATACCATATGTATGTGAACCATTCCAATATGGATTATTAACAGATTTATTTATAAACTTTGATTTCTTTTTAGAATGTCTTAATAAAAACGGCCTTATTGTTAAAGATGTTGTATTAGATATGTTAAATGGTATTTCATCTGCAGTAAACTTTTATTGGGATTTTCAAGTAGGTGAAAAAACTGATAAGAAAGGTGATATAACTCCAATAGCTATTTATGATGCATCATTTTGTGGAAAGAAAGCATCAACAGATAAAATCAAAAAATTTCAATCTCGTGGTTTAGATTCTCCTTTTATAGATTGTGGGTTAGATTTTGATATTCCAGGTGCAATGAAAAATCAAATTGTTTCAAAACGATTATCTCCAAAGAAAACTGATGGTGATGGAGAAGAGGCATTTGTATCGGATGGTAGACAAATACGAGTGGATGGTTTATTTTCAACTGCACAAGACCCTGTCTTAACAGTATTAAATGGATTGAAAGAGGCAGGAGCAGTAGAAGATGATTCAGAAACAGAAGCACCAACTGATGAAGAGGAAGAAACAGAAGCTAGAAAATTGAATTATGAATTGTTCATGGGAAAAGCAGGAGTATTTCCTAAAATACAAGATAGAAATGGTAATACCGATGCAGAAAAAAATTGGTATGATTTCCTTGGTGATTCAAACGCAAATACATTACAAGGATTATTGGTAGTTGGTACATGGAATGATAGCGGATTATTAAAAACAATACAATTAAAAGATGAGGGTAAGGATATCCCTATTCCAGCAAAAGGACAATCACAAAATTCTGTTTTACTACCTATTAAATTTAACTTTACAATACCAGGTATTAGTGGAATATTAATTGGAAACATATTTAAAATTATAGATTTACCACAAAAATACGCAGATAGAGTGTTTCAAGTAACAAAAGTTGAACATTCAATTCAAGATGCAGGTTGGACTACAACTGTTGAATCTCAAATTAGAAATCAAACATAATGGATGATAATTTAAAACGATATGATGAGATAAGAAATCCCTCTTTTAGAATACGAGAGAAAAAAGTTAGTGCATATCTTCCATCTCCAAGTAAAGGTGATTATAAAACTGGTTTTATAACAAGATACGTTATCCAAAAACAAAATGATAAAGGTGCACCTATTTATGAAGTTAATTCACAAGATTATGCTAAATTAATTACAAATACTTTTTATGGTGGTGTTGTTATAAAATGGAGAATATCTGGTCCACTTAGACCAATTTATGATGGTGAATCTAATGAAAAAGATAAAGGTGTATTAGAATCAAATAGAATTAGTATTCAACTTCATAGAGATAAAATCCCAAACCTAAAAATGTATTTAGGAAACCTCAGACAATTTTACAAAAATTAGTAAAATCCATATATATACATATACAAACTAAATTAGGTTATATGAGTTATTTATCAAACGAAGAAAAACAACAACTACTTTTCGATTGGCGATATACTGGTGTTACTGTTTTAAATTTACTTACTGAAGAAGAGGTAGATGTCTACTTACAAGAACTAGAAAGAATTAGAATTGAGAGACAAGAAAATGATACAGAAGGTGAATGGAGTGATTACGACCCGTTCATGCATCCACATAAGCAATCAGAAAAACTTTTTGAATTAGCAAAACATCCAAAAATCATTGAAGCAGTAGAATTTTTAATGGAATCTAAGGTATTCGGTGTACAAACATGGACATACTTTAAACCACCAGGTCAATTAGGAAGAGACCAACATCAAAATATATTTTATACACAATGTAATTCTAATGAAATTATAAATTGTTCTATTGCATTAGATAATCATGATGTAAGTAATGGGTCAGTATGGTATTTAGAAGGTTCACATAAACTTTGGAGATTACCAATGGAGGTGGATGAAGAAAGAGCAAAATCAAATCCTAAGAAATGGAGAAATGAAAGAGGAAAGCCATGTGTAATACCAGCTGGTCATAATTTTACCAAAGTATATGGAACTCTTAAAAAAGGACAAGTAGCATTACTACATTCAAATGTAATACATGGTTCTGAAACAAACAACTCAACACGATTCAGAAGAGCCTTTTTAACTGGTTACATTAAAGAAGGTGCAAACTTTGCATCTGGTAATCATATGAAGAGAGAACCAATTGATGTAGGTTCTGCAAAAATCTAGTTAATGAAAACAATTTGTTTCACACACGAATTCACATTACTGTCGTTTGTCTCAACAACAAGTAATCTTTACAATTATGAAGTTATTGAGGATGATGATAATGGTCTAACATATTTTAAATCAAATGAATTAAAATTACTTTTTCTTACCGATGATTTTTTAAAATTAAAATATCATACTATACGAGATGAAGTAGATATATTTGTTGGGTGGACCGAAATAAACACAACCTTTGGAAAAGATAACATGAAAGATGTTAGAAGGTTTTTAAATAAAAATACTATATTTGTAATTTTAGATGATATTGGTGAATATAGTTTTAAATTCGATGCAGCTGAAATTTATGATTGGGTAGAGAGTAATGATAAAAATTATTTAATTACTCAAAGATATCCTATAATTAAATCACACGAAAGAATTTTAAATAATCAAGTATATTTACCTTTATTTTATTATTTCATTGATGTTAATGATTTTCTATTTTATCACCCACCTTTACCTAAATTCGATTATCAGAAAGTAGATACCAAATATGATTTTATGTGTTACCTTGGTAAAGATTCTGAAGTAGCAGATGGAAAACCATGGAGAAAAGAGTTCATAGATAAGATAGATTGGAAAAATAGAAGTATTTGGTATCCAAGTACATTTAGTTCTCTTACAGACCGGCATAAACTGCTAAGACAGTATGTTAAACAAACACATAGTGATAGAGTAGCAGATTATGGACAATATATGTTAACAAGTTTACTTGAAAGTTTAGATGTTAAGGTAAAAGTAGTATTTGAAAGTTTTGAGTTAATAGAACCAGAGTTAGATGGTACATATAGAGATTCACAAGTTAATCAACAATTTCTTACAGAAAAAACTCTGAAGTGTTTTTTATACACACAACCTTATATTTTAATCTTAAATGAAAACTCTCATAGATTATTAACTGAATTTGGATATAAATTACCATTTCCATCATATCAGAATGGCTTATTAGATTTTATTAATAACTTAATGGAGGGTGATAACCTTGAAAAATGGATAAAATCATCTATTGAATCATTTGAACATAACTACGAAGTATTTTATCATAGCATTAAAGATGATACTTTACCTTACATTCAATTTTTTAAAAAAATATTAAAATAATTCACTTTTTATTAGGTTTTCTCATTTATTTTTCGTATATTTACTATGTAAATAAGTTAAACCATAAAAAATAAAAGTATGAATTACGGAATAAAAATTACTAAACCCTGGTCAAAAGAAATGTATGACCACAATGATATGGTTTCTGAGGTGATGAAATCAGAAATTATTAATCAGATTAAGAAAAACCAAAATAATTACGATAAACTTAACGAACTAATAGTTCTTTGTGGTGGTATCAAATATGGTGATGGATATAGCATTGAAGAATTATTTGAAGATTGTTTGAATGAAGTGGATAATGTTCAAAACTATTGGTTGAACGAAGAGTTTCCATATGCAGTATCACAAGGATTAGTTAATGATATTGATTTAAAATTCATTGGTTATGACAAATAGTTGGTACTATCGAGAAATGGGTTCTCGTAACAAAAAGACAGGTAAGTTATCTTACTATCAAGTAAGAGTAACCGATTACCGAATTGATGATTGTAATTGTAAGGCAAGAGAATTTCGTTCTTATTCACCTTGTAAACACATGAAACGATTAAAAGAAAAGTTAAACCATTTAAGTATATAAATTATGAAAGAGACAAGAAATCGATATGTAGTAACAGTTGATATGTATGTGTATGGTGAGGATGATTACATGGCTCGTAAAAACGCACACAAAATGGTAGATAAGATAGATGAACTATACCCTAACGCCAGACCGAATGTAAAAGAATTGGGATATCAACCATTCGCATCTTTACATTACCGAAAATTAGATGACCATAGTAAACCAATCCCTAAAGTAAAAGATAAATCTTTACCTTTTTAAATGATTAATTTTTACAGAAATAAAACAGTTCTAGCAATTACAAAACCTAAAATTGCATCTCGTCTTTTAGACAAGGTGTTTTCTGTAACTCCCCATGATGATTTTGATGCATCAAAATGGGTTAAATCTCATTGGTTTTCAGCAGGTAAAACACTTGATGTCGAAATAAATGATATAGGTGAACTTATAATTTTCAACAATTCTAGTGATGGTAGAAAATCAGAACATGGAAATTTAGACTCCCATATTACTAAGTATTTAAAAAACTCTATCAAAGAACTTACAAATCATATTAATACAACAGGTGATAAACATCTTTCATTATATCTTTTTATTAGAGACCCAGAAAAAAGATTTATATCAGGTCTATATCAAGAATTATATGTAAGTCTTAGTAATCATGCTAGATTTATGTTAGGTGAAAGCTGTAATGATAATAATACACTTTATCAATATACTAATTTTGCAAAAGAAACAATAGAAACAGATTCTGGACTAAATTTTTTAAAAAAATATACTAACGAAACTGAACTTATGGAAGGTAAATCTAAACCAAGTTCAAAAAGAGAAAAATTATTTATCAAAAAAATTATACAACAATGGTTACCTTGGTTTGCTAAAACAACTCATTGGGTATCATCTCATACTGATAATTACTTAATTGATTATCTATTAATATTGGATTATATGAAATCATCTAAGAATATAAAACTTGTTAATATTGAAACTACTGATGCAAGAATAGTTTTTGAAAAGCATATAGAAAGTGATAATGATATACGCAATACATCAAATACTTGGCTAAAAGACTTACTTGTAGATGAAATTCAAAATAATTCCGAAATTTCTAGTTCAATAAACAGTTATTTATCAAACGAAATGAAAACATATCAACATTTAATAAAAAAATATGAAGATATGTTTGTTTAATTCAAAATAATTTTGTATATTAGTACCATTATGAAGAAAATAGATTTAAAACAACAAGATGGAAAGTATTATGTAGGACACTTAATCGATATCGATGGAAGTGGTTATGTAGATGAAGAAACTGCAGAACTTATCCTATTAGAACATAATGCAGGAGTAAGATGAAACCAAAGTTTAAACTTATAACAAGAGCGGGTATCTATGAAACAGATACTTTCTTTCAATTAGTATTAGAAGTACTAAAACATAGATTTTGGCATCTACGAACCCATGGAAAATGGATGGATTAACATATGATTATAGTAGAAACTAATAAAGAGAAAGACCAATTTCTCGAATATTGGAATAACGAAGAATCTAAGATTATTCCGATTTGGGAAGATTTGGAAAGACATCCTATGAATAATAGGTTGTCATTTTTGTATGTCCAATTCTTAAACTTAGATTTTATACTACCATTTAATCATAATGATTGTGAAAAGTTAGAAATAGATTTATCAACCTCTAATCAAACAAAGTGGATTTGGAACAAAAAAGGTTTCTTACAAACCGATATTAAGGTAAGTAACTTAAAAGATGTGCAAACTTCTTTATTTTTTGAAAACTTTAAGATATATGATATACAATCCAAATTAGAGGGTTTAATGAACTTTCACTATCGTTTAGGTATAAGAGATGGTTTAGGTAAATCTCTTCCTATAATGAAGTGGAGTGAGGTACTACGAGGTATTGTAGGTGAATGGGAACTATCCTATACTAACGATTGGGTGGATGAAACGATGATTCCTATTCTTTCAGATATCGAGAGAAAGGGCATCCAAGTCGATAGGGAAAAATTTTTAGATAGATGGTCTACTCACCAAAAGTCATTACTTTTAGAGAATACGTTCACCGAGTACAATCCATATACAATAACTTCAAGACCATCCAATAGACATTTAGGTATCAATTATGGTGCATTAAACAAATCCGATGGGAGTAGGGAAGTATTCGTTCCAAGAAAAGGAAAGTTGTTCTTACAATTTGATTATGATGCATATCATGTTAGGATTATCGGTAAGTTAATTAAATACAAACTTCCAAGTGGTTCGGTTCACCAATGGTTGGCAGACCAATATGGTTGTGATTATGGGGAATCTAAAGGAAGAACGTTTAGAATCCTTTATGGGGGAGTATCCGATGAAGATAGAAAAATACCATTCTTTGATAAAGTAGATAAGTTTATTTCCAAGATGCAAAACGAAGCAGTGAGGAATGGGTATCTACAAACTCCAAAGGGAAGAAAAATCCCTTTAGGTTGGATTGAAAAACCCAATGCACAAAAGTTTTTTAATTATATCCTTCAAGCGACTGAAACTGAGTTTAACATTGAGGTAATGGCCAAGTTGCAAAAAAAAGGGTTACCATTACCTATACTTTATACTTATGATTCATTCTTATTTGAGTTTGATGATTCTGAGGTTGAAACTATTAAAAAAGTTAAGTCCGTTCTCGAAAGTTATGGATTTCCTGTCAAAGCCGATTGGGGAAGTGATTATTCCAAAGTTTAATATTTATATATTGAACTAAACTTTTAATTAACATTATGAAATTATTAAAAATATTCTTCATTACATTCTTCTTAGTAGGATGTAGTACTGAAGAAATCGTATCTCAAGAACTAAGAAACGAAGTCATAATTGAGAACGACGTATTTAAAGTGTGGTATAGTGAAGTATTGGAACAACCAGTCAAACTAATCTACACATCAACTAACAGAGAAAAAAACGTAGACAGAGGTAACATGGATTTTCACAAAGAAAATGGAGTACACACTTCAGATAAACATGATTACTATGCTAACGTTTGGGATAAAGGTCACCTTGCTCCAGCAGCAACATACTCCGATTCTTATAATAATCTTTTTACTACATTTTCTTATTTGAACTGTACATTACAAGAACAGAACTTAAATAGAGGTGCGTGGAGATTATTAGAACAAGAAGAGAGAGTTTGGGATGATATCCAAAATCTAACAATAACAATCGAAAATATCTTTGAAGAAGGACATGAAGTTTTACCGACAGGTGGACATATTCCAACTACAATGATAAAAACGATTTATTTTGAACAAGATGGTACTTGTAGAAAATTTGTATTTCCAAATCAAAAACCAACCAAACCTTGGACAGAATACGAGGTAACTTGTACGAATTAATATTTATATAGTAAAGGAGAATACTTATGGCTTTTAACTTTCCAAATGGAGCATCAAATGGAGATACTCATACTGCAAGTAATGGGACGGTTTATAGATATAATGGAACAACATGGATAGTTGATTCGGTTGCAACGACAACAAACTTCGATACAAAATATCTAAATACAAATGGTGATGGAATCTTAAGTGGTTCAGTTGCAGCACAATTACCAAGTGGTACTATTAGTGGTTCAACTCAAGTAGCAAGTTTAGGATATGTGAGTTCATCAACAGTAGATACGATACAAGTGATGACAACTGCTTCTTATCAAGCAATTACACCAGTTAGTGGTACTTTATATATCATACAAGGATAATAATGGATAGAAGAATTAATACTGCACAAGGCATTAATTTTAATAATGTTTCGGTGGATGGTGTTTATTATAATAACGAACACATCTGGCCAACAGGTAGTGCTTCAACTCCTTGGTCACCAAGTACTGATATTACAACAGTTGCTTGGATTGATGCATCAGATTCTTCAACTTACACAAGAAGTGGAACAGGTCTAACTTCGGTAACTGATAAATCAGGAACTTATACAATAACAATTGGTAGTAATGTAGTAACTAACTCATCAACTCAGAATGGATTGAATGTATTCGATTTTGATGGTAATGGAGATTATCTACAAAGTAGTACAAATGAAGCACAAGTATCAAATGGTAACCATTGGGCAATCGGTGTGTTTAGATTCGAAGGAACAAATAGTACTCAAGATACACTTTGGAGTTATGAAACAAATCAATCACCAAAAAGAGATTATGCAATCAGTAGTGGTAACTCATCAAACTCTTGGCCAGGTGAATTAGATTTGGATGGTTTATTTTCTAACAGAATTAGTTCTACAATTGGTAATGTAGAATTATGGGATGATAAAAGTTTAACAAGAAATCAATATCACATCGTTGCTTGTTGGTTTAATAAAACAGGAAACCAAATCGGTGTTAGAGTAGATGGTACAAATGCATTCACACCTGTAAATGATTATGATAACTCATTACAAACAAACCAACAATTAAGGTTGATGAGAAACAGGTCATCTCAAGAATTGGATGGTAAATTAGGTGAATTCTTTGCAGTAGCAAATATACCTGGTACAAGTGGTACTGATTTAACACATTTAACAAAAGCAGAGGGTTATCTTGCACATAAATGGGGATTAGAAAGTTCTCTACCAAGTTCACATCCTTACAAAACATCAGCACCTTAATATTTATAGTATAGTATGGATTATAAACAAATCATAGATAAGTTAGTAAGAGAACTCTCATATAGAGTAGGTATTCCAAATGTAAATAACAAGGAACATCAATCTATCATGTCAGAAATCCTCTCAGAATGGGGTGAATATGATGCAAAACAAAGAATATTTGAATTTCTTACTGAAAAGGATGATGGTGATGGTATTGACCCTGATACTGAAGTAACTTACAAAAACAAAGATGGAGATGTAAGAAAAACAACTTATGCTAACGCAATTAAGAATGATAAAGAATCTCCACAATATAAAGCAGCAGATGCTTTAAGAAATAAACCAAAAGGTGAAGATGGTGCTCCAATTACACAAGGTAGTGCTTTAAAATCTAAATCATATCAACAAAAAGTAAAACAAGAAAAGGAAATTCAAAAGAAACTTGAAGATGAAGAAAGTGGAAAATCTTCTGATGATAAAATAATCAAAGTAAAATCTAATGAGGATGTAAAAATTGAAGTAGAAAACATTCAATCTGATTTACAACAAAAAAGAGATATGGGAACTGCAGGTGCAGGTGGGCCAGTTGCATCTCAAGGTGAATCTCGATATTGTAATACAATGAATACTTTAAACGAATCGGATTTCAAAGAAAAAAATAAAGAAAAAATAGCAGAAAGACAAAAGGGATTTGATAGAAAAAAAACAGCAGCAGAAGTAAGAACGGCAGAAGCAATAGGATTAGACCCTAATAGTGATGAATTTAATAATTATCTTGCAACTCGTGAAGAATTTGCTCAACAAGAATTGGATAGAATTAAAAATATTGATAATTCTGTATTTTATCTAAAAGGTAAAAAAGGTTTTAATGGTAAAGATGACCCATATCTTGAATGGATGAGAGCTTCTTATGATGGTACTCTTGCAACTCGTAAAATATTAGATGAAGATACTAATATGGATATGAGTAAACCTAATACTACTATTCAATCTGAAACTGAAATTGATGATGAAGTAGAATCTAAAATATCTAAAAGATTAGAAATTGCAAAAAAGAATAATAATCAAGAAGATATTGATTACTATAATAATGAATTAAAATCATTCCAAAAATTTAGAAAATATCACGATACATATACAGTTGGTCAAGATTCTGAAGGTAGAATGTGTGTTGTTTCAATCTCAAATAAAAAAGGTGATGATTTAAGAGACCCTCAAAACAACACCACACCAGCAAAAAGATTCAATATTATCAAAGAAAGATTTGGTGAAGAAGTTGCAAAATCAGTTGTCAAATCAATTGATAATGGTATTGAGTTAGTATCAGATGTAAAAAAGGCATCAGTTAAAGCAACTAATTTAATTGATATAGATAAAAATATCATAAAAGTTTGTGAACTTCCACAAATGAAAAAATATATAGATACACTTGATGGTAATAAAGCTTTTGTAAAATATGTTGAGGATAAGGGTAAATCTTATAGTTCATTAAGTACTGAAGAAAAACTTAAACTAATGCAAGAACATTCTAACTTCTTACTTGCAAATGGAAAAAATCCTGCATTCGAACCTTACGGTAAAATCATGACAAAGGTTGGTGAGTTTACACAAACAAAAAAATTCCAACAAGAAAACCCATCAATTGATTTTGAATCATCATCTATAAAAAAATGTATCACAATCAAACAAAATGAAAAAGATGCTGTTAAAAGTTCACATAATAAAGTAGTTGAAGATATAAAGGGTGCTGATGAAAAACTTGGATTTCCAAAAGATGGTAAAAACGGCCCTCATACACAAGGATACATTGGAACAGTAATGGATGCAATGCATTTTGATTCTTATATAGATGGTGGTGATGGGAAAATGATTGTACAAATGGGAATCAGAGGAGCACAACCACAAGATATCAGAGGGTGTTTAGGAGAAAAGAGTGGATTTAATGGAGATTTATCCACAACAGAAGGTAGAGAAGCGTTAAAAAAACATCTTAGAGAAAGATGTAAAGTGGATTCAAAATCAGGTGCAATCATCATTACAAATGAAAATGGTTCTACTGAAATATGTGAAGATACTTGGAGAACTGCTGGTACTTCACAAAAAGTAGCAAGTCACTTTGGTAAAGACATGAGAGATTGTATCTCATCTAAGGTTGATAATAGAAGAGCAACCCCCTCTAAATAGCTCTATTTCGAGGTACATTACAAATTGTTAAAATTTTAACATTTTCCTTTTTTTATATTATATTTATATGTGAATTAATATTCGGATAGGATTTTTTATGCAAACACAGTTACTTTGTACATTCACTACTAAAGAACATCTACAAAACACCCTACAACTCATTAGAGAAACATATCACATAGTTTATAACTATATTTATGTTCTTCAGAATAAAGGTAATTTGGAGGAGCTTTTTGTTACTTATAATATAGATACATCGTTTAGACCAGATAGACCATTAGAGGATACTATATTGGTTCATAGAAAGAAACAATCTAATACTCTTTATACCATTAACGCTTTGAACGAATTGGTAAAAGAAGAGAATGGTGGTGTATTAGATAAAAAATTCACAATCGATTGGGACAAATTCAAAAACTCAATTATCGTTACCAATGTAGAAGGAACTAAGAAAATTTCTACACGAATCTTCGAGGTAATAGAATTTAACAAAAAATAAAATCATTCTTATTTAGAATCAATATAAACTGGTAAAATAAATCACATTTTACTTGACTCGTATTACTTTTTTTTGTATATTGCAGTTGTAAGTTTAAAGTTTATTACTTACTTAGTTGTGATGACTCTAAAGTCATCCGAGTTTGAAATTGATTAGCTCGTTAAAAGTTGGTTCAACTTATATCCCATCCCCTACGTTCAATAGGGGATGTAAAACTAAAATAAAGAAAGTAAAAATATAAAACCTTAAAACCTTAAATTATGACAGTAAGTAAAATAAAAGAAATTGTAAACGAAGTATTAACTATCAACTTAGTAGATTGGTTATCAAAATCTCAGATTCAGTTAATAGAATTAGAAATAGAAGTTGCAGAAATAGATGAAAAATCTGTTTGTGAATTTATTTTTGATAAATCAGTAACATTCAAATGTTCATTATTATAAAATATATAAAATATGAGATTAGGATATAAAAAATTTAAAGAAATTAAAAAGTGGTATGGTTCATCTGATTTTGAAATTGGATATGATTCTTACTTTACTAAAGGTAAGGGAATAACACTTAGATTTGGATATTGGCAAAAAGTAGATTTCGAAGGATTGAAAGAAATACTACCACAATATTGTACGGTTACCGAAAACATTGTTGATGAAGATGATGATTGTGGAACTTTATACAATTATAATATAACCGATGCAAGAATTTATTAAAAAAAGTACAAAATAATTTGGTAATATCATTTATTTTTCGTATATTTACATAGTAAATAAGAAACAATATGACTGAGAAAGCAGTACAAAAAATAATCAACGAAGTTTATCCAAAGATAGAGAAACATTATGGTTACTCTAAATTTATACCAGAGTGTACTCCTTATGTAGAAACTCATTATAACATCTATGCTAGATATAGTGGTGAGCCAGAAGCTAGAGGAGATGAGGATGGTTGTCACGCTGAGTTTGATAGAATTGATAATACTATTGTTATCTACTATCCTAATATGGTAAGTAGAAAGCATGTTATAGAAACTTTAATTCACGAATACCAACATTACTTACAATCACCATCTTGGTTTAAAAGATACTATGATATGGGATATGATTATGGTAATCATCCATATGAAGTTCAAGCGTATGGTGAAGAAAAGAATTGGAAATTATTTAATTAAACTTTAAAATATAAAACAATGGTAAAAATTATAATTGATACTCAGTATTACGAAAACTATGGATTCCATGAAGGAAACTTTCATTGGAAACCAAAAGGTGGACATAAGTTCACAATGGAAGTATCATCTGATGTGGCAACATGGACTGAAGATATGAAAGGTAAACTATCTAAGATAGTAGAAAAACAATCCAATGATATGGAGAGGTTTGAGTATATTGACCATGAGGTTATATTCCATAACCCAACCGAGTTATCATATGATTTGTTGATGAAGGAGATTGATATGGAAGAGGTATCAAAGACCTAAAAAATAAAAAAATACGAATTTGTTTGGAATTGTAAAAATAATTTCGTATATTTGTATAACAAAATTAAATAATAGTAAATGACAGTAGAAAAAGTAAACCCTAATGAAACCGCAAAAGAGTATTGTGAACGAACATATCCTGAAACTTGTAGTGAGTTTAAAACAATCTTAGATGAGATTTATGAAACCTTTTGTAAGAAACAAAGAAACTATGGACCTGGTAATATATCAGTAGGTACTGCATTACAAACAGATGAAGATATTAAACTTGCATTGGTAGGTTTATGGTTCAGAAAAAATGATAAAATACAAAGATTAAAACAATTGGTAGTTCTCGGACAACCTGATGAAGTTGGTGAAAATATTCAAGATACTTATGAAGATTTAAGTTGTTATGGTATAATTTCTCAATTAGTTCAGAGAGGTAAGTGGGCTAAGTAAATTGTTAATAAAATTCTTTAAACTTCGGTGTGTTTTTAGAATTTTACTATATTTATATATACACCGAGTGGAATTAGTTTGACACTCAAAACTTAAACTTAAACAATTAATAATTAACACTAAAAGGTAAAATCATGGCTTTAGACATTAACGCAATCAGAAGTAGACTGAACAAACTACAAAACACTCAAAGGAAATCAGATAACTTATGGAAACCAACACCTGGTAAACACCAAGTTAGAATAGCTCCTTACAAGTTCGACAAAGATAATCCTTTCATTGAACTTTATTTTCACTATAACATTAACAACAAAACTTATTTATCACCAGCATCTTTCGGTAGACCTGACCCAATTGTTGAGTTCTCCGATAAACTAAAAAGAATGGGAGATAAGGAAGATTGGAAAGCAGCAAAGGCAATGGAGCCTAAGTTGAGAACTTTTGTACCTGTTATCGTGAGGGGTGAAGAAGGTGAAGGAATTAGATTTTGGGGATTTGGTAAAACTGTATATCAAGAAATCTTAGGTTACATAGCTGATCCAGATTATGGAGATATCACAGACCCAACAAGTGGTAGAGATTTAACAATTGAATACAAATCAGCCGAAGAAGCTGGTACTTCGTATCCAACTACTACTATTAGAGTAAAACCATCACCTACTCCAATTCATGAAAATTCTGATACTGCAAAATCTCTTATTGAAAATCAAACAGAGATTACAGATTTATATTCAGAACTATCATATGATGAGTTAAAATCGGTTCTTGAGGGTTGGTTAAACCCATCAGATGATTCTTCAAAACAATCTTCTACATCTCAAGAAACACTTTCTCCTGCAAAACCTGCAGTAGAAACTCCTACTCAAGCAGCTCCAACTACAACAACAGATTCTAAGAAAACTGAAGATGTAGCAGCAGCATTTGATGATTTATTCAATAATTAAACCAAACTAAATGGCGAAAAAGAAAGCTAAAGAGCTTGACTTGGCAGATATTCTGGCAGGCGAGTTAAACAAACAATCCAAAGACCAAAAAGTTGCATTCTTCTTAAATGAAGATGAAGCTCCTACAAATGTAGAAGGGTGGATATCAACTGGCTGTGCTATGTTGGATGTGGCTATATCCAATCGTCCTTATGGTGGTTTACCCGTTGGTAGAATAACAGAAATAACAGGTTTAGAACAAAGTGGAAAATCATTAGTATCAGCACACCTCCTAGCGGAAACACAAAAGTTAGGTGGAGTTGCAGTATTGATTGATACTGAAACCGCAGTAAGTAGAGAATTTTTAGAAGCAATCGGTGTTGACGTTTCTAAACTTCTTTATGTATCAGCAGATTCAGTTGAACAGATTTTCGATTTTACTGAAACTATTATTGAAAAAGTTCGTGAAACTTCGAGAGATAAAATTGTAACTATCGTAGTAGATTCAGTTGCAGCAGCATCAACAACAAATGAGTTGGCATCCGATTATAAAAAGGATGGATATGCTACTGATAAAGCAATTATTATTTCGAAGGCAATGAGAAAGATTACCAATATGATTGGTAGACAGAAAATTTCATTGGTATTCACAAACCAACTTAGACAAAAGATGAATGCTATGCCATTCGGAGACCCATGGACTACAAGTGGTGGAAAAGCTCTTGCTTTTCACGCATCTGTAAGATTGAGGTTGAAAGGTATGGGACAAATCAAGATGAAGGTAAATGGAACTGATAAGACAGTGGGTATGAAAGTACGATGTCAAATAGTAAAAAACAGAATGGGCCCTCCATTGAGAGCAGCTGATTTTGAGATTTACTTTGACAGGGGTATCGATAACTACGGTTCGTGGTTAAAGGTAATGAAAGAAAACAAATTAGTAAAACAAGCAGGTGCATGGTATTCTTATGTGGATACTGAAACAGGTGAAGAACTAAAATTTCAATCTAAAGATTGGGTAGAATTAATGGAAGATAGAGTAGAAATTCGAGAACAAATCTATAAAAAGATATGTGAAGAATCAATCTTACAATATAAATCCAATACTTTAGATATAGAAAATATGGAAATTGACCCTGTCATACCTGAGTAAATTAAATTTATGAACAAAAAGTTATACACGATGTTAAAAAGTAGTGCTGAGGCTGATAAAGCCAAAGCTCTACTTTCATTAGAACTTCTTGGAGAAAAAGCAGTTGGTATAGGTGACCATTCTACTGGAGATTTCTACAAAAACGCAGAGGAAGCTCTCGTTATGTTAGTAGATGCAGATGATAGATTAGGAGCACTTGAAAAATACTTTAACACTAAAGAAGTTTTATAAATGAAAGAACTATACAAAAACATTTTAGAGTCAGTTGAAACAGAACGTAGTCAAAATATCGATAAACACAAGAATTCTCGTGTTTTAATTATCGATGGCTTAAATACATTTATCAGATGTTGGTCATCCATTCCCACAATGAATGAAGATGGTGACCACGTTGGTGGTGTAACTGGAGTATTGAAATCAATTGGATATGCAATCAGACAAACTCAACCGACTCGTGTTGTTGTAGTGTTCGATGGTCAAGGGGGGTCTCAAATGAGAAAAAAGATTTATCCCGAGTATAAGGCTGGTAGAGATAAAAACAAATTAAGAGTAAACAGACAATATGCTGGAATGATGAACGACGAAGATGAGCGTGAATCAATGAAAAGACAATTCGTTTGGTTAACAGAAATGTTACATACTCTACCAGTTACTACCATGATATACGATGGTGTAGAGGCAGATGATATTATGGCTTACATTCCTACTCAAATTTTAAAAGAAGGTGAACAGGCAGTATTGATGTCAACTGATAAGGATTTTCTTCAGTTAGTAGATAACGATACTATTATGTGGTCTCCTACTAAAAAGAAGATATACAATCGTAAATCAGTAAAAGAAGAATTTGGTATTGATTCAAGAAATATATTAATGTATCGTATTCTCGATGGAGATAAATCGGATAATATACCAGGTGTATATGGATGTGGTATTAAAACAGTTATAAAACGATTTCCTGAACTTATAGAAGAAAATGAGGTAAACGTATCAGATTTACTAAAACTTGCAGAAGAACGACAGGGAAAGATTAAGGTTTATTCTGATATATTAGAATCAAAAGAACAAATTTTATTAAACGAACAACTAATGCAACTAAAAGACCCAACAATTAGTGGTTCAATAAAAATGAAAGTTTTAGATAGATTTAATGAAAAAATAGCTCCATTAAATAAAATAAACTTTCTAAAGGTCTTATTAAAATACAAAACAGTAAATAGTTTTGGTGATATAAACGATTGGTTAAAAATTACATTTAGTAATATAATTACTGATTAATTTGTATATATCAAAATTATTTCGTATATTTGTATAAATAAAAAATAATAAATGCAACAAGAAGTAGATACATTATCAAAATACGGACAATCATTTCAATCAAAGGTTGTATCTGCATTTCTTACCGATGGTAAATTTCTTGATACAATAGGAGAAATAACCACAACAAAGTTCTTTGAGAATGATGCTAATAAGTGGATTGTTGAAGAAATTATTAATTATCACCAAGAATATAGAAAACCTCCAACATTAGATGTATTCAAATCTGAGTTATCAAAAGTAGATAATGAGATATTGAAAAAAACAGTTGTTGACCAACTCAAACACGTCTTTACAAATATTGGTAACGTTGATTTAGATTACATTAAAAATGAATATAGAGAATTTTGTATTAATCAAAACTTAAAAGGAGTAATACTTCGTTCAGTAGATTTACTAAAAGCAGGTTCTTATGATAGAATCAAAGATTTAGTAGATAACGCCATGAAAGTTGGAAATGAAACTAATTTAGGTTTAGATTATATTGAAGATTTTGATGAACGTATGGAAGATTTAAAACGTTCAACTGTTCCAACAAATTGGGACCCAATTAATGATTTGATGGATGGTGGATTAGGACCTGGTGAGTTAGGAGTTGTAGTTGCACCATCTGGTGTAGGTAAAACTTGGATACTAACTGCACTTGGTGCAGATGCAGTTAAAAGAGGATTAAGTGTAGTTCATTATTCAATGGAACTATCTGAACATTATGTAGGTGCAAGATATGATACAGTATTTACACAAATACCATCATCAGAGTTAAAAGAACGTAAGGAAGATGTTAAGAATAAAATTCAAGCACTGAAAGGTAATCTATTAATTAAATACTTTCCACCAAAAGGTGTTTCAGTAAAAAAACTTCAACAACATATTGAGAAGATGATTACATTAGATAATAAACCAGATTTAATCATTGTAGATTATGCAGATTTATTATTATCAGATTCTAATAAAACTGATTCAACTTATGCTGAACAAGGTGGTGTTTACATTGACCTTAGAGGTATGGGAGGACATTTAGAAATACCAATTTGGACTGCATCACAAACAAATCGTTCTGCTATTGATTCTGAAGTTATTGAAGCAGATAAGATTGCAGATTCATATGCAAAAGTTATGAATGCAGATTTCATTATGAGTTGGAGTAGAAAATCAAAAGATAAGTTGAACAATACTGCACGTGCACATATTATGAAAAACAGATTTGGACAAGATGGAATCACCTTCCCTTGTAAGATGGATACGAATACAGGTTATATTGTTGTATATGATGGAACATCTCCAGATGGTGTGATTGCTCAGAAACAAGCAGCAAGTGGACAACTTGAAACAAAAAAATTACTTCACAAGAAATATGTGGAAAATATGGGGTAAGTATATCAAAAAATTATTACACCCATCAAAAGAAAATTAAGTTAGTATAACAAAATCAAAATGTTTAAAAAAATAATAACAAAATCATTTCGTTTTTCAATATATACTATAATTATAAACACGACCAGATGATTGGTCACTTCAAAACACAATTTAAAAATAGAAAATTTTATGGCAAATTCACAAGAATTATTTGAACAGATTAAAGATTTATTCGTTCAATTCGAAACAGAACACAATGGAACAACTAAAGCAGCTAAATCAAGAGCAAGAAAAGCAATTGGTGAAGTTAAAAAACTTGTAACAGATTATAGAAAATCTTCAGTAGAAGAAAATAAATAAAGGTTATAAACTATGAGCAAACTATTTCAAGAAAGAATTCCTTTCAAACCATTCGAATATCCAATCTACTATACAGAAGGTTGGTTGAAACAAGCACAAGCATTTTGGTTACACACAGAAATCCCAATGCAAGGTGATGTTAAGGATTGGAATGAGAGATTAACACCTGCTGAGAAAAATCTAGTGGGGAATATTCTACTTGGTTTTGCTCAAACTGAATGTGCAGTTTCCGATTATTGGACTAACATGGTTACTGATTGGTTTCCGAAACATGAAATCAAACAGATGGCTATGATGTTCGGTTCTCAAGAAACAATTCATGCTACTGCATATTCATATTTAAATGAAACATTGGGATTAGATGACTTTTCAGCATTTCTGCACGAACCTGCAGTTGCTGAGAAGTTTGAACTCCTTACTTCAACTACCGCTGAATGGAAACATGAGGATTTACAAACAAATCCACAAGCAAGAAAAGAAGTTGGTAGAAGTTTAGCAATATTTTCTGCATTTGCTGAAGGAGTATCTCTATACTCTTCATTTGCAGTACTCTACTCATTCCAAATGAGAAATCTATTAAAAGGTATCGGACAACAAATGAAATGGAGTGTAAGAGATGAATCTCTACATTCTAAGATGGGTTGTCAATTATTCAGACATATGTGTGATGAATATCCTGAGTTATTAGATGAGTGTAAAGAATCAATTGAAGAAGCATCAAGACTAATTGTACAATTAGAAACAAACTTCATTGATATGATTTTTGAACAAGGAGATTTGGAAAATCTTGAAAAAGAAGATTTAAAAGAATTTATTAAAGCAAGAACAAACACAAAATTACAAGAACTAGGTTATGAACCAAGTTTTGAATTCGATAAAACGAAAGCAGAAAAACTAGAATGGTTTTATCACCTTACAGGTGGATTAACCCATACAGATTTCTTCGCAGTTAGACCTACTGATTACAGTAAGGCTAATGAAGGAGAAGATTGGGGTGATTTATTTTAAATAAAAAATTATGGCTAAAACAAACTACGGAGATGAACTCGGGTGGGAACTTGATGTTGATTTTCCATCTTGGGCAAATACTGAAATTTATGTAAAAACTATATCTAAAGGATATTTGTTACCTGGTGAAAAACCAAAAGATGCTTATTGGAGAGTTGCAACACGAGTAGCTCAAAGATTAAATAAACCACAAATGGCAACTAAATTCTTCGATTACATATGGAAGGGTTGGTTAAATTTAGCAACACCAGTTCTTTCAAATACTGGTACTGATAGAGGTTTACCAATTTCTTGTTTTGGTATTGATGTTGCCGATTCCATATATGATATCGGAAATAAAAACTTAGAACTAATGTTACTTGCAAAACATGGTGGAGGAGTTGGTATAGGTATCAACCAAATCAGACCAGCAGGTTCTGTAATTAGTGGAAATGGAACATCTGATGGTGTTGTACCATTCGCTAAAATATACGATTCTACGATACTTGCAACTAATCAAGGTTCAGTAAGAAGAGGTGCTGCTTCAGTTAACCTTAATATTGACCACGAAGATTTCGAAGAATGGTTAGAAATCAGAGAACCTAAAGGAGATGTAAATAGACAATCACTTAATCTACACCAATGTGCAGTTGTAGGTGATAAGTTTATGAGAAAACTTGAACAAGGTGAACCTGATGCAAGAAGAAAGTGGGGAAAACTACTACAAAAAAGAAAAGCAACTGGTGAACCATACATCATGTACAAAGGAAATGTAAACAAATCAAATCCTGATATGTACAAAAAAAATGGATTAAAAGTTCATATGACAAACATATGTTCTGAAATTACTTTACACACAGATGAGAACCATTCATTTGTTTGTTGTTTATCATCAGTAAATCTTGCTAAGTACAACGAGTGGAGAGATACTGATTTAGTTTATACAGCAACTTGGTTCTTAGATGGAGTACTTTCTGAGTTTATTCAAAAGGCTAAAAACATGAGAGGATTTGAAAATTCTGTTGCATCTGCTGAAAAGGGTAGAGCATTAGGATTGGGAGTTTTAGGATGGCACACTTACCTACAACAAAATGGTATTCCATTTGAAGGTATGGAAGCTCAATTTGAAACTCGTAAGATTTTTTCTCAGTTAAAGATAGAATCAGAAAGAGCATCACGAGATTTAGCATCAGAATATGGTGAACCTCTTTGGTGTAGAGAAAGTGGATTTAGAAATACTCACTTAAGAGCAGTTGCTCCAACAGTTAGTAACTCTAAATTAGCTGGAAACGTATCTGCTGGTATTGAACCATGGGCAGCAAATGTATTTACTGAACAAACTGCAAAAGGAACGTTCATTAGAAAAAATACTGAGTTAGTTAAGGTTCTAAGAAAAGCAGGTATTAATAATAAAGAAACTTGGGATAAGATTATGGAAGATGGTGGTTCGGTACAAGATATCAAAGAACTTGATAAGTGGTGTTACTTAGAAGGTAAAATGGTACTTTGTGAAGAAATTACTAACGGAGATAGAGATAAAGTTTATCCTGTCAAGGATGTGTTCAGAACATTCAAAGAAATAAATCAAATGGATTTGGTTAAACAAGCTGGTATTAGACAACAGTATATTGACCAAGGAGTTTCATTAAATTTAGCATTCCCTTCCATTGCATCACCGAAATGGATTAACCAAGTAACTATGGAAGCTTGGAAACAAGGAATTAAAACGTTGTATTATATGAGAACTGAATCTGTTCTTAGAGGTGATATAGCAACAAGAGCGGTAGACCCAGATTGCGTTGCTTGTGATGGTTAATAATTAAAATAAAAGGGAGTAATTATGTTAGAAGTAAAAAAATTCTACGCGGAGTGGTGTGGACCATGTAAAATGTTAACACCTATTATGGAACAAGTCCAAGGTAAATTTTCAGATGTATCATTTGAAAGTATTAATATCGATTCACAATTTGAAGTGGCTCAAAAATATTTTGTTCGTTCAGTCCCAACCGTTATTATAGAAAAAGATGGACAAGAAGTTCAAAGATTTGCAGGTTTACAATCTGAAATGGCGTACTCAAACGCACTTAATGAATTAAAACAATAAATTTATGTCAAAAACCTTATCATGGTTTTTTTCAAATCGGTTACGAGGAGAATCTCATCCAAGAGCAAAATTAACCGCGGAACAAGTAACGCAGATTAGAGACCTACATTCTAAAGGGTTCTCAACTAACGTAATTGCTCGAAACTTCAAAGTATCTACTTGGAATGTAGAAGAAATAGTAAAAAGAAAAACTTGGACTCATTTGTAAGTCTCAGATTTTTTTCGTATATTTGTATAAACTAAAATTAAAATATGACAGTTATAGAAGCAACTTCACCTGGTGATGCTTGGGTAAAAGTATCAAAATATCTATTAGAAAATGGTGTAAGGGTAGGTAATCTTACAGAAGAACTTAATGTAGTTACTGAAATTACAGAATTTAAATCAGATGATTGGTTTGATGGTCACTTCAGAGAAATCATGGGAGATGATAGAATTGATTTTGCTAAAACAGTAACTTTTCTTAAACCAGAACAAAAACAATCAGATAATCCATTCTTTGATTCAGAAGAAGGATTGGATTATAAATTTATAAAAGACCACTACCATCAATCCTATTGGGGTAGGTTGGTATCTTGGAGGGGTGAATTTAATCAAATAGAAAATGTAATTAAAATTCTTTCAACTGGTAAAGCAGTAAAACGATGTGAACTTATTATTTTTGACCCTAAAAAAGATGCAAGGAATCCTTATTCTCAACCTTGTATGTGTATGATTGATTTAAAACCAAGAAATGGTAAATTATACCTAACATCAGTACTTCGTTCAAATAGAGTATCCAAAAGTGGTTATGCAGATTATACAGCATTAACAGAGATGGGACATTTTCTTGCTGAACAAAGCGGATTAGAATTAGGAAAAGTAACTACACTAGCGTGTTCATGTCATATTGGTGATATGGATAGTGAAAAGAAGAAAACAGTCAAGTTATTAGAAGTATTAAATAGATAGTATGTGTGGAATCGTGGCAACAATTGGATACTCTCGTAATGAGGTAAACAATATGTTAGAAGTTATTTCTCACCGAGGTAGAGATAACAGAGGAATAGAAGAATTTGATTATAATGGTAAAAAAGTATGTTTAGGACATAATCGTTTATCTATTAATGATGTATCTCCTTTAGGTAATCAACCAATGAGTTTTGAAAATACTCATTTAATTGTAAATGGTGAGATTTGGAATTACCCACAACTTAGAAAAGAATATGAAGAGCGAGGATATAATTTTAAATCAACATCAGATTCAGAGATTATATTATACCTTTATAAAGAAAATGAATTACAGAGATTAGATGGAATGTTTTCCTTTGTTATATATGATGATAACAAATTAATATTATCTCGTGACTGGGTTGGTAAAATACCCCTTTACATCTATAATACAAACAAATATATCGTTGCTAGTGAATTGAAATCTATACTTGGATATAATGAAACATCAGATATTAGATTCGTTCCAAAAAACTCATTAGTAGAGATTGATTTAGATACTGATGAATTTAAAGTAACTAACGATTTTTATTTTAAATGGTCATCGGAGGTAACAAAACCAAAATCAAGTAAAGAAGTTGGTGAAACCACATTTAAATTATTAGAAAGAGCAGTAGATAAACGATTATTATCAGATGTTCCAATTGCAACATCATTAAGTGGAGGTATTGATTCTGCTATTATAACTTACTTACTTAAACAAAGAATACCAAATATCAAAGCATATACAATTGCATTTGACCAAGATTCAAAAGATTTACAAAAAGCAAGAGTTTGTGCAAAAGGTATTGATGTGGAACTTATTGAGGTATTTGTACCAAGGGATGAAAAAATTATTAAACAGAGATTTTTTGATTCAATTAATGTTATTGAATACCCATCAACTGTACAAATGGAAGTTGGTATATTACAATCATTTATTGCAGAGGAAATGGTTAAAGATGGAATCAAAGTTGCATTTAGTGGTGAGGGTTCTGATGAATCATATGGTTCATATGGAACGTTTAGAATGTTTAGTAAGAAACCAGATTGGAGTGATGTTAGAAAAAATTTATTTGAAAAACAACACTATGGTAATTTATTAAGAGGTAACACAATCTTTATGAATTATGGAACAATTGAATTAAGGTGTCCATTTTTTGATACAGATTTTCTACAATATACAACAAATTTACAAGATGAGTTTTTATCAGAAAAACAACAATGGAAAAAACCACTTGCAGATGCTTTTAGAGGTAAATTACCAGATGAAATATTAGACCAAGAGAAAAGGGCGTTTCAAAAGGGTACAAACTTTAAAGAATATATTGAAGATATTATTTTGAATGATTCTAAAATAAACTTTAAAAACAGAAAAAAGATATTTCATGTGATTTGTGATAATTTTGAAAAAGTAAATGGATTTTCACATAAAAAACTTAGACAACCAATTACAAATAATAATATAGGAATTTATAAATGGGTATAGTACAAACACCAATAGAAGAATATAAATTAAAAGGTAGAACAGTTCATGTCAAACGAGATGATTTGGTTGGTGATGGTGTAAACTATCCACGATGGGCTAAGATTGAAGGTATAAGAAAGATTATAGAATCAGATTATATTGATAAATCAAAACCACTTACACACCTTTCAGTATATGGAAGTTGGACAGGTTGGACATTATCTAAAATGTGCAAAGAATATGGTATTGAGTTTATTTCATCATATCCAAATTCTAAAACATATCCACCAGAACTATTGGAAATTATTAAAGGTAATGGTGCAACATTGAATCCAATGAAACCAAATATGATGAAACTGCTTGAAAACAAATTAGGTGGTATCGCAAAAAAGAATGGTTGGCAACAATTACCATATGCTTTTAATCATCCAAGTTATGTTGGTTATATGCAGAGTAGAATGAAAGAGGTATTAGCAGAACAAGATTTTGACCATCTTGTTGTATCAATTGGTAGTGGTGTAACTGCATCTGGTCTAATTAAGGAATTTCTACAATATAAAGATTGGAAAGATATTCTTAACAACAAAAGAAAAGTTCATTCAATCACAATGTCTGCAATACATTCTACTCAAAAGATTCTTAATGAAAACAAAGCAGGAGATTTAAATAATATCAATATCTACAAATCCCCATATGAATTCAATGATTTTATGGAAGATTATTCAGTTCCATTTGATTGTAATGAATTTTGGGATAAAAAAATGTGGTATTGGTTAGAAGAAAATATTGAATCATTAGATGGTAAAATTCTATTTTGGAACATTGGTGGTTCTTATCAAACATCATTAGGATTATGAATATAGGAGAAAATATATTAGGAAAGTATGAAAAAGGTTCTTACGAAGGTGAGTATCCAACCATATCACCAGAAGATTGGGAAACCTTAAAAGAATCATATCCAAAAGACCAAGTAAAAGAAATGTTGGCTGATTTGTTTATGAAGTATCCACTTCCTTATGCAACTGATAAGTACACGATTGAGGATGCAAGAAAAGATTATGGTAAACTTAAAGGAATTCGCTACAATGAGCTTTTAAAAGAAGAAAACTGGTTTCCAAGAAAATCAAGAGAATCTAAATATCCACTTACATATGATGGTAAACAGATATTATTCAAAAGATATAACTTAGGTAACCTTTCATCTAATTTTTTCCAAGAAGCCAACAGATGGTCAATATGTTCAAGTGGATATCCAGGTCCAGCTAGGACATGGAGAACAAGGGCGTTTATGATAACATTAATGGGTGCAGCCTATTCTTTGAAACTAACACAACTTGGTAAGAAAGAATTAAGATTAATGATTTCCCTTCGTAAATATATTGCATCTCAACATAAGCCAAATGTAACAAAAGCTCTTACAGAATACCTTGGTAGTAAGACTGTCTTAGATTTTTCAATGGGCTGGGGAGATAGGTTATCAGGTGCCTTCGCTTCGGAAACTGTTGAACATTATGTCGGAATAGACCCTCGTAAAGAGAATCACCCTATCTATGAAGAACAAAGAGATTTTTATACCAAACATACTTCATTCTTTGAAAATCCAACTAAAACAAACTTTTACCAATCACCAGCAGAAGATTTTGATTATTCAGAATATAATGATTACTTTGATTTAGTATTTACATCACCTCCTTACTTTAACGTAGAACGATATGGTGATGATGATACTCAAAGTTGGATACGATATAAAGATATTGGTGGTTGGAATAAAAACTTCTTACATAAATCATTAGAAAAGATTATACCAACAGTAAAGAAAGGTGGTTTAATGGCAATCAATATTGCTGATGTATTCACTAGTGGAAAGGGTGGTGGTAAAGAATGGAAAGAAATTACAAACCCTATGGGAGATTTCTTAGAATCAAAGGGATTAACCTATAAAGGGTGTATTGGTATGGAAATGGCAAAAAGACCTAATAGTGGTGGAGCAGGAACCGTAAAGAAAACCGAACACAATGAAAAACAATATTCAGAAGAAGTTTTAAAGTTATCAGAAGAAAATAAAGATAAAACTTTTGGTGAACCTATTTGGATATTTGAAAAATAATTCGTATATTTGTATAACAAAAATTAAATAATTTGTACCAAAACATATATTACCAGAGAGAAAAGAATCTAATACACCTATGGGATGATACCAAGGGGTATATGAGTTTTCCATACACAAGATATGCGTATGAAAAAACTCAAAGAGGTGAATACAAATCTATCTATGGGGATACTTTAACTAAGATTTATAAGTTCAAAGGAGATGACCCTAACTTATTTGAATCAGATGTACCCGAAACTACAAGAGCATTAGTAGATTTATATTCCGAATCAGATGAACCATCTGAAGGTCATGTTATCTTAACATATGATATTGAGTGTGAGATGTTGAGTGGATTACCAGACCCTCAAGAAGCTAAAAACGAATTAACTTCAATTGCACTTCATGATTCTGCAACTAACCAATATTGGGTATTAGTTGTTGATAAGGAAGGTGGTATGAAAGAAAAAACTACTGATAAATGTATTGTTCTTCCATTTCAAGATGAAAGAGATATGTTAATGAAGTATTTGGAGTTATATGAAATGATTAATCCATCAATCGTTACAGGTTGGAATATTGATTATTTCGATACACCTATGTTATACAACAGAATTAAAAGATTATTAGGAGAAAAACACGCTAACAGATTATCACCAATCGGTAAATGTTTCTGGTCACCTTATCGTAAAAGATATTTTATGGCAGGTGTATCTTATTTAGATTATATTGAACTTTATAAGAAATACAACTATGGTGAACTTCCAAACTATCGATTAGATACAGTTGCACAAATAGAATTAGGTAGAGGTAAGATTGAATATCAAGGAAACTTAGACCAATTATTCAGAGATGATATTGAAAAGTTTATTGAATATAACTTAGTGGATGTTGAATTGGTTGTAGGATTTGAAAAGAAACTTGAGTTCATTGATTTGTGTAGAGGTATTGCTCATGCAGGTCATGTACCATATGAAGATTTTGTATATTCATCAAAGTATCTTGAAGGAGCAATGTTAACTTATCTTAGAAGAAAGGGATTAGTTGCACCAAATAAACCTGCTGATAGAAGAGAACGAATGGAGGCTCTTAAAGCAAATAATGAAGAAAAGTTTATTGGGGCATATGTAAAGGCTCCAATTGTTGGGAAGTATGATTGGATATATGATTTAGATTTAACATCTCTATATCCTTCTATTATTATGACTCTAAATATATCACCCGAAGCCAAGATTGGTAAAATTCAAGATTGGGATGCTAATAAATTTGTTAAAGGTGAGGTAGATACATACTATATTGGTGAGGATACCATCACAAAAGATAATCTAAAACAATATTTAGAACAATCTAAATTCTCAGTAGCATCCAATGGTGTACTTTACCGAACAGATAAAGTAGGTTGTATTCCAGGTATTCTAAACTTGTGGTTTGATAAGAGGGTAGAATATAAAAACGAAATGAAAAAATATGGAAAAGCAGGAAACAAAGAAAAATATGCCTTCTTTCACAAACGTCAGTTGGTTCAGAAGATTTTACTTAACTCTTTATATGGTGTGCTTGGGCTTCCTGCCTTTAGGTTCTATGATGTTGATAATGCTACCGCTGTTACCACAACAGGACAAACAGTTATTAAATCAACTGCTGATATGGCTAATATCAAGTACAACAAGGAACTTGGTACTCCTGATTTGGATTCTAACATATACATCGATACTGATTCTGTATTTTTCTCAGCAGTTCCTTTAATGGATAAAAGATTTCCTAATTGGAAAGATGAAGAACAAGATACAATTGCTGGTTATGTAAATGGTATTGCAGAAGAGATGCAAGATTACCTTAATGATTTCTATGATATACTTGCAAAAAAAGTTTTGAATGTTGATAAAGATAAACACAGATTAGAGATTAAGAAAGAATATGTTGCAAAAGCAGGATTGTGGATTGCAAAGAAAAGATATGCACAATGGATTATATCAGATAATGGTGTACCTTGTGATAAGTTAGATGTAAAAGGTTTAGATGTTAAACGTTCATCATTCCCAAAAGCATTCCAAGAATGTATGGGTACAGTTTTGATTGATATTCTAAAAGGTAAATCAGAAGAAGAGATTTCAGATTATGTTTTAGATTTCAAAAAGAATATGGTAAATAGACCTACATCTGAGATTGCCAAGAATTCAGCGGTAAAGAATCTTAAAAAATATATGCCGAAAGGTAAAAGAGAAAGATTCTCAATGATGAAAGGTGCACCTGCTCATGTTAAAGCAGCAATCTTATATAATGATTGTCTAAAACACTTCAAGGCTCCTTTTAAATATGAACCAATGAAAAATGGTGATAAGGTAAAATGGGTTTACTTAAAAGATAATCCATTAGGAATTGATGGATTAGCGTTTAGTGGATATAATGACCCACCAGAAATCGAAGAGTTTATAGCAACATATATTGACTATAATAAAATCTTTGAAAGAGAATTAAAAAATAAACTACAAGATTTCTTCGATGCTATTGGTTGGGGAGATGTTGTAAGTGAACAACGAACTGCAGAAAAGTTCTTCAGTTTTTAAAAATATATACGAAAAAATTTGGTAGTTACAAATAAATTTCGTATATTTGTACAAATATAAATTATAATTAAGTAAATAAACAATGGAAAAACAATCATTAAACAGGTTTGTATCAAAATACAACCTCGCAGGTTTAGTAGAATCTGTAAAGTGGGAATCAAAAGATGGTTCTCTAACTACTTCTTTCATTTCTGATGATAAATCAGTTTTAGGAAGTGTAAGTATGAAGGAGTTCGAAGGAACTTCTGCAGAGTTTGGTGTCTACGATACAACTAAACTAACAAAGATGTTATCAGTTCTTGGTAACGATGTGGATTTCAATATTAATGATATTGATGGTAAACCAGTTTCTTTGAAATTCAAAGATGGTTCAACCTCTGTAAATTATATGTTAGCTGATTTATCAGTTATCCCTAATGTACCAGATTTAAAACAATTACCTGATTTCAATGTAGAAATTAAATTAGATACAAACTTTATCTCAAAGTTTATCAAAGCAAAAGGTGCATTGGCAGATGAGAATAACTTTACATTTACTTGTAAAGATGGGAAAGGACAAATCATTTTAGGTTATTCAAACATTAACACAAACAGAATTAATATAGATGTTGATTGTACTTGTGAAAAAGATGTAGATGCAGTTTCATTCTCAGCAACATACTTAAAAGAGATTCTTGTTGCAAACAAAGAAGCAACTGATGCAACCTTAAAGATTTCATCACAAGGTTTATCACACATTTCTTTTTCAATAGATAACTACGAATCAAATTACTATTTAGTAGAGATACAAGCTTAATGAGTAACAAACACTTTTACGAAAGAAGTAAATTTTCCGAGTTTAAATCAAACACGACTTATCATCAGTTACTAGAAAAAACTGATGATGAGTTTGTGGTATGGGCTCGTTTACTGCGTAAAGAGGTTACTACACAATGGGATGATAGAGGAACACCTCCAGTAATTGGTGCAAATGAAGATGGTATTGTTAAAAAGTTCAAGAAACTTAAATCTAACCCAGCAAATTATTGGGAAAAGGATTTAAGTGGTGATGAAGAATCATTAGGTATTATTAAGAACTTCAATAAAGATGCATCAGTTGTAAATCAGTTTTTTCCTACAATGTTAAAAACTAAAATTTCAGTTGGTAAATCCGCAGATAATGGTTTATCTATTTATGACCATTTCTCAGATTCAGAGTTAGAAGAAAAGTTTGTTAAGATTATGAAACGAGCAGTTAAGAGAGATTCAATGTACTCTTGGTCTCGTTCATTAGTTGATAAGAAAGATGAGAATCCTTTTTGGAATGGACAAAATGGTTTTGATTTTGTAAAAGATGTTTACAATGGTAAAGTATTCAAAGGAAAATATAAAGATTTAGGTATTGTTCTTGCAAAGGCAAAAGCATCTACATTAGATAATTATGGTACTTTCAATGAAGAATATGTAGGTTTTGGTAATCTATATATGACTGCAGATGAAGTTAATCAATTATGTAAGGATGGTTATTTGAATTCTACACAGATTTCTAATTTAGGAGATATTGTGGAATCATCTACTTCAGAGGCTGGAACTGTTACTGAGTACAAATATCTAATTCGTTGGTACGATAAAACAGATGGTATCTTCCCAAAGATACTACAAGTATTTAGATTAAGTTGTGGACAACCAGCAGTAAACTTCCCTGCATTAACTGCAAAGTGGATTTACGAAAACTATACTAATCATATTGATACAGATGAACCATTACATATTTATGATTCATCAAGTGGTTGGGGTGGTAGAATATTAGGAGCAATGAGTTCTCGTAAGAAAATTCATTATGTTGGTACAGACCCTAATCCAGATAACTTCTTAGATGATGAAGGTATTTCTCGTTATGAGTATATGGCTAAGTTTTACAATGATAATTGTGTAGATGATTTCTCAGATAAGCTTACCTCATTCTTCAATGTAGAAAAACAAGGTAATACATACGAACTATTTCAAGATGGTTCAGAACTAATCTCAAACAATCCAAAGTTCCAAAAGTATAAAGGTAAATTAGATATTTCTTTTACTTCACCTCCTTACTTTAATAGAGAACAATATTCACAAGATGAGAACCAATCGTTCAAAGCGTATGGTGAGTATGAGGATTGGAGAGATAACTTCTTAAAACCTACTCTAACAACGATTTATGAGTACCTTAAGAATGATAGATATATTCTTTGGAATATTGCTGATATCAAAATTGGTAAATCAGTTTACTATCCATTAGAACAAGATTCAATCGATATCCTAAAAGAGTTAGGATGTGAGTATAAAGGTAAACTCAAAATGTTGATGACAAGAATGGTTGGATTAGACCCATCTAAAAGTGGTATCAAGAATTCAGTAACATACGATGGTAAAGCATATAAATTTGAACCTATATTTGTATTCCATAAAAAATAATTATGAAAAAAATTACAATACTAGCACAAGATAATCATATTAGAAGTTTATTCTTAAACTCAAATTTTAGTCATGATATTGCACAAGAAGATAGTGATGATGGGCGTAACTATGATTATTTTAATATAGATAACAAATATAGATTTGAAATACTCAAAGACTTTATGCATGAAATAGTATGGGAAACTCACAATCCAAACGGTGGTTCTCATACACTTCCTTTAAATCAATTCTTTAAATTAAATTCTAAAGTACATCATCTAAACCCACCAAAAAATAGTATTATTTATGTAGATAGGTTATTAAGAAATAACTTTTTAAGAGAGGCTGTGGAAAAATATGGTCAACTTATATTACAAAAAATTGATGAAATATATAAAGAAAGAAATTGTAAACTAATTTTAAATTGGGCATATTTTGAAGCAAGTGATTACGAATGTAATGCTATGTCGGGTTTAATAACATATCCATGGAGTTGTAAACATATAGTAATATCAGATTATCTTAGTTTTGATGATAGATATCCACATATTGATACAAATCAATTATATTCTTTTTGGTTTCATATTTATGAGCATTTTCAATACAGAAACTTTGATGAACATGAATCTGATTTGTATAACAAATTAGAAGATGGTGGTGTTAATTACAAACAATTTCTTGATGGTATTACTAATTATCAACCAACTGAAGATAGTAAAAAATACAGTTTTATAGTTGGTAACCCAGGTCGTTTCCATAGAATGTATTTACTTAATAAATTAATTGATAGTGGACTTGATAAAGAGGGTGATATTAGTATGAAGAAAACAATGTTTGATGAGTACTATCAACTAATGAAAAATAATACATTATATGAAGGTGATTGTATTTTTAAACCAATTGCTTATGAATATTGGAATCAAGATACTATAAAACCAAAAGATTATTACAAAGATGTGGTAGATAGAATAGGTGATGATTTAAGTAATTTTAACTTCAATCACCAAAGTGTTAATGTTATAAATAAAGAATTTACCAATGCTTACTTAGATATTTATGGAGATACTCATGTAATGTTTGAAACAACTTCACCATTATTTTCAGAAAAAGCGTATCATGGTATATTTTATAAAAAACTTTTTTTAATATTTGGTTCAAATACTTTTTATCATAAACTAAAAGAATTAGGATGTCATAATTTCTTTGAAGAATTAGGAATAAATGAGGAAGAATACTTAAAAGATGATAATCCAATCAGACAAGCTGATATGATTTATGAAGTTTTAGAACGATTATCTAAAAAATCTATAATCGAACTATACGAAAAAACAAAAGATAAAAGAGAAGAAAATCATAAACTACTGTATAATAATTTTACAAAAATAACTAACCATTTAAGAGAATTTATTACGACCGAGTAATAGTTTTTTTAGATAGATAACTACTTATAAACGATGAGTGAAACTTATGTATTAAATTTTACGAGTTACCAAAACAATCCTTACTTTCAAGGAGGAACTGCTACTTCAGATAGGGTAACCTTTTACACAACAAATTCAAATAATATTAATTTTATAAAAAAAAATGACGATGAGTAATTTTAAACCACTCGGAGACAGAGTTTTGGTAAGACCAGAAACAAAGACAGATGAAAAGAAAAGTAAAGGAGGATTAATCCTTACTGATTCCATCTCAAGAGGAACTAAAGTTTATGGAGAAGTAGTATCAGTTGGTACTGGTCTTTTCTCACAAAGCGGAAATCCAATTCCGATGACAGTAAATGTTGGGGATAAAGTGTTATATACAAAACAAGAGGCTTCTAATACTATAAAAGTAGATGATGAAGAACTTCTTATTTTTCATGAACACGAACTTTTAGGTTTTATTAGATGAGAAACTCTCTAACATACGATGATATTCAGTTAGTACCTCAGTACTCAGAAATTCCCTCTCGTACTCAAATTAACTTAAAAACACTTGTATCGAGAAGATACGGTATTCTAAATCCAATTGTAGCATCTCCGATGGATACAGTTTGTGAATTAGAAATGGCATATAAAATATTCAAACTCGGTGGAGTGGGTTGTATCCACCGATTTAATACAATAGAAGAACAATCCGAAATAATCAAAGAACTATATCACAGAATTTATTCCGAAGAATGGGGAGGTCAATTTGAATCATGGGGAGTCATGGTTGATAATTGGCATTCAGAAATTCCTCATATACCAATTATGGCATCTATTGGAGTAAGTGAAAGTGATAAAGATAGAGCAAAATCTTTAGTAGATAATGGTTGTAACATTATCATTATTGATGTTGCTCATGGACATCATAAAAACGTTGAAAAAATGTTGGAGTGGTGTAAAGAAAATCTTGATGACAAAGTAGACATTATCGCTGGTAATATCGCAACCAAAGAAGCAGCTCAAGAATTAGAATCTTGGGGAGCAGATGGGTTGAGAGTCGGTATTGGTGGAGGTTCACTTTGTACAACAAGAGTTAAGACAGGATTCGGAGTACCGAATGTAAGTTGTTTAGAAGATATAGTATCTGTTGCGAAAACACCCGTTATGGCTGATGGAGGTATTCGTTCAAGTGGTGATATATCAAAAGCTCTTGCAATTGGAGCGAGTTCTGTTATGTTGGGTTCTCTAATCGCTGGTACTGATGAAGCACCAGGTCAGATTGTTGAAACTCAAAAAGGTCTTTATAAGAGATATAGAGGTTCTGCATCGTTAGAAACGAAAGTAACACACGGTCAACAGACCAGAAATGTAGAAGGTGAATCTACAACCATTCCCTACAAGGGCGGAGTTAAGTTCATAGTGAATGGATTAATTGATGGAGTGAAATCTGCACTCTCCTATGGGGGAGCTAAGAAATTAGAAGATTTTAATCCACCTTATGTTAAAGTTACTAATTCGGGTATTAATGAAGCAAAACCACATTTATTATAAAGTAAAAAATGTTCAGAAATGAACAGGTTATAGAAATTTAATTTAAATTAAAAACAATTATTATGAAAAACTATTTATTAGTTGGATTGATGCTCTTAACGAGTATCACTACTTTTGCACAAATTAGTGGAAAAGTAATTGACAGCGAAACAAATGACGCTCTACCAGGTGCAACCATTATCGTTCTAGGAACGGCAGATGGAGTTGTAACTGGTTTTGATGGTACATTTGAAATCGATGTAGAAGAAGGAACACTTCTTATTGTTTCTTATTTAGGGTATGAAACTGCGGAAATCTCTGCTGGTATTGATTCTGTTATTGGACTTAGTCCAGACTTGAATCAATTAGGTGAGGTTGTAGTTACTTCTGGTGTAATTGATATTGCGAAGGTGAGAGAAACTCCTGTTGCTGTATCAACTATTTCACCATCAGAAATCGCACTCAAAGTAGGTAACCAAGAGTTTCCTGAAATTATGAACAAAACACCAGGCGTGTATGCTACCAAACAAGGTGGTGGTTATGGTGATTCAAGAATCTCTCTAAGAGGATTCGACCAAAGAAATACATCTTTCCTTATCAATGGGCAACCAGTTAACGATATGGAAAATGGATGGGTTTATTGGTCTAACTGGCAAGGTTTAACAGATGTTGCAAGTGGAATTCAATTACAGAGAGGTTTAGGAGCTTCAAGATTAGCAGTACCATCAGTAGGTGGAACTGTATCAATCTTTACAAAAGCTGCAGAGGCTAAAAAAGGTTCATCGGTACAACAATCATTTGGTAATGATGGGTACTTTAAAACTACTGCTTCTGTATCAACAGGATTATCTGATAATGGATGGGCTACATCTGTGTTACTTTCTAAGTGGCAAGGTGATGGTTATATCTATAACACAAAAGGAGAAGGTTACACTTACTTCTTTGCGTTAGGATATGCACCTGAAGATTCAGACCATTCTGTTAACTTTTCTTTCTTAGGTGCTGGACAATGGCATCACCAAAGAGATGTTTGGGTTTCTATTAGAGATTACCAAAACTTTGGTGAAGAAGGAATTGATAGAAGATGGAATTCCAATGGTGGTGTTTTAAATGGTGAAGAATTCTCAATGAGAAGAAACTTCTATAACAAACCATTAGCAACATTGAATTGGGATTGGGATATTTCTGATAACCTTAAACTAGCTACATCATTATATGGTTCAGCTGGTAGAGGTGGTGGAACAGGTCCAAGAGGTAGAAGTTACTACAACTCGGAAACTGATATCTTACCTTTCAGAAAAGATTTAACTGAACACTACTTAGAAAACGGTAGAGGTTCAAGAACTCCTGAAGGGTTTATTGATTTTGATGCAGTTGTTGCATACAATCAAGCAAATACAGACCCTTATAGTGGTGATTTACCATTCGCTGGTCAGTTAATTGGTTCTAATGGATTCCAAGATGATGGTGTTAATAGAAGTGCACTTGTAAGAAGAGCATCTATGAACTCTCATGACTGGGTTGGAGCAATCTCTAACTTAGAATATGAAAGTGGAAATTGGAAATACTCTGTTGGTATCGATTTAAGAAACTACACAGGTTACCATTATAGAACTATAAATAATCTTATGGGATTAGATGGGTATTACTCAACAGGTAATAAGAATTCTGCTGGTCAGATTATCAACACTACAATCGAAGCTTCTCCGTTCAATGATACAGGTATCAGAGGACCGAAGATAGATTATTATAATGTTGGTAAAGTTGGATGGCAAGGATTTAATGGTTTAGTTGAATATAACAACGAAACTATCTCTGCTGTTTTACAAGCTGGAACATCGAATCAATCTTTTCAAAGAATTGATTACTTCGACCAACCAGGTAATCCAGAATCAGATACTAAGAATCAAGGTGGTGGATACATCAAAGGTGGTGCAAACTACAACATTGATGAGAAACAAAACGTATTCTTTAATGCTGGTGTGATTTCAAGACAACCACAATTCGGTGCTGTATTCCCTAACTATGGAAATACAATCAACGAAGATTTACAAAACGAAGAAATTAAATCATTTGAATTAGGATATGGTTTCATTGGTAATAACTTTAGAGTTAATGTTAATGCATATTCAACAGTATGGGGTAATAGATTCGTTCAAAGAAGTTTATCTAACCAACAAGGTGTAGATGGTTCAGCTCAATTTAAAGATATCGATGTAGTACACAAAGGTATCGAAGTTGAAACTTCTTATAACCCAACAGATAAGTTGAGATTAAAAGGTATGTTATCAATCGGAGATTGGAGATATACTAATGACTTCTCAGCAGAATTATTTGATGATAATCAACAATCAATCGGAACAGGTACATTGTACTTGAAAGATGCTAAAGTAGGAGATGCGGCTCAGTTCACATCTTATGTTGAAGCAGATTACGAAGTAATCCAAGGATTAAGAGTTGATTTAGGATATAGATTTGTTGATGGATTATATGCTGATTATTCAATCACAGATTCAGAATTTACTCAACCTGGTAATGCAGGAGCTTTAAAATTACCTTCTTATGGATTGGCTGATTTAGGAGCAACTTACAGATTTGAGTTATTCGGTTCTGATGCATCGTTTAGAGTTAACGTAAATAACTTATTTGATACTTACTACATTGCAGAGTCTAACACTAACATCCACGCGGATGGTAGTTCACAGACATGGAATGGTGTAGATACGAGAAACTCAGTATGGTTCGGATTCGGACGTACTTTCAACACATCTCTAAAAGTAAGATTCTAAAACTTATAAAATAAGGGGGATTAATTTCCCCCTTTTTTATTATCATGAAAAAAACAAAAAAACAAAACAGATTAGAGTGGTTATATCAATATGGTGTAATATACTTCGGAACAGCATGTATGATGCTATCTCCTTTTTTTATCGATTCAACATATGGTAAACTTGGGATGATGTTAGGTTTAATCCTAATTACGGTTCAAACACAAAAAACAAAACAATATAACCTATCCTTACTAAACGCAGTAGGATTTAGTGGTTATCTCTATTCATTAATAAAAACCTTATTATGAAAAAGATAATATTAGTACTATCAGTACTACTCCTTAGTTCTTGGGGTAAAATAGGACACAGAACTGTTGGTGAAATTGCACAAAGACAATTAACATTCACCGCAGAACAAAAAATAAATGAAATATTAGATGGACAATCACTTGCAGTTGCAAGTACATGGGCAGATGAAATGAGAAGTAATCCAGAGTTTGATAAATATTCAACTTGGCATTATGTTAATCTTCCTCTTGATAAAGAATATGGTGATGTAGAACATTTAGGACCAAATGTAGTTAAGATGATTAACACAGCAATTCCTATTCTTAAATCTCCATCTGCAGATAAAAAAACAAAACAATTTTGGTTAAAATATTTGGTTCATATGGTTGGTGATATTCATCAACCTCTTCATACAGGTAGAGCAGAAGATTATGGTGGTAGTAAAATCAAAGTAAACTTCAAAGGAAGAAAAGGGGTAGATAATCAAACTAATCTTCATGTATTATGGGATACAGATATGATTGATGATTATAAGATGAGTTATACTGAATATGCTACCAAATTACAAAACCAATTTAAAGATACATTAGTAGAACAAGGAAATGCTACTAAGTGGGCAAATGAATCACATGAGTATGTATCTAAGATTTATGAAACAGAAAATGGTTCTTATTTATCATATGATTATGTATATGAGAATCTACCAATTGTAGATGAAAGATTATACTTTGCTGGAATCAGATTGGGTAACCTTTTAAATGAGATATTTGGAGAATGAGTAAACTTGTAAACCTCTTCGGTGGACCTGGTATTGGAAAATCTTCAATAGCAAATGGAATCACCTACAAACTAAAGAAACAACATATCAGTTGTAATAACCCATATGAATTTCCAAAAAGATTAGCTTGGGACCACAACATACCAGCAATATCAGACCAACTTTATGTATTTGCTAATCAACATAGAGGAATAGCAGAATGTTATAATAAAGTAGATTACATAATAATAGATTCACCTATTTTATTTTCTACTATTTATCATAGATACTATACAAAAGGATATCCTGCTGAATTTTATGGAGAACCATTCCATAACTTAGTTATTGATTTACATAGAAAATATGATAGTATCAATATCTTATTAAAAAGAGGTGAATCAGTACATAATGATGATGAGAGATTTCAAGATTTAGAAAAATCAATTGAGATAGATAAATTGTGTAAAAAAGTATTAGAAGAAAATAAAGTTCCCTATCATGAAATAGAGGTCGGACCAAAAACAGTAAAAAAAGTTATGAAATTATTAGGAAAGTCCAAATAAATTTCGTATATTTGTATAAACAAAAAATAAATTATAATGGCAAACTTACAAGAAATAGCAAAAAAGTTTAGAGTATCGGATAATTTTCTGAACTCGAAAGAAGATGCTTTACTAATCGTAGCATCATCAATGGTAGATTTAATCGGTGAACTAAACCGAAATCAAGGCAGAGGTCTTGATGAAAATCAAAAACAATCACTAATTACTAAATTAGAAAAATTAGGAGATTTCTGTAAAGAAGTGAAAAACTCTACATTCTAATATGGCATTTTTCGAGGATAATAACACAACCAAGAAGGTAAACAACTCTCTATGGGTAGAGAAGTACAGACCTTCTAAACTAACAGAATATGTTGGTAATGAACATTTAAAGGATAAGGTAAAGGATTATCTTGAAAGTGGAGAAATCCCTCATCTTTTATTCTTCGGTAAAGCTGGTACAGGTAAAACAACATTAGCTAAGTTAATTGTAAATTCAATTGATTGTGACCATATCATTATAAATGCATCTGATGAGAACAATGTAGATACTGTTAGAAATAAAGTAAAAGGATTTGCTTCAACTGTTGGTTTCAAAGATATGAAAATAATCATACTTGATGAGTTTGATTATATGACACCAAATGCACAGGCAATCCTAAGAAACTTAATGGAAACGTTTTCAAGACATTGTAGATTTATCCTAACTTGTAATTATGTTGAGAAAGTAATCTCACCAATTAGAAGTAGAACACAAGAGTTTCAGA